>ENA-UPTF01000541-UPTF01000541.1-marine-metagenome-genome-assembly--contig:-NODE-541-length-26139-cov-4.259305_pt1 | contig 26139 bp, 27 predicted proteins | sample MGYA00238166_ERZ767019 | MGnify/ENA primary metagenome ERZ767019 (study PRJEB28930, sample SAMN06266391) | marine metagenome | isolation source: Sea water from 250 m depth | place: Atlantic Ocean | study... | reverse complement strand
CCACTGTAGCTTAGTTGGTAGAGCACCTGATTCGTAATCAGGAGGTCGGGAGTTCAAGTCTCCCCAGTGGCTCACTCTTCTTCGTCAAGGCCTAGAGCTTCTAGCAGTGGCCTGAACTTGTCATTGGATTTTGAGAGTGAGTCGATAACCGGCATTGGGTCTCCTGAGAGCATGCCAAGAGCAGACCCTCCTCCTGTACTGTTGTGACTGAACTCCCCTGCCATCCCTCTTTGGTTGACCAGAGCGCTGGTATGCCCACCACCAACAATCGTAACTCCTGTAGCCTCAGCACACATGTTGAGGATCTCGATGGTTCCGAAGGCGAACTCTGGCTTTTCGAAGTATGAAGCAGGTCCGTTCCAGAGGATACATTTGGCACTGTTGAGCAGGGATCTCATGTCCTGTAGGGTTTCTATTCCGATATCGTAAATCGGGTGTTCTGTAGGTAACTCCTGCAATTCTAACTGATGCCTCTTCTCATCGATTTCAACGGCTACATCTCGAGGTAGGAAAAGAAGTTCTGAGTGTTCCTTGACCAATCGCTCGGCCATCATCCAAGTGTGCTCGAAGTCATCCCCCATCATCGCCTTGATTGCTTCCTTGTTGGTCTTCCCGATGTCGTGACCATTTGCCCATAACATCAGATTCCCCACTACTCCAACCATCACGATTGAGTCCACGACCCCTCGGCCAATCAGATTTAGTGAGACTCTTAGGGAGTCATCGCACTTCGCCCCTCCAAGTATTGCTACATAGGGTCTGGGTGGGTCGTTGACAGCTAGTTCTAGTGAGCGGATTTCCTTATTCATCAACCGACCGGCTATGCAAGGAATCTCTTCAGTAAAGCCTGTCAGAGTGGGGGAGTTTCGATGCGCGGCTCCGAAGGCATCGGTAACATAAGCATCTGCAACTGAGGAGAGTCTGGTGACTACCTCTGAGGATGATTCATCCTCCGCCTTCACCTTCTTGTCGCCATACTCCTCAGGATGCATTCTGACATTGTCCAGGAACACCTTGTCACCCGGCTGCATCTCCTCAATCGCCGTCATCGCCTGATCTCCACAGATGTCTCCGACAAATCGTATCTGCTGACCAATAAGTCGCGACAGGCGGTCACAATGACCGGCCATGTCGGTGAAGTCAATCTTACCAGGTCTGGACTGGTGTCCCATGATGACGACTTTTGAATCGGATAGGTCTCTGAGAGTATCCAAGATTGAGCGCAGTCTGCTGTCATCTAGGAAGGCCCCGTTACTCGGGTCCAAGGGCGAATTAACATCAACTCTGTACAATACAGTCCGTCCAGCCAGACGGACATCGTCCAGCGACAAGACGGTTGTCACATTCCGCGGCACTAGCGGCCCCTCTATGGCCATTGTGGGTGTGGAACACACTCTGAGTGTTCCCACAATACCTTTCATTGAAGGCTACAGAGCAGTTTCATGAATTGGGACGCTGGGAGGCTCAGTGGACCTGATGGAGAGGACTGGAGAGTCCCGGTTTCTGAGTTGGAAGCACGACAGGTGAGGCTCTCAGAGGCGCTATCCGAGGCGGGTCATGAATCTGTGCTCATCGACGATCCAGTCGAGCTGTACTGGCTGACTGGAGGTCGGCAGAGCTCGATTCTTCTCGTTGGAGCTGAAAATTCCAGTATCGAGACAGTTCATTGGGTCAGGCGTTCGCTCGACAGGGCCAAGTTTGAGGCTGGCGGTGATGATGCTCCTCACCAGATATTTGCACAACCGAGAATGAGTGGTCTCGAAGACGCTCTGAGAGAGGCAGGGTGCACCAAGGCTCCAGGTATGCTCGCGGGCAAAGTGCCTAGTTCGAGATGGGGTTTCCTGTCTGGTAGATTATCTGGTCTCAAAGGTAACAGCCCCGATTGCACTGGAATTATGTTCTCTCTCAGAGAGACTAAGTCTGAATGGGAGATTGAGATGCTTGCTGAGAGCGGTCGGATTAACCAGATGATGTTCGAGTCAATACGAGATACCGGAGGAGCCGGTAAAACTGAGATTGAGATGGCCGCTGCTGCCGATGAGGTCAGTCGAGCGTCCGGGTTCGGTGGTAGAATAAGGATGAGGACTTGGCCGATGGACTGCGACAGGGTGGTCATCGCCGCAGGTCGCTCGGGAGCAGTTCCCTCATACTTCGATTCGGGTGTCGCTGGCTTGGGTGCTAGTCCAATCGCATCCTTAGGAGCCGGTTTCGCTAAGGTCGTCGAGGGCGAGCCAGTACTGGTCGATATCGTCCATGTTCATCGTGGATATGTCTCAGACTGCACCCGTATATTCAGCGCCGGCCCGCTATCCACACAGTGGCACGAGAGACTGGAAGATATGGTCCAAATCAGAGATTCACTGGTCAGTAATCTTGGCAGGGGGGAGGATTGCTCCGTGGTTTGGGAAAAAGGTAGCCAGATGGCAGCCCAAATGGGGTATGAAGAACACCTGATGGGTATGGTACCAGACCAAGCCAAGTTCCTCGGTCATTCGGTTGGCTTAGAACTGGATGAGAGTCCAGTGATTGCAAGAGGCTTCGACAGGGCTTTGGGTATCGGTGGAACAATGGCTGTCGAGCCTAAGGTGATTTACCCGGATGGAGCGATTGGGACCGAAGATACATGGTTCAGAAGTAAGGATGGTATGGAGTGTCTAACGATGGGAGATTCTTTTCCCATGTTTACGGAGTGGTAGTATAACGGAGGTGCTGGATCTTGACAAGGGCTAGAAAGAAGGCACAGATGAAATTGGCGAGAGTTCTCAGTGACCGTAAGGAGCCGCACGGCGGTTTGATTACCGACGAATCGATATTGAAAGGGGTCGAGGTCGACGACTCGGGGATAGTTGAGTTGTGGGTGAAGCCACCTCATCCACACTGCCCATGCTGCTTGGATGACCTGATTTCTCTCAAGCAGGAGATTGGGTCACAGAAAGGGGTCTTGGGTTGTCACATCGAAATTGTAGGAATTCCTCAAGCTGAGAGATGGACTGCAGCAATCAATGAGTAGTTCGCTACTCTTCTTCGGAGTTGTCGGAGTGATTTATTCTGCCGCGTGAGACGCGGTCCTCGACCTCCCTCATCTTGGAAGTGAATTTCTTTGAGAGCCACCATACCGCGATTACAATTGCCGCCAAATCGATGAACAAGAGAGTAAGAAACTCCGAATCCGACCAATCGACCATGTACTCACCAAGCAGGAGGAATCAAATCGATGTCGCAGGAACCTATTGGCTTGATACAGCAAGTAAGTGTACCTCCCAGTTGCACCAACTCCTCATCCAGTCCAGGAGGTAGGTCCTCAGGGAGTTCGACCTTGCCCTCGCGTAGAGTGACTAGACATGTGCCACAGTTACCCGAGGTGCAGTTCGTAGGTATTGTGACTCCTGCAATCTCAGCCATCTCGAGTATCGGTGCATCGGCTACCACTGCGGCCACACCGATGGGCTTAGACCCTCTGAAGAACCGGATTACCGGTGTTTCCTCGCTCATCGAACCGCCTCAGCGATCTTCCCAGCGGGTCCATCTTCCAGTCTGCTTGTTGAAGACCAATCCGGCCTTCTTCATCCACTTGTTGAACTTGGTTGCACCCGCTCCAGTCGCGATGATGAATTCCTCGCGGTGTTCTTGAGCTTGGATGTAGCCCTTCGCTGCGATGGTCTGGTCAATCCAATCGTCAATGCTCATCAGAACACCAGAGAGTTTACTGGATTCGACAGCAGCCTCGAGCTCTTCGGCACTTGCACCAGTAGATTCGAGATCCTTAATCATCTGATCTGCAATCGATATCGTATCTTTCTTCCTCGGAGGTCTCTTTACCGTTAGTCTTGGCTTCATCTTGGGGTCTATCTTGATTCTCGACCCGTTATCCAGTCTGTCCTCCACTAACTGTGCCATCGGTGCTCTGAACTCCTCTTCGCACTCCCAGCAGATAAGTGAAAAGTCGGTCATATCGTCCATCACATTGCCTTGGATGGGGTCAATCTCCTCCCCGCAAGAAGGGCAGGCGTGCATGCAAATCTTGGGTGCTATCTTCCTGCGGAAGTCGACGATATCTTGGGGTGTTCCTACCAACTCGAGCATCTCATGGTCTCTGGCTGCCTCGAGTCCTCTAGTCTCAAGTTGGTCGCGCAGTTTGGAGCGTTGCTCACTCTTGGATTCGTCATCGAATGAGTTCTCCAGTTTGACAATGAGTTCGATGGTCTTGCCGAGCCTATTCATCACTAGTTTCTTGTTCCTGAATGATTCGACTCTGACGATTCTGAGTTGCTCTTTCTTCTCGAGTAGTTCAGAGTGTAGATCCTTCTGCTCACGCTTGAATCTCTTCTCATCGATAGTGTCAATCTTCTTCTTCGTCCGGTCTGCTAGGACATCCGCGAGGAATCTCTGCTTGCTGGAATCTCTAGGGCCTGAGCGGACTGCATCGAGAACTGATTCCGCTACTTCCTTCTTCAGGCCATAGTTGTTCGAGAGTTTCTCAACATCGAGTTTCTTGATGTCCCCGACCTTCACTCCACTATCGGAAAGCAGGTGGGCAGTGTTCTCGTCGATGCCCCTTCTAAGAAGTGCCAGATAGGTGTCCTTCTTTGCCATACTATGTCCTGAGCTTGGGTCTCCTTGCGGCCCGCTGCCCTGACCAGCGGAGCCGGGGGCCCTCTATCAAGGCGCTGTCAAAACCCTCGCTAATCGACTGGAAATGATGAAATTGACTTCGTCAAATGTACCCAATCCGAGGTAGTCAAATTCTCTGGCCTGAGGTTCTGCCAATCCTCGGTCATCCCATCGTGCGAAGATTCAATGATTGCCTTGATTGAATCACGCCAGCGCCCCTTGTGCCAGCCCTTGTTCCTAGAAAGGCGACGGGGTGACTGAGATAGCAGGGTCCTCATCTTACGCCGCTTGTTTGCAAAGCAATGACTTGTGAGAGTTCTGAACATTCTGCGATCAGTCTCAAGATATCTTGCCTTTGGTTGCAGTCTGACTATCCTTGAACTGACTCTTGGTGCTGGACTGAAGCAGTGTGGTGGTACCTTGATATCCAACTCAACATCAAAATCTAGCCATAGTGAAAGCGACAGTGGGCCAGATGCAGTGTCATTGCGGTTGATTGTCATCCTCTCAGCAAATTCATCCTGCAGCAGAAGCACTACCGAAGACAGAAGGTGTTGCGAGTGGTGGTTCTGAATTCTTTCTAGTAACGGACTAGAAATTTGGTAGGGGATATTCGCTACGATATGGGATGCATCTTTGGGCCAATCGGCTAGTAAAGCATCCTGATTGATTAGATTAAGTCTGCCATCAGCCCCATTGAACACTCTAACTAGGTGTGAGACAGCCTCCTCATCGACCTCAAAGGCAGTTACCGAGGCCCCGGTCCTGAGCAGACTCAGAGTTAGAGAGCCTGCTCCTGGACCAATCTCAATTACTCTGGAATCTGAGGTCATTGGCTCAGGGTTGTTTGCGATCTCAATTGATCTATCCACTACCGATTCATCGAGCAGGAAGTGCTGTCCCAGATCCTTGTCTGGGGTGATTCTGTCTTTCAGGAGGTCTACTAGGAGTTTGAGGTCTAAGTCATCCATCCAATCACCCGATTAGAGATCGGCGCGGACTAGAATGTCAAGCAGCCGAGGAGTCTGTGCTTCGTCCTCCATCTCCTTGAGATAACGCTCAGCCAGAAGTCTGACCGAGTCAATCGTACAGGCCTCGTCAATGGCAGAGAATTCGTGCCATCCTGAACCCCTAAGGCCAACCATCTGGATAGCCTTCGAGTTCCCTATGCCAGGAAGCAACTGAAATGAGTGGAACTTTCGAGTCATGGGACCAGCGCTATTGTAGAATTGCAGATGTATGTGGGAGTCCTCTGATACCGCCTCTGAGATTGCATCAAAGAGTTCTGAGTTTGCATTCTCCGAGAGATCTTTTAGTCTGAGTTCACTGAGAGCGCCTATACTGGCAGATTCCTTCTCTATGGTAGATCCATTCTCGAAATCATCAGCTTGTGTGACCCTGGCTCGGACGAGGAATAATCCTGGACGCGTGAGTCCGGTCAACTCGTGCCCGATGGGGCGCCTGTCCTGCAAGTCTAGGATTCTGATATGAGTCTCGGACAGAAAGGGGGGGTCTGGCTCCTCGTCGGGCTCAGTGGGTCCACCAAACTGCATATTCCTCACACTCCCAGAACGGTTCCCCCACTTGAATGAAATTGTTAGTAAAAATAGGCAGAAAAAGTCCTCAGAGGACATGCTGACGAATGAGAGTGATTATCTCCTCAATCTCTGGAGTGTCCATAGCAATTCGCTTGCTGGCTACTATTACTCTCACATCTGGAACTTGCATGGGGCAGAGTTCAGCCAATTTTGCGCATATCTCCGGGTGTCCGGCTAGCTTCTCATTCTGTGCCAACTCATCTCTTAGGGCCGCGAAAATATTGGGGTCTGTCTTGACTCCTCCTCGGTTCTCGCTGGCAGCCCACTCGGCGTGCTGTAGAGCCATGGTCTGTTCGTAGGATAGTTCACCTCTACGCTCGTTGGTCTTAATGAGCAAGTCCCTCACTGTGGCGAAGTCTGTGTACTCCTTCTCTGACATGATTCTCACTCCATTGGCCTGAGGTGCTCAGGTCTTGCTACGACGGTTTTGTTTGCATTGCCATCGGAAACAGCGACCACATATGCCCTTCCCTGGGTTCCGGTGATAATTCCAGTTTTACCTTGGAAGCGGCGGTGAGGCATGCCCTTCTGCTGCGCTCCGTCGAGCACTATCGCAACACTGTCACCCTCAGCATATGGGTGCATGACTCGATTGATGAATACCCTACTACGCTCGGTCTTGCCCTTCTTCAGGATGCTGCGAGTGCCCTGTCGAGGACCATGTGCTCTCTTAGCCATTAAATCACCATCCGACCGTAGGTCGCGGGAGCGTTCGACCTGCCGATTCTTCTTAAGCCCTCGGATGAGGTATCGAAATCACTAGTCATGGATCTCCTCTACATCCAGCCACACTACCTCGCACTTGCAGCCAAGAACGCTACTGACCGAAGGAGTGGTCCTTCCCTCATCTGAATGTACAAGTTCCTTGATGTATGTTCCAGCCTCGCATCTAAGAGTGACTTCTATCTCATCGTCTATGACCGAGACTCGGTCGACGGAGGTCACCTTTCGCTTTCGTGTCTTGGCGGCCCTTCGGTGAGATACTCTCTTCGGAGTTTTCTGCTCAAGCACTATTCCTGACAGCCCCTCTATGGCTGCAATGGCTATCTCCTCATCAGGGGTTTCACTGCACTTGAATCGAATTGTGTAGGTCTTCTCAGAGCGGTGCTGCTTGATCTTCGCCACCTTCTTCTTGTGAGTCCATTCAAGTGAGTCTATCTCTACCATTCCCGAGCCGTTGTTGTTAACCAAGGAAACCAGTTCGTCGAGATCATGTTCTCTCACCAGAGGATTTTTGATTTCCATAACAAACGGTCTGCCTCTGCCTAGGCATCTGACATCGATGTCTTCACGACCCATTCCGTGGAATGATGTATCTTCTGCATTCAGAGCTTCTCGAATCGGCTCACCGATTATATCCTGTATGGAATCAGGGTATTGCAGGCCGGTTCCCTGACAGGACTCACATCCCTTGTCTCTGCCTCTGCAGGCTCTGCAGGGCCATCTTGTCTGGGGGATATTGCGGCTGAGTTTTCGGTACCTGCCGTAGAGGAAGACAGGGCGTATGTCGATGTCTACCCTAAGAGTGAGGCCATCGACTCTAATCATCAAATCAGGAATCTCCTTAACGAATCTGACATCACTGAGATAGTTAGAGAGGTCAGCTTGAATCGCATCTACGAATGCTGCCTTGAGAGGTCTTGAGCCGGGCGCTCCATGTCTGCTCCTGATTCTGTCCTCCTCCTGAATCAGGTCCTTTGGTAGGTGAATTCCGAATTGCATAGTTGAGTGTTGGACACCGGCTACAGACTCAGTCACTCTGCTGACAATGTTCCCGACATCATCGAACAAATTCTCGCAAAGTGGGCACAACTCAGGGGTTCCGAACTTGGCTATGCCCGGGTCTCTGGCGTGGGCGTCTTCTCGCACCTCCTTACCGCCTGCGGAGCCAGCATTCTTGGTTCGGCGACCAGCCACTCTGTACAGACAGTGGTCACAGACTCCAAGCTTGATCACATGGGCGATTCCTAGTGGAGTCGGGCAGGGCGGAGCGTCCCAGTCGAGAGAGGTTCCATTCGCTTCGACATCATCTCCGTCGAACCAAACATCCTCCTCCTCGGATTCTGCTTTTGATTCGTCCTCAGAACTTGGCACGGACTCGGCCGATGCATATCCAGCCGAAGCGAAGAGTTGCCACTGGTCTCCCTCGCTCAATTCGTGCTCTTCCTCATCCAGATTATCCCATGTCATTAGATCACCACCAGAGACACAGGGGGAACCTATGCTTCCGACGAATAGGCGAGAAGTGACTTGCCTTTGACACCTTCGGGTTCGTTTGGAATCCTCAAAGAGGCTGTCCCAACTCCTCAGCAACCCCTCTCAGATGAGTGAATGAATGAATTCCGCTGGAGCATCCGGTGGGCCAATCGAACCTTATGCCATAGCGGCCCACAGGCTCTGCGCGCGGCTTCTCAACTCTGAGTCGTGCGACTTCTTCCTCAAATTCTAGCAATCTCTGCTCATTCTCCTGCCTTGGTTTGCACTTGGCGCACTGGCAGCGGCATCGTATGGACAGGTAGCTGACTTTGAAGGCTGAACCGTCCGCGAATCTGAGAGTACAGTCCTCGTGGCCGCGTTCCAAGTCAGTCAGCACATCGCGAGACATGGTAATTCGAATGTCATGTTGGATTTAACTTTGGTCGCCGATACTCTTCGAACCAAGGGTCCATACCATTCCAATCAGGATCTATGCCCAAATGACCGCAGATTAGTTTGCTGGTTATCCTACCGCTCTCGAAGATTGTCGGCAGACCACTGCCTGGGTGAGTACCCCCTCCCACTAGGTATAGGCCCTCAGTTTCCTCGAAGTAATTTTGTGGTCTCTTCCAGAGCATCTGATTGAGGCTGTGGGCGAGATTGAACACGGCACCCCTGTAGATATCATTTGAAGACCAGTCATCGGGCGTCACAATCGTCTCTGAGACTATGTGGTCGGACAGTCCTTCGAATCCCATCTTCTCCATCTGCGACACGACTACATCCCTAAATCGCTGCTTGTGTGAATCCCAATCAACAGACTCGTGCTCATTGGTTACGGGAACTAAGACATACAATGTTGAGCACCCCTCTGGAGCCAATGTAGGATCTGTCACGCAGGCGTTCTGAACATACAGCGATGGATCGTCCCAAGTGATTTTGTGCTCAGATATGTCTCTGAGATTACCTTCGTAGTCTGCAGAGGCGTAAATCTGGTGATGTGGTGTGTCATAGGTTCGGTCGATGCCGAGATAGAGCATGAATGTCGAGCAAGAGTACGACTTCTGGGCTATCTTCTTGTCAGACCATCTCTTCCTCAATTTATCTGGGACGAGTCCAGTCATCCCTGACGCAAAGTCAGCATTCATGACAATCTTGTCTGCTGAGTAGGTGCCTTGCTCGGTCCTGACTCCAACTGCTCTCTTGCCCTGAAAAAGAACCTCCTCGACTGGCTCTGATAGTCTGATTTCGACTCCTAGATTCTCAGCGATAGTAGCCATCTTAGGAGTAATCGAACCCACTCCTCCCTTGGGGTGGAAGACTCCATACTCGTATTCAAGATAGGACAAGAAGGTGAATAGACTTGGAGCATGGAATGGGCTCATTCCCAGATACTTAGTCTGGAATGAGGTAGCCAGTTGCAATCTGTCATCCTTGAACAGCTTGGATAGATCAGAGGAGACGCTTCTCCAAGGGCGAAGCACTCTGGAAACTCTCAAAGCCCTCCTACTAAACAAATCAGAGGCCCCTTTCCAAGGAGTGTTGAGGCATTTCTTAGAGAGTCTCAACTTCTTGCGGTTGTCCTCCATGTATCGTCTGAATCCGTCGGCATCCTCCTCTCCGGATAGTTCCTCGATTTGAGACGCCATCAATTCCATGTCGGTAGTTGCGTCGATTTGCCCGCCCTGCCCGAAGATTAGTCTGTAGTTTGGCTCCAGTCTGATGAGTTCGAGTTCTTCGTGGACATCCATGCTCAAAGCAGCGAATATCTCCTCTGAGATTTCTGGGTAATGGAAGAATGTAGGGCCTCTGTCAAAGGTGAAACCATCCTTGCTCACCAGCCTAGTCCGACCTCCCACGACATCTGACTTCTCGAGTATCAGTACCTTGACTCCTGCCTTGGCTAGAAGCATCGAGCAGACCAGTCCGCCCGGGCCCGCGCCGATAATGATGGCATCGTAATGATGTGTGTCTGACATAGTGAATTCCAAAACCGTGTAATTAATGAGTCTTTTACTGAGAGAATAAATCAGATATCTTCAGATCTTGGAGTCATGATCAAATTGTACCTGCAAAATTCGTCTAAATCATCGTTCTGTTCCCTTTGGACCATCACCTCGCCATCTGGAGAATATCTTGCCAGTAATGCTCCTTCAATTATTCCGTCGTCGAGGGCCCAGAGAGGAAGTTCGTCATCTTTCAATTCCGCGCTTCCCAACTCTACCTTGATGTGGAATTCCGGTTCAATATCATAACTGAGTTTGCCTAGGCCAGCATACTCCCACCAATCCATCATCTCATTTAGGAACTCGATGTTTCCTTCAATTTGTCTAAGGCTGAAGGTCAACTCCTCACCGATTCGGTTTCCTACTTGGCGCATTAGCGAGGAGATGTCGATTCCGAACGACGATAGGCTTCTGATTCCACCTGACTCGAGGCTTCTCCTAGCCTCGCTGACCTCTAGTCCGGAGGCCATGAAAGCATTCAGATCGAATGGGGTGTCAGTATCAGGAAGTTCCTCCTGAATTTGTAGCACATCCCTCATCCGGTCTAGGAATGACATGCTGTCGAGAGTCAGCTTCAGAGGCTCGACAATCTTTTGCTCAGTGAATCTCTTTGAGGCTATGTCAAAGGATATTGCATCATCCCATATCGCCTCCATGAGATTCATCTGGGACTCTGCAAAGGTGGACGACTCGACCACAAGAGCGGCATCACTTCTGCCACGGCCAACTGGATTCTCGTCGGCGTTCAGATACTGGATGGTCTCGCGCATGTCCATCACTACGCCTTGCGAGTCGATATCATCAGAGTGTCTGACTTCGATTAGATTGTCCAAATCACCATAGAATCTGATGGTGCGTCTGTCGAGTTGTGCTAGCACCCTGATTGAGATTCCTTTTGCCGCAGCGATGTTGATCTCTTCGAGAGCGGGGCTTCTGCACAAATGCAGAATGCCGAATCTGCCTAGAACCAACATTAGTGACTCTTCGGACTCCTCGGCCATCTTCTCTATCCTCTTGAGGATGTGAATGCGCTCCTTGAGAACTGCGAACTTGGCCTCTTCAGAGGCCTTCTCCTCAATCGAATCAGATATGTTTGGCTGAGTGCTCAGACCTCTGTAGTTCTCCTCTATTCGAGAGAGTTGCTCGCGTCTGATGTCGATTAACAACTTGACAGTTTCACCGATGGGAGGGCTGGAGAATCGCATCGGTCTGTCTGCAGTAGAGGTTACAAGGCCGATGCGTTGTAATCTCTCAAGAGAATTGTATGCATCCAACCTGGTTGTTCCCAGTTCCTTAGCCAACTCACTTGCCTTGATGTTGGGCCTGTTAGACAAGGCGATGACAGCATTGGCCTCCTTCTCAGACAGACCCGCATCGGACAGTATACCCTTCCAGCCCATAATTACCAACTCAATTGGTGACGCTGCTCAAAGCAGACAAGATATTGGCCACATGCTGCCTAGGCCTGAATAGCCAATCATAGACATGGTGGATGGTGTTGTCCGGACCAATGACGAAGGATGATTTTGCTGGGAATGCGCCTAGGTGAACTGGCACCTTGAAGCTCTCAGCGACATTTCTTTCGGGATCGGAGAGAAGCGTGAAGGGTAATTGGAGCTCTTCCTTGAACTCCTTGTGCTCTGATACGGTATTCTGGCTGATTCCGATTACCTCGACTTGTGGTTCTAGGGAGCGGAACAAATCGTACTGATCCTTGAACGAGAGACATCCTCTTTTGCATGCTGGAGAGCCATCCTTGGCGTAGAAGAACAAGACCTTCCACTGGCCGTCTAACTGACTGAGTGAGAAATCTTGACCCTCACTGGTCTTGAGGGTAAAGTCAGGGGCCTTGCGTCCAACCATACTTGACATGATGCTCCGCCTCTTGTTTTGGGTTTAATTCAATCTATATGTCGAGTATGTGACCCATTCTCTCAGATTTGGTCGACAAATAGTGCTGATTGACACTGGAGACTCCAGTTATGTGGGGCTTGCGCTTGATGACATTGACACCGTTTTGCACAAGTCCTTCGACCTTCAGCGGGTTGTTGGTCATGAGTCTGACTGCGTGAACACCTACATCCTTGAGCATCTTGGCAGCAATCGAGTATTCGCGAGCGTCCGCGGGAAGACCTAGGGCTAGGTTAGCGTCAAGTGTGTCATATCCTATGTCCTGGAGAGCGTATGCCTGAATCTTGCACTTCAGGCCGATTCCTCTGCCCTCTTGACGCAGATAGACGATTGCGCCTGATCCTTCTTCCTGAATCTCCTTCATCGCAGCCTGAAGCTGTGGGCCGCAGTCACACTTCATAGATCCGAAGGCATCTCCTGTCAGGCACTCTGAGTGAATCCTAATCAACGGAGAGTTTTCACTCGATAAGTCTCCGGTATACAAAAGCGCGTGCTCCTTACCATCCTCATCAACTGTGATTCTGATTCTGAAGTTTCCGTACTCAGTCGGTAAGAAAGAGTCCGGTGCAATTTCAGCTTCATTCGTATTCCCGATTTGAATCGTCATGAGTCCGGGTTTGTCCAGCAGGTTATGAATGAGTGTTTGTTTTCCTGTTGGAGGTAAACAGTCGGTTATATGCTACAAGACTGTACTAGAGTCATGTCCAGCCCTAGCGGAGAGTTGTTTTCCTCTCTGCTCTACCGGGTCCGAGAACTGAATCAGTTGCCGAGGAATCCGGATGGAGAATTCGTCCTGTACTGGATGACAGCTTGTCGAAGATACCATCACAATGCAGCATTGGAGCGTTGTATCCAGATTGCTTTAGAGATGGAAAAGCCGCTTCTGATTGTAGAACCTGTCTCAATCAGGCACAGATGGTCGAGTGATCGAATACTCACCTTCTTCGCACAGGGATTGTTAGACAACAATGCCATCTTCGAGGCCAAGGGCCTCTCATATGTTCCATGGGTGGAGACACACAAAGAAACTGGAAATGGACTTTTTAGGAGGCTGTCTCGCAAATCATGCGCAGTGGTGATTGACAACTATCCGACTTATCTACCTCGGGATATCATGGACAGAGCTTCTGAAATCTGCCTCGTCGGTTTGGAAGCAGTGGACTCCAATGGAATTCTTCCTATGGATCTAGCAGAGGATGCTCATCTGACTGCCTACTCATTCAGGAAGCACATGCAGAGGAATCTCACAGCGGCTCTAGGCACTCTTCCTGTGCACGATAGTATGGCATCATTGGAGCATGATTTGCGAGTGGATAAGAATCTCATTGAGAGCACATTCGAGTCTATTGGAATCGAAATGACTCCATACGAGTGGATTTGGAGAGTAGCACAGGGAGGAACCATTGGGGCCGAAGCCTGTCAACCCCTCTCAATAGACCACGAGGTTAGTCCAGTCGAGTCGGAGAGAGGAGGGAGATTCGCAGCACTAATCAAACTACAGGAATTCTTTGAGAGTGGACTGAATCGTTACGACACTGGCAGGAACGACGTCGACGATTCAGCATCAAGCGGACTATCTCCCTGGTTTCACTTCGGTCATCTCTCCACCATTGAGGTCGTCCTAGGAGTATTTGAGAGGTGTAAATGGGATCCTAGTATGATTTCAATCGAAGACACTGGAAGGGGTTCCAGAAGCGGTTGGTGGGGACTCTCTGAGGCTCATGAGTCGTTCTTGGATCAAATCATCACTTGGAGGGAGTTGGGATTCAATTTCGCTAACTTCCGCGAAGACCATATGAGCATTCACTCGATTCCTGACTGGGCCAAGAAATCTCTGCGCGCCCATGCTAGTGACGAGAGGCAATCCTACTCCTTCGATGACATAGAGAATGCCAGAACAGATGATGAAATCTGGAATGCAGCCCAACGCCAGTTGCTCAATACCGGCCATATCCACAATTACCTCAGGATGCTGTGGGGTAAGCGAATTCTCGAGTGGGCTCCAGGCCCCGAGATAGCGGCTGAGTGGATGATTGAAATCAACGACAGGTGGGCACTGGATGGTAGAGACCCGAACTCGTATACTGGAATTTTCTGGGTCTTGGGAAGGCACGATAGAGCGTGGGGCCCTGAGAGACCAATTTTCGGTAAGGTCAGATACATGTCTTCAAAGAACACAAGGAAGAAGCTCGCTCTAGAGACGTACCTTGAGAGATGGTCAGAAGGCGCCCCGATACAGCAGTAAGGTGATAGGATGTACAAGTACAAGCATGTGACTACAGTTGATGCAGACATTGATTCGACTTTCAAATGGTTTGAGCACGAGGGTTCTTTCCGTCGCCTGATGCCTCCTTGGGAGGTTGCGGAGGAAGTAAGGGCCGACGAGACTCTGAATGTCGGTTCACAGAGAGTATTCAGATTCCCTATGGGTCCTCTGAAGATGACTTGGGTTGCTGAGCATACCGCCTACAATCCACCCCATCACTTCGCAGACAAGATGGTCAAGGGCCCGTTCTGGCACTGGACTCATAATCACAACCTCAGCGAGGTTGATGGCAAGACCGAGGTCATCGATGATGTGACCTACCAAGTCCCGTTCGGTGCACTGGGTAATCTAGCCGATACCGTTCTCGGAGGCATGCTCGTGAAGAGTCGCCTCTCGAGGATGTTCAAGGCTAGAGAACTTAGGCTCCAGAGAGATTTAGAGAGACATTCTCACTTCTCTCATCTGCCTCGCAAGAAGATTCTAGTTGCTGGGTCTTCGGGCATGATTGGGACACAGCTCGTGGCATTCCTGGACACAGGAGGTCACGATGTCTGGAGATTGGTCAGAAGAACTCTGAATCCGGGAGCCAATGAGATTCGTTGGGATCCGGATAACGGTGATTTCGACCCTAACCTACTCAGTGGGTTCGATGTAATCATCCATCTAGGAGGTGAACCCATCGGAGAAAAGCGCTGGAATGACAAGCGCAAGCAGATGATCAGAGATAGTAGAGTCAAAAGCACCAAGTTACTGACCGATGCGATAGTATCCCTAGACAAAAAGCCCGAATCGTTCATCCTAGCCAGCGCAATAGGTTGGTACGGAGACAGGGGCAATGAGGAACTTACTGAGACTAGTGAAATCGGACAGGGTTTCCTACCTGATGTGTGCAGAGAATGGGAGAGTGCGGCTTCGGCAGCAGAGGAGGCTGGAGTTAGGACGATTTTTCTGAGGACAGGGATAGTTCTAGCAGCCACAGGAGGTGCCCTCGGAAAGATGCTATTGCCGTTCAAGATGGGTGCCGGAGGCCCTATGGCTGGTGGCAAGCAGTGGATGTCCTGGATTAGTCTGGATGACCAGATTTACGCAATGAATCACCTGATGATGGAAGGATCTTCCAAAGGGGTCTACAATGTCACGGCTCCATATCCTGTCAGACAACGCAGATTCGCAAAATTGCTCGGTAAAGTTCTCAGAAGACCTGCATTCATACCACTACCTAAATTTGCAATTAAGCTCATGTTCGGTGAAATGGGCGAGAGGTTGACTCTAGACAGTCAGCGTGTCCTGCCTGATAGGCTGCTAGCTGAGGGATACAAGTTTGTCCATGAGAATCTCGACGACGGTCTGAGAGACTCTCTCGGCATGTGGAAATGATGAAACTGTGTCTGAAATAGATTGATGTTGGAAGATTTTCGATTGACTCTTTTGGGGAATAATTCCCTCAGTCAGTAGATCAGATTGGAGTTTTGAAGCCCATAGCACGAACTACACACCAACCGGTGCGAGCCTCAAACAGTGCGAATAACCCGCCCCCGAGTACTCCCAATGGTAGTAGCCAGAGGACTCCTAAATCTACTCCGGCAAGCAATAGTGAGACGGCAAGGAAAATTCCTGCCAGCACGCCGATCAAACCAAGTCGGAACCTGACCGCCTTGCCACGGGAATCGATATTACACTCGAAGACCATGGGGCGAGCGATGAATCTGAGGATAAAAACACTAGTTTCTGACTAAGGCCTAATTGGATTTCCAAAACAGCCTACTGCGAGGCTGAAGAGACTGAGCCTCTATGGATGAGCCCTAGGACGGCCGGTGTAAGCACCATGCTGGCCAGCAAAGAGAGTCCAATCATGATGGCACAGAACAGCCCGAAGGTAGAAAAGAAGCCCATCTTGGACTGATTGATTACCATGAATCCGGCTATATCTGAGACGGCGGATCCAAACAAGGCTAGGCCGGATGCTCCGCCTACCGCAGCAATCGAGATATCGGGTGTAGAGCCTTCTTCACGCTCTTCGCGATACCTCTCTATGAAATGGATGACATAGTCTATGCCCACGCCCAGAGACATCGCAGCGATTGCTACTGTGACCATGTTCAAACCATATCCTGCCAAGGAGACCATTGCATACAGCCAGATGATTACCACCAGTATCGGTCCTGTGGTGACCGTTGCAATGTAGAACGGTGCAGTCCCCCATAGAAGTGAGAGAGCGATTGCAAGGATAGCTAACATCAGACCATATGTTGGACCGAGGAACAGGTACGATGCAATTCCTGTCAATGCCACAACGGCTCCGATCCTGCGTGCTGATGATGCTGGATTGGATACAGTCTCTCTCCATCTTTGTTTGGCGGAAGTCTCCTCACGAAATCCCCACCACAAGGTCAGAGTGCAGAAGGCCACCCCGAGAAGTAGGGTTCCTTGCATCTCGTCCTGCATTGAATCAGCGGCTACGAATCTGATTACCGGCTCCCCGCTTGGGATAGCCCAAGTGATTGGATATTGCGAGTCTGCCGATTCTATGTCTGCTCGCTCTCTGAGGGGATTGCGAGAGAGTTCCTGTAACGGTGCCATGTCGTCTTGCAACTGCTTGAGAGCTGGCTCGACGAGGGCGAACTGTTCGGGACTGGAGATTCCAAACCGGATTGATGCGCGGATGTACGAAGGTGATTCGCCCGAGGTGGTGAGCCATGGCCTGTCAGAGTCGAGTTCATCAGCGACCTGAATGTACTCGGCAGCAATCGAGGGCGGCATGTAGGGATATCCTCCACTCTCGGGAATCCCATGGGTGAGCATGTAGCCAAACAGGAATAGCAAGCAGTCTCGGTCATTGAGTGATGGTAGACCGAGGATGTCCTTGTCGCAGCCCACGCCGCCGTCCTCGGCATTCGAGTCCCAACCGGCCTCTTCGAACGGCTGCATGTTCCAAGCCATAGCAGCCTTTGCCAGTATGAGAACACTATCGATGGCAATCAACTCAACCTCTCCGGTGGGCAGTCGTGAGATCTGATCTGGTTCGCCGGGCTCGCGTGAGTTGACATTCCTCCGGAGTTCTCCAAAGGCTGCAATCACCTTCGGGTCGGCCATGTCACCCTCGACTAGGATGAATCCCGGCTCTCCCTCATCACTGAATCTCTCATTGACTAGGTATATGCCGACGGCTAGATCAGACTCGGTCTCGATGAAGTCCTCTACCTGAAAGTCACCCTTCAGTGACAACATCATCGGAACGGCGAGGGCGGTGATGAGTACGGTTAGGACGGCGATGAATGGAGCCTTCCTCGCAGAAGTTGAGGCGAGGTTGGCTAGCCACTCCTTGGGAACCATGTGTATGATTCCGTCTCTCTCATCCCCTAATCTGCCCTTGGATTGCATCCACTCATCAACATCATACCTAACCAAAGGTACCCAGATTCCGGTGAGGATGAATGCTGACAGCACACCGAATCCAGCCTCGATACCGAAGGAGCGCAGTGCTGCGATATCTGAAGTAAGGTTAGCAAGGAATGCAACGATAGTAGTGGTCGAAGTCAGCATGATTGCTCGACCGACTCGAGTGACTGAGATGTGAGCAGCCTCCTCGGGACTCGCTCCATTTCTCCTCTCCTCCTTGTACCGATGCAGTGCATGCAGACTGTCGTCTATCCCAAGAGCCAGTACGAGGATGGGGAGAAGGTTGGAGAACTGAGAGCGAAAAATGACTTCGAAGCCGGTCTTCTGTCCTAGGATGATTGCCCATCCAATGAATCCCTGCATCCACAGTAGAGAGAGAGTAAGGCCTACTGCTACAATGGCCACATCCGAGACTCTCCTCAGGCTCAGCCAGAGTAGAAGAGTCACAACCAGTGCCATGATTCCGACCAGATAGAGGGAGGAGAGTAATTCTCTGTTAATCTCAACATTCACACCCTCAGCGAGCATTAGTGTAACGACCATCTCATCAGTAGACCTGAGATCCTCTTCGAGGGCGAGATAGAGCCATTCCATTGCACATAGCTTGTCTCCATCTGACATCCTCTCTCCGCATTCCTCAACCGAGTTTTGTACGGGATCAGTCTGTAGCGTCACTCCGTCCCAATAGTAGCCAAATTCGGATTCTGAATCAAGCCATGAGTATGTCCATCCGGCTTCTTCGATGTCCTCACGCTCGAAGTTGATGAGGAGCCACGCTGAGGAAGCCGACCACCTGCCAGGACCCCATTCTTCAGCGACTATTGAGCCGTCCTCCAGCAGTTCATGGCCATACGGCCCGATGATCTCGCTTGTCGGGTCGGAGATGAATGCGCGATCGTTTGAGAGCAACCTCAGGAAGGCTCCCGAACTATGATTGGAGAGTCTGTGTGCTGCAAGGTCAATGTGACCTTGAGTCAGGTTCTCGTCGTCAAAGGAAAGGCATGCTAGGTTGCCACAATCGGTCCAGTTCGTAGAAGGAGGAGTCATCTGGAGGGTGTCGGGATCTATCCTCGGGCTTGTTAGTGATGATTGGCCCGACATGAATGATCTGAAATCAGTCGCTAAATCGTAGACTCCCACTACCGGTGCTCCCGTAATCTGAGAGACGAATGGTAGGTAGAACTGAGACACCTCATGCTCTCTGAGATATTGTCCCTTAGAATCAATCTCACGCAGGACTGAGAGGTTGAGTATGCCCCCCTTCGGCTCGATTACTCCTGCGGCGTTGCCTGTGTAGTCAGCAATCATTGAGACATCTGAGTTAGGCTCGCCGAAATGGCTCGGGTCTCTCAGGTAAATTCCGAAGGCCTCGATTCCGCCAGCCGCGGAGAATTCATCCATCAGAATCTCATTCGCATCGAGTTCTGGGGACTCAAGGTCATACGACTCTATGTCAATCGGGCTGAATGTAGCCGAGATTCCAGGAAGCATCAGCAATGACATCACGAAGACAATGAGATGGGTTTGACGTCGCCTTGGGACTAGGAAGTCAGCCACCTTGGAGAAGTCACGCATGAATCCGACTCTGGAACTTCATATTTGATTGGTTTCGTGGCTCTACAAACCGCTGTCTCTGAGTGTCTCTAGAGCTTCCTTCTGCTCTGAGGTCAGCTCATCCGCCTCTGCTAGTGTGAACTCGATGTCGAGAGGTCCTCCGGAGTGTCCGTGACCTTGCAGTCTCCTACGGTCACCGATGCGAGTCCCCTCCTGTACCTCTATTTGCACTCTCTTTCCAGCAGGTGTGGAGATTCTCACCTTCCCTCCTAGTAGTAGAGTGGTGATTTCGACTGGTACCTCTTGCACCAACCTGCCATCCTCCCAGCGTCTTCCTTCCTTGGCATCGAGTCGGAGTTTAATGAGCAGGTCTCCGGTGTCTCCTTCGGGATGCTCGTGTCCCATCTTGCGCAGACGCAACTGCTGACCGTGCTGAGCCTTAGCGGGGACCTTTACTGTCAGGGTGCTTCCCTTGGTCTGGACTCCTGTACCATTGCACGGAATGCAACGCTTGGAACGGCCAAAGCTTGAGCCGTCGCATTTGTCGCAGCGCTTGAGTCGTCGGTGGCTGAACTTGACTTCTGTTCCTCTCAATGCCTGCTCAAGTGAGATGTCGAGTCCAGCCTCGATGTCCGCACCTCTAGGTTTGGGGCCGTCCTCACGCGGCGGTTGCTGCTGGGAGAAACCCCCACCGGACCCCCTCCCTCCCATGAACTGTGAGAAGATATCACCTAGATCGACGCCTCCGAAACCTCCTCCGAACGGGTTGCCTTGGAAGCCACCACTGCCGAACATGTCCTCCATTCGACGGCGCTGGTCATGCTCTCGCCTCGCATCGGCAGAGCCGATAGTCTCGTGAGCAGACTGAATTGCCTTGAAGCGCTCCTCGGCCGCTGCATCGCCGGGATTCCTGTCAGGGTGATATTGGCGCGCGAGCTTGCGATAAGCGCGCTTAATCTCGGCGTCGGTGGCATCCTTTGAGACACCGAGAGCTTGGTAGGGGTCCTCGGCCATCGGTACTTCTCGACCACCGGGGAGTCTTCAACCTGCTTGAGTATGGCAGCGATGTGATAATGAGATTGAGTCTATTGGGGGTATCATGGCAGTTGGGTGGGCAGTATTCCGCAACTATGTCGGGCATGCGAAGGAAATCTATGGTGACATCACCGATTACCCCCGATTCTTCTTGATGCCTCCAACAGCATTGGTGGAGGCAGACGAACAAGGTAACAATGTGGTTGCACTGAGTTCTGCCGAGGACCACATCGACCACGAGGTCGAGTTGGTAATCAAGCTTGGAGCGGATCTTGAGCCGGCTGAGATGTGTGTAGGTAACGACACAACAAATAGGACTCGTCAGACTCTCGCCAAGAAGAAAGGCTGGCCATGGCTCGAGGGCAAGGGGTTCACCGGCTCAGGTGTTCTGGGGACCTGGACTGCTTGGGATCCCAATCCAGTAGAAATTGGCCTGTCTATCAATGGAGAAGTCAGGCAGCAAGCCTCGACTAATCTTATGGTACACTCTGTTGAGTCTATTCTTGGACACCTGAAGAACTGGTATGAGCCCTCTCCGGGTGACCTCATTTGGACAGGTACACCGAAGGGTGTCGGACCAATGAATGAGGGCGATTTGGTCGAGTGTTGGATGAAGAACTCGGAAGGAATAACAGTGAGTATGCTCAACGCGAAATGCGTAGTTTGAAAGAATTGGAAATTAATCCTAAAATTTCATAACTGCTTGGGTGTCATGTGGTATTCATGCCTAATTACGAGATAATAGATACAGAAGGTTTGAGAATGGTGAAAGTGGCCCTGAATGGAGAAACTGTCAGAGGGGAATCTGGGGCTCTACATTACATGAGAGGTAACATAGAAATGGTCACTAAGAGGCCAAGTGCTGGAGGATTTCTCAAGTCTATGGTCTCGGGAGAAGATGTCTTCCGGCCCACATACTCTGGAACGGGTGAGGTCTATTTTGGCCCTCCTACTTTTGGTCAGTACCACATGTTGGAGCTAAACGGCAACTCAATGGTCCTAGATCAGGGAGCATACATCTGCTCCGACGCCGGGATCGAAGTTGGGATGATCAGGAACAAGGGCATCAAGTCAATGGCGTTCGGAGGTGAGGGGATATGGCAGACCTCCGTCTCTGGAACTGGAACTGTGGTCTACTACTCGCATGGTCCTGTACAGGAAATTGACCTAGTCAACGATACACTGACTGTCGATGGTAACTTCGCGGTCGCCAGAGACGCCTCTTTGAATTACGAAACCAAAATTCTAGGTAAGGGCCTGTTGTCCAAAGTCGCCGGAGGTGAGGGATTCGTAAACATCATCTCCGGGACTGGTAGGGTATACCTATCCCCTGTCGCGACCGCTAACAATTCTCTGATATCTCAGATTTCTGGAGAGACTGTAGGCGGAATAGTTCCACACCTTGGCAAATAGAGAAACTTGAGGGGGGTTAGCCATTGGCGGTACCATGGACGAGGGCGTTCGCAGGATTGCGAGTACTCATCTGATTGACCATGACGGTGTGGTCCAGCAAGGTGACTTTCTGTTGCACCCGAATGGTTCGTACTCGAAGAGCAAGGGCGACGAGGACGTAATCGAGACGATTGACGGATCGGGCCGTTTGATCACGCGCTCGTTGCAGAACTGGCATACGCATCTTGCGATGATTTTGAACCGTGGTATGGGAGAGGGATTGCCTCTCATGGAATGGCTCAACACTGCAATCTTCCCAGTCGAGAAGAATCTGACTGCTGAGCTGGTTGAAATCGGAACAAGGGCTGCTGCAGCAGAGATGATTGCGACCGGTACAACATTTGCTTGTGACATGTACTTCTACACCGAAACCATCGGTGAGACATTAGCAGAAACGGGAGTGAGGGCGGTCCTGTGCGGACCGATTACTGATGGGTTGACTCCTAACTTCAAGCCTGGCTCGGGAGATGCATTGCGCCATATGGAGAAACTCATCACTGGCCCTTCTCCGAGGCCCGGCAGAATCGAATATGGAGTTGGTACACATTCGGTGTATGTTTGCGACAAGGAGATTCTGCTCAAGGGTTCAGAATTAGCAAGAAAAACCGGATCGATGTTACACATCCATACCTCTGAGACTCGAAAGGAAGTCGCTGATTGCCACGCTGAACATGGGATGTATCCTATCGAATACCTCGACTCTCTAGGATACTTCCAGAGCGCAGAAGATGGAGGCACAGTTTGTGCCCACTGCGGCTGGGTGACCAAGAAGGAGATGAGAATCCTAGCCGGACACGGAGCACATGCAGTCCACTGCCCGACCTCCAACCAAAAGCTCGCCTGCGGCGGGACGATGTCATATCCTGCAATGAAAGAAGCAGAAGTCGATGTACGCTTGGGCACCGATGGCTCGGCCAGTAACAACTCGCTGGATATGCGAGCCGAGGCGAAGGCGGCGAGCCTAGTGCAGAAGCACGATCATTGGAATGCCCGAGTTCTTGACCCGATAGAGACTTGGCAGTTGGCGACCAAGGGCTCCGAAGACTGGGTCTCCTGGGACTTGGATGACATCAGGATGCGACCACGCGGACGCGATGGCAGGAGGCTTCTCTCGAATCTGATTTACAGTGGCGCACGCTGCCTTGATGTGATTGTAGCAGGCGAGGCCCTCAGGCGAGATGGAGAGACTTTGACTTTAGACGAAGATGCCGCCGGATCCAAGTTGGAGGAAGCCGTCTCGGAGTATTACTCGGAGATTTGAGAGATTGTACTAAACTCCTGAGTGTTTCTGCATCCTTCCATACCAACCAGACACGATTTTATGATTCTCAACTATGTCGAATCCATTCAGTCCCTGCATTGATCGAAGGATTCCAAAGTTGGCATAGTCGGCCCCATTTGGTTCGTCATCTCCGAAAAAGTCCCCCTCTATCCCAGTGGACATTAAGTCTAGTTGGAACTGAAGATTATCACGAGGAGGAAGGTCGAACATCTTCGCTCTACTTTTCCCCACCATACGCATTATGAAACCTCCAAGCCACTTGTTAATCAGGCGGCTTCCGAAGGAGAAATTGTCAACCTTGGTCACATAGTCAAGAGCCTGGACTGAGGTCCAGTATGAGGTATAGATTACCGCTACAATCGACTTCCCTAGCTTCTCATTGGAGAATTCCATCCATCGGTCCTGATCCGGGTCATCACCCATTCGCGGAAATGAGTTCGAGTCATTGGAGTCAATGTAATGAAGGATATAGTTAGAGTCAGTGACTTGAGTTCCATCTACATCAACGAATATTGGGACCTTGCCCCATTGAGACCACTTCATTTGCGTCTTGAATGTTGGATCTACCTCGACCTTGGAGTACTCTATGCCTCTAGAACCTAAGAGTGCCTTGACCTTGAAACAAAACGGACAGGTCTCGAAGCAATACATTGTAGGCAGGCCGTCTGCTACTCTCTCAGGAACAAGTTTGTCCTGAATCCCCGAGGGGGCTTTCATCTCATCTGAAGTCTCAGTCACGACGATACGAAATGAATAGTGCTTGTGAATCCATCGAGGTAGCACTTTCTCTCAAAGTCTGAATTAGTCACTATTCTCTATGAATTGGGATATGCCCCGATTGACTGGTTTTGACCTTGAGTTCCCCCTCCAGAGAGAATCTGGCAAGATAGTTATTGAAACTCAAATTAAGGTCGGGTTCATTCCAAAGAATCCATCGAGATAGTGCGCCAGCCGAAGTGAAATCTTCCCAATCTTCGCTATTGTGCCTCACGAGGTATTTCGCCTTTCGATTGGGATTTTTATGGATAGTGAAATCTGAATATCCCTTAGCTCCGAAATGTGTAGTCTTTCGTTTTCCATCAGGAAATTGAAATTTCGCTACTAATTTCTTGTCCTTCTTGTCACTCTTGTCAATCTCGACTTCAATCATCATAGCACCTCCAAAGGTAGAATGATGCTCAGGGATGGAATAGGAAGGCTGCACCCAATACGACGTATGTGCCGAGTAACAAAGCCCCCTCTAACCAGTTCGACTTGCCATCGGATGCAATAACATTCACAATCAATACTGAAAGGAAAGCCGCCACCGTTTCTAGCATTCCAAACTCGAACGTTAGTGGTACATTCAATGCCCATGCTACGAGAATCATCATCGGAGCTACGAAGACTGCGATCTGAGTTGATGAGCCCATCGAGATGGCAAAGGAGAGGTCCATCTTGTCCTTGCCCGCAACTACCACGGCGGTGAAGTGCTCGGCCGCGTTACCGAATAGAGGAAGTAGAATCACTCCAATGAATAAGTGGGGAAGGCCCAGTCCTTCATCCGAAGCAGCATATTCTACCGAATGAACAAGAACCTCAGCCATCCAAGAAACTAGAATTGTAGCGACAACTAAGAGAATTATTGCATCACGCTTACTCATCTCAGGCGCCTCATGATCATGTGTCTCGGTAGCGAATAGATCCACGTGAGACTTGAACTGGAAGTAAAGGAATAATCCGTACAACAAAAGGAGTACGATTGCTGCTACGTGGCTTAGTTGCATGACGCCTTCTTCACCCTCGGTTCCCCCTACGGTTGAGTTGAATACGGTTGGAATGATTAGTACAATCATCGCTAACATCATCAGTGAACCGTTGGAACTGACCTGAGTTTCAGAGAATTTCTGCTCGGGGAAATTGATTCCCCCCCACAAAAATGCAAGACCCATCACGAGTAGTAGATTTCCAAGAATACTACCGATTAGGCTGGCTTGTACTAGACCAATCATGAGTGTCTCTGTATCACTTCCAGAGGCTGCTTGCGATGCTGTATAAATTGCGAGTAAAGCGATTATCATCTCAGCAGCATTTCCAAAAGTTGCATTGAGTAATCCACCCAAGGATTCTGATGTATAGAGCGCAATCTCCTCAGTTGCTCTACCCATCAAGAAAGCCAGTGGCATAATCGCTAGAAGAGAGAAAATGAAGGCCATGGACTCGTCATGCGCGATGTACGCGAAGTAGCAAGTTACCGGCAGGGCTAGTAGCAGAATGTTGAGTTTGGTATCTCTAGGGTCCATCGCTCGGACCCAGCTAGTTTCTCCTTCAGACATGTGGCTCAAACTGGCCGCGGTGTGGGAGGATGGTCAATATTGCGCCTGCCACGCGTAGCGTTGATGGTATCCCTACTGGCCGGTCGGAATGTGAGCGGAGGCTTCCGACTGGCCCTGACCGGCACGCCCGGGACTGGAAAGAGCACAGTGGCACAGATGCTATCCGATGGTGGATGTATCGTAGTTTCAGTAGAATCTCTAGCCGAGCAGAACAGTTTGCTAGGTGAGGTCGATCCAGCCGACGGGGCGAGGGTCATCGACACTGACGCATTGCATGATGCGCTCGCTCCTGAGTGGGAATCTCCTCCTGAAGGGACCGTAGTGGTGGACGGTCACCTCTCTCATCATCTGCCTTGTGATGCGGTGGCCGTACTGCGCTGCTCGCCAGAGATTCTAGACTCTAGACTCACGAGTAGAGGTTACACGGCCGAGAAGGTGCAGGCGAACTGCGAGTGGGAGTTACTAGGAGGGGCTTGGAACGAGCGCGAGGGCGATACCCCATGGTGTGAATTCG
>ENA-UPTF01000539-UPTF01000539.1-marine-metagenome-genome-assembly--contig:-NODE-539-length-26227-cov-10.928795_pt1 | contig 26227 bp, 16 predicted proteins | sample MGYA00238166_ERZ767019 | MGnify/ENA primary metagenome ERZ767019 (study PRJEB28930, sample SAMN06266391) | marine metagenome | isolation source: Sea water from 250 m depth | place: Atlantic Ocean... | reverse complement strand
TGATTGGTAACATCTAGTGTATAAGAAAAAACATTTGCTGCACCAGATTCCTTACATTGCTGGGCAATGCCCTTAAGCTTTTCAGATCTGCGGGCTGATATGCCAAGGGTTGCACCGCGTTTAGCATATTCTATTGCCAGTGCTGCGCCAATTCCACTACTGGCGCCAGTTATAAATACTTTTTCATTCATAAGTTTTCCACATATTTACGATTTGTTGATCTGCGAAATTCATCTAGGATAGAATATTCGTTGAAATTTTTCATGGCCAGTCGAAATAAAATTAATCCTTTGTTTGAAGACGCATAAGCAACGGGTAGTTCAGGATTTAAGTTACGATCTCTAGTAACTAAAAATTTAAAATAATCGCCATCAATTTCTGTATTGGTAATTTTATAAAACGCATCCGTATTGCGGTTATGAGCATGGATCGACCAATACCGATCATCAGAAGGCACAGGAGCGCTTACGATTAGATTTCCTTTTTTGAGGTCATAAGGTATGAGCGTATAAATAAAATCTGGATTTGGTTTTCGGGCTGATTCACTAAGACAGTCGGGGTTTACATAAAAAACGCCCTCTACCCAGCGCTCACCGCATTCTGGCCGGTATTCTGTTTGCGCTCTTTTCAGGTTCTTATCCAGTTTAGACATGACAATATGGGGCCCGACCCATAAAAAGAAGGCATGGGATAAAACAGCAGCAGTAATGAATTTAATTATCCAATTCAACATATTCTTTTGATGGTAAAATTGATCCTACAGGGACAGAATACTTGTTTTTATAATAAGATATTTTTGGACCATAGATGCGCATGATAATATTAAAGTCATTACCGGCATGACTGATTGCGTTTTGATCAGGATAATTGCGCAGATCATCTGTAATAATAATTTCGTATTGCCCATTTTCATCTAATTCAATCCTGTGAAAACTAGCAATCGTTTCCTCATATGGTTCAATACGGCGATTATTAAAATCATAAACTACAAAACTCCAGTACCGACAATCTGGCGGTGTACCCTTTAAAATATAATCCTGGCTTCCTAAAAGGGGATTTTGATTATCATCATACATAGCTTCCAGGTAAATAATTTCTGGGCGAATACTGCCGACTAGCCCGGTAAAGGCAATGTAATTCCGCAACCAAGGGTTTTGGCCTTGCATGGATTGGTCAAAATGTGAAATCCATTGATTGATATGTACATCACCCAGCATCTTCTGAGCAAAAGATGTTGTATGAGTAAATTGATAAAAAAACATAAAACTTAAAAGGATTCCTCCAGAGATTGGTATCATAGTATTTTTCAATAGGCCTTGATTCTGCATCATTTAAAGGACCCAAGTCGTAGCGCATAATTACCCCACAGCAGGAAGAACAACAGAAATATACCAGCAAAAACCCAACCCCAAATATGTTCAACGGTAGTCGCGGCCCACAATAGTCCTATGGTGGCAGAACCAGCCCAGACAACGGCCCAGCGCAGCTTGGTGCGCATAGCTTCCAAATCAAATTTAGATGCTAAGAAGGAACTATAACCAATACCAAATAGTGCCGCTGCCACGATCCGTGCTGCCAGTGGGTCTAAAGGATCATAACCTAAAATTTCCGCAGTTGTCTCCGGAAAAAAGAAGAATGGAATAGCGAATGCATAATCAACATAAAAATGAAATACCAGCCAATTTCGTAATGAGTTGGGAACTTCCTGATTGCTTGTGTCCATTAGTAATTCAATTTAAGTTCTTAAAATATTCCTTCTTTATTCTAAGGAAAATTATGCTAGGAGACAACTGATCACAATGAAAGGCGAAAACAAAGTTTTAGATCGCTTAAAGAATGTTGAGTTATTGCTCGCTTGGGTCATCCCCGGTGTAGGTTTGGTGTTGGGGGTCTATAAGTGGGTGATTCAAGAGCACGCACCTTATTTCTTCCTTTTCACATTAATACCACCGATCGTTTTTGGCTATACTGTTGTATATCTGGCGACCCGTCACTGGAAACTCTGGGTATGGCGTACGAATCTTAGCCGGAATGGATTTCAACCTACCATTGGTTTGATCTGGGGAGGGATTACCCAGTTGCTGTTATTTTGTGTCGGCAATGCATTGCTCTTTACTAGCACATTTTCCGGTAAGCTGGAATGGATTATTATTATAATGTTTTTGAGTACGGTTTTTGGTTTATTAAATGATATTCTTTCGATGGAAGATGGTTTTATTGCCGTCTTCAACCGTGCTCATTATAAAAAGGAAGGATCTGTACGATCCGTTCTTAGCTATGGTGTGGTGCTCTATGGCCTATTTTCATTTATTTTTTCAGTCATTTGTATAGTGGGTCATTCGTTCCTAAAGGGACCGGTACCGCTCTCGTTTTTTGCTTGGTTGACTGTCATGGCGTCATTTCTATTAGCCACACCCTTTTTATTGATCAACTATCGCAATTACCAATTATTGGAACAATACAAGACCAGCAAGGATAAAGGAGTTGAAAAAACTGTATCCTTTTCGTTACTCGTTAAATACAGAAAACTAATTTTTCAAGCTGTGCTAGTTCTGGTTTGTACGGGTCTAGTGATTTTCATTGCCTGGGTGGTGGAAATGTCAAAGCGTGAATTCCCTGACTTTGTATCACCTGATTTCCATTTACCATACGCTCAGATCACTGCGCCAGGAGACACAAGTCTTCTGGTAGATTTAATTCCAGGTAAAAAGGGGCCATTCACCCTTTGTCCAGATTTTGATTCCCGCATTCGTCGCTATTCCTGGGTTCCGCAAAATCAAGAAGATTTACTGACACTGGTACCTAACTATCATGAAACAGTAAGTGAAGTATCGTTGAACGATCAAGTTATATCAATGGCCGGTCCGATAAAAATACCTGGAAACCAAGCCGGTAAGGAATACAGAATTGGTGTGAGAGGCACTGAGGATGATCAGATCGCGGAATATGTTGTTCTTGTCTTGCCAATTAGTTTCTTGCCATTGCAGGTCAAGATCCATGATTATAATAAGGTTGGTGATGGTCTAATTTTCTCTGGGAATTTTGTGGTACAGAAGTTCAGGGATTGGTCCATGATTTTTCGTGACATTAATGAAGAATGGGGTACTGAGGGCGCTTGGGAAGCATTCTTTAACACGATTTATACTCGTTTTACTATTCCGAAAAAAGCAACCGAGCAAACGGATGCACCTATTCCAGAGCCAGACCGGCCCTATTTACCCTACACTTATGTACTGGATAAATATGGGACGCCATTATTCTACAAGATGGCTGGAATGGGCTTTGCCGCTTTCCGTCCTTATAAGTATGGTTTTCATTTTGGATTGGTTCGTCAATATACCCAGTACGCTATCGGCCTGGGTCGCACCAACCTGCTGAATGAGAATTTCAAACCAGATGGTTCTCAGGTTATTCCATTGGCGGATGTAAAAACGGAACTGCATGATTTTCGCTGGCTGGATGATGGTAGAATTATACAACTTGGCTCGAAAAAGCACCCTTGGCCGGATGGTCGATTAGAAAAAATTGAAAGTGGTTATATTTATATCACTGATGAAGAAGGGAATGTACTGTTGGAATGGGATTCATATGACCATGTACCCATCGAATTAAGTATAGCGCCAATAGAAGATTGGTCCATGCGGACCTACGATTACTTTCACATGAATAATGTTACACCTCTTAGCGATGGAAACTATCTGGTTTCTGCACGACATACACAGACTATAATGAAAATTGATGGTACCACAGGGGATGTATTATGGCATATGGGTAAAGGCCGCGCAAATGAATTTACTTTCATAGATGATCCTTATAATGGTTTTTCGCACCAACATGCATCATATGAATTGGAAAATGGAAATATTCTCCTATTCGACAATGGTTTAGACCATTTACAAAAACTGTCCCGAGTTCTAGAATATAAGATTGATGAAGTAGCTAAGACCGCAACATTAGTTTTCAGCAAAGATTTCCCAACGTACCAGGCTTATGTGGCTGGAAATGCTTTTCGTCAGGATAACGGCAATACAATTGCTGCCTTTGGTTCTCAAGGCTACGTTGAGGAATTTGATAATCAAGGTTGGCCAGTGCTTTCGTACAGACAAGGGGGGTTGATTTACCAGGCCATGAAGTCGAAACTGCCCTGGAGAAATGAATAATTTAAAGGAGTAGCTAATGGCTAAAGATGACCAGTCTTTCGAAACAAAATTGATTCATACCGGTGAACCGAGGCCCCGTATAAATGGTGCGATAAATGTCCCCATATTTCAAAGTTCAACCTATGAATATACTGGAGAGGGTAGTTACCATGATGTCCGGTATTTACGTTTAAGTAATACACCAAATCACCTGGCCTTGCACAAAAAGCTTGCCGCTTTGGAAGGATCAGAAGCAGCTTTGGTTACATCGAGTGGAATGAGTGCTATAGCCACCGCTTTGCTTACATTTTTGAAGGCCGGCGATCACCTGCTGGCACATAATACACTATATGGCGGAACAGCGGACTTTGTGAATAATGAATTGTCTGGATATGGTATTGAACATGATTTGATTGATGCTTCAAACCCAAGTGAATGGGATTCTAAATTAAAGCCAAACACAAAGGTGATTTATGTAGAAACGATTACCAATCCCCTTATGGATGTACCGGAACTGGGAAAAATCATAGAATTTGCTAAATCGCATGGTCTTATTTCGATGATTGACAACACCTTCGCCAGTCCTTTACTATATTGCCCTGTTGTGCAGGGTTTTGATCTTTCTCTACATTCCTGCACAAAATATATCAATGGCCATTCTGATATTGTTGCCGGGGCTGTGATAGGTAGTTCTAATTACGTAGACCAGGTAACAAAAAATTTAAACCACCTTGGTGGATCCCTGGATTCAAATGCCTGTTTTTTACTACATCGAGGTATAAAGACACTGGCCTTGCGCATGAATAAACAATGTGAAAATGCTCTGCTTATTGCTCATTTTCTTGAAAATCATCCCCAGGTCAAAAAGGTAAATTTCCCGGGCCTGGAATCCAGCAGTAGTTTTGAGCGCGCTAAGGAATATCTATGCGGTTTTGGGGCCATGTTAAGTTTCGAAATAGATGGTGATGTTGATCAGGCCGATCAATTCATAAATCTTTTGCAATATGCTATCAGCGCGCCTAGCCTTGGTGGTGTAGAATCACTGGTGACCCGTCCAGTTACCACTTCTCATGCACTTATGGATAAAGCTGACCGAGAAATTGCGGGCATTTCCGATAGGTTGATTCGTTATTCGGTGGGTATTGAAGCAGCAGATGATCTTATAGCAGATTTGCAACAAGCACTGGAACATATTGGTTAATATTGTAGAATTTGAGAAAAAAAATATAAAGATTCAGACGTTTTCAACTAAGGGCGGGTTATTCTTGTGTTTATTTTCCGGTTTTGGTCCCAGGTCTCGCTGATAATATTCAAATGTTTTTCCTGTACCCTGCCAGTTATCCACCCGGCTAATGATCTTAATATCACCGGTAAATTTCGCGGATATGGATTCCTTTACGTGTCCGGTGATGTATCGGATGTCATCCCGTTTCTTGGCCCAGCTGAGATACACTCGTTTTAGGATTTTGGCGTAACCATTACCCTTAAACTTGCTCATAACGACAAACGCATATGTATATAAGGTGTTGGCCTTATCAAAATTTTCATCCGTTCGGGCCCAGGGTTCGGTACTAAGCTCTTCCAAAGGAACACCAATAATATAACCAATGATCTCGCCGCGATAACGAGCGATAAAGGGCAGTGAACCCTGTTTATTAAAATATTTTTTAATGGTAGCCCTAGTCAGGACTGCTGCTTGCCCAAATTCCTTGGACAAGTGCTGGGATATTTCGATGAGTTGGGGATGATCCTCTTCACCCACGTGTTCCATCAGTTCAATTTGAAATGGTTCCGAGGAAGCAATAACCCGGGATTTCGAGGTTAGTTTCACAGTTAAATTCAATTGTTCCATATAGCAACGAATTTACCCACCAAATTTGAATATGGGATAAAAAACATCGGTAATCCCTGCTTTCTGGTTGGAAGTAACGGAAGTAAATTCCTCGCCGGTGAAATCGTTTAACGCTAAACTCTCAGAGCATATTTCTGCCACAGGTTCCCATCTCTGTGTTGGTCTGGATATTACCCCTGAAGCACTCCAGATGAATCATTCGACTCTGGATGATTTAAAAGCCCACACCAGGAAAGTTATTAAAGCTACCGCAGGACTGGCGGCGGTATACAAGCCCAATCTAGCATTTTTTGAGCGTTGGGGCAGTGCTGGTATAGAGTGGCTTGAACAGACAATGGAATGGATTGGAGAATCTGCCTTGACCATTGGTGATGCGAAGCGAGGTGACATTGGTAACACCGGCCGGCAATATGCTACCAGCCTCTTCGAACACTTTGGTTTTGATGCGGTTACGGTTAATCCTTATATGGGGCGCGATGCCATTGAACCGTTTATACAGGCTGGTGAAAGGGGTGCCTTCATACTGTGTCGCACATCCAATGCATCGGCTAGCAATATACAGGATATTGAAAGAAACGGAGAACGGCTTTTTGAGTCAGTTGCTAAGCTTGTGCTCGAATTGAATAGTAATGATAATCTTGGCCTCGTTGTTGGCGGCACATCGGCGGCCGAAATTGCAGGAATTCGTAAACTGGCGCCAGGACTACCATTCCTGATACCTGGTATTGGGGCTCAAGGAGGTGACCTTGAAACCAGTTTCAGATCAGGGAATTCGAATGGAATTGCTGTAATTAATGTTTCCCGGGGCATAATATTCGCCGGTGATCAGAGCGCGAAGGATATCCGTGCTGAAGCACAGTACTACGTAAAAATAATGCAGGATCTAAAATGAGTAATTCTGATCAGGTTTTAGATATTTTTCGGCAAACAGGTGCATTGTTGCAGGGTCATTTTATTCTCACTTCTGGTCGGCACAGTGCGACCTATTTTCAATGTGCAAAAGTATTAAAACACCCGGAGCATTTACAGCGTTTTTCTAATGAGATAGTCCATCATTTCCGAAATCTGGCCATCGACCTGGTCATTTCCCCTGCCGTAGGAGGCATTGTCCTGGGTACAGAGGTAGGGCGTCAGCTTAATGTTCAGACAATCTTTGCCGAGCGTGAAGGGGGTGCCATGATCCTGCGACGCGGTTTTGAGATCAAAGGTGGGAATAATGTATTGGTAGTCGAGGATGTGATTACTACCGGAGGCTCTGTCAAGGAAGTGATGAATATAGTCACCAAAGCCGGCGCCAATATTGTTGGGGTTGGTGTACTGGTAGATCGGTCCGGGGGTTCGGTAAAATTGAATAATAATCAATTTTGCGTTACAGAACTGGAAGCGGTAAGCTATGGGGCAGATGAAGTGCCTAAAGAATTAGCTAATATTCCAGTTTTGAAACCAGGAAGTAGGAGTTTGAAATGAAACGAATAATAATATTAATAATGATAGGATCAATAATAATGACTAGTTGCGAAAAACAGCCGGATGTAGCGGTAATATCTACAAAATTTGGTGATATGGTATTAGAATTTTACCCCACTCTAGCGGAAAAGCATGTGGACAGCTTTATTGCCCACGCGAGAAATGGATACTTTAATGGGACTACCTTTCACCGGGTCATCCCTGGATTTGTGATTCAGGGCGGTGATCCGAATTCGAAAGATGATGACCGGTCCAATGATGGCATGGGTGGCAGTGCAGCAAAATTTTATGGTGAAGGGGAAGAAGCAAATCCTGAAACCTGGACACTGCCGGCAGAATTTAATGATCGACTTCACATTACTGGAACGCTTTCGATGGCTCGTTCTCAGGCGCCAAACAGTGCCGGTAGCCAGTTCTTTATTTGTGCAGGTCCAACGCCGCAGTTGGATAATAAATACACGGTTTTCGGTCAGGTAATCGAAGGACTAGATGTAATTCAGGAAATCGTGAATACGTCCCGTGACCGACGGGATAATCCCAAAGAAAAAGTGGAAATGACCGTTAAAATCATACCCCGTAGTGAAGCATTAGATAACTAGGATGAGCAAACAGACCATTGGGTTAGCTCTTGGCGGTGGTGGTGCCCGTGGTGGAGCGCACATTGGGGCGCTGCAGGTACTGCATAATAATAATATTTATCCAACCATGATTGCCGGCACCAGCGCCGGTTCAACTATTGGAGCCATGTATGCGGCTTCACTGGATCCGGACTGGATGAAAAATCGGTTTAAGGAATTAATCAGCGGTGGAAAGATCGCAGCTTTAAGGGATATGCAGGTCGCAGGTGAACGGGAATCAAGTTCCATCTGGGGGCAGGTTGCACAATTTTTTAAGGATCGTATTGAAATTGTTCTGGCTATGAATAAACTAGCGCTTATGGATAGTAATAATATAAGGGAAATCATAGAATTCCTATTGCCGGTAAAAACATTTGCAGAGTTACAGATCCCAATGATTATAACAGCTACTGATGTACAGACAGGTCAGGCAGTGTTGCATGATTCAGGTGACCTGGTAGAGGCCGTGGTTCAGAGCAGCACGGTTCCGGGTATCTTTACACCTGCAATAAAAGACGATATGTATTTGGTAGACGGCGGTGCAATTATGCCATTACCTGTTCCAGCCTTGAAAGGCAAAGTGGATTATATTCTGGCCATTGATATTTCCATAACAGAGCTCAATAAATTGGATCGCTATAACATGTATTCCATCATTACCCGTGCGGAGACTATTCGCGGGATGCATTATACACGAACTCTGGCGGACCTAGCAGATTTTGTAATTCATCCGGATGTAGGTTACACACACTGGTCCCGGTTTGATTTGTTTGATCAATTAATCGATACCGGTAGGCAGGCTGCAGAGCAACAGATTGATCTGTTGAAAATCGATCTAAGCCGGCGCAAAGGCTGGGTATACAAGTTTAAACAATGGGTTGGTCAAATGGGTTAGTTAAAGTATTTTCCACGCTTGTAAAAAAAAATGGAACATTTCAGTTAGATTCCGATCTAACAAAAGTGGGCTTGTTCCACCCTTAAATGACAATGAGACAATATATTACTAAAAGTATTTTATTCTACTATTTGCTGCTGGGTATAACCTACGGGCAATTTAAGACTCCAGTTACTGTAACAGCGGAAATAGCAGGTGCAGTCCGAGCCGGTGAGGTGGCCATGGTTACTATACAAGCGACTATGGAAGACGAGTGGCATATTTATGCCTTGAAAAATGCTGGAACGGGTCCTGTTGCGACGCGGGTCAGTGTTAGCGGAGATCTGGTGGCTGAACAGGGACAAGTTGAACACCGGGATCCTATTGAAAAGTTTGACGAAGGCTTTGGTGTCAACACAAGGTTTTTCCAGGGGACCACTGCATTCCGTGTCCCCGTACTGCTAAAAGATAATGTTCCCGCTGGGAAGGGCATAGTAAACGCTTATATACTATATCAGGTTTGCAATGAATCACTATGCTATCCACCGGCTGAGGTAAATATTGCCGTACCATTGGTAATTGAGAGCGGTCCCCCGAGGGAAGATTATACAAACTTTGTTGTTGCTGCTGTAGAGGTCAGCGATTATGGGGAAATCAATCTGGACCAGGCTATAGCTGCCGGGTTCTGGTCCTTTGTAGCCTTGGCAATTTCCATGGGCTTCCTGGCCTTGCTAACACCCTGTGTATTTCCCATGATACCTATTACCGTATCCTTTTTCACTCATCAGGGTGAACTGGAAAATCGTAAACCCATTAATCAGGCTCTGGTTTATACGCTGGGTATTGTGGCAACATTTAGCATTCTGGGCATGATCCTGGCGGTTACCTTGGGAGCTAGTGGTGCTAACCAGTTGGCGGCCAATCCTTGGGTGAACCTGTTTATCGGTGCACTATTTGTTTATTTTGCATTGTCTCTTTTTGGCGCTTATGAGATCCAGTTACCAAAAGGTTTACGACAGTTTTCTCTTGAACAGGAAAAGCGTGGTGGTTATGTGGGTACGTTATTTATGGCGGTCACATTTACCCTAACATCATTTACCTGTACCGTGCAGTTTGTAGGCCTGTTGCTGGTTGCAGCTGCACAGGGGCAATGGTTCTGGCCCTTACTGGGTATGATTGTTTTCAGTGCTGCGTTTGCCTTCCCGTTTTTTTTCCTGGCCCTGTTTCCCCAATACCTGGCAAAGATGCCCAAATCAGGGGGCTGGCTCAACGCTGTAAAAGTTGTGATGGGCTTCCTGGAAATGGCCGCCGCTTTCAAGTTTTTCAGCAACACCGATCTGGTCTGGGGCTGGGGTGTTTTCACCTTTAATTCTGTTCTTGCCATCTGGACAATGATCATGTTTTTCACGGGCATGTACTTACTGGGTAAAATCCAACTGCCCCATGATTCCAAAGTTGAAACACTGGGTGTTCCGCGGATGGTTCTCAGCTTATTTTTCCTGACTTTTTCCCTTTACATGAGTACTGGTCTTTTCGGTCGGCCGATCCATGGGTTGATATATTCCTATCTGCCTCCACAGCTTGAACAGGAAATAGGTGCCGTAGAAGGAGATGGTGGAACTGAAAAATTTGCCTGGTATTCTGATCTCGAGCCGGCATTTGCTGAAGCAAGCATTGTTCAGAAACCTATTTTTATCGATTTTACTGGCTATACCTGTACCAATTGTCGCTGGATGGAAACCAATGTTTTTACTCTAAATGAGGTCCAGGCCAGGTTTAACGAATTTATACTGGTCCATTTATATACTGATGGGGGCGAAAATTACAGGGAAAACCAGCGCTATGAGATTGAACGCTTTGGTACGGCTGCATTACCCTATTATGTTATATTAAGCCCGGAAGATGATGTGCTAGCGACATTTCCTGGTATGACTAGAAATGTGGATGAATTCTTGGATTTTCTTGATAAAGGGTTAGCTGGTTAATTGGATTACTTAATGAGAACTTTTCAAACATTTACTATTGTATCCTGCCTGATACTATCAATAGGCTGTGGGCAAAAACATGAAAATGAAAGTGTTGCCACAGAACAGAACAAATCTGTATCAGAAAAGGTAGCCAAAAATAACACTTCCCAGAAACCGGCTGCCAGACCAAACCGTCCGCCTGGATCAACGCCGGCTCCTGATTTTACACTGGCCACAACCACTGGTGAACTGGTATCCATGAGCGACTTAAGGGGCAAGGTAATATTATTAAATTTTTGGGGCACATGGTGTGGTCCTTGTCGGATGGAATTACCGGATTTTGTCAAACTGTACGATAAGTACAATAAGGATGGACTTGAGATTGTGGGTATTACCATCAGGCGCGGTGAATCCATTAAGGATGTGGCCAAATTTCAGGAACAATGGGGGCTGAACTATTTACTGCTCAATGATATAAATGGCAATGAGGTTTCAGAAGTTACCATGGCATATAGTCAGGCTATAGGACAGATGATCAATGGTATTCCCACTACATTAGTAATTGATCGGGAAGGTTTCATTGTAAACGGTTTTGTCGGTCCCCGTAGAGAACAGGTTTTCTTCAACGCGATCAAACCTTATCTCTGATACCAATTAACCGGTCCATCCCATATTCGCCGGCTAACTTAATAGCTGGATTATTATTTTTTAATTTTCTTTTTAGTTATTTGTACGCTGAAGACTACTGGCAACAATATGTCCACTATAATATGGATGTGCAATTGGATGTGGTTGAAAAAACTGTAGGCGGTACTTCTAAAATTGAATATACTAATAATTCCCCAGATCCCTTGGATCATATTCACCTACATTTGTACCCAAACGCTTTTCAAAAAGAGTCTGTAAAATATCGAGAATTTAAGCAGAATTACGGCCGCCGCTCTCGTGCAGAAAAATTTATAAAGGGTGACGAGGATTTTTTCAGCAGAGTGGATATTCATAGATTTAAAATTACCAGTAATGGTACCATCTCGGCCGATACGTTCAAGGTTTATGATACAATTCTATCAGCGGAATTGAATCAAAAACTGCAGCCCGGTCAATCGCTTGTTATTGAATTAGACTGGGTACATCATATAGGAGAACAGGTCGAACGTGGCGGTCGGGTAGATGATCAATATAACATGGCCCAATGGTATCCTAAACTTGTTGTTTATGATGAGCACGGTTGGCATAACCTTCCCTTTCATGCGACTGGTGAATTTTATGGTGAGTTTGGTACCTTTGATGTGAGCATCGATTTACCTGCATGGTATGTAATAGGTGCTACCGGCGTGGTCACAGAAGGTGATCCTGGTTGGGAAGCCGTTAGGGTGGATACTTCGAGGGATTTTGAAGAATGGCTGGAAGAATTCCAAGAGAATAAAACAGAAGTGGATTCAACTCAGCGTCGAAAGGTATCTTTTCATGCAGAGCAGGTCCATGATTTTGCCTGGATCGCTTCACCTACTTTTCTGTATGAATCCGGATCATGGAATGATATTGATGTTCATGTATTATTTAATGAGGATAACGGTGAAAGTTGGACAAAAGAAGTGGTGGCCCGGTCTGAGCGAGCCCTGGAATGGTTAAGTACAAAATTCGGTATGTACCCCTATCCCCAGGTAACAACAACAGACCGCATTCGTGGGGGAGGCATGGAATACCCCATGCTAGTGATGAATGGTAGTGCAAGTGAAGGTTTAATTCTCCATGAGATTGGACATATATGGTTTTATGGTATTCTTGGTAATAATGAGGTAACTGAGGCTTGGCTAGATGAAGGTTTTGCAACTTTCCTGACCCGTTGGTACTTGATGGACCGCTACGGTGAACATGGGTTTGATTTGAAGAATACAAAAAGGTATAAACCTTTCCAGAAGAAGTATTGGCATTTCACTAATAGTCTTGGAAATAGTCAATGGTCAGTAATTAATTTCCAGCTTAGTGGCGCGGATGAGCCAATTAGTAAAAAATCTTACCTGTTTAAAGGTAACAGTTCATATGGATACAACGCCTACTCCAAACCAGGTGTAATGCTTGATGAATTGCAATATGTACTTGGTGATTCAATTTTTGACGTTGGCATGCAGGAATATTATAAGCGTTGGGAACTCAAACATCCTAACGAAGCCCGGTTCAAAGCTGCAATAGAAGAAACTAGTGGCGAAGAATTGGATTGGTTCTTTGATTCTTGGTTGCATGACACCCAAATATTGGATTATGGTATTAAAGATTGGAAAAGGTCGCAAAAATCCGATGGGCGCTGGACTGTGGATGTTGACTTGGTGAAGTATGGCAATAGGGAAATGCCCCAGCTACTGGAAGTGAAATTAGCGGATGGCACGAAGGAAAGAATATGGTGGAAAAATCATCAATGGAGGAAACAGGATACGTTTTCTTTTCATTTACCTGATAAACCTATGGCAATTGTCCTAGACCCAGATGTGAAAACGGTTGATGTTGATCGCCGTAACAATCATTCAAACGGTCTACCGCGTACGTGGATGTTCCGTTGGCCGGGGATGAATTGGAATCATCGCGATTCCTATTTGCAGCAATGGTCTCCGGATCTTAATTACCATGAGCTTGATGGGTATATGCCAGGATTATGGCTAAGCAGGGCCTATGGATCTTGGCAGCGAACTGATTTTCGTATCAATTACGGAATCAAATCAGAAGAGATATATTGGGATCTGCGTTCTATGCGTAAACCGGTACACCACGTCACAGGGTTGCGCTATAATTTTCATGCTTTTTACCAAGGCGGACTATCCAGTATTAGCTGGAACATGGATAAATCCTGGAGTCGTTGGAATTCCAGATCGCCCAATCATTATATATCATTGGGTTTTTACAGCACCAATGCGACAGATACAGAACGAACAAATTTATTTGAGATTGGTCAAGTTACAATGGTATATGGGAAATGGAATATATCCAACAGTGATCAATCAATAGACTTGGAACTAGCCACTGCACCACCAGGCAGTTTCTCAGATTGGAATTTCAATCGCCTTACGTTGATCGGAAAAGCATCCAAAACTATAAAAGGGATCGAACTGCGCAGTCGATTTATTTATGGCCACATGAATCACAATAAAAGCAGTTCCATACCGGGGCAGGAATTATACACGATCAATGGTGCAGGTGCATTTGACACATTTTTACGACCTTATTTACGAGATGAATCCAGTTTTTACGGGAATAATACTTTACGCCAGCACTACCATCTTTCCGGTGACGTGAATTTACGGGGATTTTATGATACGGATCTTGCTGGGGCTCAATCCTTGCTGGGCTCTACGGTGGAGGTAATTTTCCATGTACCCATTACTTTTATTACTCTTGAAGCGGCCATATTCACTGATATTGCATATTTCCCCAACTCAGATAATTTAAATGAAATTAAAGGTCAACACCTTTCTGACGCGGGGTTTGGTTTGCGGACTCAGAAAAATATGTTTGGCAAGGAATTATACCTCAGGTTAGATTTTCCATTGGTAACCAATGATTCACGTTCGGGCAGAAAACAAGAGTTCCAATGGGTATTTAGCTTCGAAAGAAGTATTTAGATATACCCGTACATTATTGCGCATGGGGATGTTGCACCCCATTAAATCAATACACCTAATTTACCTTTATTTATTTTTATCTGGAGGCTGTGTTAATCTCAGTGATGATGATAAAACGAGTCATGTTACACTGCCTATTCAGACCTCATTCAAGGTAGAGGATTTTAAATCGGCTGAGGAATGTGCCATTTGCCATCCCCAGCATTATGCGGAATGGTCCAGTTCAATGCATGCTTATAGTTTTATAGATCCTGTCTGGATCAGCCTGCAAAATAAACAACAGGTGCATAACTTGGCTAATGGTGTAGAAATAGGTGATTTTTGTGTCCAATGCCATAGCCCTGTTGCCGCATTGACTAACCTGGTAGAAAATCATCTCGAATTATCAGCAGAAGCGATTAATGCGTTCCCGCCTCAGGTAAAAGAAGGCGTCACCTGTGATGCCTGCCATCTAACAACCCATTTACCTGATCCTACAGATATCTCGATTGTTGACCATGAATATGAAACAGTGGATTTTAAATTGTATTCCGGTGATACTCGTTATGGTATTTTGGATAATCCCATAGAAAACGAATTTCATAATTCAGTTTATCATCCCGGGTACGACAAATCAGAATTTTGTCAAAACTGTCATAACCTGACGGTAGATGGGCGAAACGCTGAAGTTACCCAATTCGAATGGGATGGTACCGCTTTTCAAGCAATGGGCATGGAATGTCAAAGTTGCCATATGCCGATTTACGTTGGGCAGGCAGCGGTGGATGGTCCCGAACGGGATAATCTGCACCGGCATTTTTTCCCAGGGATAGATGAAGCACTGATTGATTTTCCAGGTAAATCTGATCAGCGACAAGCGATTGAAGATCTATTACAAACGGCTGCTGAAATCAATCTTTTTGATACACCACCAGATACAATCACCGCAGGTACGGTGTGGAATGCGAAACTAATCGTATCCAATAATACGGGTCATAATTTTCCTTCCGGAACTACTTTTGCTCGACAATTATGGATTGAACTGATTGCCACCGTTTCTAACGATACGCTGCTAGCTTCTGGACAGCTCAATGCGGATGGTGACCTACTAGACTTCTATACTGATCCTAGCGGAGAACTAGACCCGCAATTACACATGTTTAACACCATCTTATTTGATGCTGATGGGGATTCGGGCCTTTTAGAAGTATCAGTAGAAAATATGGTAGCAATGACGGACCGTACATTACCCGTAAGCGGATCTCGAACCGTAACTTATTCTATAAATATTCCAGAAGGTATTGAAGGTGAATTACATTTTAGTGCCAGACTGCGTTTTCGATCTTTCCCACCATTTTTTTTACGTCACATCAATCTTGAAAGCCTGATCGGGAATGTGAACATATTTGATGTTGATTCATTAACTAGAATACTCTATGTCTCATCCAGTTAAAATAGTTTCTAGATCAACCATTATTATATGCAGTGTAATGGTTTTTTTACATAGCGGCAGTTATACTCGTTTACTAGATCCTCATATGAGTATTAGTGTCAATGGTCAAATTATGCCCCTTACTGGTGGATTAAATCGCCCTGAGCCACAATTTCTTGATTGGAATGGGGATGGTATACTGGATTGTTTTATTAATGACCGTGATGGCCGATTGCAATATTGGGAGGGACTGGAAGATTGGCAATTTGGGGACCGACCAATTTTCACGCTGGTAACAAAGTTTTTCCAGGACCTGCTGGTGGGAATATGGTTCAATTTTAATGATTTTGATAATGATGGTGATCATGATCTATTATCCCATACACCAGGCACTGACAATGTAAGCTATTATGAAAATGTGAATGGTACATTGCAGCTAGTGAATTCACAACTGCATACGCCATCCGGTTTTTCTGTCTATGGTGGACAGATCGTTATCCCTACTGTAGCTGATATCGATGCGGATGGGAACCTGGATTATTTCGTCGGTGATATTTCAGGAAGATTGGCTTATTACGCAGGCCAAGGGAATGTTGATACGGGTCCACAGTTTGAACTTGTTTCCGATTATTTTGAAAATATTCAGATTGTGTGGACACCAGGAAGGCACGGCGCTAACAGCATTTCTTTTTATGATCTTGATAATGATTCTGACCTGGACTTGATATGGGGTGATTTTTACCAACCAGGGTTGTTTTATCTGGAAAATTACGGGAATAACACTGACCCCCATTTTGTTGACTCGCTTATGGTTGCTGATTTTCCAGGATCAGGAATGATCGAGACTGCTGGTTTCAATATTCCAATAATCACAGATTTTGAACCGGACGGCACAGGTGACCTTGTGGTTGGTGTCCTTTCCGGCAATTATGGAACTGATTTTATCCATAATCTGATCTATTACAATAATAATGGTACCGATGCTGAATATGACTTCCAGCTGGTTACCATGGACCTCTTGCCGGGACTGGATCTTATTGGCGGCAGTAGGCCGGTTTTTGCAGATTTAGATGGTGATAATGACCACGATCTTGTTGTCGGAACGGAATTCAATCCAGATAACAGTTTATCTGGTGGTCAGATATATTATTTCGAGAACACTACCAATGATGACATACCAGAGTTTGTGTTAAGCGATTCAACCTTTATTGATGATTTTATCACCACCAGCTTAGCGCCGTCATTCTATGATCTGGATAATGATGGTGACTTAGATGCGATCATTGGCGAATTCAACGGTTATTTACTGCATTATGCAAATACAGATACTGGGTGGACCTATAACGGACATTATATGAACTTGGATTTAAATGGAAAAACTGTTCCTGCTTGGGGAGATGTAGACCAGGATAATGATGATGATCTTGTGATAGGCACAAAGGATGGTAAAGTTTCAGTGTATATTAATAATGGAGACATAAATACTTCAGTGCTGGCGGCTCAGTTAGATATTGGTGATGATGCTTCCCCGGCAATATTAGCAGATGGATCAATTATCGTGGGCAATGAGATTGGGGAATTAATACTGTTGCGCTATGATGATACGGATAACTTAGTGGTCCAGGACACACTGGAATATCCCTATTGTGGCCAGAATTTGGCACCATGCCCAATTTCATCATCTGGGTTAGAACAAAAAGAAGACCTGTTGATCGGTTCCAAAGCTGGTGGTTTGCAATATCTGGAATACAGCACGCTGGAAACCCAGGAAGAAAATAATAATCCTGAATATTTCAACATCACAGCTATATACCCAAACCCTAATAATGGTTATTGCAATATTGATCTAGATATTTCTAAAACAGGGTTTTATGAAATATCGATTTATGATTTACAAGGTAGATTGATCAGAATTATCCATCATGGTACTTTAAATGGTGGACAATATACTTTTACTTTACGTGAAAATATGCCTTCAGGTATATACTTTATCAATGCCCAAACAAATGATGTTTCTTTTGTAAAAAAAATGATTCGCCTTAAATAGAACGTGATCTAAGACACACTCGTTACAAGGGTTAGCAATTATCGTTGATTATCATGGGTGATACATTAAATTCGGGGACACTATTTCTTATCCATAGTAGACAATCGGATAAAAATACATTTATGCACTTTTATGGAGGGCTCAATCTGTTAATGGGAAAACTGACTAAAGCATTAGTTTTAGCCTTGTCGCTAATTACATTTGGAATCGGTCAGGATTCACGAGATCAAACAATCCAAATCACATTCCCTACAACAGGATCGGTAATTGACACCAATTTTGTTAACGTTACATTTACTGTCGCATCATTTTTTGAACTTGGAGATCCTCAAGACCAACAGGGAGATGGTTATGCTATTATCTATTTAGATGACCTTTCTCAAGCTGTAGCTTACTCTGTAGCGCCAGTGATAGTTTCAGGAATAGCAGAAGGAATACACAATTTAAAAATTGAACTTGTTGATTTAAATGGTGCAAGTTTTTCTCCTGCTGTACTCGATACTGCAACCTTCACAGTGGACATGGTTTCAGAGCCAAATTTATGTCATCCTCGTAATTTGAGTGTTATTGCAGGCGATGCACGCAACTTTTTGAACTGGTATGAACCGATCGCCATGTCAAATCTTAATCCTTTTCCTGCTGTACCGCAATCTGTTGACTATCATACAGGTACAACCAATGGTTCAGCATTTATTGCAAGCAGTTTAATACAGGGTCATGGGGGCCCAGCTGATAGCAAAGAAGCAGGCTGGGCAATCTTTGATATTGCTGGCTTAAATCCTAACATTGAAGTGGATACCATTATTTTTAATTATTATGTGAATGCTACCAATTGGCCATATTGGAGCGCAACATCAGTGAACGTCGATCCGCTCACTGCATCTGCTGCGGATGTCCACGCAGAAATTCTTTCGGGTACTGATGCTACAACAGCATATCTTTATCAAAATGAATCTTCAACGTTTGCACCCGGGTGGTACTCGAATGTTCTCATTAATGGTGCTAATGATGATTTAGAAAATGCCATTTCTCAAGGATATTTTGTTATCGGTATAACAGACCGCGATGGTATTGATACGTATTTTTTGGATATTGATGGCTGGAATGAAGCCAACCCACCTAGTATCGAAATTCACTGGAGTGCCCCAGGCGGTAGACAAGGCGTGTATCATGGTCCTGCAATTGCCAAGATACCTTATAATGACGATGAAATTTTGGATTATAAAAATGCGATCAGTGAAGGTTTGCCCATTCCCTTGGGTCTAGGCGTGATTAGCAATTATGAAACGATAAGATTTCCTAACTCATCCCCACGTGAAATCATCGAAGGCTGCGGTGATTTTGAAAGCTATGAAATTTATACTTCAGATGGAATAGAAGTCGCAAGTGTTGACACCAACTATTATATCCATGAAAACTTGATAAACGGAACAGAATACTGTTATTATGTTATTGCTAATTATGCAGAGGGGTCTTCCACGCCTACAGCTACGGTTTGCGGGACCCCAGAAACATTTATTCCAGCAGGTATTACTAATTTAGCCGGTTTGGGTCTCCACGAGGAAGTTTCCCTTTCGTGGACAGATCCATCGGTACCTCAATATACCTTCTATGAAAATTTCAATAATGGTATGCCAGCAACATGGACCGTTACGGATAATAACGGTTCGGGGGTTGTTTGGGTGACCGGTGAAGAAGGTCCATCCGGGTATACATTGGATGATTTTGACAGTGAATTTGCTATTGTGATATCGAACAGCAATACTTTTCCAAATACTGATCTCATTTCGCCAAGTATTGATTTAAGTAATTATTCATCTGCAACTTTATATTACAATTTTAATTATCAAGATTTTGCTTTAAATCCCACGGACACTGGATCAGTGTATATTTCAGGGGATGGCGGTACAACATGGTTGTTAATGAATGTTTATGATGCTGATACACCAACTGGTGGATTTGATGATGTATTGTCAGATACTGTTTCTTTGGATAGTGTGGTGGGGAATTCTGATGTTAGAATCAAATTTCATTATGAAGTTGAGTCTGGCGAATCCTGGTTCTTTGCAATAGATGATATTATTGTAATTGGCAATGAAATTTCTGCAAGAGACATGACGGGTTCAACTGTATCTACCAACAATACTTACATTCCCGGAAATGCACACAACATGGAATTTTCAGTTAATATTGTTTCTCCTGATGGTTCTTATGGTGATTCTCTTGCTATAACATTTCCAACTGGTGTAACTATCCTAGCTGCTGGTCCGGAAGAATTGGGTTCTGGCTCAGGGTCATATGGCCCCGAACCATTTAATGGTATAGATGGCCAGACTATTTCCTGGGGAACTAATGCCAATGATATAGCGGGTGGCTTATTTGGCTCTCTTACAGTTTGGGCTACGTTATCTTTCGACAGCTCTTTATCCGGTCCGTTACCAGCGAGTTACCATGTGTCTGACGACTGGTGGAATACACCGGTTGATGTTGATGGAAATTTTGATATTAACCAGCGTGATTTAGTAGATGGAAATCTATTGGGTTATAATATTTATATAGATGGAAACTCTATTCAGGCAAATCCTTCACTCATTGAACAAACATCATATATCGTTACTGGACTTACAATTGGTCAATCTTATACTTTTGGTGTAACTGCTGCTTATCATCCTTCTTATGAAAGTAATCCCATGGAAGTAACCGTTATTCCAACGTGGTTGTATGGTGATATTTCTGGTACTGTGACCGATCCTAATAGCAGTGCGCTGGATAGCGCCATCGTTAGAGCTGGTAATCAAGTTGATACTACTGGTGCTGACGGAACATATTTTTTAGATAATTTAGAGCCTGGAATACATACCATTTCTGTTCAAAGACATAATTTTGAAAATGATTATAAAGATGTAACAGTTATCGCGCAATCGGATGCAGTTGTCCAAGATTTTGTTCTAACCCCAACCTTGGTACGCCCGGGTGGGCTGAAAGCTTCGGCGGGTGATCACCAGGTAGATTTGATTTGGAACGCACCTGGATCAAGTACATCCTATGATATCGCATACTACGATGATAATCTAGAAGCACAAATTGGTTGCGGCGGTGGATGTGAATTTGGTGTTCGCTTTACGCCACTTGGTTATCCAGCCGCGTTAACAACACTTCTAATCTCAGTTCAAGGTGATGCCAGTGTGATCAATGGAAATGTATTAGCTTTGGTGGATGATACCGGTAGTATTGAAGGACCAGGAAACTTAACACCCGTAACATTAGTGACCGGTCTGAACTTATCTTCAACTGGTGGCATCCTGACGCAATTTGAAGTGGATGTCAGCGCAGCCGGCGTTGTTGTTAACAACGGTGATATTTATATCATGATCCAGGAAAACAATTCTGGATTTCTTGGTATCGCCAATGATATTGCACCTCAAAGTCCTGAATATTATGACCGCAATTGGACAGGGTTGGGAGATGGATCATATTCAACAATATTTGATGCGGTAGGTGGCGATCCAGCTCTAACAGGTGATTTTGGCATCATGGCTTCTTTTGATGGACCGACTATGGTATCCATGATATTGAATAATCAAAATGAAGTTGTGGAAAGAATACCAGCTGGGTCTTACACTGGAGAAATCAAATCAGAACTAGACAATAAATTTGACATTGAATCCCTTGGTTATAATCGAGGGATTAATCCTGAGAATGTTGTGCAATTAACAGATATTCGTTTACCTGAACGGCTCCTTCGATCAAGAGAGGACAGCTTAGTCGGTTATAATGTTTACCAATCTGTAGAGGATGGAGATACACTGGTAGCAACTACAGAGCCTGGCGATACAACTGCTACAGTTACCGTTTCAGCCAATTATGTGGAATATTGTTACGCTGTAAAAGCCAGTTATCACACCGATAACTATGGTATTGTGGAATCAAAGAAATCATCTGCGGCATGCGCAGTACCCTATACACTTGGTGATACGGATTTTGATAGTAGTGTGTCCTTATCCGATTTGCTGGCTGTCGCTGATTATGTACTTGAGGCAATTGAACCGACTGAGGACCAGTTCCGGGGCGCTGATGTTAATAAGGACCAAATGATCAATATTCAGGACATGGTTCTTATCTTAGATATTATCTACGGTGGTAATGCTCGTCGTATAGCGACGGATGTAGCGTCCATTGCTGAGTTGTCTTTGCGTAATGGTGGTGGTACATCATTACTGCTTGATCTTGCTTATGATGGTTTTGTCCGTGGTATACAGTTTGATCTATCAACCGATATGTCCAGATTATCATTTGGCAGTCCATTGCTTAATGATTTACAGGAAGGTGTCATGATTAATTCCCATACACTTGAGGATGGGTCCACTAGAGTGCTGGCTGTCAATATGAATGGTGGTTTACTTAGTTTTAGTACGGATGGTTTTATTACTGTACCGGTAATGATCAACACTGATCGGGGTGAGCGCGTAAAGGTAGATTTAAGTGGGGTACAGTTAATTGGCCAGGATGGTCAGAATATACCGGTAGTGGCTAAGGGTGATGGCAGTGTTGCCTTGGAATTAATACCGATGCAGTATGCCTTATACCAGAATTTTCCAAATCCGTTTAACCCTGTAACGGAGATCCAGTTTGATGTACCGGACGTGGGTGTTTTGGATCTGGTTGTGTATAATTTAATGGGTCAGCAAGTGCGTCGGTTGGTAAATGGTGAGATTCAAGCTGGTTATCATCGTGTTGTATGGGATGGTTTGAATGATCGTGGTGAACCAGTGAGTACGGGGGTATACATATACAGTTTAACATCACCTAGTTTTCATAATACCAAGAAAATGGTGCTGCTGAAATAATAATTTAATGATGGATGTAATCTGGAAGAACATATGGTAAGAAATTTTCGACAACTGTTAATGACCCTTATCCTGACTAGCGGACTAGTAGCGCAGGGGGTACTGCAGATTACTTTACCTGAGACCGGTGAAGCTATTGAAGGGGATTTAGTTACGGTATCATTTACACTGGCTTCTTATTTTTCAATTGGTGAACCTGAATGTGTAGACTGTGATGGGTATATAACAGTATTTGTAAATGAAAACTTTATTCAAAATGTTACCTCATCTAATGACTTTAATATAAACGAATTATATGATGGTAATTATTTATTACGACTTGAAGCTGTAAACCCAAGTGGATATAACTTTGACCCTGCGATTCAGGATACAGTTTCATTCTCTATTGTAGGAAACCCACCTTTGTGTGCTCCTTATGATTTGATGGTTTATCCTGGTGATGGCCGTAATACCCTGGAATGGCATGAGCCGACATTAGGTCCTTCAGGAGGCGCCGACTGTGGAGATTATTTAATTAATGGTTTACCTTATAATGATATAAATACCAACTTAGGCATGGCTGATGATTGGGATGTGACTTTTAGCGATGGTGAAGATGTTGCTTATACCCTGAACCTCACAAGTGAAACAACCATTGATGTAACCCTTTGTAATGCCGGAACAGGTTATGATACAAAATTAGAGATTTTTACTTTTGATGGCGATTGTGATAGTACGTACACAGGAGCAATTTCTACAGGGGACTATAATGACGATTTTACATGCACATTCAATGGCCTTTATTCTACTTTAGATAATGTTACTCTAGCTGAAGGACAGTATTATATAGTTGTAGATGGTTTCGCTGGACAAACCGGGAACTATGAATTAAGTATTACAGAATCTACTGGCCGTACCTTCACTCAGGATAGTCAAACTGATTTCAATCTGGAATTACTTAAATCAGGGTTAAACCCCAATGATCTATTTGCAGATTTTCAGAATCTCCAAAACGCTAGAAATTCGTCAAGTAGAGAAGTTGATATTCTCTGCGGTACCTTTGTACAGTATAATATTTACAACCAGATAGACAGTTCTTTTGTGGGGTCAAGCGATACCACTCTATATATTCACGAAAATTTGACTAACGATCTGGAATACTGTTACTACGTAACCGCAGAATATTCTGAAGGTGAATCCACTAATTCTGATACAGCCTGCGCAACACCTGAAACATTTACACCATTACCTGTTACGAACTTAACAGCAGCTGGTTTGGATGAAGAAGTAGCCCTTTCTTGGACGGAACCGAGTACTCCAATTTTTATCTTTTATGAAGATTTTACCAATGGTATTCCCGCAACATGGGACGTCATTGATGGCGGCACATCAAATGATACATGGACTTCACCTGATTTAAATCATGCATTTTGGACATCTTTTGGAGATAATTTGTATGCAATATGTGATGCTGCTGCTGCTGGTACCGATTCTGAACTAGATGAGGAATTAATCACTCCTTCTCTAAATTTTACAAACCAATCAACACCGTATCTTCAGTTTGAAACATATTACAATGATGGCACATTAGGAAGTGAATATGCTGAAGTGGATGTATCTAGTGATGGGGGCAATACTTGGACAAATGTTATCCAGTGGGATATTGACCAGGGCTCAAGCACGCAGCCTTTTACAGTGGGAGTAGATTTAAGTGCTGTTGCAGGTGATTCTAGCGATGTAAAGATTCGGTTCCATTATATTGATGGTGGAGTGTGGTCATGGTATTGGGCGTTGGATAATGTCCGGATATTGGATTCCAATCCAGGTACATCACGATGGCATGACGGTGATTTAACGCATTATAATGTTTATCAGGATGGTTTATTAGTAGCAGATTCTATTGAAGCAACTAGTTATTTGGCTTTAGATTTAACAAACACGCAATCATATACGTTTGGTGTAACAGCCAGTTATTATCCTAATTATGAGAGCGACACGGTAAGTGTATCTGCGTCACCAACTTGGCTCTTTGGCGATATAACAGGTACTGTAACTGATCCTAATGGTAATCCATTAGACAGCGCAGTAGTGACTACCGGCACGTATAGAGATACAACCGGTACTGATGGTGTTTATACCCTATCTAATCTGAATCCTGGCTTACATAATGTAGTTGTTAAGCATCCTACTTTCGATAATAACAATGCTGATGTGACAGTAAATGCTCAGGAAGCTGCTATAGTACAGGATTTTACCCTTATTCCTAAGTTGGATCGGCCTGGTAGTCTTGAGCTTGAAAGTGTAGGGCAGAATGTTTACTTAACCTGGCTTTCAGCAGGATCCATGGAAGTAGGTTGTGGTGATAAGCTGATTCCATCATTGCCTTATTCAGACCATGGTACCAATGTTGGTACGGGAGATGAATGGGATGTCGCTGGTGGGGATGGAGAGGATTATACCTACACCTTCTATGTCTTTGAGGATATAACAATCACTGTTGATCTTTGCAGTCCAATTACAGACTATGACGCAAAACTGGAAATATTCACAGCGGATGAATTTTGTGTTTCTACCAGCACTGGGTATTATAATGATGATGGACCTTTTGGTACCTGTCCTGATAGTCCAGCACCCTTTACACCTAGCCTGCTTGAGAATGTCATGCTAACAGAAGGTGTGTATTATATAGTTGTCGATGGTTTTGGTGGAGATACAGGAAACTATGAAATATTTGTGACGGAATCAGAGGGTGGTCGTGGCGAAGTTGCAACAGCGCATATGTTTGATGTTAGCCTTGAAGAAGAAAAACTGGTTGATTCCGGTATGACACTTTCAGACGTGCGGACATACGTAGCAGATTTTAAAGAAATTAATTTCAGTGATTATCTGCAATTGAGCGTGGAAAACAGCCATGAGCAAACTATGCCTTTAGTCTTAACAAGAACAACAACAGAAGACAGTCTCACGGGTTATAATATCTACCAGACGGTGGATACGGGAGATAGCTTGATACTTGCAACTTATGATGAGGATACAACTGCTGTGATATATGTACCCGAGAATTATGTTGAGTACTGCTTTTTTGTTAAAGCGCGATGGTATACATCATATGGAGAGCTTGAATCCAAGCCAACGCCCACAGTTTGTATAATACCATATCTTGCCGGGGACGTCAATTCAGATGATTTAGTAGACATTAATGATTTGCTTTCGGTTGTTGATTTTATCTTGGAAGTGGCAATGCCTACCGAATTACAGTTTAGGAATTCTGATTTGAATCGGGATGATGTTTTGAATGTTGCCGATGTTATTATGATGATTGATATCATCATACCTGGTGGTAATGCTCGTCGTATAGCGACGGATGTAGCGTCCATTGCTGAGTTGTCTTTGCGTAATGGTGGTGGTACATC
>ENA-UPTF01000537-UPTF01000537.1-marine-metagenome-genome-assembly--contig:-NODE-537-length-26262-cov-4.525301_pt1 | contig 26262 bp, 26 predicted proteins | sample MGYA00238166_ERZ767019 | MGnify/ENA primary metagenome ERZ767019 (study PRJEB28930, sample SAMN06266391) | marine metagenome | isolation source: Sea water from 250 m depth | place: Atlantic Ocean | study... | reverse complement strand
TGGATTCAATGATTCAGGTGGAGCCAGGATTCAAGAAGGAGTTGACTCGTTAGCAGGGTACGGTGAAGTTTTTGTAAGAAATACTAATTATTCAGGTGTAATTCCACAAATAACTGTTATTGCTGGCCCTTCTGCAGGAGGTGCCGTTTATTCTCCAGCTATTACAGATTTTATTTTTATGGTTGAAAATATTGGTCAAATGTATATAACTGGTCCAGATGTAGTAAAATCTGTAACTGGAGAAGAAATAAGCCATGAAGATTTGGGTGGAGCTAGCGCACATACTGCTTTGTCAGGAGTGGCACATTTTGTCTTCGAAAACGAAAAAGACTGTATAAATCAAGTAAAAAAACTATTAAATTTTATACCTGCAAATAATGTAGAAAACCCTCCTAAAAAAAATTTCCAAAAAGAAATAGTTCAAGTTCCAGAATTGAGGACCATCATTCCGGAAAAATCAACACAACCTTATGATATAAAAAATGTGATTCTAAACATTTTAGATGATAGTGATTTCATGGAAATTCATACAAATTTTGCAAAAAATATAGTCGTAGGATTTGGAAGGATTAACGGTCAAAGTATAGGAATAGTAGGCAATCAACCTGCACATATGGCTGGTAATCTTGATATAGATGCTTCAGATAAAGCTGCAAGATTCGTCCGATTTTGTGATGCGTTTAATATTCCCATCATAACACTGGTTGATGTCCCGGGATTCATGCCAGGTGTAAATCAAGAACATCAAGGAATAATAAGACATGGAGCTAAATTAATATATGCTTATGCAGAAGCAACTGTACCAAAATTATCTGTAATTCTAAGAAAAGCATATGGAGGCGCCTACATAGTGATGAATTCTAAAGAATTAAGATCGGATTTAAACTTAGCTTGGCCTACTGCAGAAATAGCAGTTATGGGTCCTGAAGGTGCAGTCAATGTTATATCAAGAAAAGAAATATCTGAATCAAAGAATCCAGATGAAACTAGAAAAAAACTTGTTGAAGAATATAAAGAAAAATTCTCATCTCCATATCTTGCTGCCTCTAGAGGTTATATTGACGATGTAATAGACCCAGCAGATACACGAATAAAATTAGCAAATGCTTTAGAGATTTTATCTAACAAAATTTTGGAGAATCCCCCAAAAAAGCATGGGAACATACCACTATAAATGATTAGGAGCAGAAATGATTGACTTGCTGGATATTGCTAGAACCGAAGCAGACGGAGGTGATCTTTTTGAAAAACTATCTGATTTATTTGTTGCTGCAGATATAAAACCAGATGGATATCCAAATGCAATTGTATGGCAAGGTGGAAATCATGATGGAAAGATTAATCCTGTAGCTCATTCACTGACTGATGCATATGCATTGCTAGGAACAATTGCTGCCGCAGATATTTTGGGGCTTCCCTATTATGCAGTTCCTATGTGGTCTCAATATAGACATGATACCAAATTAGAAGCATTAGCATGGTTTGGAAATATTCCATGCACATCAATTAAATGGTCTACTGCTGGAGACGCTTATGTTAACGATGGAAAAGGAAATAAAGTTGTAGTAATGGGAAAATCTGGGAATGCTCCACTACGAACACAAGCAGGAGTTTATTGTAATGTACGACCTTATGGTCCGATTACTGTTGTAAGAAGCATGCCTTGCTTACCATACTCTCAAAATAAAAATGTATTTGATGTAGACAATTCAGGGATAGTACATTCAGAGATGAATACTCCAGGTGTTCAAATGGCATATGCAAATAGATTGTTCCTAAAACTGGTAAATGATACTGGAAATGTAGGTAGAGTGGCAATGAAACCCACACAAGCAATGGAAGATGGTATAAATGCAGGTCTACACTCTTGGTTATTAAAAGATACGAAATTTAAAGTTGGTAGAAAATATGCAGTTGATCCATATGAAGAACACAAAGAAAGTATAGAAAAAATTATAAAATTGCTTCCGAATGATTTTAAAGATGGCATGGAAAATTGGTCAGGACAAATAGAGCAACATATAGCTGATACAAATTATGGGTTACTTATATGGGATATTATAAATAAACAAGACACTATAGTTATTTCAACTGACCTAGATGGCGATAGATTAACAGATCTTTTAGCCGATATATCTGATCCTTTAAGATCATTTAGCGGAATTGTTGCCAGCCAACTAGGCAAAGATGTCGATGTAGCAAAGTTGTGGTCAGATATGGGTTATTCTACTGGAAATGGTAGAGATATGACTTCTGTAATGTATAGAATGGATGGACCTCCAATTCATGAACAAACACTTGGATCAGCTGATGCCATGCTACTAAGATTATTAGATGGGGATGAGTGGGTTGGAGGAACAAAACAGCCTTATGATCCAAGAATTCATTTCGTTTTAATAAGAGATGCATACCTTGATGCAAATCCAGAAAATAAAGAGCTTAAAAAATTTTTAGATAACAGTCTAGAAACGTTTGATAAAGTTTATAGTGGAGATAGACCAGGATTCTTAGATGGATATAAATCTTTAAAAGAATTGATAAAACCTTGGGGATCATAATTTAATAAATAAAATTTAGCAAAGGAAAAATATTATGAAATTTAAAGTTTCAGTTATTGGAGCTGGAAATGTGGGTGCAACAACAGCCCAAAGAATATTCGAGAAAAAATATGCAGATGTTGTTTTAGTTGATGTGGTAGAAGATATGCCACAGGGAAAAGCATTGGATATTCTAGAATCAGGTCCGGTTTTAGGTACTGATAGTAAAATAACTGGTTCAAATGGTTACGAAGAAACAGCAAATTCTGATCTGGTTATTATAACCGCTGGTATTGCCCGAAAACCTGGAATGAGTAGAGATGATTTGTTACTCACTAACATGAAAATTGTAGGGAGTGTCACTAAAGAAGTTGTAAAACACTCTCCTGAATCAATTATAATAGTTGTTTCAAATCCATTAGATGCAATGGTTCAACATGCCTATAACATAAGTGGTTTTGACTCAAAAAGAGTAATTGGAATGGCAGGGATTTTAGACACTGCAAGATTTAGTACTTTTATAGCAGAAGAACTAGATGTCTCTGTTGAAAGTGTAAATGCATATGTCTTAGGAGGTCATGGAGATACAATGGTTCCTGTCATTGGAGCAACTAATGTTGGTGGAGTTCCAGTTGAAAAAATGATTGAAAAAAACAAGCTAGAATCTATCGTTCAAAGAACTAGAGATGGTGGAGCTGAAATCGTTGCATTACTAAAAACAGGATCTGCTTTTTATGCACCTTCTGCAGCTATAGTCCAAATGGTTGAAGCAATACTTCTAGATAAGAAACAGATACTTCCTTGCGCTGTTCTATTAAATGGAGAGTATGGATTTAACGATGTATATGCCGGAGTTCCAGTAAAACTAGGAGCGGAAGGAATAGAAGAAGTTATTGAAGTAGATTTGAATACTGAAGAACAAAATGCTCTGTCAAAATCAGTAGATTCAGTGATTGAATTGTTGGAAATTATGGAAGAAAATTCTTAACCATAATTCTATCCATAGAAAATTAGAACTATATTTTATTTACAACTTCTTCTGTAGAAACTATATGCCTTCCAAGGCCTATTTCTTTTGTTTCTATACCCATAGCTAAGGCTATCATTTGAGGCATATGTATTATTGGAAGATCTGCTTTATCTCCTCTATTATTTTTTCGTGCCTTACCCTGATAGCCGTCCAAATTCAAATGGCAAAGTGGACAAGGGGTTACCATGGCATCAGCCCCAAGGTCTTTAGCGGAGCCCGTATGATTCGACACCATTTTTAAAGAATTAGTTTGATTTATGAATAATACTGGAAATCCACAACAAGAAAATTTCCCTGGGAATTCGATCGCTGTAGCACCAACTGATTCTATAATTTTCTCCAAATACATTTGTCTTTCTGGTTTCTCATCAAAACCAAGAGCTTCAGAAGGACGTACCATGTAACAACCATAAAATGGAGCAAAACTTAACCCTGATAGTTTCTTAATAAAATGGTCTTTTAGTTTGTCTAAGCCATAGTCTTCAACTAAAATCCATAACAAATGTTTTACGTCAGTTGTACCTTTGTATTCATAACCTTCTTCTTTTAATAACTCATTAATTTTCTTTAAGTAATCTTTATCTTTTTTTACCTTATGATTTGCTTGACTTAAAACACCTTGACAAGTCGAACAAAGTGTCATTATTGGAAGGCTTTTTTCTTCAGCCATAGCTAAAGTTCTAACATTGATGGTATCTCCAAGTAACGGATTTTTTTCTTGTAATACGCCAGCACCAGTGCATCCAGCTTTAGTTAATTCTTCAACTTCTATTTCAAGTTTTTCTAGTACTGCCAAAGAGGAGCTCAACAATTCAGGTGTTCCCCCTCTTGCAACACATCCAGGATAAAATGCAAATTTCATTATTTATCTTCCTTAATTTTCTTAGCTAATTCTTGTATCTTCTTATTGTCTTCAGCTTTATGAGGAAATAGTGGAGGTAGTTTACCTCTAATAAGTGCTTTCAATCCCACAGGTATCAAATCTATTAGTCTAGAAATATTAAAAATTCCTGCAGATTCGATTGCTAGCCTTGTTTCATCTAGTCTGCCATTTGCAGTAACAGATTTTTCAAAAGAGTTAGTATGATGATAACCGTGAGTTTTCTTTGCTCCTATTTCAATTGCTGATTCTCTCAAATCCATAATCCTATCCATTGGAGAAACACCTTTAGGGCATACTTCAACACATTGCAAACACCTGGTACAATCCCAGATTCCTCCTTGTTCATCATTTAAGTAATTTAATCTTTGGTCTGTTTGATCATCTCTTGGGTCATAAACAAATCTTGATGCTTTTGCTAATGCTGCAGGGCCAATAAAGGTTTTATCAACTTCAAGGACTGTACATTCGGAAACACATAAACCACACATAATACAATTCATTTCTGTTAATAGCTTATCCATAGATTCATTTGATACAATAAATTCTCCGGTTTCAGGTTCAGAATCTGGTTGTAAATAGGGAGTTATTTGTTCAATTTTTGCAAAAAAAGTATCGAGATCAACTATCAGATCTCTTATTACTGTATGATTCCCCATAGGTTCAATTAATAAAATTTCTCCTTTAGGAGCAATTTCTTCTACTCTAGTTTTACATACGAGTTTAGCCTGACCATTAACTTTCATTCCACAAGATCCACAAATAGAAGCCCTACAAGCGCATCTTAATCCTAAGGTTCCATCCACTTCTTCCCTAATATTTATTAATGCATCTAGAATTGTTGAAGATGGATGAATATCAATATTGTAATCCTGGTACCAAATATTATCTTTGGGTTTTTCAGGATCAAATCTTTTTACTTTAAGTTTTACTTCCATAATTCCTTTTAATAAACTCTTGCAACTGGTTTCCATTGAGTTATTGTAACATCTGGTGTTTCTATTTTTATTTCACCACTTCTATCACGATAAATCAAAGTGTGTTTTAGCCATTCTTTATCATTTCTATCTTTAATATCAGTTCGAAAGTGAGCTCCCCTACTTTCTTTTCTTGTAAGAGCACCGTGCACTATTGATTCTGCACAATCTATCATATATCCCAATTCTAGGGCAAATAATAAATCAGTATTATAAACTTTACCTTTATTCTCAACTACAAGAGAATCTCGATACTTTATTTTACTTTCTTCTACGATTTTTTTTGCATATTCCATTGATTTTTGATCTCTAAAAACTCCGATTCCTTCGGTCATTGCCGTAGCCATAGTATTTCTTATTTCAGAAGTACGAAGTTTTCCTTTATTATTTAATATTTTCTTTATTCTATTAAGGTCTTTTTCGACATGTTCATTAGTCAAAATCTTACTGTCTTTAACCGTTTTTACATATTCAGATGCCTTACTCGCCGAACGTCTTCCAAATACAACAGTGTCTAACAATGAATTAGCACCAAGTCTATTAGCTCCATGTACACTTACATTCGCACATTCTCCAGCTGCATAGAGTCCTGGAACTCCTGTCTCTCCATTTACATCTGTTTTAATCCCTCCCATAATATAATGCATCCCAGGTCTAATTGGAACTGGTTTTTCGGACATATCTATACCCAAAAATTCAACAGAAACTTCCTGTAAATACCCTAATCTACTTTCAATAAAATCTTTTCCTAAGTGTCTTAAATCCAATAGAACATTACCGTCAATTCCTCTTCCTTCATTAATCTCAGTTTGTTCAGCCCTAGAAACAACGTCTCTACTTGCTAATTCCATATAGTCTGGTGCGTACTTTTCCATAAATCTATCACCTTCTGAATTAAACAAATAAGCACCTTCTCCTCTAGCTGCTTCAGACATTAAAATACCAGTTCTTGCTAAAGTGGTAGGGTGATATTGAATCATTTCCATATCCATTAAACCAGCACCATTATTCCATGCCAATGATAACCCGTCACCTGTACAAATCAATGCATTAGTTGATGGTTCAAATACCCTTCCAGCTCCTCCAGCAGCTATTACAACCGCTTTAGCACTGATTGCCTCTAATTCACCAGTTTTTAGATCAAGAGCAACAACACCTTTAACTACTCCGTCTTCATTAATTAATGACGTAACAAACCATTCTTCATATACTTGCAATCCTAATTTTAAAGACTGTTCATACAAAACATGTAATAAAGCAGACCCAGTGATTGCACCTACAAAAAATGTCCGTGCCACTTTCTGTCCTCCGAATCTTCTAGTCCCTAGTTTCCCATCTTCTCCTCTAGAAAAAATTACTCCCATTCTTTCCAATTCTAAAACGGCATCTCCAGCTTCTTGACTCATAATCTCAACAGCATCTTGATCAGCTAAATAATCACTTCCTTTAATAGTATCTAAAGCATGTCCTTTCCAATCATCACCCCTATCAGTTAAAGGTGCATTTATTCCTCCTTGTGCAGCATTTGAATGACTCCTTACAGGATGAACTTTAGTTATAACAGCCACTTTCAAACCCATACGTTGCGCTTCTACTGCACAACGAAGTCCAGCCAAACCTGCTCCCACTATTAATAAATCATGATCGTACATTTTTTTTCCTTATAAAATATATTTTAAAGTAGAGATTTATACAAAAGCAAAGCACAAATAGTACTTTGATCAACAATTATTTGTTTAGTTATTAGATCTAAGGCATTATCTAAGGAATATTTCTCTAAATAAATGTCTTCATCTTCATCAGGTGTTAAAGCAGATTCAAATAAATTTTCTGCTAAAAAAAACTCTGTTTTTTCAGAACTATATCCTGGAGCAACAAAATAAGATCCCAAAGAAGTATATTTTTTTGCTCCAAATCCTGTTTCCTCTCTAAATTCTCTATCAGCTGCTTCAATAGAATTTTCATTTATTTCTAAAGTTCCCATAGGAAGTTCTAGAGTATTAGCTTTGACAGGTTGCCTCCATTGTCTTACAAACAAGATCGTTTCATTTATAAAAGAAATGATAAGTACTGAGCCCGGATGATTTACATAATCTTTTACAATATCTTTATTCTGAGTAGTATTATATTTTTCTCTTACTATATGAATAGAATCTGAATCATAAACATTTTTATTATCTGGATTTGGAAACTTAATCATTTCAGGATTCTAACTGATTACCCTTCATAATTCCAAGTTTTTCCGAAATGTTGGCCCAATAATTATTCATAGAATTTTTTCTTAAAAATTTTGCCTTTGTTTTTGAAATAAAAATATTCACTGAATCTCTGTTTTTTAATTCATGCTCTATGAACCCATCTATACTTATCAAGGCATCTTTTTGTGTAGCCAATGTAATTTTACAAGTAGATGTAGAATTAATTATAACTCCACCAAATTGACTCATATGAGTCGCTATTGGCTTTATAAAATAATGGCTGGAATTAGGATCTATAACCGGGCCACCTAATGCCAATGTATAACCAGTTGAACCTGTGGGAGTAGCAACAACTATCCCATCCCCTCTATAAGTTGCTAAATGGGCTCCATCTATTTCAGTTATCGTTTCTATTAACGACGTAGATGTTCCTCTCGCAATAACAATATCATTAAGAGCTTTATAATTGTAATCATCTATTCCTATTTTAAAGTTTACTTCAATCAATGCCCTTTCTTCGATTCTAATTTTTTCATCCAAATATAATTCAAAATCTTGTAAGGCATCATTTCCATCAATATCTGTCATGAATCCTACTCTTCCCATGTTTATTCCTAAAACTGGGACATCATGCTTAATTGCTAAAGAAACTGCTCTAAGAATAGTCCCATCACCTCCGATAGCAACAACAAGATCTACTTCAGAGCCATTATTGGAATCCAAATTATCAATTTTCTTCCAATTTAAATTGTTATATTTTTTTGACAAAGAATCTGCCAATTTAAAGGCTTCCTCTGAGTCTGGATTTATAACTGCGAAAATATATTTATACATACTTTTATAGTACTAAATTTTTTTATAATTTTGAAATCACTTCATCTACCACTGAGAGCAATATTCCAGGGAAAATTCCTAAAATTATTACTCCAGCAGAGGTGATTAGTGAAAAAAACAAATAATTGATTCCATTATTATCAGATTTTTTTACTTCGTCCGTTGAAATAAACATATTACGCAATAATCCAAGATAGTAATAAGCAGAGACAAATGAGTTTATTACACCTATAATAGCCAACCACATTAACCCATTATTTATAGCTGAACCAAATACTAAAACTTTTCCCATAAATCCTGCAGTTGCTGGTATCCCTAACAGACTTAAAATACCCAAAGAAAAAATAATAGAAACTAAGGGATATTGGTGGAACATTCCTTTTAATGAATCTATAGAAGTTGAAGAAGAAATATTTATCATATATTGAAATGTAAAGAAAATGGTAAGATTACTCATTGCATATCCAAGGATATAAAAAATTGTAGTAGACGCTGCTGATGAAGTTGATATTAAAGCAACTACACCTATTAACATGTAGCCTGCGTGTGCAATAGTAGAATAAGCCAAAAGTCTTTTAAGGTCTTTTTGAATCAATGCACCAAAATTTCCGATTGTCATTGATATTACAGATATTACGGATAGAAAAATAATAATATTGTTTTTATCAAATTCAAAAGAAAAGATATGCATAAATATTCTAATAATTAAAGCAAATCCAGCGATTTTTGAAACTGTAGATAAATATGTAACTATTGGCATTGGTGAACCTTGGTAAGTATCTGGAGTCCACATGTGCCATGGTGCTATTGAAAGTTTAAAAGCGACCCCTATAAATAAAAATACCAAACCTATAATAAGTGATGGAGAAATAGTAGAAATTTGAATATTCATTAGTTCTAAGGATCCTGTAGATCCATATAAATACACCAAACCAAAAAGGAAAATTCCCGTTGAAAAAGAAGCTAAAATCAAATATTTAAAAGAAGCTTCCAAACTAAATTTTCCTCTTCCAAAAGCTATCAATGCAATTATAGGTAAAGAAGCTAGTTCCAATGACAAATAAATAGTAACGAAATCAACAGCCATGATAACAAAGGTCGAACCTATCAGTGATAATAATAACAAACTCAAAAATTCTGAAATGAAATTTATTTTCCTAAGGATATAATCCGAAAATGCAAGGATAATCACTAATGATACTAAATTCAAAGTTAAAGCAAATAAAATATAAAACTTATCAAAAATAAGGGTTTCAAAAAATACATATTGCCCAGTCTCCATAAAAATCCACTGATAAATTAAGACCGCTGAGGAAACGGCTAACCCTAAACTTGACAAATAAATTAGAAGAATTTTATTTTTTAAATAGAAATCTATAATCAAAATAGTCAAAGCTAAAAATATCAGGATCAAGGGGGAAATTACAAAGTTTAAATCAGAAAAAAACATTATTTTATAATCTCCTTAATTCCCAAATCAAAAAGACTTAAAAAAAATCTTGGCCAAATACCAATCAAAAATATAGGTATTGTTAAAATAAATGCAGGTAATAAATCAAGTAAAGTACCATCAGATAATTCTTCATATTTATAAGGTTGATCTTTATTTAATAATTTATTTTTACCAAACAATGATCTTTGAATCATCCATAGAATATATCCAGCAGCCAAAACTACTCCGAATGCAGAAATAATAGTGTAAATAGGGAAAATTTTAAATGTTCCCATAAAAATGATTATCTCAGAAACAAATCCTGACAATCCAGGAAGCCCTAGAGATGCTAAACCAGAAATCATAAAGAAAACTGCAATGATGGGCATCTTATTTGTTAAAGATCCCAATTTGTGAATATCTCTTGTATGAGTTCTGTCATATATAAGGCCTACAGTTAAAAAAGATAGTCCAGTTATAGTTCCATGAGTAAACATTTGCAACGCAGAACCATTTAAAGCTGCAATAGAAAAATTAATACCATTTCCTATTGCAGAAAAACCTAAAAGAACATATCCCATGTGACTTATAGATGAATATGCAATTAATCGTTTTAAATCAGTTTGTCTCAAGGTTACAATAGCTCCGTAAATTATTGAAATGGTTCCTAAAATTGCTAGGAAATGAGATGCATCGAAAATAGTAAAACCTTTAGTTTCTTGAAAAAACCCTAGATTTATTCTGAATAATCCATACCCAGCCATTTTCAAAAGTACACCTGCTAGCATTACAGAAACCGCTGTCGGTGCATCAGTATGAGCATCTGGTAACCAATTATGTAATGGCCAAAGTGGCAATTTTACTGCAAACGCAATAAAAAAGAAAAAGAAAATAATAAATGCAGGAACTATCAAAGTTTTTCCAGATATCAAATCAGGGATACCAATTATGTTCAAATCTGGTATAGAAACCATGGATAAGCTACTAATAGAATCTGTTGCAAATAAAGCTAAAATAGCTAGTAGCATAAAAGCTCCTCCTGCAAGGGTAAATATAACAAATTTAATTGCAGAATACTCTTTTCTACCAGAGCCCCATATTCCGATCAACATATACATTGGAATCAATTCAAATTCAAAAAAAACAAAAAATAGAAGCAAGTCTAAAGATGTGAAAACTCCTAATACGCTCGTCTCTAATAATAATAGCCATATAAAATATTCTTTAACTCTCTTCGTTATACGAAATGATGAAATAATAGCCACCATAGATAAAAGACCTGTCAATAAAACTAAAGGTGCAGACAAACCATCTATTCCCAAAATATAAGAAGATTTAATATTAATCGAACTTATCCATTTAAAGTGATCTACAAATTGAATCCCACCTAAATTTTTATCATAGGTAATAAATAAATATGCAGTCATTATGAACGTAACTATTGAAGAAAATATAGATATATTAATTATTTTATTTCTAGATTTAAAGAATAGTAGTATTGCTGCAGTAAGTGCAGGTAAAAATACAATTAATGTTAAAAAATAATCAAACATACATTCATCCTAAAAGTATCAATATTAGTACAGAAACAATACCACTCAAAATCATAGCAAGACCATAAGAGTGAATTTGTCCATCCTGTAATTTTAAAGAATTGAAACCAAACCTATAACTTAGGTTTGATAGTAATATATTTATTTGATCAAATATATTATTATCAATCCAAGCTAAAGATCTACAAATAGTTTCATAAAATATATTTTCAACGATAATTTTTTCATATAAATAATCAATAAAATATTTTTTATCGAGCAAATAATTTATGTTTTTCATTAAAGAATTTCTATAAATTTCAGTTTTCGTTCTATAAGTATTTAATGCAAATAACGATCCTACTACTGCCATAAAAGTAGATAATAAAGCAATATTGAAGTTAAAACTATGTGTACCATGGTAATGATAAATTTCTAAGCTTTTTTCTAAAAATTCAGAAAAAGCATGTTTATTTATAAATATCAAATCAAAAAAAACAGGATTGACGACATATCCTATAAAAATAGCAAAAAATGACAAAACAATTAGTGGATATGTCATAAATTTTGGAGATTCTTCTAAATGTACGCTTTGAACTGTTTCAGGGACCTCAATATTATTTGATTGTAGGACTTTTCTCTCTTGATCTCCTCCTCCTCTAAATGACCCATAGAATGTCAAAGAAATTGTTCTAAACATATAAAACGCTGTCATAAAAGCAACAATCAATCCTATTAACAAAAACAAATAACCTATGAAGCCTCCATGATTAAACGTAGAAAGAATAATTTCATCTTTTGACCAAAATCCTGATAAAGGGAAAATTCCTGCGAGAGAAACCCCACAAATTAACATTGAATAATATGTTAATTTCATTTTAGATTGTAACCCGCCCATAAATTTCATATTAAATGTTCCACTTGCATGATGAACTGAACCAGCACATAAAAATAATCCAGCTTTAAAAAATGCGTGGGTAAACAAATGAAATATTGCGGCAGAATAAGCGCCCAATCCTAAGGCCATAACCATATATCCTAATTGAGAAATTGTAGAATAAGCAAGAACTCTTTTTATATCGGTAGAAGTTAATCCCATAGTTGCTGCTATCAAGGCAGTTATAGCACCAATTGAGGCAATTAAAATCATTATCTGAGAATGATCAAATAATGGGAATAACCTAGCTATAAGAAAAACTCCTGCAGTTACCATAGTTGCAGAATGAATCAAGGCAGAAACTGAAGTTGGACCTTCCATCGCATCTGGAAGCCAACTATGCAAAGGGAATTGAGCAGATTTTCCAATTGCACCAAACAAAAATCCCAATGAAGCAATAGTAGCAATTTTTGTTGAAATAGTTCCCGCTGCAATCATTTTATAAAGTTCTATAATATCTAGTGAAGCTGGGTTAAAATTGAAAAGATAAATAATAGAAAAAAGAAACCCAAAATCACCAAATCTAGTCATAATAAATGCTTTTTTGGCTGCTACCGCAGCGGATGATCTATTAAACCAAAATCCTATCAATAAATATGAAGTAACTCCCACCAATTCCCAAAATATAAAAAGTTGTAGTATATTTCTAGACATTACAAGACCTAACATAGAGCCTGTAAATAAAGACATATATGCAAAATATCTAGTATAACTTTTATCTCCGTGCATATATCCAAGTGAATAAATTTGAACTAAAAACGAAATTCCTGATACTACTACCATCATAATGCTGGTCAAAGGATCGATTAATAACCCAAATGTTATATTTAAATCAAATAAATTTAACCAAGTTATATTTATTTGATTGGTAATATCACTTGGATTAAACAGAATAATAAGTGAGAGTAAAAGACTAATTCCAATAAATAAAGAATTAATATATCCAGAAATTAAACTCTCAGAACCGAATAAAATTCTAATTATTGTGGAATTGATAAAAAATCCTACAAAAGGAATAATTAAAACCAATAATGCCATTACCTCTATCAAAAAACCACCTCGTAAATTAAATTTTTCTTATGATTTCATCTGCCACATGCTCTCTACCTTTGGGTACTAAAATTCTAAACACAGAGAATTCAGACCAGCTTATCAAACCTTCTTCAGGTATGATTTTAGTAGGAAGACCTTCTGATTCCAACAAGTTTTTCCAAGATTCAGCAATAGACAAATATTTTACTTTTTTATAATCAATCCACATTTCTAATTCTTCATTTCTGATAGATCATTCAATTCTATCGTAGACTTAAATTTACCTAAAGCTAATACCAATGCCAAAGCTAGAGCTGTTTCGCCAGCCGCTACACTAATAATAAATATTCCTAGAATATGTCCTGAAAAAATTGAATATAAGCCTTCTAATGAGAGATCATTAAACAATAATGTGTAGTAGATTGTATACCTTGAGAATGCTATAAGTGCTAAAACAACAGAGTTGAATATTAACTCTAGAGACATTAAAGTAATAACAATGTTTTTTCTAGTTAATAATCCAAATATACCTATTGAAAAAAGAGCTGAAGAAAAAATTAAAACAATAGTTAAACTCACAGTAATTCCTCCATTTCCTCATCATTTTCAATAGTATTCTTTGTGATCGCTATAGATCCAATTACACATGAAACAATTATTAATCCTATAAGTTGCAAAGAAATAAAGTATTTAGTTGTTAATAAGGTGCCTATAGGAATAATTGAATTATTATAAACTCCATTATGAATTTCATTTGGGGGGGTTTCTGTTGAAACAATAGTAATATTTTTGTTTTCATTTAAACTATATTCTTCAAATAACGCAGCTGTTATTTTGGGTTCATTTAATTTGTCGACGGTCTGCCAATCGGTTGAAAAAATTACAAATAATAACACAAAAAAAGTCAACAAAGAAATGAAAGTTGATACAAAAAAATTCACTCCTATAATCGAAGTGGAACCAGTTTGCAAATCCTTAACTAATAAAACTGAAAAAGCCATCAAAACTGAAACTGCTCCAACATAAACCAAAATTTGAACGGTACCTAAAAATTCAGCATTAATTGCAAAATAAACCACTGCAACACATAAAAAATTAAAAGATAATGCAATTGCAGACCTGAACACATTTGATTGCATAACAACTATTAAAGAACAAATGGTTCCTAAACTTGCAATTACTATCAAAAAAATATTAATAAGAGAACTAGTCACTTTTACTCCTCTTATTTACCCAATTATTCTTTATCTCCTCATAAGTAGGTTTTTCATGCCTACCTGCCTTTTTGGAATCAGGTAATGATTCTTTCCAAGGATCATATTCATCAGATTCAAACTGAGGTCGAAACCAACTACTTGGATTTTTTTTCTGAGATATTAAAGTTTCTTTATCTAAAACCAAATCATCTCTTATATAATTTCCTTTTTCAAAATCAGTACCCATATGTAGAGCATCGTAGGGACATGCTTCTACACATAATCCACAAAACATACATCTTCCTGTATCAATTGAAAATTTATCTATTTCGTAATTTTCTCCTGCTTGTAGATTTTCTCCACCGGGGTGAGTTTCAATTTCTATTATTCCTAATGGACAATATTTAGCACATGAAGCACAAGCAGTACATCTATCATCGTACCAAACAAACTCGTTACCCCTAAAACGTGAATGCTGTTCGATTCTAACAGGTATTTTTACATAATTAAGCACTGCTAGAAAGAAATTTTTTCTTTCATCTAAAAATATCCTTAATATTGATTTGTTACGAAATTTTGCATATTCAAATATACCCGCTCTTTTGTCTGGGTACTGTATAGTGAAAATTGGTCCAAATAGATTCCTCAGTGTTACGAATAAACCTTTTATTAATCCAAAACCAAACATTAAGATCCTCTCTTTTCAAATTTGGGATTTGCTGATCCAACTGGATAACTTTTATTTGTAAAATTAGTCACTTTATAATCACTAGTTTTTAAAACTTTTGCAACAATGAAAATAAATGGTACTACAAATACCCAATTAGCTATAGTTATATATATTAATCTGTTAGCAGACCCTTCCGGCCAAATTATAACTACAATTGAAGTTACAACTATATTAATCAATGTCAATTCAAATAAACCTTTCCATGCAAGATTTAATACTTGATCTATTCTAAATCGTGGCCATGTAGCTCTAATCCATATGATCATAAACAGAACTCCGACAACCTTAAGTGTAAACCAAATAATAGAAGGTAAAAAAGGACCATTTGGTCCACCCAAAAATAATGTTGTAAAAACAGATGCAGTAGCTATGGCAGCAGCGAATTCTCCTAAATAAAACAATCCCCATTTCATTCCTGAATAATCATTTTGGTATCCAGCAGCTAATTCTGACTCTGCCTCAGTTAAATCAAAAGGAGTCCTGTTTATTTCAGCTAAAGATCCAAGAAAGAAGACAAAAGCAGCTACAGGTTGAATAATAATAAAAGGTATTGTTTGATAGGATACAATGTCTAAAACGGACATTGATTCAGTAATTAAAAGTATCCCTACTAATGATAATCCCACGGGTATTTCATAAGAAATAAGCATTGCTACCGATCTGAGAGCGGAAAAAATTGCTATCCGATTTGCTGATGCCCAGGCAGCACAAATTATTGATAAACCACTAATAGAAGTTACTGCCAAAATAAAAAGTAAACTTACGTTTATATTAACGGCATATAATCCAATTGCAAAAGGGATTACAGAAAAAATTATAAAAACTGGTATCAAAAGAAGCAATGGTGCTAAATTAAAAATATATTTGTCAGCCTCTTCTGGGACTATGTCTTCTTTAAACATAACCTTTATTGCATCAGCAGTTGATACCAGTAACCCTCTTGGGCCCCATCTATTAGGTCCAGAACGTTGCTGAAATCTACCTAACAATCTTCTTTCTCCCCATATTAATAACAACACACCAACCAAAATTGCATTGATAATTATAAAGGCAATAATTAAGCCCGAAAACACAAAAATTATTTCCTTTATCAATAAAGAATCTGGAAGAAAGATTTCTAGAGTCTTATAAACGAATTCATAAACAAAATTCAACATTATCTATCCACTTCTCCCATATTTATATCAATGCTTCCAAAAGTAACAAATAAATCACCAAAGAGAGTGCCAACAAGCATATCTTTTAAAAGCGTTAAATTGATTAAAGATGATGACCTTACATGCCATCGATAAGGGGCTATAGAACCATCCGATACTAAATAAAAACCTAGCTCACCTTTTGAACCTTCAATAGCAACGTAACAATCACCCAAAGGAGGTTGCAATAGGTTTGGGACTTCATCGTGATGTGGCCTAACCAATCCTGGTTGAATATTTTTCTTACATTGTTCAACAATTTTTAAACTTTCACGAATTTCTTGTACTCTAAGTAAATATCTAGCATAATTATCCCCAGCATCATGAATTGGGATATCAAATTCTACATCATCATAATAATCATAAGAATCTCTTTTTCTCAAATCCCAATCTACTCCAGTAGATCTTAAAATAGGACCTGTTATAGATGCATCAATTGCATCCTTTGATGATAAAACTGCTATACCTTTTGTCCTTGAAAATATTATCTCATTAGAAGTTATTAAATTTTCTAGTTCATCTATAGACTTTGGGAAAGAAGCTATGAAAGAATCCAGCACATCCCAGAAAACTGAAGGTGCATCCATAAAAACACCTCCTGGGCGAAGATAAGAGTTTGTTATTCTTGCTCCGCATAACATTTCAAACATTTGTAAAATTTTTTCTCTTTCTCTCATAGCGTATGTTAAAGGAGTTCCCCACGCTCCAAGATCTTGTATTAAGAATCCTATAGCAACTAAATGACTAGCTATACGTTGCAATTCAGAAGCTATCATTCTAAGCCAGACTCCTCTAGGCTTTGGATTAATCCCACACAATTTTTCCACTGCTAAAATATATCCTTGATTGTTAAGCATTGAAGAAACATAATCCATTCGATCTGTTAAAGTAACTACTTGAGTATAAGTTCTTTCTTCTGCTAATTTTTCACTACCTCTGTGAAGATAACCAAATATCGGTTCAACATCTATTATAGTTTCACCGTCAAAAGTAACTCTCATACGAAAAACACCGTGTGTTGAAGGATGTTGAGGGCCTAAATTAATAGTTATTGGTTCACTTCTAATTGCCATTATTTAACCTCTTTTTTTTCAACTAATGATTGATCATTAGTAATGAAGTCTTTTCTTAGAGGATGACCTGGGAATCCTTCCCAAAGAAGTATTCTTTTTAAATTGGGATGATTTATAAATTCAATCCCCATTAAATCATAAATTTCGCGTTCTTGAAAATCTGCACCACGCCAAATATTACATACACTATCAATTTTAGGAGTAGATTTTCTCCCGTATCCCAATTTTACTTTTATAGTTGCTTTAGCTAAAGTTATTATGGACTTTAATTGATATACAACTTCAAAATGGTCAATATAATCTACTGCTGTTATTGATGAAAGCAAATCAAAAGAAAATCCAGAAGTTTCTTTTAAAAATTTTAGTACTTCATATACTTTTTCTGGATTAATATAAACATCTTTTTCATTTGAATCTACAACACTATCTTTTATCTTCAAAGTTATCTCATTAGATAGAACTTTCCCATTCCAAGTTTTCAAGATCTAAACTCCTCCAGCTTTTTTACCAGCTAAACTATATCTTTTTATTTTTTCGTGTAACTGCATAATTCCATATAACAAAGCATCAGGTCTAGGAGGACAACCAGGAACATATACATCAACAGGAACAATATGATTAACTCCTGGTACAACTGAGTAACTTTCATAGTAAGGTCCTCCAGATGTTGCACATACACCCATAGAAATTACCCATTTTGGTTCTGCCATTTGATCATAAAGCCTTCTTAAGGGAACAGCCATTTTCCAAGTAACAGTACCTGCAACGATCATTAAATCTGCTTGTCTTGGTGTTGCTCTAAAAACTTCCATCCCAAATCTAGAGATATCGAATCTACTCATTGCGGTTGCTATCATTTCAAAAGCACAACAAGCTAATCCAAATTGTAAAGGGAAAAGACTTGATTTTCTTGCCCAATTAATTAATTGGTCAACAGAAGAAATCATTATGTTTTTATCTAAATCTTCTTGATCCAAAATGGGTTCATTATATGGAGTCAAATGAGTAGATTTCATGTCATTAATTAGCTCCCCCTCATTTCTATCAAGATCGGAAGTTGTAGTATAAAGAGGAATTCTTTCTATTTTATCCATTCTAAACAACCTTTCAACCACACGTATATAAATGCAACAGTCAAAACAAACAATAAGAACAAAACTCCAACAAAAGGAAGGAGTCCCCATTCTGAAGAAATATAACCATGAGCGACAGCCCAAGGGAAAATTAAAATAGTTTCCACATCAAAAGCAACAAACAACAAAGCATAATAAAAATATCCAAAACTAAACCTAGATGGCTTATCACTAAAGGCTGGATGTCCACCCTCATATGCTGTTGTTTTTACTTCATTGTTCTTTTGAGGTCTGATTCCTATTCTCATAGAAAATTTAGCAGTTAATAACATTCCTGCCGGAACCAAACATGATAACAAAACAAACAAAAACAACAAACTATATTGATTTATATAATTTTCTAACATCAAGATAAAATTGAACTTCTATTTATTTAGGTTTAAAATCAACTGGGAAAAAGTTAAACTTTAGTTAGAGACTCAAGCATATTAATAACTTTTGCCTTTAATTCTTTTGCTTCCATTATATCTGGAGATTTTCCTTGCTCTTTCTTATCCCACAAGACTTGATTGTCAACAGTGACTTTAAACGCTCCAGCAACTCCTGGCTTAAGAGAAATTGCTATAGCAGTACCTGCTGCTTGAAAAAGTTCACTTGTCATCCATGCTGCCAAATTAGCATAACCGCAAGGGACGCAATATTCTATTTCTGCTTCCATTTTCCAATCAGCCATGATTCACCTCTCTTCTTTAAGATTTAATAATTAAATTTTTATATTCTCTTACAATTTACTATAATCTTTTAAAAGGTAAAGAAAATTTAGATAATAATATTGATATTATGGAAAAGTATATCGAACTAAAGAATGTAGTTAGGAAAGATATTCCTCGAATAATTAACTGGTTAAAGAATGATGAAGTGATAGATAATTGGTTTGGTAGATATACATATGGCGCTCCTGCACACTTGGGTTATGAACCAGAAAAAATGATTGAAGCAAATGAAGATCAATGGAATGAAGTTTTCCATGATCCACATCATGAACCTCATAGATCAATTTTTTCTATTTATTTAGGAAATACTCACTTAGGTGAAGCCCAGTTATCTATTGATGAATCTTTGGGTGACGCACAAATTTCTATTCTCATAGGAGATCCCAGCAATTGGCACAAAGGGTATGGAACACAAACATCTTTGGCTTTATTAGAACACATTTTTGTACACTTAAATCTTCACAGAGCATGGGTTGATATCCCAGAATATAATGAAAAAGCATACAAAATGTTTGAATTATTAGGATTTTCCCATGAAGGAACCTTAAGAAAGAGTCGCCCTCACAAAGGATCAAGACATAATTCATTCATTATGGGAATTATTCTTGAAGAATATAATGAAAAGTTCTCTGATGTTGATATAAAAAGCCATGTTATAGAATGGGATAATCCACTTTAGTCATCCCAATAATCTTGCAAAGAATCAAGATATTTATAAGCAGAACCTGTATTCAAAATAACAACTTTGTCAGAAGTATTAATAAAACCTTGATCTTTTAATTTTATTGTAGCTGATAATACAGCACCTCCTTCAGGAGCACAAAAGATTCCTTCTTTCTTAGAAAACAGTTTCACGCCCTCTATCATTTCTTTATCAGAAATTCTTAATGCCGTTCCATTGCTTTTACGTAAAATATCAAAAATAATAAAATCTCCAACAGCCATAGGTACTCGCATACCAGCAGCGATTGTACTCGGATTTTTAATTGGTTTAGCAAACCTTTCTCCTTTTTCAAATGAATCAACCAAAGGAGCACATCCTTCAGCTTGAACACACACCATCCTAGGTTTCTTATCATCTATTAAACCCATGGTTTCAAGTTCTTCTAAGGCTTTCCATATTCCTACTATTCCAGTTCCTCCACCAGTTGGATAAACAATTACATCTGGAACTTTCCAATTTAATTGTTCAATTATTTCAAAGCCCATTGTCTTTTTGCCTTCGACTCTGTAAGGTTCCTTCAATGTAGAAATATCGAATAGATTATATTTGTCTGCAGCTTTAGCAGATTCTACTCCCGCATCTGATATAAAACCATCAACCAGATTGAGATCTGCTCCAAAAGCTTTACATTCTATCTTGTTAGCTATAGGAGCATCTTTTGGCATAAAAACCTTCGCTTCCAAATTACTTTTGGCTGCATAAGCAGACATTGCTCCAGCTGCATTACCAGCAGATGGCATTACAATTCCTTTTATTCCATATTCTTTTACTTTAGATATAGCTGCTGACAAACCTCTCGCCTTAAATGAACCGGTTGGATTATTGCTTTCATCTTTTATAAACAATTCATCAATTCCAATATATTTCTCAAGATTTCTTAAGTTGAACAATGGAGTATCTCCTTCTCCTAAACTAACAATGTTTTCATAATGGAAAACTGGTAACAATTCTTCAAATTTCCACATGTCTCTCCGTCTTTGCTTAAGAGAATCTTTATTAAAAGTTTTTATAGCTTTATCGAGGTTATACCTAGCTAGAAGAGGTTTCCCATTTTTTGGGTTGAGTCTTTGGGGTTTATCAATTGAAAAAGTTTCTTCAGAGTAAGAACATTCTAAAAATTCAAAAGTACTCTTTGTTTTATTCAAAAGAACCTCCTTTTATATAATTTTTGATTTAGGAATAAAGTTAATTTTTGTATTTAGTTCAATTTCCATATTTTTCACTATATCTTTTGAAACTTTATATAAATCATATTTAATTTTCGTTTTTTCCCCTAAAGAGGTTACATTTAGGTTTTCCATTCCACAAGGAGTGAATGAATTATACATCTCTAAATCATTATTTATATTTAAGGAAAAACCATGCATAGAAACATTCCTCACAATTTTTAAACCTATCGCACCAATTTTTTCTCCTGAAGGATTTTTTTTTGCATTGAATTTTTCATTTTCTAAACCACCAACCCATACACCTCTCCTTTTAGATACACGATGACCATAGATACCATAACCATTCAAGGTTTTAATAATTATTTCTTCAAGAAAATTTACATATTCTATAATTCCTGAAAAATATTTTTTGATGTTTAATATAGGGTAACAAACCAATTGACCAGGATTATGTAAAGTAACCTGACCACCTCTAGAACTTTTAGCAACCATATATCCTTTTTTTTGATACATTTCCTTTAAATCTTTAAAGGCGTTTGATGAAATTCTTTCTGTAGATCCAAGTGTCAACACTTCATTATGTTCCAAAAAAAGAATTGTATGATTTGATTTTCGATTTAATATATTCGAATGCAACAAGTTTTGTAAATTCATTGCATCAAAATAGTCAAACCTACCCAACCAACATGCTAAAATAATATTTGAATCTAATGTCATAAACAAAATAATATAAAAAAATATATATAACAATTATAGGAGAAAAAAATCTATGAAGTTCAAACTATCAGTAATCATAAGTATTTTAATGATATTAATATCTTGTTCTGAAGAAAACACGGCTAATCAAGCTATTGAAATGGATGCATCAACTTCATTAGCCCCCCCTACTGGGAATCTAGATATTTCTAAGAAATATAAAGCCCATTTTCAAACAGAGATTGGTGAGTTTGAAGTTGAATTGTTTGATGACCTAGCTCCATATACTGTTGAAAATTTTGTCAATTTATCTAATGCAGGTTATTATAATGACACTACTTTCCATAGAGTTTTACCAGATTTTATGGCACAAGGAGGAGACCCTACAGCTACAGGCATGGGAGGCCCAGGTTATAAATTTTCAGATGAATTTCATGTTGATTTAAGGCATGATTCTGAAGGAATATTATCTATGGCTAATTCAGGAATAAATTCTAATGGTAGTCAGTTTTTTATTACATTTGGACCATTAGAACAATTAGATGCATTTGATCCATATGATAATACTTTAAAAAATTGCATTAATATGTCAGTATCTTGTCACGCTGTATTTGGAAAGGTAGTCGATGGTATGGAAATTGTTAAGTCAATTAGACTAAGAGATCCTAGTACAGATACAAAACCTGGAACTAAAATACGTACCATTATCATTTCTGTCGAATGAAACTATAATTTTATGTAGGGTATCTCTTTGGAAAACCGAACTTGGTTACCCATAGATCCTATCCATTGATTACTGGTAATAGCTGTTCTTTCTGTTATCGGAACTGAGTTAATTCTTATATTTGGATCTTCTCGAAGCTTCTTTACTAACATAAAAACATTTTGATTTGAAAATTCAAAATAGCCACCATTATAAGGTAAAGAATTCAAAATATTAAACTCTACACGTTTAGGAAAAATTAGTTTATTAATAATGTTTCTCTTTACGTTAGAAAAATCAACTAATATATTTCCATCAACATCAGTTAAATATCCATATATTCTTTCTTTTCTCAAATAATTTATAACTGCAAAAATAATTAAAATTATTATTATTATTATTGGAATCCAATAATAATATCTAAGGCCTAAAATAAAAAGCTGATTTGAATTTACACCGGTTTCAATCTTCGAAGGTTGTGATTTATATTGCTGATCATATATTTTAGAGTTAACAGAAACACTTAAACTTATATTTTGATCCAGTTGTATTAACGGTTTAATAAATAGTTTAAACTTATAGGCTTTATTAGTATCAATTGTATCTACAGGTTCAATTCTATAATTAAACTTTTCAGTATTTTCTTCGACTGATATTTGTAATTCTTCTAGTGTAATCGGATAAGGATATGTACTAATTTTAGTTTCAAAATTTCCAACTAGTTTTTCTTCACCTGGTTTCCCTTTATAATTCTTTATTTCTGTGACTACTATCTCTGGGAAATTTTCAATTTTTACATGATCATTAAATTCTATTGGAGTTGATACATTTTTCCACTGTAAGGTATAAGTTGTTTCTAAAAGTGTCTGTTTTTCCAATGCGGGTAACTTAACTGTATATATCCCATCGTTTTCTTTTATATCACCTTTTATTCCTGCGTCATTCATTATTTGAATTGATTCCATTCCTTTTGAATCTTTTATTCTAACTTGTAATTCTGCATCTGGGATATTAAAAAGTTCTCCTCTAAAATATGCACCGACCTCAAGAGTGATCTCTTCAGCTATAGGAAAAACTTTGGGACCCATTGTAGATAAGGTTAAAGGATTATAAGAATCAGATAGAATAACAAAAATTCCTTTTGAGCCATTAGTTATAACACTCCATGTTCCTGATATCGGTTCATCAACTATTACATAAATATAACGATCAAGTTCCCAAGAAACTATTGAATCAATTTCTGATATCTCTATTCCACCGGGATCAATTATAGATATTTTAGTATTCACATCCTGTCTATAAATTCCTATGATTAATTTCTCAGAAGTCGGAGGAACATTTATAAAATTAGAAAGTGGTTTGGGAGTCAAAATGGCATTAACTAGTTCAATAGGTTGTGTCATAAATAATTTTGCGAAATGAATAAATGAATCTTCTGAACCAAAATCAATCATAGTACCATCGGTAGAATTTGTTATATTTCTAAAAAATTCTCTATTAGAAACAATAGAACTAGGTAAAGACATAATATTTACTTGTATACCAGAAGATTGATACAACTCAGAAAGATTAAGTAATTTTGTCTCAACAGATTCTATATCTAAATTAAGATTTAGGGGTGAAATTAAATAAAAAGTAGAATTGTTGATAGTTGAATTTTCTGCAAAAAAAGTAAATCCTTCAGATAGAGATAAATAATGGTTAGAAGATCCTCTATGATTTATTTTATACAATTCATTTAAAAATAACTGTATTTGACTATTTATATCTTTAGATTTATCTATACTAATTGTTTTATAGACAAGTTCACCATAACCAATTATTTCAATTGATTTATTATTTTTATCGTTAACATAAACATTGACCATATGATGTAAAAGGTCTTCGGTAATAGAAAATTCGACAGGATCATTTAAAGACACCTTATCAACAGCTATAACAATATTTTCATTTTTACTCATGTCCAAAGCAAAAATTTTCTCTTCAGAATTTGAAAAAAGTAAAATAATACACGATAGAAGAAATGATGTGATAATAACTCTATATAAAAATACAAAATTGTGCATTATAATTTTTTGAAAATAACTCATCTTAAAATGATAATATTTTTTTAGGTTTGATTTCTAGATATTTAAATAACGATATTAATATAAAGTGAAAAAATGAATTAGGTCAATTATGAGAATTATAGGATTAAAAACAACTTTATTTGAACATAAACTCCCCAGAACTATGGGAGATGCAAATTCTCCTAAAGGTAGAAATAAAGCTGGAGGATGTCTGATTGAAATCTCAACTGATGAAGGAATAACTGGCATTTCATTAGGAGGGGCAGGAGCAATCCCTCAAATAAACTTACTATATGAAAATATATTAAAGGGATCAGATCCTAGAAATGTAACAGGTCTTTGGAAAAAAATGGTTGAAAGGTTTTTTAAAGGAGGTCATGATGGTATAGCCAACGATGCTATATCAGTTTTGGATGTTGCACTGTGGGATTTAAAATCTAAATACTACGAAGAACCACTTTGGAAAACATTAGGAGGTAACAGTGAAGAGGTAAATGTTTATGCATCAGATATATCCTTGCCTATAAGTGATGACCAAATTTATAAATGGTATTCTGAAATGGCCACTAAATTTGGTTTCAGTTCTGGCAAGCTAAAAGTAGGACTAGACCAAGATTCAGATTTAAAAAGATTACAGTTGATGTATGATGCTTTAAAACTTTCTGGAAAAGAACCAACTCTTTACGTTGATTCTAATGAATATTGGTCCCCTAAACAAACAATAAGAAAAGTCTCAGAAATGGAAGAAAGATTTACCCTAGGATGGATAGAAGAACCTGCTAGAAGATGGGATTTTTTGGGATTAAAAAAAGTTTCTAATTCTCTTAACACTCCTGTTTGTGCAGGAGAGAACCTTGATACACTTGGAGATTTTTTACCATATTTCCATCATAGGTCTGCGGACATAATACAGGTTAGTCACGGAATGACAGGAATTACTGGAGCATTACAAATTGCCGATGCAGCCTATGCATTAGAATTACCTGTTACTTTGGGAGGTTCAACAGGAATAATACATGCACATTTAGCTAACGCTATTCCTAATTGTATAACAGTTGAGGTACCGCATGCTGAACCTGAATCAAAAGTATTTTCAACTGATGTTAAAATCACTAATGGTTTTGCAAAAGTAGGAAACAAACCAGGATTAGGCATAGAAATAAATTATGATGAATTGTCAAAAAGTAAAGTTGGTAGCGTATCAGTTAAATCTGGGCCAAGTCCTTATGGTAGAAGACAGGGTGCTGGTTTATATGAAGTTCCCCCATCAAAAGATGAAGTAAAAGAGGCAAGAACAAAATGAAAATTACTGATTTTAGAGTAGAAAAATATCAACAGGTAATGGATCGACCGTTAGGTGATTCTAATGGCCCTTCTGGTGATGATTTAATAAGCTCATCAATATTATGGATCAATACGGATGAAGGTATAAGTGGTCAAGCACCTATGGGGAATGATTATGTTGAAAATT
>ENA-UPTF01000536-UPTF01000536.1-marine-metagenome-genome-assembly--contig:-NODE-536-length-26324-cov-3.825732_pt1 | contig 26324 bp, 24 predicted proteins | sample MGYA00238166_ERZ767019 | MGnify/ENA primary metagenome ERZ767019 (study PRJEB28930, sample SAMN06266391) | marine metagenome | isolation source: Sea water from 250 m depth | place: Atlantic Ocean | study... | reverse complement strand
TGCCCCTGTAGCTCAGAGGATAGAGCTCCGGTTTCCTAAACCGGGTGCCCGGGTTCGAATCCCGGCTGGGGTACCAACTCTTTATTCGGAAACATGACTAATTCAGTATAATGACTTGTCTAAATATTTAAGGTAAAAAAACAATTTTTGAAGTAACAAACAGCAGAAATATTCTCATACAGATATTACAACGATTGTATAAATTGCATGTTTAGAACTTTATCTTGTCTTTTAATTCTTTCATTTGTTTTTTCCTATCTCTTTCTCCTATTTTTTTTATTACTTCTATTTTTCTTTCTCTTCTGAAATTTCTATGAATTTCTGCTTGTTCCTCTGGAGTTATTTCCTTACCACTTAATTTATACTTAATAGAATCATTCCAAGCCCAATTAAAATCACGTAAATAATCTTTAGTAATGAGCCAACCTTGTTCATTCCTACTTATGTCTTCATATTTTTTTAGTACATCTCTAGCTTTTATCAATCTGTCTTTTGAAATTGATTCTGGTGCAAGTGCGATTATTTCTTTCCAACTCTTTCGATACTTCTGAACCTCATCCCATCCTTCGAAGTCATCCAAAAACTTCCCATTCTCAACTCCATCAACGATAACGTTTTTTAAATGATTTCTAACATTTTTTGAAGAATAGAATGGATGATCGTAAAACAAAATTTTTTGAATTACTTCCATCTCCTCTTCATATTCATCTCTATCTCTTATCCAATCTTTGATATAAGGAAGATCTTTTTGGTACTCATGTTTTCTTTCCTCTACCAATCTAAGATTTACACTTTTATTTATTAGAAGATAGGCAATTACTACTACGATAAACAATAATAAGATTACATTGGATTTCAAAGGTAAATCTACAAAAAGAACTAAAGCAAGTATTACTCCAATAGCTAATGCCTTGATATATTTTTTCTTTATACTCCACATATAACTACAGCCACTTTGTTAATCTTTTATGACTAGTTCGAGATTTAGTTTTTATTGTATCTGAGTAACCAATAGTTAAAACTCCCACAATTTTTACTTGTTCTTCAATTCCTAAAATTTCTGATATTGCATTTATTTTAGCAATCTTACCTGTTGACCATCCTACACCTAGACCTAATGATGTAGCCATAAGCTGGATATTCTGTATTGCACAACAAGTAGCTCCATAATTTTCCTCGGAGATTTCTTCATTTTTATCTTCAAGACTAAAAACAAAGATTAAACAAGGATAATTTCTCACTTCTTCATGTATTTTATTTTTTTGATTCTCTGACAAATCAAGATTGTTTATATTATTTTGTATTTCAATAATGCCGTCAGCAATTTTATTCTTAATTTCTGAATCTTTTTTTATTACAAAGAATCTCCATGGTTCTGTATTTCTGTGATTAGGAGCCCACACAGCTACATCAAGTAAAGAATTTATATCTTCATTGGAAATATTTTTATTGTTGAAATTTTTTGTATTCCTACGATTTTTGATAATTTTTTTTAATTCTGAATCAGCTTTCATGAAATTAAGTATTATGTTTTTTAAGTTTTTTATACAAATCTATAAAATCAGTTGCACTATAGTCATAATCAGTAGGTTTGTTTATATCAGGAACATCTGAGTATTCTAGAGGTCTGTTTACATATGCAGTCTTAAGTCCCAACTTTTTTGCTGCATTTAAATCTCCTTCATGTGCTGCAACCATCATAATTTGACTAGGATTCAGATCTAAATACATGCATGCCTTTTTATAAACATATTCATCTGTTTTATATTTTTCAAATATATCTCCAGAAAAAATGAAATCCCAATTTAATTTGGAATATTTACTCATATTTAACAATAATGAAAAATTTCCATTTGATAATGTTCCTATGGAAAAGTCTTCTTTTAACTTACGTAAACCTTCCACTGAATCATCCCAAGGATATAATTTATGCCACAATTTATTAATTTCATGAATATTTTTATCATCCAATGAATTTAATAATTCTTTCGATTCTAACAATTCCTTTAATTTATCTAAATGAAGTTCATCTACATTCTTCCATTCAACTTTTCCATCGTTAAATTTACGAATAAAGTCTGAATATCCTTTTCTCCATTCCAGAGCAAAATCATTAAGTTCATTTTTGTTTAAATCCACTGGTAAGAATTTGTTTAGTTCTTTTTTTATTGTTGAGCGCCAGTCAACAACTGTTCCAAAAACATCAAAGATTAATACTTTAACTTTATGATTTTTCATAACCGTCTCATTTTATTTATTATGAATTGTATTCTTTGATTCATATTACCTTTTATGTTGAGGTTTATAAAGTGAAATAAACGTATCATAAACTACTTAATTACACTAAAAAATATTATTTTTGAACTGAATTTTTGTAGAGTAAAAGAATGTTTAAAGATAAAGTAAAAGTTCCTATGAAGCTTGCTAAATAAATGTTATTTATGAATCCTATAATTGAAAAAAATCCTAATACCATTATTGAAAGTAATCTACTAAGCAATGTAATTCTATAATTTATAAATTGAAAAGGAATTAAAATCGTAATAGATAGAAGGAACCATCCTAAGAAATTATGCGATGGGATCCCATAATATTTACCTGAATTATCCCATTCCCATATATTGAGTCCATGAACAGCAACTGGATCAATTAGTAAATCTACAACAACCATAATAATTGCTCCAACTAGAATAAAATATTTTTTTTGAATATTTTCTATGAAACTTAAAGTAAAATTCAATATGATAATCCACGCGGATATCATTACTATAGGAATTGTAAATAATTTAATATTAAATACATCCGTATAATGATAATTGCCGAATAGTAACCCAGATTTTACCCCGATCAATTCATAAATAAAGCCCACAACTCCAGCAATTAAAAGAAATATAAATAATTTTTTTTCTGAAAATATAAGAATAATTAAACTTCCTAGGAGCATAAATATATTAGGAGGCCAAGATGGTGGATTTTTGATAAAACCCAATTCAGTGAGGATACCACCAAAAAAAAGTATTACAAAAAAAGAAACAATTGATATATGGAATATTTTTTTTACTTTATCATTCATAATCGGCCATTATTAATTTACTTACTATCTCTGCTGACATAATTACGGTGGGAGTCCCTCCACCAGGGTGTACTCCACCTCCAACATAATATAATCCTTTTAATTTATTATTTTTATTCGATGAACGAAAAATAGTGCCAGAAATTCCATGAGAAACTTTTCCATATATAGATCCATATGGAGAAGCATATTTTTTTTCAAAATCATTTGGAGTTATAGGTTCTATGAAATCAGCTTTATCAATGATTTTTTCAAGTTTATGTTTTGACAAAACCTTTCTAATTTTGTGTATAGCATTTTCTATTTGAATGTTGCCCCATATATCTTTTGTAGCCGGGGTGTTACACATAAGAAAAATACTTTCAGAATTAGGTGGAGCCAAAGAATCATCAGTTTTGGAGGGACAATTAATATAAACAGTTGGTTCAGATGGAAATTGTTTTTTTTCAAAAATATCATCGAATTCTCTTTTATAGTTTTTAGAAAATATCACATTATGATGAATAATTTCTGGAATCTTTTTGTTAATACCTACTAGTAATACCAGTCCAGACATAGATAATGATTTTTCATTAACATATGCTCTTTTATCAACCATGGTTTTAGTAATTGATGGATCTACATTACTGACAACAATATCAGTTGAAATTTCCTCTCCAGAATCTAATGAAACAGATTTAATATTTCCATTATTGTGATTTATACTTGAAACTTTTGTATTTTTTATAATTTTTATATTTTTTGAAATAAGTATTTTTTCAATGGCTTCTATTAATTTATATATCCCTCCATGTATATACCAACCTCCATAAGTTAATTCCATGAAAGGAATTATAGACAAAATAGCACTAGATTTATAAGGAGAAGAACCTACGTAAGTTGGATATCTATGAAAAATTTTTCTTATTTTTTTGTTTTGAAAATTCTTTTCTATAAACTTACTATAATTTTGTAAAAACAAATAAAATGGAGAATCAATGAATGCATTTAAACCGGATAAAGTTGGAAATGATAATAAAGGTTTTTGAAAAAAAGTTTTTTCTGAAAGTCTAAATAATTTTGATGATTTTTCTAAAAAAGAATAAAAATTATCTAAATCGTTTATTTCATTTTCATTGAATATTTTCTCTAAATCACTTAAATCAGAAGAATAAATTAAATTATCATTTTCTTCAAACATATATTTAAATAGAGGATTGATTTTATCCAGTTTTAAATGTTCATATATGTTTTCTCCAGCTTTTTTGAATAAATTTTCAAAAATATGTGGAAGAGTAATTAATGAAGGGCCTGTATCAAATTTATATCCATCTTTTTCAAAATAATTTATTTTTCCTCCTAAATTTGAATTTTTTTCTATTATCGAGATTTCAAAATTTTTATCACTTAAACAAATAGCAGTTGCTAAGCCTCCTAAACCTCCACCAACTATTAATATTTTTTTATTTTTTTTCATAAAATCTCTTCTTCCACTCTAAGCCCTTACCGTACCTAAAACTCCACCAAGAATTAAATCCCAATAACAACATAATAAATATTGAAAATGGATGAAGAAGTACTGAGAGTAACCCGTAATTAAATTTTAAGTTTATTATCATGCGAGGAACAAAATTTAAGATCAAGAATATCAGGCTTATCCATTTATAAAAATCGTAAATTATAAAGATTAAAAGAGAAATGGGGATTATTAAATAACTTATAAAAAAAGTTAACTGGAAAAGATGAAAAGATAAATCCTTAGAAAAACTTGGGTAATAATTTTTCTTAAATCCATTCCATATTAGTAAGAATGAATCATACATTCTTACAGAAATTATTTTTGAACCGTCTATACAGTATGTTTTTTCTTGTTTTATTCTCCAAATTCTTGCTAACCTAGTATCTTCAAATAGATCTTCTTTAACTAATTTGTGACCCCCCAATTGTAAATATTTTTCCTTTGAAAATAAAATACAAGCACCATGGGCTATCCCGAGATTTGAAGAAGAAATTTTTTTTGATAAAACCAAAGGACACATAGTAAAAACAATAAAATTTAATAACGGCATAAACAAAATTTCAGGTATAGATCTAATTATTATTTTAGGCCAAGCTGAAAGCATAGTTACATTTAGAGTTTTTGCTTCAGTAATTAATTGGCCTAAATCTCCTTCTGAGGTTGTGTCGGCATCTATAAATAAAATCCATTCACTTTTGGCTTCTTTTGCTAGTTGATAACAAGCGTATGATTTACCAATCCATCCAGGTTTCAATTTTTTTGTTTTTGCCTTTTTTATTCTAGGATCTATTTTTTCATATCTTATTATTTCTTCTTCAGTTCCATCTGTTGAATGATCATTGTAAATTATAATTTCAGAAAAAATTGTTTCACTCTTAATTATAGAATTCAAACATCTAGGTAGATTTTTTTCTTCATTTCTTGCAGGAATCAAGATTGATAAATTTGATTCAGTATTAATCCCACTATTTTTTTGTCTCCAAAACAAATTTATTATTGATATTAAAATAGAATAAATAATAAATGTACTAGATAAAATAATAATAAGATTAATCATTTTTTTGTTCTGAAATAATTTTTTCTGATGTCATTTGCGCACTCAGCACACACATAGGAACACCAGTTCCCGGAGTAGTCGAAGCACCTACAAAAAACAAATTTTTAAATTTTTTGGATTTATTTGAATTTCTGAAAGGTCCTATTTGAAGAAAATTGTGCGAGGGCCCAAATGCGGAACCGTCAAATAGTCCAAATTTTTTTTCCCAATCTATTGGAGAAAAAATTTTTTCATAAATAACATCTTTCTCTGAAAAATCAATTTTATGATGAGCAATTCTTTCAAATACTTTATTTTTAATTTTGTTTAAATTTTCTTCATTATATTTATCTTTGAATTTAGAAATAACGGGGCAAGGTACTAAAACAAAAACACAAGACTTGTTTTTAGGAGATAGATTTATATCAGTTTGTGATGGGATAGAAATATAAAAAGGGAGATCTTCTGGAATGATATTTTTTGTAAATAGATCATTAAACGTTTTCTTAAAATTGTTTGGCAAAAAAATAGTGTGATGTGTCAAATTATCAATCTTTTTATTTAATCCCCAATAAAATGTATAAACTGAAGGTGTCATTTTATATGATTTATTTTTATTTGCTTTCTCATTTAGCAAATTTCTGAAAGTTGTTTCTGAATCTACATTTGATATGATTATGTCTGCATAAAATTTGTCACCATTTATCAATTCAATTCCAATAGCATTATTATTTTGAGTTATTATTCTTTTTACCTTTTTTAAAGTATTGATTTTAACTTTAAAATCTGTGTTTAGCTTTATTAAACCTTGAATTAATCCATACATACCTCCTTTGGGCATCCATAGTCCATACTGTAATTCTCCAAAAGGAAGAATGCTAAAAAAACCTGGTAGCTTATATGGAGAGTCACCTAGATACATACTGTAGGAACTTAGTGCTTCGACAATTTTTTTTTCTTTAAAATATTTGTTTATTTCTGAATACATACTATTAAATATTCCTAATTGGAATAAATTATGAATGCCTGAATTTATTAACCAAGAAAAAACATTTGAAGAATTTCTTGTCACCAATTTTTTAAATGCCAAATCGTATTTTTTTTGACTTTTATTGATAAAACTAATCAACCCATCTTTATCATCTTTTCTAAATTTTCCTATTTCTTCAATAAGATAACTAAGATCTGAACTCAATTGAAGACTTTTATGATCTCTCCATAAAAACTTAACTGCAGGATCGACTTTTATCAATTTAACATAATCATAAAAATTTTTTCCCAAACTGGAAAAAAATTTTTCATAAACCCAAGGATAATTAAGTAAAGAAGGACCTGTATCAAATTTAAATCCTTTTCCCTCAATAATATTTGCCCTTCCTCCTACAGTGCTATTTGATTCAAAAATTTCTACTTCATAATCTTTCTTTGCTAACAAAGGGGCTATTGATAATCCTCCTACTCCACTCCCTACTATAATAATTTTTTTCTTTTTTTTATTCATTTCAAATAAATCACAAAAAGTTTCCAAATTTTACTTAAGGGTATAAATGAAAACTTTTCTTTCAAAGACAAACTATATCTGTGGTTTACGGGCATTTTTTCGTAAATAATTTTTTCATTTAATTTTCTATATAGATTTAAACATGATTTAATTGCTATTTGACTATCTTTTGCAAAGAATTCCATTCCTTTTTCTGCTTTCAAGTACCAATTTTCTGCTTCTACTGCGAGTATCTTTCTAGCATTAATAACGTATCCTTCAAGTTCTTTATCATTTTTAGGTAAATCTAACAAATTAATGGGAGTGTAAAATCTTCCTCTAAAATAATCTTCATAAACATCTCTTGCAAAATTAGTTAATTGCAGAGCAATTCCCAATTCTTTAGATGGTTGAAGTAAATCTTTAACACTATAACTTTTAGTTCCTCCGTAAATATATGCCAAAAAATAACCAACAACAATAGCTGAACCATAAATATAATTGTTTATTAAATCATCCATGTTTTTGTAAAATTTCTTGCCTATATCTTTTTTCATTGCTTCTAGAAATGAAAAATAGTATTTATCGGGGATTGATTTTTCTACTGATAATTTTCTAAAACAAGATAAAATTACAGGAATCTTGTTATTAACTGATTCAATTAAGTTTGAATAATCACTGGACAATTTAAACTTATCTTCCCAAGCATTTAACAAATTTTCTTTTTGTTTATCCGAAAAGTTGAAAGTGTCTACAATTTCATCGGGATACCTAACTGCGGCATATACTATTTCCACTAAATCTCTCTTATATTTGGGCAAGAATCTTGTTACTGTAAAAAAACTATTGCTGTAGTTTTTTAGAATTTTTTTTCCAAGTTCCTTGCCAAAATTGTACGCTTTATCCTCTGATACAGCATTTGAGATTTTATTTTTATAATTTAGTTCTAGCGATTCCCATTTTTCTGGCCCCCAGAGTTGTTCATCAGCTATATAGGTATAATCATTCATATTTTTTTATTAATTTTAATCTATTTATTTTTATGTAGTTGTTAGAAAATTTATTCTAATTATCTTTAACGAGTTTTTCACTAATCTGAAAAAGTTTTTCTTGAATAATTTTGCTATACGAATAATTAGAAGATTTTTCTTCATTTCGTTCATTGAAATATTTTCCACTTATATTGTTTTTTAATACATGTTCTAAGACCTCAAAAACAATTTTCGCTCCATAGTTAGTATTTTTACCATAAATTTTATGGAAAAAAATTAAAATAGGTGAAATAAATCCATTATTAGAAAGTAGCCTTGTTCCTATAATTCCAGGATGTACAGAATTGACATAAATTTCTTTATGTTTTTCTGATAAATAATATCCCCACATAATTTGAGACAACTTACTTTGAGCATAACTTTTTATTGCGTTATAATTTTGAAGATTATTTATATCATCAAGATTTATTTCGCCTCTTTTGTGAACTATAGAAGATACGTTAAGAACATGGGCTTTGGATTTCAAAATTTTATTTTTTAATAATATGTCGGTAAGCAAAAAATGAGAGAGATAATTTACTTGAAAAGTTCTTTCTATGTTGTTGTTAGTTAATTTATTATTAACAAATATCCCTCCAGCATTATTTATTAAAATATCTATTGAATTTACTTCCTTTGATATTTTATTGAATACTTTTTTTATGTCTTCTAAATTTTCAAAATTACATAAATAGAAACCTTGTAAATTTTTACTATTTTTATTAATTGAGTTAAGAGTTTTTTTTATTCTTTTTTCATTTCTACCTATGCCAATTACTTTATATTTCTCGTTAGAAAATATCTTAAATAATTCAAATCCTATACCAGACGTTGCCCCTGTGATTAAAACTGTTTTCATGCTATTTTCTTATGGTATTTTTGTTTATAATTATCTATGTCGTGAAATATTTTTTGATACTATTAACCGTAATTCTTTTATCATGTTCCTCACAAGAGGAATCATATGCAAATATACCTGATAATGACCCTGATGTGAAACCTAAATTAGAAAAATCAGAAATTATAAAAAACGACTCTAAAGATAATAAGGATGAAAATGAATCTGAAGAATCTGAGAACCAAACAATAATTGAGGATTCTTTTAGGCCATTCCTGTCTATTGAATTTCAATCTGCAGACAATTATATTAAAGCAAACTATAGAGTCACAGAGCAACTTGCGAGATTATCATATCCAATTGATGCAGTAGGATACACTGAGGATATTACAGGAGGAATTTACTTAGACGAAAAAGGAATTCCTAGTCCTGAATCTATAATTAATATTGATCTTTCTAATCTTCAGAGTGATGAATCTAAGAGAGATAATTATTTAAAAAGAAATTCGCTTGAAACAGATAAGTTTCCTGAGGTCTTTTTTCATGTTAAAGAAATTAAGAATTTAAATACTAGCAGTTTACTTAATTTAGATAAAAATGAGGTGGAATTCCAAATGATAGGTGACCTTACGATTCATGGAGTTACACAAACAAAGACATGGGATATTCAAGCCATATCAGAAATGGGGAGATTGAAAGGTCAGGGAAGCATATCTTTCCCTTTCAGCGATTTTGGGATGGAAATACCTAAACTTTTTTTTATTATTAGTGTGGAAGATAAAATAACTTTAGAATTGGATTTTGATCTTTTGATTTCTTTAAATTCTTCTTTAAACCTTGATTCAATATCCTTACCTGAATTTGTCCAAAAAGAAATTGCTAATAATAATGTTAATGGCTTGTACACTAATGCTTGGTTATGTAGTGAAAATGAAATAATAATCGTTGATGATCTTTCTACAGACGATGCAGAAACCTGGAAATGTTATGTAGATATTGAATTGACAGATGATTCTGTAATTGTAACCAGTACTGGGATTCCTAATCATGATTTTCAATCAGGATTAGGTTGTTGCGCACAAGAGAATAATTATCAATGGATAATTCCTACTAATCCTCAATTTACTGAAGAAATCACAATGGCTCCTGATAGAGGTCCTATTGCCATAACTGTTACGGGTGTACCAATTTATGGACCTGAAGAAGGACCAGGTGGAGATGCTGTTGCTTTACATTTTGACTATTTTGAAGAAGATAGACAGCCCATTGAATTAGGGTTATGCGGAGGGCATTCAGCCGGTGCTTATTTTCATTATCATTTTGACGCTAATTGCTTACATTGGCATCCAGATGGCACGGGTTTAGACTGGGAAGATTGGGATTATAGAACTAATTTAGACCCCAATGAACATTCTCCAGTTATAGGATTTGCTTTTGATGGATTTCCTATTTATGGACCATATGGGTGGGATACATATAAAAATGTTATAGAAATAACTTCTAGTTATAGATTGAAAAAAGACGCGAACGGATATAACGGAATAGATGATTGGGAGTATATTGAAGGACTTGGAGACACAGATGAATGCAACGGTTTGTCTAGTTCAACCCCAGAAGTCCCTGATGGCATTTATCATTACGTTAGCACAATTAGAAACGGTGAAGGACAAATAGGATTTCCTTATTTTTTACTTTGTTACCATGGTGTACCAAATGAATCAAATTATGATGTTGGCGGACAAGGACAAGGTCCTCCTGGTGTTGGTGGACAAAGACCAAATCCTCCGGATTTTACAGAAGCAGCTTCTAAATTAGGCATAACAACAGCAGAACTTATTGCGGCTCTAGGAGGACCTCCTCCTGACTTTGAATCCGCAGCCAGAATACTGGGAGTTTCAATTGAAGAACTACAAAAAATCATCCCAGCTGCCCCTACTACACCACCTCCTGTCCCACCAGCTCAAAATTATGAATATAGATAAAGTTAGCAGATAAAGTCGTAATTAATTTACTTGACTTAATTAGAACACTTGTTCTAAAATGAACATATGTTCTAATTAAGGAGTTGTTATGACAATAAATTATAAGGCAAATGTTTTTGACAAATCAAAAAGTGTAAATTCAGCTGATGTAGATGTTATAAGATCAATTGCTACAAGCATTATTGATAAAAAACATAAAGAATATAATATTGGAATTGAATGCGTATACTGTTGGCATGAATCCATGAATGATCTTAGGATTTGGGCTCTAATAAAAAACAAAAATAATAATATTTCTTCCGCTATAATAAGTTCTTCTATGATTGAATGCTTGTATCCTGCTATTTTTAAAATGGTAGATAAGATAAATGATTTGAAAGATTTGAATTGTGTTTTTTACGGATCATTCAATAAAATATCTTATAATCAGTCCAAGTATTTATTTTCAAATAAATTTGATAAAGATCAAGATTTTTTACTTTTTGAGAACATATTGTTTTCAAATGAAGAAAAAAGTAATACTAATGCATTAGTCACAATTAATGTGTATAAAAAAAATTATTCTCTTGATTATTTTCATGTCTCTAAAAATTGTAAGCATAAATGAGGATTCTTCTATGACTATGACAAAATATAATGATGTAATTAATAAAAATATTATTTTAGAAGATGGATGCGAATTTTCTGATAGTTGTTTAAACTGTCCACTTCCACTTTGTAAATATGATGATCCTATTCTGGATAAATCAAAGTTGAAAAATAATAGAAATTTACTGATTATGACTATGAAGAATTCAGAATTTTCTAATAAAAATATTGCAAAAACATTAAAAATTTCAACCCGTACGGTACATAGAGTTATTAATAATCATAAAAGAGGATCTATTGGTGAGGAACAAAAATTTGTTCTAGAATTAAGGAATCAAAATTTAATAAAAAAATATAGTTTAGTTTCTATGAGGAATTAGCCAAATACAATTTTATACTTGAGGAAAGTACCCCTCTCAATATTTTCCTCTAGTGCCTCCAAACATAAAGTGGCGTATTAAGTGGCGTATGTCATTTGGTACTGCCATTTTATGGTTTAACAAAGACTAATTTTTCAAATGTTTTTGAGTTGTTATTGTTACCCCCATATAGGATTCGAAACTAATTGCCTACGAGGAACATAGATCTCTCTGCAATATTAATTGATCTATCAGCGATTCTTTCTAAATTATGAGCAACCCACAATAAAAAAGTTGCACGTTCAATTTCATTTGGTTTACGTTTCATCAGTTCGATTAATCTCTCTTGAACATCTTTGTATAAATTATCCAATTTAGTATCTTCTTTTTGAAGTTTTTTATATCTATTCTTTACCTCATTAGCATTTTTTAACAAAAAAGTCTCTGTACTAGTCTTTAACATTGAAATACTTATAATACTAATTTGTGGAATAATCACCAAGTCTGTAGGTAGAGGTCTTACACCCATTCTATTTGTCAATACAGCAATTCCTTCAGCATAATCACCTATTCTTTCTAATTCTTCAATTACGTACATACATGCAACTATTTCTCTTAAATCTCCTGCTAAAGGTTGCTCTCTTCTTATTAGGTCTATACATAATTTTTCAAGATCATCTTGCATTTTATCAATTATGTCGTCATTTTTTATAACTTCATCAGCTAATACTAGATCCTGTTCAATTAATGATTTCATAGCTTTCTCTATAGAAAGTTCCACTTGAGAAACCATTATTTTAATTTCAGTTTCAAGTTTGTGTAAACTATTATCAAATTCTTGTCTTGCCATATTATTATCTATCCAATTCTTCCTGTAACGTATGCCTCAGTACGTTCATCTTTGGGATTTCCGAAAACAGAATCATTTGTGCCATATTCTATCAATTCTCCAATTCTATTTTCTCCAGCCATCATAACAGCAGCATAATCAGAAATTCTAGTTGCCTGTTGCATATTGTGGGTAACAATAACAACCGTAATATTTGATGATATTTCTTGAATAAGATCTTCTAATTTAGATGTTGAAATTGGATCCAATGCAGATGCTGGTTCATCCATAAGTATAATCTCAGGATTTACAGCCAATGCTCTTGCGATACACAATCTTTGTTGTTGCCCTCCTGATAAAGTTAATCCATTATCTTTCAACCTATCTTTAACCTCATCCCACAAGGCTGATTTTTTTAAAGAAGACTCTACTATTGATTCAATATTATCTTTATCAAAACCATTAATTTTTGGTCCAAAGGCCACATTCTCAAAAATACTTTTAGGAAATGGATTAGGTTTTTGAAATACCATTCCAATTTTAAATCTTATGTCAGTGGGATCAGAATTTTCAGAATAAATTGAAATATCATTATATTTAATTTCTCCTACAACTTTAGCCGTTGGTATGAGATCATTCATACGATTGAAACACCTTATCAACGTGCTTTTACCACAGCCTGAAGGTCCTATAAGAGCAATAATTTTGTTTCTAGGAATATTAAATGTAACATTGTTCACAGCTTGTAGTGATCCATAGAAAACGCTTAAATCTTTTGCTTTTAATATAGCCTCTTGGTTTGAAATTTCATCTATAAAATCGTTAACCATTTTAGTTTTGTCTTATAAAATTATTATAAATAATACTAACATATGTTTACTATTGAATGTTAAATAATGATTAAGACACTAAATATATATGATTTTTCAAAATTTGAACTTGAAGAATTCTTAACTAGTAAAAGTTACCCCAAATATAGAACTTCTCAAATTTGGCGTTATTTATATAGAAATAATATAGATAATTTTGAGGATATGAAAAATATTCCAACTGATTTAATTTCAGATTTAAACAAATACTTTTTTGTTGAAAAATTAAATGAAGTGAATTATGTGATATCTAAAGATAAATCAACCTATAAAAGTTTATTTGAATTATCAGATAACTTACGTATTGAAACTGTGTTAATGAACTACCCTTCTGATGATCATAGAAAACCACGTAAAACTATCTGTGTTTCCAGTCAAGTTGGATGTGCTTTAGGATGTACTTTTTGTGCAACAGGACAACAAGGGTTTTTCAGACAACTTAAAGCAGGAGAAATTATATCTCAAATTATGTATTTCAAAAAATTAGAAGAAAAAAAATATTTTGATTCTTATTTAAGTAAACCAGAAAAATCTTATGATGGGATAAAAAATATAGTTTTTATGGGAATGGGAGAGCCTTTGGCTAATTATAATAACACTATTAAGGCGATAAAAATTCTGAACGACCCTAATGGTATTAATTTAGGAGCTAGAAGTATAACTATTTCCACAGTTGGTCTTGTCCCAGAAATTTTAAAATTATCAAAGGAAAATATACAAATCAATTTAGCAGTTTCACTTCATGCTCCGGACAATTTTACTAGGGAACAAACAGTCCCTATTAATAAAAGATATCCTATAGAAATGTTGATAGATGCATGTAAGAAATACATACAACAAACTAATCGTAAAATATTTTTTGAATACGTACTATTATCTGGACAAAATGATTCAACAACACACGCTAATGATTTAGGGGTCTTACTAAAAGGTATGTTGGCTCATGTAAATCTGATACCAGTAAATCCAACAAAGTTATCTGAATATAAAAGAACCAGTGATTCTATGATCATAAAATTTCAAAACGAATTAAAAAAATCTGGAATTCCCTCCACCGTTAGAATGGAAAAAGGTATAGAGGTTAGTGCAGGCTGTGGACAATTAGCAACTTCAAATAAATATTAATCTCTAATAGCTTCTGCAAGCACTTCTACCAAATATCTTGGATTTTTATTTGATAAATCTTTTATTTGATCATGACATGAAATCCCAGTGACCACTATTTCTTGATTTTCTTTTGATTTTCTTAAGTTTGGTAAAAGTCTATCTTCAGCGATTTTAGTAGAAATTTCATAATGTTCTTTCTCCATTCCAAATGAACCAGCCATACCGCAACATCCCGAATCAATAATCTTTGCTGAAAAATTTGGAGGCATATTCAAGGAATTTAAAGCCTTATTTACTCCTTCCAAAGCACGTTCGTGACAGTGTACGAGTAGAAGTAAATCTTTAACCTCTTTATTCCATAATATTTGTTGTTTGCCATCATTTTGAATCTCTAAAAGTAAATCTTGAATTGTATGAGTATTCTTTGAAATTTTCAAAGCCATCTTTCTATCCTCAGCTAAATCAGGGAATTCGTCTTTTATAACTGACATGCAACTTGCTTCTACTCCAACTATTTTTATACCTTGATTGATGTATTTTGTTAAAATCTTTGTGTTGTAGTCGGTATTTTTTTTAGCATCTTCCAATAGCCCTTTTGAAATCATTGGTCTGCCACAACATTTTCTTTCAGAAATTACTACTTCATATCCTGCTGATTCCAGAATTTTAATTGCTGCTTTCCCAACATCAGGATGAATATAATTAATATATGTATCATGAAAAAACAATATTTTTCCTCTTGAATTAGTCGACATAGATTCTCTTTTATTGAACCAATTTTCAAAAGTGTGATCACTTACCGCAGGTATATTTCTACGATGATCTATGCCAATTGTCTTTTCTAATATAAATTTTGATATTGGAAGGCCGTTTATTATATTAAATAATTTTGCTTGAGGCCCAGAGATATATTTGTAGATATTCCCAATATTCCCAATGAGTTTTGATCTAATTGGTATTTTATTTTTTTTATAATAATTATTTAGAAACTCATATTTTATCTTGGCCATATCAACATTAGATGGACACTCTGATTTACAGGATTTACATTCTAAACATAAATCTAAAACATCCAACATTTTTTTATCTGAAAATAAATCATTATTTATCACTCCAGATAAAGCACCTCTTAAAGCATTTGCCCGTCCTCTAGTGGTATGTATTTCTTCTCTGGTAGCCATATAAGATGGACACATTGCACCAGCATTAATTTTCCTACAGGCACCAACACCATTACATTTTTCTATTGCTCCCTCAAATCCTCCTTCTTCTGAAAAATCTAATATTGTATCTATTTTTTTCATTTGATAAGATGCTCCGTACCTTAGATTTTCCCCCATTTTGGGGGTATCAAATATTTTGCCTGGGTTCATGATTCCAGTAGGATCAAACGATTTTTTCAGTTCTCTGAAATTATTGACAAGTTTGGTGCCAAACATTTTTTCAGTCCAAACACCTCTTACAATTCCATCTCCATGTTCCCCACTCATAGATCCTTCAAATTCCTTAACCAAATCAGATATTTCATCTGCAATTTTGATCATACGATTAATACCTTCAGATTTTTTTAAATTAATAGTTGGCCTTATATGCAAACAACCTTCTGCAGCATGGCCATAGTAACCTGCTTCAGTACCATTTGCTTTTACTATTTCATCAAATCTTTTAACGTATTCAGGCAATTTTTCAGGAGAAATTGCTGTATCTTCTACAAATGGAATAGGTTTAGCATCTCCAGGTATATTCATCATTAAACCTAAGCCTGCTTGACGCATTGCCCAAACCTGAGATTGTTTATTTGGGTCAGTTATATTCGTGATAGCATAAGAAAGATTTATTTTTTTCATTTTATTTTCTAAATTTTTTAATTTAGAATTTATTTCCTTTTCAGAATTGCCATTAACTTCCACAACCAATATGTCACTTGGATCACCTTGTAAGAAATCTAAATTTCTAGAAAACCCCAAAGATTTTCTAGCTTGTGTAATTATCATTTGACCTATATGTTCTACTGCTGCAGGATTTTCATCTAAGACAGCAACCGTAGCTTCCATTGATTCAATTAGATCCTTGAAATGTAATATGGCCAATCCAGTAAATTTTGGGAGCGGTTCTAAATTGAGCTTTGCTTTTGTAACTGCAGCTAAAGTCCCTTCAGATCCCACCATTATATTAACCAAGTTAATTTTATTGCTTTTAGGATGAATAAGATCTAAATTATATCCTCCCACCCTTCTATTAACTCTTGGGAATCTTTTATTTATTTCAGATTTAGCTTTGTCAGATATATCCAAGACTCCTTTATAAATTTGTGATTCTAAATTGTTTTGAGACAATTTGTATTCTAAGGAATTTCCAGCTATTTCAGAAAAGTTTGTCTTATTACCATCCGAAAGAATAACTTCCATTTCTTTAACTTGGTCAACTGTTTTTCCATAAATAATTGAATGGGCCCCACATGAATTATTACCCATAGCTCCACCAACATTTGCTCTTGATTTAGTTGATGGATCAGGAGTGAAATGTAAGTTATGTTTTTTTATTGATTCATTTAAATTATCTATTGTGATACCAGGTTCAGTAATTACCCATTTTTCATCTGAATTGATTTCTATTATTTTATTCATATATTTTGAAAAATCTATTACAACTGCTGAGTTTACAGTTTGACCAGAAAGGCTCGTTCCACCTCCCCTTGGTAATATAGCAACATTATTCTTGTTACATATTTCGATTATTGTAGATACGTCATCTGAGTTAGCAGGAATAGTAACTCCTACAGGTAAGATGCTATATATTGACCCATCTGTAGAATACATTTGTCTGGAAATGTCATCAAAGCGAACTTCCCCTTGGATAGATTTTGTAAGTTCTTCTTGTAGGTCAGAATTTATGCTTTTCCTAGATTTCTCTTGGATTGATCTCATGAATATGTTATTTTATTTCATTTATAGTAAATGTTTGTTCTCCACCTGGAGTTTTTACTAAAACTTCTTCACCTAATCTTCTTCCCAAAATAGCGGATCCAACTGGAGAAACACTTGAAATTTTTCCTACTAAAGGATTAGCTTCGTTGGGCTCAACGAGCTGATATTCATAATTATTTTCGCTTACTGGATTTACTATCACTACTTTTGAACCTATTTGAATTCTGTCTCCAGTATTACTTTCATCAATAATTGTTGCAAGTTTCAATATCCCTTCAAGTTCGTGAATTTTAGAATTCACCATATCTTGATTTTCACGAGCGGCATCTAGAGGTGCATTTTCACGAATATCTCCATCTTTAATAGCATTTCTAACCTCTTCAGCAAGCCTTGGTCTTTGATCGTTTAGTTCTTTTAGTTGTTTTTCTAAATCTTTATATCCGGCTTCAGTAAGATTGATTTCTTCTCTTTTAGTTTCTTCTAATTTTTTTGTAATTTTTCCAACATTAGATTTCTTCATTCTTAAATGGGATGCTAAATTTAAAGCAGTCAATTCATTTAGTTTAAGAAAAAGTAAGAATTTTTTTAAATAATTTACTTTTTGACTTACAGTTGCAATACTGGTTCTTTTAGCGAATTCGTCAGAATAATTACCTATTTCAGAAGGGGTAATACCGCTTATAGTTCTTTTGTCACCCAACCACCTAATCATTCTTCCGATTTCTTGTTGAGCTACGTTATTTAATTTTCTTGATGATGTTTGAACATAAACTTGAAATGCATCATTTATATTATCTGGAATGTTGTTCAACGCCTCTTTATTTTCAGGTTTTGTTTCCTTTAAAGCAGACATTTTACCTCCAAATTAATAAATTAAATTCCCGTATTCCTTTATTTTATTCCAAAAAAGTAAATAATGTTTCTTTTTGGGCTATCTTTTTGTTTAAAATCGATTTTTTCACGACATTTTTTGATACTATTAATAATTAGTAATACAAGAGAAATAAATTAATAGATTATAAATATACCAACTTGATGACGATATGCCTAAAAGAACTTATCAACCAAAGAATAGAAGAAGAGCAAGAGTTCATGGATTTAGGTCAAGAATGAGAACTCCTAGTGGGAGGCGTGTCATATCAAGGAGAAGAAATAAAGGGCGAGCTAAGCTTACAGTTTAACCTAGAGACTTGCTAATAAATAGTTTAAATAAAGGAACAGATTTTAATAGAGTTAGAAGATTTGGTAAAAAAGAGAAATATAAATTTATTACCTTATCAATATTGTCGACTAAGAATGATCATTTTCGTTTAGGATTTCAAATCAGCAAAAAAATTGGGAATGCAGTACGAAGAAATAGAATTCGTAGACAAATTAGACATTTGTTTTATGAAATATTTGAAAAAATTTTAGAGCAAAAAAGAATAAAATCTTTGTGGATACTAATTTATGTAAGTCCCGATATTGATAAGGTGAACTTTAAAGACTTCAGATCATATCTTTATGGTTATTTTAATCTTTCAGATTAGGGAAAATAATTGACATATATATGGAATATGATTCATAAGAGTCTTATTAATGCATCACTAAAATCACTTATCTTTTATAAAAGAGCAATATCACCATACCTAAGTGGACAATGTAATTTTTCAATTACTTGTTCAGAGTATGCTCAAAAAACTATATCTTCAAAAGGAATAATTAAAGGATTATTTTTATCAATTGCTAGAATTATATTTTGCTCATTATACCCAATAATTAAAAGATTTAATCTATCTAATAAAAGAATTCCATTGAAAGTCTTTTTATTTTTTTCTTTATTATTCATTATTTGTATTTCTTGTACGAATTTTTCTCCTCAAGGAGGCTGGTCTAATGTTGTAAAAGATACAAATCAAGAAGAATATTACGTTATTTCTGATGAAGGACGATTGTTTCAAATCCAATTCAATGATCAAATCCCAATGATTAATTGGTCATATCCTGAAGAAGAAAATGGAACATCATATTCTACTCCTATAATTCGAAAAGATTCTGTTATTGGTGCCACATACAAATGTAAAGGACAAACTTGTACGGGAGACATTTTTGAATTGGATAAAAACTCTGGGGAAGTTTTGTGGAAAAAAACTATACCTTCTAAAATAAACTCGAAATTAATCGTAATTAATGACACATTATTTGTAGCTTCACTAAACAATAAAAAAGAAGATAAGGTAAATAATGGTTCTATATATATGATTTCATTGAAAAAGGGAGCAGTAGGTGAAATTATTGGTAAAATTCCTACTGAAGGTGAAATTTGGTCTGGTGTTCATTCTTATGAAGAAGAGAATATCATAATAGGTACAATGAAAGGGATGATATATTCCTATAATGTTGATGAATTATTATCCGTCAAAGAAAAAAAATATTCCGAAGCTTTGATTTTTTCACATAAATTTCCTCATGCAATCAATTCACCTTTGGCTGTCCATAATAAACGATTATTTTTTGGAGATATTGCTGGTAATTTCTATTCTATAAATTTAGACGATTTTAAGAATAATCAATTAGATAAACTAAAAATTGTAAGTACTAATGAATGGATTCTAAATAATCCTATTTTCCTTAATGATGAAGTTTATTTATTTACTTTAAATGGTGATATATATGTTTTAGATTTTGATACCAATGAAGTTAAGGATAAGTTTTCAATTGATAAAATCGTTATAGGTGATCCCATCGTTTTATCTGATGCATCTGATCAAGAATTCTTGATTCCTACTGAGAAAAAAGGTATAGAAATTGTTAGTAATAATGGATTTGAAAGAGGATCTAGTTTAGGCAATTATCCAACAGATAAAAAATTATATAGTTCTCCATTAATTAATGATCGAACATTGTTGATACACACCCAAGATGGAGAAATTCTTTTTTTCAGTATAAAATCAAGAGATTTAATTTATTGTTTGGATCTAAATAAAGGATCGGTTTGTGATTAATTTAAGGACAAATTTATGAGTTTTATTAGTTTAATTTGGAATTCTATCATTATGAAACCTATGATTAATAGTTTAGCGTTTCTCTATGACTTATTGGGCGACAATTTTGGATTATCAATCATCTCGTTTACTATTTTAGTTCGATTGATTTTGATCCCTCTGACTATACGACAAACTAAACAAATGAAAAAAATGCAAGAACTGCAACCAAAATTACAAGCTATACAAAAAAAATACCCCAAAAAAGATGTACAAAATAGACAAAAAATGCAGCAAGAGACAATGGCTTTATATAGAGAAGCAGGAGTTAATCCAATTGGTTGTTTGGGCCCTCTGATTATCCAAATGCCCATTTGGATAGGACTTTATAGAGCTATAATTAATACTTCTCCTTCCACACCAGAAGGATTTGTTGATTTATCAAAATATTTCTATTCATGGAATGCTTCTGTATCAAAAATTCCTTTTAATAGTGATTTTATTGGGATAGATTTAGTTGATTTTGTGCAGTATGCACCAACTCCTTGGCAATTTGTATTACCAATAATAGTAGGAGCTTCGATGTATTTGCAACAAAAATTTTCTATGTCACCAAATACTGATCCTAGACAACAACAGACACAACAAATGATGTTATGGATGATGCCTATTATGTTTGCTATTTTTACTTGGCAATTTCCAGCAGGACTGGCTGTTTATATACTTTTCTCAAATTTAATAGGAATCTTGATCCAATATTATATTGGTGGTAAACAACCAATTATGCTTTTTGGAAAATTGTATTTTGGAACAACTAATTCGAGAAATGAGTATTTAGATAAATTAACTTTAAATAAGCAAAATAATGAAGAAACAAATAAACAAAAAATTATAAAGGAGGATTCTAATGGAACCGAGGATATTCAAAGGAAAGACAGTAGAAGAAGCAACAGAAGAAGCTCTAAAAACTCTAGAAACAGATCTAGAAAATCTAGAAATTAAGATAATAGATACTGGTAGAGCTGGAATTTTAGGGTTAGGAGGCCATCCAGCTGAAATAGAAGTCTATGAAATTGGTTCATTACCAATAACTGAAACTACTACAAAAAGAGCTACTACAAAAAAACCTACTACAAAAAGAGCTACTACAAAAAAACCTACTACAAAAAAACCTACTACAAAAAAAGAAGTAGAGATAATTGATGATTCTGATCAGGAGAAAGATGTAGAAGTAGAAACTTTGGTAGGTGAGGTGTTAAATAATTTTATTCAATCAACAGATACTTCAATTGATGCGTATGTAAGAGACGAATTAGAAGAAGGGTCTATTGTATTTGAATTAGAAGGAGATGATGCTGGATTAGTAATTGGTAGAAGAGGAGAGACTTTAGCTTCAATAGAGTATTTAGTCAGATTGATTGCAAGTAAAAGTTTAGGAAGAAGAGCAAATGTAATAATCGACGTTGAAGATTATAAATTTAGAAGACGATCAAAACTTAAATCTATAGCTGAAAAATCAGCTTCAAAAGTTGAAAAAACTGGGAAGCGTATTTCACTTGAACCTATGTCTCCTTCTGATCGTCGAATTGTACACATGGCTCTTGTTGATTACAAAAATGTAAAAACACAAAGTAGAGGAGAAGGAGTAAATAGAAAGGTAGTGATAATACCTGTTGAAGATTGATTATGTCAAAAATTTTGGTGGTAGGGAATCCTTCTTTAGATCAGATTGATAATGTTTATTTTGGTGCAGGTGGGCCTGTATCTTACATTTCAAATATCCTCTCTTCATATGGTCATAATGTGACTATGTATAGCTCTTTTGCTGAAGATTTTCCCATTGAATCTTTAAATCCTAAAATACGTCTGATAAAAAATATTTCAAAAAAAACCACAAAATTTATTTTAAGTTACGAAAATGATTTAAGAGAATTTGAAATACAATCAGAAGCAACAAAATTAGACTTATCAAAATTAACAAAAAGTATCGATAAGTATGATATTGTATTTTTTGCTCCTATTTTCCACGAGATTGATATTAATCAGGTCAATCAATTGGTAAACTCTAATAACAAATATTTTGTGGGTGTACCTCAAGGATGGATTAGAATAAGAGATAATAAAAAAATTATAATAAATTTTAATAAACTAAAATTTCTTCCTAAATTTGAAATAATTTTTTTCTCTGAAGAAGAGATTCAATCATCTAATCTAAATATTAATGATTTGAAAAACCTTGCTAAAATATTAGTCATTACAAGAGGACACATTGGTTCAACAATTTTTTATCAGGAACAGAGTTTTGATTTTTCTAGTTATAATGTAGAAAGTATTGATACAACAGGTGCGGGAGATATTTATGCTGCTACTTTTGCTACAACTTTTTTTTTAACAAAAGAATTAATATATTCTGCAAATCTTGCATCAAAAATTGCTGCTGAAAGTACCAAATATTGGGGAATGAAAGGAATATTTAAAAATCTTCCTCACTAAATATTTATTTTGATTAAATAAATGTATCTAATATCATATGGTTGTTGAAATCTTATCTAGAGGTAATTTTTCAATGTCTGGAATCTTTGCTTCTTTATCCGCAAATCCAGTAACTAACAAAAGGAAAGGTCTTTCATTATCTGGACGCTTAAAGATTTTATTTAAAAATTTCATAGGACTAGGGGTGTGTGTTAATGTTGCTAGTCCTGCGTTGTGTAAAGCTGTAATCAGAATACCTGTTGCTATCCCAACTGATTCTGTTGCATAATAATGCTTTACACGGGATCCATCCGTTAATAAACCGTAATTTTTAACAAATATACATATAAGATAGGGGGCAGTTTCCAAAAATGGTTTAGAATAATTTGTACCCAACGGTTCTAAGGCTTTCAACCATTCTCTTGAAGCTTTTCTTTTGTAGAATTCTTTTTCTTCTTTTTCTGCTTGCTCCCTGATGATTTTTCTAATATCGCTTCGACCTGAAATTGCAAAATGCCATGGTTGCATATTTGCTCCACTTGGAGCTGTTCCAGCACTAAGAATACAATTATTAATTATTGATTTAGATACAGATTGTTCTGAAAAATCCCTAACAGTCCTTCTTTGTTTAATATCTTCATAAAATTTTTTCGATCGCGATTCCATTGTTTTATTATCAAAATTATGAATATTACGGATGGGAATTAGTTTGTGTTTCATTTTATCCTTCTTGAATCAATCTTTTAAACTACAATTTTTTGGTTACTAATCTCAAAATAACTTTAACAAATCATACATGATTTTTCTTTTTTTATATTAAATTTATGTTTTTAAAAATATAAAAAACTTACTTCAGTTATTGATTAAACTTACTAGTATAAATAAGAAAAAAAACATTATTGATAGAAAGATATATTTGTCTTTTAGAATTATTTCTTCAGGGAATTCACCCTTAGAGCCATCATTAGTCAATTGAATATACCTAATTATTCCCATAAAGAAAAAAAATGAAGTAAGGATAAAAATCCAATTTTTTTGATTTTCAAATACTTCTGAAACTGAATAAATTAAATAAGTAAAACAAGTTATTATTCCAAGAAAAAAAATCAATTTTTTGAAAACTTTATTCTTATAAAAAGAGATATTAGATCTTGTGTTATTAGAGTTTTTTTTACTTTCAGAAACTCGTTTTATGGTTATTATTAGGAAAGAAGATACCCCTGTTAATATGTACAACCAAATGGAGATATCAAACGATATTGCTATTGTTCCTGCTGACATTCTTACAATATAAAAAATAACTATAAAGATTAAATCCATTAAAAAGTAATTTTTAAATATGTAAGAATAAAGAATACTTAATGATAGATATAGGATGAATAAAAATAAAACATTTATATTTACTAAATACGCGAAACAACTCCCAACAATAAAAATCAAAAAAATGAACAATAAAAGTTCTAGATATTTGATTTGATTTTTTGCAATAGGCCTATTTTTTTTTACATAATGAAACTTATCTAAATTTCTATCAATAAAATCATTTATTTGATATCCAATTATTGAGCAGCAGCAAAAAGATAAAAAAGTGAAAATACTTTTGGAAATTATCATCTGTATATCTGTATAGCTATATGAAATCCATATGTCAACCGTAAAAAAAAGAGGGACAAAAATTAATAAATTTTTTGTCATTTGTTTTGGTCTTGAACTTATGATAAATTTTTTCATGTTATTAATGGAAAATATAAAGTGTAAATAATAAAAAAAGGTATTTATTTATACTTTATATTTTAGAACGAAAATGTAACCTTTATATGAGGCATAAATTTTCAAAATAATTATGAAATGATTAATGGCTATAGAATCTCCAAATGAAGAATGTGGAGTTTTTGGTGTTTATAATACCAAAGAACAAGTGGCTGAATCAATATACTATGGTCTCTTTGCTTTACAACATAGAGGACAAGAAAGTGCAGGAATAACTACATCAGATCTTAGTAATACGCATACTATATCTGATTTGGGACTGATAACAAATGTATTTAAACCAGAAGACTTTGGAAAATTAAAAGGAAATATTGGGATAGGGCATACTAGATATTCAACTACAGGAAGTCATTTAAAAGAAAATGCACAACCTTTGAATGTTTATGGAACTAATGGTGAATTATCTTTTGCTCATAATGGTAATGTTATAAATTCATCTGAATTAAGAGAAAGATTACTATCTGAATATGATATTGAGTTTAAGACAAGCACAGATTCAGAGATATTAGCACTTTTATATGCAAATGCTGTAGGTAAAAATTGGTTAGAAAAATCGAATTATTGCATGCGTTTGGTCAAAGGAGCTTATTCATTAGTTATGATGACTAAAGATACATTGATAGGAGTTCGTGATCCATTAGGTATCCGACCATTGTGTCTTGGGAAAATGGATGATGCTTGGGTTCTTTCTTCAGAATCGGCTGCTCTTGATCATATTGGAGCTGAATTTGTGCGTGAAATTGAAAACGGAGAAACTGTTGTAATTAATAAAAATGGGATAGAAAGTAAAAAATTCAACTCAGCATCAAAACAACATCGTCTTTGTATATTTGAACAAATTTATTTTGCTAGACCCGATTCAATGATAAATGGAACTATTACATATGAATCAAGAGTGAAAATGGGTGAAGCTCTCGCTAAAGAACATCCGGTTGATGCAGATGTTGTTATTGGAGTACCAGATGCTGCGATTCCAGCTTCGATAGGTTATGCAAGAGAAAGTAAAATTGATTATGCTGAAGGATTAATTAGAAATAGATATGTAGGTAGAACGTTTATTTATCCCGACCAACGCTTAAGAGAGTTAGGAGTTAAGACTAAATTTAATGTGTTAAAAAATGTAATTGAAAATAAAAAAATTATTTTAGTTGATGATTCTATAGTACGAGGCACAACCACCTCAAGAGTATTACAACTATTACGAGAAGCGGGAGCAGCAGAAGTACATATGAGAGTTTCTTCTCCTCCAATAATCTCTCCGTGTTATTTTGGGGTTGATTTCCCAACAACTGAAGAATTGATAGCAAATAATTTTGATGTAGAAAACATAAAAAAAATAATTGGAGCTGATTCTTTAGGTTTTCTGAGTTTAGATAGTTTATTGGAATCTGTTAATTCTAATAGTGGAGAATATTGTAAAGCTTGTTTTACAGGTAATTATCCCATACCAATTCAATTAGATTTTGATAAATATCAATTTGAAAAATCTAGAAAAAAATAAA
>ENA-UPTF01000534-UPTF01000534.1-marine-metagenome-genome-assembly--contig:-NODE-534-length-26338-cov-7.796466_pt1 | contig 26338 bp, 34 predicted proteins | sample MGYA00238166_ERZ767019 | MGnify/ENA primary metagenome ERZ767019 (study PRJEB28930, sample SAMN06266391) | marine metagenome | isolation source: Sea water from 250 m depth | place: Atlantic Ocean | study... | reverse complement strand
TTCCAACCAGTAAAAACCAAAGAACTGGATGATATTATATTTGAGGTGACTGTCTTAACATCGCCGGTGGAAATTGATGTTTCTAATCCCACTGAATATTTGGAAAAAATCAAGATTGGTAGGGATGGTCTAATTGTAAGTCATTCTTTTTACTCGGGATTACTTTTACCACAGGTGCCTGGTGAATATGGTTGGAGTGTAGAAGAATTTTTACAACATACATGTATGAAGGCTGGACTGGAACAAGATTTTTGGAAAACTGGTAAGGCTAAAATTGAAAAGTTTGAAGGTATTGTGTTCAAAGAAGAAACCCCCAATGGTGAAGTCATGAGGGAGAAAACATATGGAGATTAGAACACCTGCAGTATCTGGAACTTTTTATCCAGAAAATGAAAAGAAGTTGAAAAATCTCATACACGACTGCTTTATGCATCCCATTGGTCCTGGCAAAACCTCTCCTACCGACTCGGATGAAAAAATTTACGGAGTGATATGTCCGCATGCTGGATTTGTATACTCTGGTCCAGTTGCATGTCACTCATTTTACTCACTTTCCTCGTCATCATCAAAACTAGCAATTATAGTTGGACCGAATCACTATGGGATTGGTCAAAATACTGCATCAATGATTGATGCAAGCTGGAAAACACCGCTTGGTTTGGTGGAAGTAGATTCAGATTCTGTGTTAGAATTAAGAGAACATTTGGATATACTAGAAATTGATTCTTTTTCTCATTCAAAGGAGCACAGTATTGAAGTACAGATACCCATATTACAAGAAGTGTTTTCAGATGAAATGAAAATTCTCCCTATCTCATTGATTAATCAAGAGCAAAAAACAGCAACACTAGTTGGTTCTGCAATTGCAAAAATTGCACAAGAGAAAGATGCTTTGCTTATTGGCTCATCTGACTTTACACATTATGAGGAAAACGAATTTGCACATAGGCAAGATCTAGCTCTAATTGATCCTATCTTAAAACTTGACATTGATGAGTTTTACAAAATTTTGCATGAAAGAAAAGTAACTGCTTGTGGTTTTGGTGCTATTGCTTCAATCATGACTGCATGTAAAGAACTGGGTGCCACTCAAGGAAAATTGCTAAAGTATGCCACTAGCGGAGATATATCTGGAGATAAAAGTTCTGTTGTTGGTTATGCTTCTATAATTTTTGTCTAGAATTTTGGAATTAAAGTTGTTCGTGTCTTTGCAGTTATTGCAATTATGCTAATTATTGCTACTGCTAATATAATCATGGCAATAGTTCCAAATTCTGGAACCACATGACTTCCAACTATCTCGATTCTCTCAGCGCCTGCCCAATATTCAACATGTATTGTGTTTCCCATTTGTTCAAACTCAACTTCCTCGTTGTCTACAAGTACAAAGTAACTACCATCATCAAATGGAGTTATGATATCTTTATTTAGAATAATTTTTAGTTCGCCGTCATCTTTTGCATCGAATACGTGAACAAGTAATGTAGCATCGTCAGAGTTTGCACCAATGTGGTGAATCATACCGGATGTAACTGAAGCAGTAAACTGGTCAGATATATCCTCTACTCCCTTTGCACCGTGATCATCACCGTGATCATCACCGTGACCCATCTCGTCACTGTGTCCCATCTCTGCCATTTCTCCCATATCACCGTGTGCCATTTCTTCCATGTCACCGTGGTCATCACTATGTTCCTCTGGAGCAGAAACCATTACCATTCCCTGCATCCATGGATGAACCATACAGAAATAATCGTATGATCCTGCTTCTTCAAATACATGAGAAAATGAAGAGCCTGCCATGATTAAACTACTATCAAATATGGCATCAGGACCACCTTGTGGGGTTCCAGATGTCACAGTATGTGCTGCAGTATCGTCATTCATCCAAGTAACTTCGCCACCTATATCAAGCGTAACCATACTTGGAATGAAACAACCTTCATCTGTTTCTTCACAGCCGGGAGTTGATGATCCCGGTGCGTTGGTTACTGTTGCACTACTATGATCTGCAAATGCTGATGGTGTAATAGCTATAACTACAAAAACTGCGAGTAAACTAAATAACGAATATACTTTCTTTTGCATCTGATCATAGATTTTTGCACTCAAATACTTAATTGAATTGGTACATCTATCAAAAATCTAAGTATATTTTACTAGAGTGATGCGATAACATCTGCAAAGTTATCAGTTGCACTCTCAATCAAATCTGGGTGATATTTTGAAATCAAACTGGTTACAGTTTTTCTATCAATGATTGAAAAAAATCTCTTTCCATTCTCAAATGTATCGATAATAACTCCATCCTCAACAAGTTGCGTTGCATAAAATGACGTAGTTGCAGGCGCCCTTTTTATTTTCCTGAAAATTTCAGTAAAATTAATTGGTTCAGATTTTAGCAATAACTGGATGATTCTACGTGGGGTTTCCTGTCTTAGGTTTTTGGCTATTTGAATCTCGGATTCAGTAATATCAAGTGAGTAAAATCGTGCAACTCTAGGTGATCTTTCCACCTTTATAACTGACTGATTCTCTAATTTATCCAAATGATATTGTAGAGCACCATTTTTTATTTTTAGTGTTTTCATCATATCGGAAAATCTAATTCCAGGATTCCTCTCGATGGTCTCCATGATTAATCTAGGTCTTTCCATATTCGACATCTTAATCCCCCTTAAATATACCAAGCGCAAAAATTCCAACCATTACAATCATGAGGATATGTGCTATCTCATATGCTGGCAAGTCGTAATAGTGATGTGTTGTGGCATCATGTAACGATACAATTTCTGCAATCGAAAATACAAAAAATGCAATAGATGTTATTGCAAGTTTTCTTGATCTGATTTTATAATATGCATTGATACCAAGAATCGTTAAAAATACAGATAGGATTATTCCTCCAGCATGTAGCAAAAGATGGTAAATGTGAGCTCCATGATCAAAGTGCGGTAAAAGTACGGGTATAGACAGTGAGCCTATTACACCAATAACAACCAAAATCAGGAGTTTTGGTTTATTATTAATTAATTCTGCATACTTTGACATATCAAAAATTGCCTAACAAATGATATAACAAAACTGGTTCAAACACCGAAAACCTCAAACTACAAACTGGAACCTATTCTTCTTGTAGCCCTTGGCTAATGAACCCGTTATTGGTATCTGGTTTCCACAAAATTTACACTTGTTGTTTTCATCAAGATTCCACTCCTGTATGTCAAACCCAAATCTTTTCACAACAATTTCGTCACATCCTGCACAGTATGTATGCTCCCATGGATGACCAGGAACGTTTCCAAGGTACACGTACTTTAGACCCTCGCTTTTTGCAATTTCATAATGTTTTTCCAGTGTCTTCACTGGTGTAGCTGGATACTCCATCATCTTGTAGTCAGGATGGAATCGCAGAAAATGAATTACCGTTTCAGGACCTAACTCATCATAAACAAACTTTGAAAGCTTTCTTGCATGTTCCAAACTATCACCTACTTGTGGAACTATCAAATCTGTAATCTCTGTGTGAATCTTTGTCTTGTCTCTGATTTCCAGAATAGTATCGAATATTGGCTGAGGATCTGGGACACCAATGAACTTTCTGGTAAAGTCAGGCTCCGCACTTCCCTTAAAATCTATAGTGATACAATCTAAGAACTCATCCATCATCTTTACTGATTCGGGTGTGTCATATCCATTGGAGACAAAAATATTGAAGAGTCCCTTCTTTCTTGCAACCACACCGCAATCACGAGCAAACTCCATGAATATTGAAGGCTCGTTGTATGTGTATGCTATTCCATCTGCTCCATGATCAATAGCAGTGTTTGTAACCTGTTCTGGTGTCATATCAATACCTTCTACTTTGCGTCTCTGACTGATGTCAGAATTCTGGCAATACTTGCATAACCAATTACATCCAGTGGTTGCAATTGAGAAAATACTGCTGCCCGGATTATAATGAATCACAGGTTTCTTTTCTATTGGATCAACATGACCTGCGATAACTTTTCCATAAACGTAAAGATCAAGCTTACCATTCTCATTTCCCCTGATACCACAAAGACCAATCTGACCTTTTCCTATCTCACAATATCTAGCACATGCAGTACACAAAACTTTGTCATTGGGTCTTTTCTCGTAAAGGATAGCCTCTCTTGTCATATCACTAGTATGATGAATTAATATATCAAGTATAACTATGTCCATTATGGTCGACACAATCAATGCATCTGAACTAAAACAGACACTTGATCAATTTGTTGTGATAGATGTGCGAGAACAAGATGAACTTGCCAACGGCACAATTGATGGTTCAACTCACATGCCGTTAGGTTTAGCCATAAGAAACGTCAAACAGGGAAAAATTGACGATCTTAAAGAAAAAAAGATTTGTACTTTTTGTGCGTCAGGTTACCGTGCAAATATTGCTGCAGATGAACTAGCCAAGGCAGGATTTAATGTAAAGAATCTTGAAGGTGGGTTTATGGCTTGGCAAAATGCATGAATGATTTTTTAGATCATAATTAATAACTTGAATGAAAAATATATCTGTGGACAATAAATCTGTGGACAATAAATCTGAGAAATATCTTATCAAATATCTAAAGTCTCTACCGGATAGTCAGATCAAGCAATTTTATAATGCTGTAGAATGGACGCCATATCCTGTTCTTGTCATAAAAGAATTTCAGAGGCGCTTTGACCCAAATGATGATGAATTTGTTACAAAACTTCTGGAGTCAGTCAATGAAGCTAAAAGCAAGGGACAAAAAATTGGCAGATTAGCAAAATTAAGAGGCTTAAAGTTAAGCAACAGAGTTAGGGCACGAGCCAAAAAGACAGTTTCAAAAAAGGTTAGAAAAGCAAAACGAATGATTAGATCGTCTAAAGATAATGTAGAATTAATCAAAAAACTTGGCGAGTTGAAAAAGGCTGGTATTATTACCAATAAAGAATTTCAGACAAAAAAGAAACAACTTCTTGATAAAATCTAAATTGTTAAACTAAACAATGTGAATGACGGTACTCACTCCACGTCGATCAATCTCCATTCCATTTTGCATTTCACTCACAATAACTGTAAATGATATGACATCACGTTGTTTACATTCTTCAGCATTTAGCTTCAGGTTAATGTCCAAAAGATCATATTCTTTATCTGGAATATTTGATTCATCAAAAAATGCTTTGCCAGTTGATTCTATTCTAAATCTTTCCTCTTTAGTGTGAGATGCAAGCTTCGTCTTATTCTTATCCTTGCCGGCAGCCTTTATGTTTACATCAATGATTCCAGGTTTTGCTAATGTATAGCCAGATTTTTTGTCGATAAAAACACCAATCTGAAATGGTTTACCAGCTGTAGCCTCTGCCATCTTTTGTGTCCCATCATTCATGACTACATCCACAGCCTTGAAAGATTGTGGAATTTTAGCAATCCATTCATTAGTTCGTTCAATAATCGCAGATATCTCGGTTCGTCGTTTTCTATCTTCTTCCTCTGGTAGTTTGTAACGATCTACCCATGCAAGATAATCCTTTGATATATCCTTGATAAAATCTATGCAAGTGATTCGGTAACTATCTACATTTGGGGCTCTTTCCGAATCATCAAGGGGAACAAAATCTCCTTCTTTTGGTAATGCCATAAAATTAAGATAATCTTATTATTAAAAAACCCAATCTCAATCAATATATTCAAAGAATACGTAATTTCTGTATGATCTTCACAATAATTACAAATGATCTACAAAAAGAACTAAAATCGAACTTACCACAAATTATGGTCTTATTAAAAAAAAGCCCTGCGATTGCATACAAAACAATAGGCGATATAGGAAAAGATGTTGGAAAAAAATACAATATTGAGTTATTAGTAAATTTTCCACACAAAGGAAAAATAGAAAATTTTGAGATGTATGGAAAACAGGATTTGAGCTTCATTGTGGACATGGAGAAAACAAATTTTCCCATCAAACGTGATCTGATCAAAGATAAAGCGAAGGAAATTTTCGGGGATATAGAAACAGAAGATGCTTACATGTATGAGGGCAAAGAGGGTGTAAAGGTATTTCTTGGACCAGCAAACGAAAGTGGAAGAAAAGAAGAACGAATTGATATTTTACCGCATTCTTTGCATGTTTGGTATGAGTTTACAGATAAAGTGGAAAAATTTTGTGATTGGCTTTTGGAAAATGTGTATTTAGTGAAAGAGATGGATCACAAAGGAGAAACAAAATATGAGAAATTTAGAGCGGAGAAAAAAGGAGAAAATGTGTAACTATCCTTCTAACTCAGTAAGAATATCTTTCACTTCATAATTATCTGGCTTTACAGATAGGATTTTTTTACAGCATTCAATAACTACGCTATTTTCTTTCAAATGTTGATGCACTCTTAATTTAAGAGAAAGCGCATCGACATCATATTCACTAATTTCTAGAACTCGATCAATGTAATGGAGTGTCATTTTTGGATCTTCAAGGATGTAAAACATACTGCCCATGATAAAAAGAAAATCATGATCTTGAGAATATTTTTCTTCTAGATTATTACCAAATTCTATTGCTTCTTTAAAATCACCATTCCTGATTAGTTTTCGAAGATTTCTTTTGGGATAAGAGAATAGACCAGTCAAAATTTTAACAACCACATAATGTTATGAAGAAATATTCATTATTCCATTTGATATGAGCCATTGAAGACCTGAAACAAATGCAGAGTCAGGAATCTCTCCATTAGACCACCAGCCCGCATTATTCTTTATCCATGCCGGAATTACATTATCAGAACCCTCCCCCTGCTCGGTTGGTGGTATATTCATAATATCATTAGATATGAGCCATTGAATACCTGAAACAAATGCAGAATCGGGAATCAATCCTTCTGCCCACCAGCCAGCATTATTTTTTATCCAAGTGGGAATAGAAATTTCAGTTTCTGTTGGTGTGGGAGTAAGAGTCTCTAAACTACCAGATCCATTACTACCACTTAGTATATCAATATCAAAAACAATATATCCAAAGAATTCAGGATTTGGAACTATGTATTGTGGTCCAGTTCCATACACTATCAAAGCAAAGTTTTGCAGTCCTGGTTCACCCTGCATTAACCAAAATCGGTTGACCTGTCCTGATGTACTAAAGAATTTATCACGTCCTTCATCTTCAGCCGCAGAAGCAATTGGGACTAATTCCGAATCCACTCTCAATATGTCATAATGAATTTGGTTCTCCCATATGTCACTAGAATAACTCTTCTTAAATTGTATATTAAATTCTAGATCACATCCAATCTTGGGTGTTTCTGGACCATAAAATATGGTTACTTGCATTGTATTTGTATTCGTATTTTGAACTAATTTTTCTTTAACATATTCAGTGGGACAATTTGCATCAGCTTTTTGCTGCTCTGTATCTACCACATTTACAAATGGATTTGTAGAAACATTTTCTTTGTAATCAAATAGAGAAAATTTGTATTCTTGTGGCGGTACTCCTTCCGTTACTTGAACCCATGTACTAGCCTTTACAGGAAATGGAAATTCATCTACTACCCAAATATGACTTGTTATACCACCAGTCTTCCATCCTATAACAATAGTTTCATACTCACCTGATGGGGTGGTTATAGTCTGCAAACCAATTGGTGATACTTGTTCTCCACCGATATTTGCAATCTTACCCCAAGATGGTTTACTGAATGCTTTTGGTCCTTTACCCTCTAACTCAGTTTCTGCAGTAGCAAATGCAGAAAGCCATACTATAGTAGATTTGTATACTGAACGATATGAAGATATGTTATCAGTGCCACCAGTTGGTTCAGGTGCAAGCTTGCCAATATCCATATGTCCTTTTATGACCTTATTTCCATCTTCAACTAATACTTGTACCCGTAATTTGTTTTCATTATCTTCAGTAACCTCCTTTTCTACCCACATTGTAAACCAAAAATCTGTGCAGTCTTTGTACTCCGCATGACATAATTCGTATTTGAAATAATCATTTATCTTTAAATTTTCTCCTGGATACCAAGATCCTGAATGATCCACTCCACCACTTGAAGTTGCTCCACTACCAGCTTGAGGTGTTGCAGAATCTTGAGCAAAAGTTACTGGAAATACAGTCCCTCCAATTAAAATGATCGACAGGAAAAATATAGTGATTTTTGCATAGTACATGTACTCAAGCGTATTAATTGGGTATTAAAATTTTCAAATAAGCAAATATAGGGCTTAAGGATAAGTTTGTGTATATGTGTGAATGTACAAAAATCCACTTTTATGAAGTTGAATTCAAACTGGATGGTATGGTTATAGTTCCTACACACAAAAACTGCGGTGATAAGCTGAATGAAAAACAAGCGGATACATTTCAGGAACAGCTTGTAAAATCATGGGGATTTGAAGAAGAAGAAGAAGCAGAAGATTAGTAAAAAAGTCAAGCTAGTGAAATATTTGTAGAAAAATAAGGAATGATGTTTTAAAGTTGAGAAACTGCTTCTTTACATACATCAGTATTACATTTGCAATCATGACTGCATATACAATGTCCTTGCATTGCACAGTCACATGCATAATCTGGATCGCCTGAATCTGCCTCACAGCCACATGCTTGATCTGTCATGAAATACTGATCCAGAACATGTTTTTAAGACTTTATAAAAAAATCACACATCGTTATATTTTCACCTATAAAATATCAGTTTTATTTGTGTACTAGCCTTATTATCGAATCAATAGTTTCATGTAATTTATCAGCTTGTGATTCGAACTTATTTACATCAAATTCCAAATCGAATGCGGTTTTCAAAATATGAATAAACTCAGGTTTCTTATGAATATCCTGAATTTTGAAAAAGTTGTTTCTGTTGACATAACCCAGATAAAAATAGCAATCAGATAATAATGAATGATTTATCATATAATCATATTTTTTAGTGATAAGCATAGAATGTTGATTTTTTTCTATCATATCGGAAAAACCAATAGTGGACTTGAGCATTCTTGAAAGGAGGGATGGCGTTGCACGTTCTATACCAATTGATTCAGTCAAAATTGATATAAATTCATTAATTTTATTTTTTTTCAGTTCACGTAATTGTTTCAACATATGAGTTGGGGCGGGTTGTTGAAGACCAATTCCACATATTGCATCAGCAATAAAATATGATGATGAGTTAAGCCAGCATCCTGCATATGGATCCGTACCTAATCCACTTGTTGCTTTCGTTATGCATACCTGTGATTCTACCAAACAATTGTTTACATATGCATTGAATAACTGCTCCTTCTTTTCTTTAATTTTTGACAGCAATGTCTGTAACTCCCATTGTTCATCGAATAGGATCATCATATTGTCATATAATATCAAAATATCAGGACGGGTTTCTTTTAATGATGCATGATGGATATGGAAAAAAAATCCATCTGATTCAAGAATAGAATCATTTTGATTTTTTTCATCAAATACTGTAATATCGTACTCACAACAATCATATCTAAAATCATGATTACGACATCCTCCAATTCCAATAGGAAATTCTTTTGTCAAGAGTTTCTCTATTATACTTTTGATTTCCAAGTAGAAATCATTGAATCAGATTTTGTATAAAGTTTCAAACTTGAAATTATTAACTAATGATGTAAATGACAAACCTTAGAAAATTATCAATCAGTCTAAAATCCAAATATATTTTTATTAATGAACATGTTTTTGTTTGGCGTTATACCCATTCGTTTAAATTGTGATTAATTCTCGTTTTACCAAGCTCCTGTGGTGTAGTCCGGCCAAGCATACTGCCCTCTCAAGGCAGTGATCCCGGGTTCAAATCCCGGCGGGAGCACTTAGTTTTTAATTGACCTGCTTAAATAATTCAAGAGTGTTTTAATGATATGACGTTACGTGATTTGTCATTAAAACGTGAATATAGATCAGATAGGGATGATTTATTGGCGGAATTTTTTGTCCCTTGCTTGACTAATTGTATACAATATGACCGAGCAATTGAATTTATATCAATAAAAAGTCTCAGTACATTGGCTTTTGGATTAGATAACATAACAAAGAAACATGCAAAGATTAGACTAATTTCCGGTCATAGATTCGGTAGTTCTGATTTGGATATGCTAAAAAAAATCTACCAGAATGGACATACTCATAGATTTAATGGTAACATGATTCGAGACACCAAAATATCTCATGTGCAGAAGGTGATTAAGGACTTTAAACTTGAAATAAAAATTGCAATTCCAAACTCAGAGATGGTAGATGGTTCTTTTGAAGAAAGAATAGGTATATTCAGAGATGAGAATGATGATGTAGTTGCATTTACTGGTACATCTAACGTCACCTTTGATGCCCAAAATAGGAATTTTGAAACCATTGATGTTTTTACATCATGGGATGACAAAATGCGTACAGACACCAAAATTGAAAATTTTGAAAAACTTTGGAATAATGAAACACATTATGTCGAAATGTATGATCTGATGTTTGCAGAGAAAAATAATCTTTTGAAATATACAACAGAATGGGCAGTGGATAAATCTTAACTAGAAATCAAAGTCATTCATATTTATTTTTTCAATATTTTGCTGAAACTTGATTCTTGAAATTTTATAATAGATTATTTCCCCACGGCGTTCAATAACTGCAATTATAGGTTCCTTACCCATACTTGTAATTTCTTGAATCTTTTTTTGTAATTTTCCTATCTTTTCTTGCTTACCCTCATTTAGACCAAAAACTAAAAACTTGGCATTTTTTTCTCCAAAATCTCCCTTATTGTAAACCCTGAAGTCAGATCCAAAACCAAACCCGTCTTTCACAGTATAGCCCCTTGTCCTGAGATCACGATAAATCAAAAAATCAGTTAGTATATTCTCATCTAACTGCCTATAGACTTCTAAAAGAAAGTCAAAGTTCAAATTCTTTTTCCCTTTTAAAACTACTAGTTTTCCAATGTGTAAAAGATAAAGTGATTCGAATGGTTTTAAAATCAATTTGTTGTCTTCCATTTCACCATATCCCTTTAGCTGTAAATCATGCTGAATATCTGGATCTAAAATTAGAGTTTCGTTTTTTATGAATACACCCTGTAATTTTGAATCACTTTCAAAAGCCATCAAAAATTTTGTTATAACTGAGCATATAAGATGTATGAAGACTATCGTTAAAATATGGGCATAAAGGCATCAAAGAATTATGCATGGCGAATGTTATAGAAGGGGTAACGGTCAACCGTACACCAGAAAGGAGTACATAAAAGGTAAACCACAAATCAAAATAGCCAAATTTCATGGTGGACAAAAGGGAAAATATGATTTTTCTGTTCAACTGTTGCTAAACGAGAAACTTCAGATCAGACATATGGCTATAGAGTCAACTAGATTGGCAGCCAATAAGACGCTTGAAAAGACAGTGGGTGAAACAGGCTATTGGTCAAGACTTAGAATTTACCCTCACGTTCTACTTCGAGAGAATAAAATGATTGCAGCTGCTGGGGCTGACAGATTACAAGAGGGAATGCGAAGAGCCTTTGGAAAAGCAGTTAGTTTAGGGGCACGTGTCAAAGCGGGTCAAATCATAATGGAAATGCATGTCAAAAAAGAGCATGTTGATGCAGCAACAAAGGCATTAAAAGCCGCATGTGTAAAATTACCTGGAACCGCAACAATTAATGTGGTTAAACTGTAAGATCAGAAGGACAAACCCAAAAATTCTTTTTCATGTTGTTTTAATATCTGAATGAATTCAGAAAATTCTTCTTCAGTTGGATCCCTTTTTACAATTCTTCTATATTGATAATAAAATGAATTATAGAGTCTTCCAAATATTATCCCATATCTGAATGAATTTTTATCTGATGACAATAATTCCAATGAATTTGTAATAGAGTTAATTTCATTTTTCTTATCAAGTATCTCAAGAATTTTTTCTTCTAAAACTTTTTGGACTTTTTTATCCATGTTAAATATAGTGATAATATAGTTAAAAAGAATCCGTATCAATCATTACGCTTTAATAGACATTAACAAAATTATCGATCAAGCAGTTGTAGTATAGCTTGGTTATTATGCGAGCTTGCCAAGTTCGTGGCCCGGGTTCAAATCCCGGCAACTGCATTATTTTATGATTTCACATTTTGATGGTTTGCTTGCAAACCAGTTTTTATTATATCTAAAGCGTTTACAGCCCTTTCTGGTTTAGGTAATTGAACCATGAAGACTTTGTCTTGGTTGACTTGGGAATGATCTGGAGGAGATAATGCAAACATTGTAGTATCTGCCAATGCCTCAAAAAAATTAAGAGTGTCATTAGCATAAATCAGAAATTTGTTATGTATGTCTCCATGAGAAAAATCTAATGTTATTTCAACAAACACGTGACCTAATCCATCCTGTAATATGTTAAGATTAGTATCAACAGAGATTGGTTTCCCTTGTATTTTTAGCATCATATCGTCAAATTGCCTATCAGGCAAAATAATTCTTGGAACATTTCTTCCATCAAAATCAAAAATGTCTATATCCTTATGTACACGTTCTAGCATTTGTTCTAGCTCTTTATTTGCCATGTTCTATGATTTGGAAAGTTTCAGAATAACTTTGTCACCAGCACGAATTATGAATGGGGACATGAATGCAGTGATGATAGATATCAAGCCTATCAATGGGAATAAAAAGGCACTAACCATGCCCATATCTACACCTACTTTCACAATTACTATTGAGAATTCTCCACGGGGGGCAGATAATGCAAATGCAGTACGTAATGACTTATTTCTTGGCTGTTTGAATAGCATATTTCCAAAGATATTACCACCCAATTTCATACCTGTGGCAACTGCAATCAAGGCAAATGCAATGAAAATGTAATTTTCTAATTGAGTTATATCCATCAATGCACCAACGGAAACAAAGAAGATGGCGACAAACATATCTTTGATTGGACTTGATAGAATTTTTGAGACTTCAGCAGATTTTGATTCTGCGATTAAAACCCCAGCCAAAAATGCCCCAATTGCAACGGAAAGTCCTACTACATTTGCTAAAAGTGCATAACCAAAACAAACACCAAGAACACTAAGCAGTAAAATTTCTCTATTTTCCGCAGCTGCAACCTTATCTATTAATGGAGGAATTAGTCGTCTTGCAATAGTAAATGTTCCAATAATTAGACCTGCTGCTACCAGGGCTACCAAAACAACATTTTCAATCGACACTGATCCAACTAATCCAATTGATTCAAGGGATGCAATGAGGATTACTGCAATTACATCTTCAACAATTAAAACTCCTAAAACCAGTATAGATGATTCTTTTTTTATTTTACCAGCATCTTGGAGTATTTTGATAATTATTGCTGTACTGCTGATTGATAATGCTGCAGATATGAATAATGAATCCATAAAGTTTAGACCAAGAGCAGTTGCCGCAAGAAAAACTACGCCCAATGTAGCAAAAAGCCCCAATGTGCCTGCACCCATTGCAACTTTTCCAATTGATCGAATCTTTGCAAATGGGAATTCTATGCCAATTACAAAAAGTAATAAAATTACACCAATATCAGCAAATAGGTTCATTGCTGATAGATCTGCTAATATGCCTCCCCCACTAATTGTAGTTCCTCCTACATTATCAGGCAATAATGATCCCCATAATGGGGATAATGGACCAATCAACATTCCGGCGAATAAGTATCCAATAATCAAGGGCTGTTTAATTTTGAAAAATGCTAATGTTACCACCGCGGCTAGAATCATTATGATTGCAAGATCTGTCACAAAGGTTTCGTGTGGTAGCTGTAAAGGATTAATTCTATCTACAAAATTAGTAACATTCTCACTCAAAGAAGACTGAACAGTATCATTCGATTGCACCTGTAAAAAAAAATTTTCCACCCATTATTTACTCATATTTCTTTAAAAATGATTTGATGTATTGTGTTGGTAATTTAGTCACAATTAGTCATGATAGATTTTACATAAATTTATTTTTGAAATAAACTATGATAAAATGGGATGATGATCAGAGTAACTGATATCATGAAGAAATAAGCTCTGGGGTATCTGACCAATCAATTGAGTGATTTCACAATTACCCACCTTATTAATAGTACCGTACCATACCGTAATACATGATACAATGTGAATATTGTTCAAGAGGTTTTGTAGATACTATGAATGGCCTAGCTGAAAAAACATTTCATGAAGCACTACATGCTCCAAAAATAGTCAATCAGTAAAATCCAATTCTTCTATTTTTTTTTAGCGAGCTTTTTAACAACATTAAAAGATCAATATTGATATGGTATCTAAAGTAAATAATCCTAAATCCAAATCCAGGAAAGCCAAACCAAACCCATCAAACATTTCACCACTAATAAAAAAAGTAGCAACTATTTCAGATTCTACCAAATTATTATCAAAAGAAGTAAAATCTATGTCAAAAATTTTTACCGAAAATCAAAAGATTCTTGTATCAATGAAAAATATGATTGATACACTCAGTTTGACAATAGAACAAATCCAGGTTCAAGAAAAAAAACTCAACCTTATTGAGGGTGATAATGAAAGATTATTTGAAGGATTAGAACAAGTGAGAAATCAATCAAATATTATTTCCAAAATTAATACACAGACCAATGAATTACAAGAACGAGTAGAAAAAATATCTAAAATTAATGAGAATTCTCCCAACTCTAATGAATTGATGGAAAAAATAGATCAGTCATTTGATTCCATAAAAAATAATTCAAAAATGATAATCAAAATTGCTGATAGAGTAGAAAATGTGAAAGATGATTTGAATGATGTGTCTTCAAAAGCTGAGCCAATTTCAAAAATTACGTCAAAAATGGAAAATATAACAAATAATATTACATCTATGAGGCAAAAAACCTCAGATCTGGGTAATAATATAAAAAATTTCCAAAAGAAACTAGATAGTATTGCTTCAAAGAAGAATTCTCCAGGGATTTCTGGAAATCTTGAAAATATAAAATCTGAATTTATAACTTTGAGAAAATATGTGGGAGAAAATTCTGATGAATTACAGGATAAAATTTTAGGTTTATCTGACACGCTCAATAGAGTAAATTCATCTTCTGCTGAATTTCATGAAAAATCAGATTCTATAATTCAAGAATTACAAAAAATTGAAAAGGTTACTAACAAGTCATCCAGTTCAGCATCAAATGAAATTATTGGACTTTTGAAATTATCGGAATATCAATCTGGCATACGTATGCAGTCTGAATCAAAATATGGAACATTACAAGATATTGAAAAAATGGCCCAGGATACAGCAGGGATCGTTAATCTTTTTGATAGTATGTCTATCGAAACCGAAAATAAGATTCCATTACCACATGAAGTAAGACAATGGGCAATAAGCACAATTTTTGATTGTGCTGATAGATGGGAAATTAGCTTCTCTGGCTTATTCAAGAAGATGTTAGAATTATTGGGTAAAGATTTGTTGAAGGAGACAATCAGAATACAACAAGTTAGAGATATCTTTGGTATTAGAGCAGTTGATGAAATTAGAAATGAGTTAGGTCTTACCTAGATACCTTCTGATTTATCAATTGTATCAATATTCTGCTTTTTCCTTTTCAAGATTGCAAATATTCCAATGATTCCCACAATCCATACACAACTAAAAAGAATATTTGAAACACTTGCATACATGTATGGCACTACATCCATAAGATTTTCCTGAACCACCTCAGCCCTAAGACTGACATCCATCATCCCAGTATGAAATGCTGAACTATCTCTTGGAACAGCAGAAATTTTTTCAGTACTGATTAACATAGCGTCTAGATCTGATTGTATTCTAGCAAAGTTTGTTGTATCAGTAGGAAACATGTATACCGGATTTCCTTCTGTGGGTAGATATCCTTTCATTGCTTGAATATCTGCTATAATGGTTTTTGGTTCAGAGGAAGCCATGATTCTGTCAAGTAACCCAATTGATAGATCAATAGGATAAACATTTTCTTGATATCCAGTAAATCCCATATATACGCCAAAGCATATTATAGCAATAATTCCCGCGGTTGCAAGTTTGTATGTAATATTTGCCATCTTTTCATCCTTTGTTTTAATATGCTCAGTTTTTGACCTGTCTCTTTTAAACCTTGTATGTCTAAAACTCATTAATGCAATATACAAGAAGCCTATAGTTTGTAAAGCAATTATAGGAACCCAGATTGGGTTTGAGGAGTAAATTGCAATAAAGATTCCAAGTACTCCATAGATTCCAAAGAAGAGTTCTAGAAGTGTAGTTTGAGAGAATGGTAAATTATAAGCCTTGGTTCTCCAATCATCCGTTTTCTTGATAATCCCGTATTTCGGAGTTCGTAAAAATTCATTTTTCTTTCCTATCATAGCATCAAATACAGCTACAGTATTGTTAACTGACATTCCTATAGAATAGATTATCAAATATGGCATAGCCAGAGCCTTTTCTTTCCAATTTTTTTTATACATATTATGAATTATGTACAGATATGCTCCAGGTCCCATAGCCAAATATGTTGCAAGAGTTACTGCAGGTAAAAAGCTTACAATGTAGAGATTGACCTCCGCTGCCAGAAGAATTGGAAGTGTAAGAAATTGGATTAGCATTAATGGAAATACTATATGTCTAGTAAGTTGTACAAAAGCCTGAAGTTTTGCATCAAATGCAATCTTTCGTTTTGCTATAATGCTACCAAGAAGTTTTATCGCACATTGAATAGAACCTTTTGCCCAACGGAATTGTTGTCTCTTGGCTCCATTCATTTGTACAGGTAATTCTGCATCCACTACGATACCAGGTACAAAAAGACACTTCCAACCTTTCATTTGTGCTCTATAACTCAAATCCAAATCCTCTACAAGTGTTGCAGTATGCCATCCTCCAGCATCTTCAATACATGTTTTCCTCCATATTCCTGCAGTCCCATTAAAATTCATGAATAAGTGTGAATTACTTTTTGCCCTTTGCTCTATCAAAAAATGAAAATCAAGACTTAGTGCTTGTGCTTGAGTTAGTGCAGAATAATTCTCATTTACATGTCCCCATCTACATTGTATAAGTCCAATACTTGGTTTTGCAAAATAAGGCATTGCTTTTCTCAGATACCATGTTGGGGGAATGAAATCAGCATCAAAAATGGCAACAAACTCACTTTCCGTGGATTTCATAGCATGCTTAAGTGCTCCAGCCTTGTACCCAGTTCTAGTTCCACGTCTGACATGTAATATATCAAATCCATTTTTCTTATGATCTTCTACAAGTTCTGATACAAGTTTTGTCGTATCATCATCAGAATCATCCAGGACCATTATACGCATACATTTTTTGGGGTAATCCAAATCACAAACTGCATCTATCAAACGCTTTGCCACATATTTTTCGTTATAAATTGGAAGGTGTATAGTTACAGTTGGTTCTCCAACCACAACTGTATTCTCAGTCTCGTTCCTACGACTTGAAAGAAATGCCAAGTAGTAAAAATTACATGTATATGCAATTATAATAATCGCACAAGCAATAAAAATATTAAAAATAAAAGATGTGAATGGGTTTGGTGTTAATGCTTCCATTTTATAATATTATCAAAATTTAGCTCAATATTAACAGTTATAGAATTTACCATAGAATCCAAACTTATTGTGGATAAATCTTGATTGCCTGTGGTGGACAAACACCTTCACATGCAAGACAAAATATACAATCTGGCTCATTGATTTGTAGCGGTTTTTTTGTAGAACCTACATTACCTGGGAAGTCGAAAAATTCGTAAACAGCCACAGGGCATGCATCAATACAAGCACCATCTCCTATACATATATCAAAATCAACAGAACAAAATTCTCCCCAAACACCCATAACCTTGTTATCTGTACCAACACGTCCCCAAGTTTGAAGCATATTTCCAGTGGAAGTTTTGAATGGTGCGGATTGCTCCATCTTATCTTTATACTCTATATCAATAGGACCCGGAACTACTTCCTCTCCATCTCTCTCTATTACTTGTTTTTTACCCGCAACTGCTGGCTTTGGTTTTTCTATTTTAGCTATTGGTTTTGCATCTGGCACAATTTGTGCTAGTGGAGTTAATTCCTCTAATTTTATCAATGCCTCATTCTCAGAAATTTTTTCTGAGTTAGTAAGTGATTCAACCATTTTATCAGAAAGTATAGTATTCCTGAGAATTGTATCAATTACCATCTTTGCAAAATGGTCTGCCTTTTTTCTATAATCTTTAACCCACTGAGGATCACCAAATTTTTCAATTGAAAATATTTGATAAATAATATCAACTACTTCACCGGTTACAATTTCAACGGTAACACTAAGCTTGACTTGCTCATACCCCTTCGCATCAGGATCTGGCATGTTTTCTTCAATCCAATTATAAGTTGCATAAATTCTATCAGCATACATATCCATCTCAAAAGTATTTTTTAGTCCTTGAAAGATTGACTGTATTTCAGCAGGATCCTCGAGCTTTATTGGTATTCTATATAATCCCAATTTGTAACCGTGTAATGGATAAACTCCTCTTTTTGCAGTAGGTGACTGCATTGTGTAAACTCGATCCTTCAAAAGTAGAGACATAGTTCAATTAGGGTAAATTTAGTTAAAAATCTTTGTTTGTGAGACTATTACCTTTATCATCAAAAAATTAAATTTTTAAGAAGCTTTTGCAAAAAAGATCCGCTTGAAAATCAATAAAATTGGAATTGTTAGTAAATTTGGTTCAAAAAAATCTGAAAATGCGGCAAAAAAAATAGCGAGAAAAATGCTGAAAATGAGATCTGTGGTTTATACTATTTCTCCCGTATCAGTAACAGGAGCAAAGCAGTTAGACTCGTTAGATGATTTAAAGAAGGTAAAACTTGATCTTGTGATAACATTAGGTGGTGACGGAACTACTCTTAGAACTTTTAGAAATCTGGAAAATGAAACACCGCTTCTAGCAATAAATGTTGGTGGAAACAGGGGAATTTTATCAGAAATATATTTGAGTAAAATTGACAATGCGATTCAATGCATAAAGAAAAATGAGGTTTGGCTTGACAAAAGAACACGAGTTGTAGCTTCTTGTAATGGTGTGAAATTTCAACCAGCTCTCAATGAAATTTATGTTAATCGTAAAAATTTAACAAAAACTGCTGAGTTTGAAACTAAATTTCAAAATGATACAGTAAAACAAAAAATGGATGGAGTTATCATTTCTACACCTAGCGGTTCTACCGGTCATTCATTATCAATTGGAGGTCCTATACTTCATGAAAGTTTAGGTGTATTCATTATCACGCCTGTTGCTCCAGTTCACAGACTTCCATCAATTGTTGTTCCAGATGAAAAAGTAGAGATAACATGTTCACATGATTGTAATATTGTAATGGATGCACAAGTCATTAAATCAGCTGCCTTCGGAAATATTATCACCATAGAAAAATACAAAAAACAAGCTGTCTTTGTTAGGTTAAAAAAGAAAGGATTGAGACAGATGAGCAAACTTGGCTTTTAGGGTTTTAGACTCTAGTGCATTTTATGCAGGAATTCCATTTGGCTCAAACGAACCAAGTTACACTACATCATTGGTATATGATGAAATCAAACATATTAAAAAAAATCATGATGCGGTTGATATTTTAATTGAAACAGGAAGGTTAACTATTTCCAATCCGGAATCTGAATTTATTGAGATTGTAAGAAATGCTGCAAACAAGTCTGGCGATTTACATGAACTCTCTGTAGAAGATGTTTCAGTAATTGCATTATGCCTTAAACTTGATGCAGAACTCATAACTGATGACTTTGCAGTTTCAAACGTAGCAAAAAATCTCAATATACAAGTTTTTCCAGTAATGACAGATGGCATAAAAAATATTGTATCTTGGACATATTATTGCCCTGGATGTAACAGTAATTTTTCTGAAAGCATAAAATGCCCAAAATGTGGAAATACACTAAAAAGAAAAAAATTAAAAAAATGATTCAGGAATCGTGAAGTGTTTTTTGGTTACTTTTTTTTAAATATTTACTTTGATTCTGTAGTACTTTTTTAATTTTTATTGCACGAACTTTTCCCAATCCTTTGATCTTCGCAATCTCTGTAGTTGATGAACTGAAGACTTGTAGTGGACTACCAAATTTTTTTAATAGTTGTATAGCAGTTTTTTCCCCTACACCGGGTAAGCTACACAAAACAGAAAGCTGTTGTTTCCGTATATCATTTGATTTTCTAATTTTTTTGATAAATGGTCCTTTGGATTGCTCTTTTTTTGAACACATTGCAACTAATAATTTTGCAGTATGGAATGAATCAAGTGTAGTAATTATTGGAATTTTGAAATCAATTGCAATAGATGAAATTGCTCCATAAAATACAAATGGATTTTCTGTCAAATCTTCAATTGAATTAATATCTCCTTCCACTAATATGATAGGAAATTCAAAATTATTCTTCAGTCTATCACATTGATCAAATAATCTTCCATCAAACACGGATGAGATTAGATCTTGAATACTTTTTCTTTCAACTATAGTTTCAGGTGCGACAATATAATCTCCAATTGGTAACATTTTCATTTCAACATTGACCCCAATTGATTTCAAAAGATCAGGTATACCACTTTTTTTTTCTCTCTCATCTACAACTATACGTAGATCTTTTAAATTCATAAATAATATCAGTATTTTTTATTAATATTTTATTGGGAAGATTCGCCTTCTGATGGTTGTTTAGCACCCATAGCAGATGGGTTTTTGATCATTTCTTGAATCTTAGATTCTTGTTCCTTCAGGCTAGTTTTTAGCTTATCCTCCTGTTTTGCTAAAACAGTAGTTCTAGTTTTTATTAATTCCTTTTTTTCCTCAAGATCTTCAAGAAGTGTTTGCTTGTTTGATTTTACTAGTATGGTACCAGCAAATTTGAAAACTGCATCATCATCAGATACTTTTTTTAATTCTTCCAATGATTTTTCTGTCTCTATATTTTCGAATTCGAGTTGCTGTTTTTGTGAAACAGTCATTTGGAGGTTTTGTTGTGTTTGCTGCAGTTTTGCTATTTGCTCTTGCAGCCATGGTGGTATTTGTTGATTGGATGACATGTAATTATACAAATAATGTTTGATTATATATTTACTGATTTAATCGAGTCGTAACTTGTTTGAATAAGGCGTATACATGAATTAAGATTAGCACGCATATGCGTTAATTCATTTGATTCAATTCGAATTGTGATTTTATCGTTAAAAGACATCTCAGTTTTTGTTGGATTTTCAGGATAAAACTCGTTATCTGTATTAATTGAATCAAAGATTGCCTGTGATTTTTCTTTTGCATCTACTTCTATTTTTGCATTAAAGCTTGACGTCATAAGCTGAGCCTGCCACTTTGAATGCGCACTTTTTACAACTCCAGATCCCTACAGCCTCACGACCAAATTTCAGTGACCCGCATTCTGGACATTTCCTTGTAGATTTCAGTAAACGATGAACTTGTGTGAATTGTTTTCTGGGTTTGATTCCATACCGAGCACCAAGACCGGAAAGTGATTTTTTCTTTTTGGCAACCATGTTATTGGGTTTCTCCTACTGCCTTCTTGATAATCTCTCTGATTTTTGCTCCAGATGAAATAGATATCTCGGAACATTTTACAAGTTGTTCATACGTAAATCCATCCTTACCTCCTTTTTGAAGTGCAACAATATTTCCATCCGAGTTTGTTGTTATTGTAATTCGTGCATCTAGACATGCCCATTCGTCAATATTTGGATCAGTCAAAATAAATTCCCCTATTCGTCCCATTGTGATTGATACAGGTATAGTAGTTATTGGAGTATCTACATTTTCTCCTTCGACCACAACTGGTTCACCATCTTTCATCTCCCACTTTGGCATCTTTGAAGTCATGATTGCTGCTACTGAAGCATATGAGCATGTGTCGAACAAGTTTCCATCGTGATCAGTTACCACATTATCTGAGAATATACCTATAACGGATTTGTTTTCTTCCAAAACACATTGAGATAAATCAATCATGCCACTTTCACGTATGCCCCTATCAACAACTCGTGCAAGTTCTATGACAGGTGGTTGAGGAGGACCTGTTTCTGCACTTGGGTGTGCCAATGGCAGAATTTCCGCCGTACAGATGAAAATACCTCTATCTCCCGTATCAGGAAAAGGTCTATCAGGTTGAATTTTTACACCAGCAACAACTTCTGTATCACCTAATCTAACTCGTGCAGAACCATTAGCATGTGGTATTACTCCTGTGACTACTTCCAAGGTTCTATGCTCATCAAGTGCACGACCATCTATTCTTTTTCCCTCTTGAAGTAAATCGAGAATTTTAGATCTTTTTAGTTTATCTATAATTGAAAAATCTGTCATTGTTATCAATCACCCTTAGAAAAATATTTTTCCCGTAATGCGTTTTTCTGTATCTCGTAGACCTTTTTACATCCCTCTACGCCTAATTCAATACATTTGTTAAATTCATCAGGTGTTAGAACACCATCTAATTGTAAAAGTGTGATTTTTCCTAAATTTGGCATGTATCCAATGGGCATATCAGCTTGTCCTGCCTGATCTTCTTCATTATTTACATCAAGTATCAAAGCATCTCCAGCTTTTCCTGAAGCACATGCACAAACTAAATCTCTCATAGGAATTCCAGCGTCAGCCAACGCAACAGATGCTGCATCAAGTGCAGCACATCTAGTTCCACCATCAGCTTGTAAAATTTCAAGAAATACATCTACTGCAGTTCTAGGAAATTTTTCAAGCATTACAGCAGGTTCTAATGCTTCTTTGATAACTTTGCTTATCTCTATCTCACGTCTAGATGGAGCTGGGTTTTTTCTTTCACCGACGGAAAAAGGCTCCATATGATATCTAACTCTCAAAATTCCTGTATCTGGATTTGACATATGTTTAGGATGAACATCTCTTGGTCCAAAAACACCTGCTAATATTTTATTTCCACCGAATTCAATGTATGCAGAACCACTTGCATTTTTTAATACTCCAGCTTTTATCGTAACTTTTCTTGTTTCATTTACCTTACGACCATCACAGCGAATGCCATTTTCGTCAAGTAATACCATATCTGATTTTCTTCCACCCAAATTAATCACCATTAGTTTCTAACATTTTTTTCACTTTATCTGTCAAATCAGCAAGATGCGCCTGCTCTTCAACCATTTGAATTGCTTCAATTGCCTTTAATAACCCATTTGATTCATTGCTGGATACAACTACGAGACCATTTTGGCCTATTGTGATAGATGTGTCAGTAGAAGATTCAATTGTCTGTATCATAGAACCGTGTTTACCTATAAGACGAGGGATTTTTGGTGGAGAGATCTTTACTAATTCACCTGAATCAATCTTTCCTAAATTCTGATCTGCGATAGATATCAATGGTTCTCGTGATCTATCAAAATTTGCAATTTTTGCACAGATAAGATCTCCAATATCAAGTCTGGATTTCATATCACTCATAGTAGGAGAAGAACCTCTCCCAAATACATCCTGACCCAAAAGCATTCCTTCATAACATGAATTAATGTCAGCAAACCAAGAGTTTCCAAATATAGACGTGATCTTTCCTATGACAATATCGTCAATTTTTGGCAGATAAACAGCGCTTAATGGAATCACTCTAACACTGTCATCATAAATATTCGTCAAGCCAATGCTAGTAGCAATAATTTTTTTTCCATCTAACATCACATTTTCTCGTAATCGTAGTGGTGAAGTGGTAATAACATCGCCAGGTATAACATATTGTTTTTTATCTTTAAAATTTCTCAATTATTTTCATCTAATATTTTTTGAATTTTTTCATCCATATTTGAATCATCTGTAGTTGAATCTAGCATTTTGAATATTTTAATAATTTTGTCCAAATTTGAGCCATTTTCAGATTTCAAAACAATTAGGCCATTTTGGCCTATTGTGATAGATGTGTCAGTAGAAGATTCAATTGTCTGTATCATAGAACCATGTTTAGATATAATAGAAGAAATTTTTGCAGAAGAGATCTTTACCAATTCACCTGAATCAATCTTTCCTAAATTTTCACCAGATATAGTAACCAAAGGATCACGTGCAGTGTCTCCAGATACAATCCTAACTGCAACAAGATCACCTATATTCAATTTTGAGGAAAGATCATCTTTACTAGGATTATAGTCTTTTCCAAATATATCAAATGCTGGAAGTATACCTACATGGTAAGAGTTTATGTCAACTTCCCATACCATAGAAGTATGTGATTTGATTTTACCAATTACTAAATCATCACTTTTTGGAATATAAAATCCAGTTAAAGGAGATACACTGGCTTGATTATCATCTATCTCACAAAATCCAATTGCGGTTGAGAGCAATCTATTATCATCAAGTATAACATTCTGTGCTGGTTCATATGAGCCAGAAATTGTGTCTCCTGGTAAAACAAATTGATTTTTATTTTCACTCATTTTAAAACCTCTACAAAAGCAGTACCTTTAGTTACTGCACCTAATCTATCAATCACATTTGGTCTTATTCCAGCGGGTATTTCTAGTATCGCTTTTAATGAACCGTTTGGTTGCCAATCTTCTTTTTTCAAAACACCTGTAGATTTTAAGACAGTGTATGATTGTGCAACATATTGAGCGGGTACAGATATTTCTAACAAAAGATTCTCTGATTTTAATGGAATTATTGAACGTAGTTTCTCGATTATATCTTTAGTTTGTTCATCTACATTTTTGAATGGATCAATACTGACACGAGCATCAGTCATAGCTTGTTCAATTCGTAGTGGTGGGTGAGGTAGATGAGAACGTGGATCAACAAAAGTTTTTGCGATGAATGTAATTACCTGCTTTCTTTTTTCTGAAGTCATTTTTCTACGCTGATCGGTTGTTAAATTTAGATCTCCCTTTTCTATGATTTTCTCAGCGATGGTTGTGATATCCTCTGTTTTGAACACTTTTTGCAATTTTTCTGATGACGCTCTAGTGCCTTTTCCCGCATCTGAATAAATTTCATCAGAGACCAAAATGGAGTTAATATCTTTCAATTTCCCTAATTTGTAATCTAGTGCAGGATCAGGCTTGACCAAAATTTCAAATCTATCGCCCTCAAATGTGTATTTAGCTATCGAGAATTTATCTGCCATGGTAATAATGGGGGTATTATTGATATTAATCTATAATTTTCGAGCTAGATTTTTATTTGGAAGTTAAAGTTTTTCAGTAAGATTTGTCTTCTATTCAAACGCTAAACGCTAATGAGAAAAAAATCACTCTCAAATTGAAGGGTTTTCCCTTACAGTATGCAAATGCACTTAGGAGAATATGCCTTAATGGCGTTCCAATTTTTGCAATAGACACTGTAGATGTAATTGAGAATTCATCCGTTTTGGCAGATGAGGGTATAGCACATAGATTAGGTATGATCCCTCTCAAAACAGATGTTACAAGGTTTGATGAATCAGATTCCCGAGTAATGCTTGTTCTTGATTCTGGAGATATTGATACAACCAAAACTATAACTTCTGCAAATCTTTCATCGAATGATGAAGTGGTAAAACCAATCTCTGATAAAATTCCAATTATAGAACTAGCTCCTGGACAAAAAGTAAAGCTTGAAGCATACGCAAGACTTGGCAAAGGAACAGAGCATGCTAAATGGAATTCAGCTAATGTTTCAATATTGACTGATAGTGATAAAAAGGATGAACATCTTTTGACAGTAGAAACTACTGGATCTCTTGAACCGATAGAAATAGTATCTGCTGGTATTGAAGAACTCAACAGAAGATTAGAAGAATTTAAAGAAGATATTACTAATTTGGACAAATAATGTTCATACTATTATATTTGGGTTATAAGCGGTGATGATTTAATGGCAAATCAAACAGTTTTGCATATGGTAAAAGATCTGAAACAAGCTTCAAAAAAGAATGACGCACCTATTTGGTCCAAATTAGCAAGTCTTGCTTTAAAGACTTCATCTTCAAAACGAGTAGTAAACCTGACAAAAATAAATAATCTTACAAAAGATGGTGATATTATTTTTGTACCTGGTAAAATATTAGGAACTGGAAATTTATCTCATAAAATTACATTATCTTCATTCTCCATATCTGTAAATGCTGCAAAAAAAGTAATTCAGTCTGGTGGTAGCATACTAAAATTAAATGATATGATTACAAAATTCCCAACTGGAAAAGGTGTAATGATTCTTGGCTAAAGCAAAGCCAGCTGCTAAAGCAAAGCCAGCTGCTAAAGCAAAGCCAGCTGCTAAAGCAAAGCCAGCTGCTAA
>ENA-UPTF01000532-UPTF01000532.1-marine-metagenome-genome-assembly--contig:-NODE-532-length-26384-cov-5.263352_pt1 | contig 26384 bp, 28 predicted proteins | sample MGYA00238166_ERZ767019 | MGnify/ENA primary metagenome ERZ767019 (study PRJEB28930, sample SAMN06266391) | marine metagenome | isolation source: Sea water from 250 m depth | place: Atlantic Ocean | study... | reverse complement strand
TGTCCACTTGCGCACCGACTGGCTCGATCCACACTCCGTTGATATCGCCCCATCTGCTGGCGGCTCCCAACGAAGCACACCGCCTGCTGGGCCTTAAGGGTCCTGCATGTCGGAGTGCTGGGTGAGTCGGCTTCTTTACTTTCTGATCGTGGTGACGGCGTTATTCGTCGGATGCTCGGCTGGCACCCCGGAGGTTCCTCTTGGCCCCGATGGGGAACCAGACCGAGAGCTGACGGTCGGTCGTGACTTGTGGTCGCAACGTTGCGCCAACTGCCATGGGAAAGACGGCGGCGGTAACAGCGGGCCAAAGTTGAGCGGCGGGAGAGTGGGGGAGAACTTCCCGGATCCCGCTGAGCAGAAACAGTTGATCCTCGAAGGTAGGGCTGGCATGCCGGCGTTCGCTGGGGAACTCAGCGATAGTGAAGTTGAGGCCGTCGTGCGTTACACACGCGAGGTGCTGGGCTGAGCGGTTATTCCTACTGACTATTGAACCGCACTTCTTTGGGGCAACGGGTTCCTGTACAGGGGGGAGTCGTTGACAACCTACTGATGGGAAATTACAGTGGCTAAAGTATTATTAATCAAAGTAAAGCATTCCTACAACTGCGACTGACCTGTATCTCCGTAAGGTCACCGCGAGAAAGTTGAGTTGACCATGGCCATCACCGGAGCTCACACCCTGTTCTACACCTCCGAGATCGACGCCTTTCGTGCTGTGATGCGCGATGTACTCGAACTCCCAATCGTTGGTGAAGATGGCGACTTTGTGACCTTCAGTCTTCCTCCGACCACGATGGAGCCCCACGCTGGCCCGCCGGAGCTAGATATCCACCCCGGTGATCGGCCCACCCACGAGGTGTCGTTTATGTGTGACGACCTCAACGCGACGATTGAGGAATTGCGGGCTAAGGGGGTTGAGTTTCGGGGCGAGCCGATTGACAAGGGTTGGGGCCTCGTCATCGTGATGGTGCTACCGGGCGGGGTTGAGGTGGTCCTGTACGAACCCGCCGACTACTAGGCCGTTGTCTGGGAGCGAACACTGCCCAACCGACTCTACGATCGGGCTATGGCGATCAGCGACATCTTCACGAGGCACCCGGCCAGCGTGGGCCAGACCTGGGTCCAACACTGCCGATTCGCTCTGGCGGTTTCCAGGACCCTGACCGTGGCCGCCGTAGCGGCAGCCGTCCACGCTTTGGTGCCCGCCCTGTGTGAGACGACGGCCAGCCGGGCCGTCGACCGGCTCCACGCCCAGATCCATGGACACCGCGACGCCGATGCTGTGATGGTCGAACCCACGGAGTTCCCTCTCGCGTGAGCCCGACGTGAACTCGGCCCTCGTCGTCGAGGTCACCCGGGGCGACCGGATCGAAAGCCGGCACGAGGTGGACGCCGTCGTCGTGGACCCCTTGGGCTGCCTTGTCGGGTCGTGGGGAGAGCCCCACCGAGCGGTCCTGCCCCGGTCGGCCCTCAAGCCCATCCAGGCCCTCCCCCTGGTGGACACCGGTGCCGCCGACGCCTTCAGCCTCACCGATGCGGAACTGGCCCTGGCCTGCGCCAGCCACCAGGGTGAGCTCAGGCACGAGGAGGCGGTGACCGCCTGGTTGTCAAGGCTCCCGGGGGGCACTAGCTCCCTGGCGTGCGGTGCTCACCCACCCCTGTCCGAGGAGGCGGCCCAGGCCCTGGCGGCTTCCGGCCACCCACCGACGGCCATCCACAACAACTGCTCGGGCAAGCACGCCGGCTTCCTGACCGTGGTCGCCCACCTGGGCCTCGAGGTCGACGGGTACCTGGATCCCGGGCACCCGCTCCACGCCGACCACGTAACCCCGGCCATCGAGAGGACCTGCGGTGTGGACCTGGCAGGCGGTCGGCCTGGCGTCGATGGCTGCGGAATCCCGGTGTGGTCGGTAGCCCTCGACCGCCTGGCCAACGGCTGGGCAACCCTCGGAGAGTCCACCGCGGGATCGTCAGCCCACCGCCTCCTCTCGGCCATGCGGGCCGAGCCCTTCCTGGTGGCTGGAACCGGCCGAGCCTGTACCCGGCTCATTGGTACGGCAACCGGGGGCACGGTGGCCAAGGCAGGTGCCGAGGGGGTGTTCTGTGCCGTGGTTCCTGATGAGCACCTTGGCCTGGCCCTCAAAGTACGAGACGGCGGGGCGAGGGCTGCCGAGGCGGTAGCAACGTGGCTCCTGGCCCGCCTGGGCCACCTCGACGCCGCACCATTCGAAGTACTGGTGAACCGCGCCGGTCGACCGGTGGGCGAGGTCCGGGTGACCTCCTGAGGCGGGGGATCCCGGTGGTTCGCCGGCGCTGGTTACGGGCACCACCGGGTAGATCCCTAAGGTTGACAGTGGTGAATCGGTCTGTCGGAGTCGGAGGAACCTGACCCATGGGGAGCTGTGACGGGCGCGTGGTGATCGTGACCGGAGCGGGACGCGGCCTGGGGCGGGCCCACGCCCTTGCCCTGGCCGCCGAGGGGGCCGCCGTGGTGGTGAACGACCTAGGCGTGTCGCGAGACGGTGAGGGTCCGGCCGGTGGGCCGGCCCACGACGTAGTTGCCGAGATCAAGGACGGCGGGGGTCAGGCGGTGGCCAACGGTGCCGATGTGGCCGACTGGGACCAGGCCGCCGAGATGGTGGCTCAGGCCATCACATCGTTTGGCCGTTTGGATGCCCTGGTGTGCAACGCCGGCTTTCTTCGGGACCGGATGCTGGCCAACATGAGCGAGGAGGAGTGGGATTCGGTCACCCGGGTCCACCTGAAGGGCCACTTTGCCCCGGCCCGCCACGCCATCGCCCACTGGAGGGAATGCTCCAAGGCCGGCGAGTCGGTGGAGGGCCGGGTGGTGATGACCACCTCCGGAGCTGGCCTGATGGGAAGCATCGGGCAGGGGAACTACGCGACGGCCAAGGCCGGGATCGCCCTACTGGTAGTGCAGGCCGCCGCCGAGTGGGGCCGGTACGGAGTCCTGGTGAACGGTGTGGCCCCCGATGCCCGGACCCGCATGACCGAGGGCGTCTTCTACGACACCGAGGTTCCCGACGGCTGGGACGAGAAGGATCCGGCCAACGTCTCCCCGCTAGTGGTGTGGCTGGCCAGCGCTGCTTGCGACGTGACCGGGCGGGTGTTCGAGGCGTCGGGGGGGAGCCTGAACGTTTGTGACGGCTGGCAGCACGGCCCCCTGTCCTCGGTAGGTGAGCGGCGCTTCGCCGTGTCGGAGGTGGCCGACGCCGTCCACGCTTCGATCGCCGGTGCCCCCCAGCCGGCACCCGTGTTCGGCGCTCAGGGCTGACTCCGGTCAGAATCTGTATTACTACACGGTTCGATTGGGGAGCCTGTGATCTACCAACCGGAAGGAATCAGGACATGAAGTTGGTTACGGCGGTCATCAAGCCTTTCAAACTCGACGACGTGAAGGACGCCTTGGGCGTCCTGGGCGTCCAGGGCATGACGGTCAGCGAGGTCCAGGGGTTCGGTCGGCAGGGCGGACACAGCGAGACATACCGGGGCACTGAATACAAGGTCCTCTTCACCCCGAAGACTCGGGTTGAGGTCGTGGTTGACGACGATGTGACGGACCGGGTGGTCGACGCCATCGTGGCTGCCGCACGTACCGAGAAGATCGGCGACGGGAAGGTGTGGACCACCGACGTTGGCACGCTGGTCCGGATCCGTACCGGGGAGCGCGGCAGCGACGCGGTCTGACCGGCGGGCTGGACCCGGCGCTGGTCACGACGATCCCGGCGCGACCGGGTGGCTTCCGGCGGGCTACCGTCCCGGTCATGACCGCCGACGGCGATTCCCCGGCCGACGTTGAGGACCTAGTCCAGTTCGAGATCCGGAACCAGGTGGCGTGGATCACCATCGACAACCCGGACAAGGGCAATGCCCTGTCACCGGCCATGAGGGACCGTATGGCCGGGCTGCTAAACGGCCTGAACGGTCGCTTTGAGGCCCGAGCGGTTGTCATCACTGCCACGGGCTCCAAACTGTTCTGTCCGGGAGCCGACATCAGCGTCGAGCGGGAGGCCACTCCGCGACCCGACGGCGCTCCTGAACCGATCGTCGGCGAGTCACGCCGCATGATGCTCGAGGGGCAGCTGAAGCTGATGCCAGCCATCCTGGACTGCGAACTGCCGGTCATCGCCGCCGTGAACGGCACGGCGGCCGGCGTAGGGGCCCACCTGGCCCTGTGCTGCGACCTGGTTCTCATGGCCGACCACGCCAAGTTCATCGAGGTCTTTGCTCGGCGGGGACTGGTACCCGACGGGCTCGGAGCATGGATCCTGCCCCGACTGGTTGGCCTCCAGAAGGCTCGCGAGCTCATGTTCTTCGCCGAGGACATCCCGGCAGCAGAGGCGCTGCGGCTGGGGCTCTGCAATCGGGTAGTGCCCGCCGCCGAGTTGCCGGCGGCGGCCACCGAGTGGGCAGAGCGGCTGGCTTCCGGCCCGACCCGGAGCCTCATGCTCACCAAGTGGCTGGTCAACCGGTCACTGGACGTCGACCGACGGACCCTGGAGGACAACGAAGCTTGGGCCGTCGAGCTCAACAGCCGGACGCACGACGCCCGGGAGGGCGTAGCTAGCTTCCGAGAGCGGCGTGACCCGATCTGGCGCGGCTTCTAGGTTGGCCGCCGTTGTGCTTGGGCGATGATCATCCGGGTTGACGCGGCGGGCGAGGTCAGGGTCGACGAGCACCTCGTGTTCACCGACTTCCACGTGGAGGTGCCGTCCGGCTTTGCCGCCGACGACCTGGCGGCCACCATGGGCGCGGGGACCCGCGCCGATGACGGGCACCTTTGGATCGCCGAGGCGGCTATCCGACACTGGCTTGTCGGGCTCACTGACGACTTGTGGGACGAGGGTTTCTCCGGGATGGTGGCCTACGCGCGGTCCAAGGGATGGACCGACGAAGCAGGCACCCACCTGCGGGCTCACGTCGAGCACGTCGACTGAGCGACAGATCGAAGACCGACCGAAACCGAATCGAGGACTAACTGATGGCCGAGCTGACCGTCTTTCACAACCCCCATTGACACGCCTCCAAGAACGCCTTGGCGGTCGCCGAGGAACTGGGGGTCGACGTGAATGTCGTGCTCTACATGAAGGAACCACCCGACGAGGCCCTCCTGCGCCGCATGGTGGCCGGACTGGAAGGCCCGGTCGAGGATCTTGTGCGCAAGGATTCCCAGTTCAAGAAACTGGAGCTGGTCGCTGACGACTATGTCGGAAACGCTGACGCCGTGGTGGAGTTGCTGGCTCGTCGCAAAGCCCTTCTGCAACGACCGGTCCTGGTCCGCGGAGACCTTGACCGAGCGGGCCCCCTAGTGGCCTGCGTCGGACGACCGAAGGACCGGCTCTACGAATTCATCGGAGCGACGGGATCGTGACCACCCGGTGGCCATCAGACGGGAGGGGCCGGTGATCGATCCACAGCCGACGGACGGTAGCGGTTCATGACCCTCACGGCCGACCTGTGTGACGAGCACGGCGACGAGGCCCGGGTCTTGGACGGCGGGTTCGCCTCGTACGGTGGCGCTACCTCGTTCGCCGGACCGGTGACCACGCTGTCGGCCTTCGAGGACAACTCGCTGGTCCGCGAGGCGCTGGCCGAGGAGGGTGGTGGTCGGGTCCTGGTCGTCGCCGCGGGCGGCTCCACCCGGTGCGCCATGGTGGGAGGAAACCTGGGCGCCCTGGCTGAGGACAACGGCTGGGCTGGCATCGTCGTAGACGGCAGCGTTCGCGACGCCGCCGAACTGCGGGAAACCACGGTGGGCATCCGGGCCCGGGGAACCAGCCCTCGGAGAAGCGTCAAGCGGGGAGTCGGCGAACGGGACGTTCCGATCACTGTGGCCGGCGTGGACCTGGTGCCAGGGATGTGGCTGTGGGCCGATGAGGACGGGATCGTGGTGGCTGACCGGAATCTGGAGGCCTGAGGATCGCTTCCCAGTCGGCTAGCGGTCAGGCGAAGTCGGGTCGGCGCTTCTCGCCCAGGGCTCGAACGCCCTCCGCTTTCACCCGACCCTCGGGAGGCCGGTACGTTCACGCCCAGCGGCGCCATCTCGGGCGCCGGTAAAACGGGAGGAACCCGATGCTCGCTGCCATCCTCATGGAGACCCCCACCGAGGAACTGATGGTCGCCGACGACGTGACCCTGCGGGACTTGGCCCCCGGGGACGTCAAGGTGAAGATCGCCCACAGCGGCGTGTGCCATTCCGACCTGTCGGCCATGAACGGCACGATTCCCCAGACCCCTCCGGTCGTACTGGGTCACGAGGGTGCCGGCGTGGTAACCGACATCGGCGACGGGGTGACCCACGTGGCGCCCGGGGACCACGTCATCATCGCCTTCTCCCCACCGTGTGGAACCTGCCCGTACTGCACTGGTCGCGGCCAACCCAACCTGTGCATAGACGGCTTCTTCGCCATGAGCGCCAACCCACAGTTCCGGCGGGGCGACACGGTGGTTGGGGCCATGACGGGCTGCGGCACGTTTGCCGAGGAGACCATCGTTCCCGGGATCGCTGCCGTAAAGATCGACGACGACGTCCCGCTAGATGTGGCCGCCCTGGTGGGCTGTGGCGTGACCACCGGCGTGGGAGCCGCGCTCAACACGGCCGGGATCACCCCGGGATCCTCGGTGCTGGTCATCGGCGCCGGCGGTGTCGGCGTGGCCGCCATCCAGGGGGCCCGCATCGCCGGAGCAGCGGTCATCGTGGCTGTGGACCTGCACGAGGGAAAACTGGACCGGGCCAAGGCCTTCGGCGCCACCCACGGCGTACTTCCCGATGACCTCCCGGCAGCGCTGGCCGAGATCACCGCCGGGGAGGGTTTCGACTTCACCCTGGAGTGCATCGGCATGCCGACCACTATGCGGCAGGCCTTCGACATGACCCGTCGCGGGGGTACCAGCTGCATCGTTGGTGTAGGCCGAATGGATGAGACCTTCGCGCTCTCGGCCTTTGAGATGTTCTTCTCCGAGAAGACCCTGGTCGGCTCCATGTACGGCGGGGCTGACGTGAGGACCGACTTCAATCGCTTCCTGCGCCTCTACAAAGCGGGGCGCCTCGACCTGGAGGGGATGATCAGCCGGCGGATCCACATCGATGAGGTCAACGATGCCATGGCCTGCATTGGTGACGCCGACATCATCCGCCAGGTGATCGACTTCTAGAACCGACAGGACACAACCCAGGAGAAGCTATGCGAGTCATCGTCGACTTCGACCTCTGTGAGAGCAACGCCATCTGCATGCAGATCGCCCCCAACGTCTTCGAGGTCCGGGACGACGACTTCCTGTACGTCCTGGAGGAGAACCCGGGAGAGGATGACCGCTCCACCCTTCAAGAGGCCGTCCAGCGCTGTCCCAAGCAGGCCATCTCCCTGGAGGACTGAACGGCGGTGCTTGACGCCGTCACCATCGTCGGGGCTTCCCTGGCGGGCTTCTGGGCGGCGGAGACGCTCCGTCGTGACGGCTTCGATGGCCCTGTCGTCCTGATCGGCGAGGAGCCATACGCCCCCTACGACCGGCCGCCGCTGTCCAAGAAGTACCTGGCCGGTGACCTCGACGACGACCGCTTGGACCTGGTGTCGGCCGACCGACTGGCCGACCTGGACCTCGACCTGCGCCTCGGATGCCGGGCCACCGGCCTGGAGGTGACCTCCCGGACCTTGGAGGTGGACGGCATTGCCGAGCCATTTGACGGCCTGGTACTGGCCACTGGCGCCCGGTGCCGGACGCTGCCCGACACCGAGGGCATGGCCGGCGTGTACACGCTGCGCACCCGGGATGACGCGGCGGCCATCCGAGACGCCCTAGCCGCCGGAGTCCGACGGATGGCCGTGGTGGGGGCCGGCTTCATCGGTGCTGAGGTGGCTTCCACGGCTGTCCAAAGGGGTGTCGAGGTGACCATGGTGGAGGCACTGGACACGCCGTTCGGACGGGTGCTGGGTACCGAGATGGGCGCCGTGGTGGCCGACGTTCACCGCTCCCACGGGGTTGAGCTGCGCACCGGGACGGGGGTCGACCGGGTGCTGGGCGAGGACCGGGTCACCGGTGTCCGCCTGGCTGACGGGTCCACGCTGGACACCGACCTGCTGGTGGTGGGCATCGGCGTGGTACCGGCCACCGACTGGATGGAGGGTTCAGGCCTCGTCCTGGACGACGGCGTGGTGTGCGACGCCACCTGTCTGGCCGCCGACCGGGTGGTGGCGGCCGGGGACGTGGCCCGGTGGCCCAACCCGCGCTACGAGGGTCTGATGAGGGTGGAACACTGGGACAATGCCGTCCAGCAGGGGGTCCACGCGGCCCGTCGCCTGCTGCAAACCGAAGAGGAGGCGACGTCGTTCGCACCCGTGCCGTGGTTTTGGAGCGACCAGTACGACCGCAAGGTCCAGTTAGCCGGCCGGACCCATCCCGACGACGACGTCCAGGTAGCGGTCGGCTCGACCGCCGAGCACCGTTTCGTGGCGTTCTATGGACGGGAGGGTCGCCTTACTGCGGTGCTTGGCATGAACCGGCCCCGACACGTCATGCAGGCCAGGGCGTTGCTCGAGCAGGACGCCTCGTGGGACGAGGCTCAGGCCTTGGCCGCCGATTGGGACTGACCGACCGACGGCCGACCCTGTGGGCCTGCGTGGTCGTCCTGGCGGTCTTGTCGATGTCCGGCTGCGGGGGGCCCGAACCAGCGACGCTTGACATCGAGGTCGTGGAACCGCTGGTTCCGGCGGCCCTCCTCCCGGCCCACCCAAACCTGGTAGTTGACGTGGACTGCGGAAGTCCGGATCCGGATCGCCTCGGACCGGTGACCTGTGTTGCCACCGTCTCAGGCGTTGAGGTGTCGGTCTTGGTGCACCGGCCGGCCATCGACGGAAGGATCCGCGTCGAGTCCCCGGCCCTGCTGGTGGATGCCACCGACGTCGCTGCCCGGGCCGCCGGGCGCCTAGAGGCCGACCTTGGGTTCCCGGTCGTTGCAACTTGTCGTCCCGCCGTACGGGTGGCCGTCCCCGGCCAGGAGTTCGCCTGTCGGGCCACCGATCCGGAGGACCGGCCGATGGACCTCGTGGCCACCCTGATTGACACCGACGGCTCGTTCCGCCTCCGGTTCGGCTAATCAGTCGAGCAGCCTCTCCCGGAGGCGGATGTTCACCATGCGTCGCTCGCGGTGCTGGGCCACCATCAGGGCTCCCTGGGGCACCGGGTGGTCGTCCAGGAAGCGATCCACATCAGGAGCTACCTCGGGTTCAACCAGGGCCCGGACGCCCTCCAGCATGCGGGCGATGCTGTTGGACGGCAGCCGGCTAGCGAGGTCGTCCCAGCGATCGGTGATTGAGCGCCAGGCCAGGGCCCGGTGATGGGGGTGGGCCAGCAGTGACCGGACCAGGAACGGAGCGTCCTGGGTGCGGACGACGCTGTCGTGGACCTCGCCCAGTAGGGCTTCGACGGCGGTCCGGTCGGGGAACAGGGCCAGCGCCCGGAGGTGTCGCTGCTCAACCTGCGCACTCTCCGCCCCGTTGACCAGCTGTCGGAATGCGTCGCGTTCCTCGGGCCCGCCGTGGCTGGCCACCAGGGTTACCACGGCACCGTCCACGGCTGGGTCGGAGGGGTCCGAGGCCGTCCAGCGGCGTCGGGCCTCGGTGACCACCGATGGGTCATCGGCCAGGGTTCCGGCGGCGGCCAGCACCGCTCCCCGCAGCCGACGGGTCCGGTCGTCGTCGTTGGCGGTCGGCTCCCAGCCGAGGTGGTGGACGACCCCCTCCAGTAGCGAGCGGGCCTCGGCGGCCAGGATCTCGTGGCGTTCGGGGGCTACCAGGTCCATCGTCCCGAGCGCCCGCAGGACGGCCTGCCATACGGCCAGGTCCAGGTCGGTGGCGAATGCGGTGGCGAAGTCGGCGAAGGTCGCCGGGTCGTGGTGGCCAGCCAGGGTGGCCGCCCACCGATCGTCTACGGCCATGGCCCGTTCGGCGGCGGTCAGCAGGGCCGGCCGGGGGGCTGCGGGTAGGGAGGTCCGGTGAAAGCCCGTCGCATCGGCGTTACCGGTGAGCAGGGGGCCGCCCAGTTCCACGATCACCGGCCGGTCACCGAGCAGCACCCGGTGTTCGCCGACCGTGGTCCGGAGCCGCACCGGGACCTGCCATCGCGTGCCGTCGTCCCGGCCGTCGTAGCGGAACGGCCGTTGGGAGAGCGTGCACCGGCCGTCGTCCACCGTCACTTCGACCAGTGGATGTCCACCGTGAAAGATCCAATTTTCCATGAGATCGCCCACCGGTTCGCCGGAGGCCGCTTCCAGAGCCGCCCACAGGTCGGCGTTGTCGGTGTTTCCCCCGAGGTGGTCCGACAGATAGCGCCGGACACCGTCCCGGAAGGTCTCCTCGCCGAGGAACTGCTCCAGCATCCGGACCACTGCGGCACCCTTCTCGTAGGTCAGGACGTCAAACATGGATTCGGCGTCGGCCGGCGTGACCACCGGGTACTCGATGGGGCGGGTGGAGGCTAGGGCGTCCACGTCGAAGGCTGCGGCCCGGTCGGCACAGAAGCCCGACCACATGTCCCAGTCGGGTCGCCACGCCTCGACCGCCTTGACTTCCATGAACGTGGCGAAGGCCTCGTTCAGCCAGATCCCGTTCCACCAGCGCATGGTGACCAGGTCACCGAACCAGAGGTGGGCTAGTTCGTGACTGACCACCGAGGCCACGGCTTCCAGCTCCCGCTGGTCGGCTTCGTCCGGGTCGACCAGTAGGAGGACCTCGCGGAACGTGATGCAGCCCAGGTTCTCCATGGCGCCGAAGGCGAAGTCGGGCAGGGCGACCAGGTCGACCTTGCCTCCCGGTACCTCCAGGTCGTACCAGTCGGCAAGCCACCGAAGCGAGTGGGTGGCCACCTCCAAGGCGAACGCCGTTTGGTGGCCTCGCCCCGGCGGGTAGACAATCCGGACTGGCACGCCATCCACGTCGACCGGCTCGGTCGCCTCGAGCGGCCCGACCACGAAGGCCACCAGGTAGGTGGACAGGGGAATGGTGTCGACGAACGCCACCCGGTCGGTGCCGTTGCCCAGTGGGGTGCGAGAGGCCTGGGCACCATTGGACACGGCCAGCAGGTCCTCGGAGACGATCAGCGACACCCCGAACGTGGCTTTCAGGTCTGGCTCGTCGAAGCACGGGAAGGCCCGGCGGGCGTCGGTGGACTGGAACTGGGTGGCGGCGATGGTGTGCTCGGTGCCGTCGTCGGCGACCAGGGTGCTCCGGTAGAAGCCTCTTAGCCGGTCGTTCAGGATTCCTGAGAACGACACCTCCAACCGGAGCGGCCCGACGGCCCACGGTTCAGAGACGTCTAGGTGGAGCCGCTGGTCGGCCTCGTCCACGGTGACCGACAGGGGGATACGTCGGTCTGCCACCACGGCCATCGCCTCGTGGACAACCAGCTCAGCGGCATTGCAGGTGATCCGGTCGGTGGGCTCCACCACCGTGGTTTCGATGATCACCGTCCCGTCGAAGGTGTGGGCTACCAGGTTGGGGGCCAACTCCAACTCGTAGTGGCGGGGTAGGACGTTCCTGGGGAGGCGGTGGTCGGCCACGGGCGGCGAGCGTACCGGCCGGGCGGGTACCTTTCGCCGACGTGTAGCGGGCATGATGTCGGTCGGACGGTCACCTGGGCCAGTCCTACGGCTCGGGGGAGGCCAGAGTGGGAGAGGCCGTGGGAGACCTTGCGCTGGACGTGGTGGGCGTCGGGAACGCCATCGTCGATGTCCTGGCTGAGGTCGACGAGACATTCGTCGTCGAGCACGGCCTGGCCAAGGGCTCAATGACGCTCATCGACGCCGACCGGGCCGTCGAGCTCTACGCCGCCATGCCGCCCGGACTGGAAGAGTCGGGCGGGTCGGCGGCCAACACCATGGTCGGCGTGGCGTCTTTCGGCGGGCGGGCGGCCTACATCGGCAAGGTGGCCGACGACTTCCTGGGTGAGGTCTTTCGGAGGGACCTGCGCCACGTGGGTGTCCGGTTCGACGTACCTGGGGTGGCCGGCGCCGATCCCACGGGACGGTGCCTCATTCAGGTGACCCCGGACGCGCAGCGAACTATGAACACACACCTGGGGATCTCTTCCCACCTCTCGCCGGACGATGTCGCCCCCGACCTGGTGGCCTCGGCCTCTCACCTCTATTGCGAGGGTTACCTCTGGGATACCGAGGAGGCCAAGGCGGCGATCCGCCGCGCCATGGACGTGGCCCACGCCGCCGGCCGGACGGTATCGCTCAGCCTTTCCGACGGATTCTGCGTGGACCGGCACCGCGACGAGTGGCGGGGCCTGCTGGCTGACCGGGTGGACGTGGTGTTCGGCAACGGCAACGAGATGTGCTCGCTGTTCCAGGTAGACGACGTCGACGAGGCGATCGAAGCCGTGTCCAGGGAGGTGGACCTGGCCTTTGTGACGCTGGGACAGCGGGGGTCGCTGGTCGTCCACGGGTCCGAACGGATCCCAGTGGTGGCCGACGAACTCCACGCCGTTGTCGACACCACGGGGGCCGGCGACCTGTACGCCTCCGGGGTCCTTTACGGCCTCAGTCAGGGAGCCGACCTAGCCCACGCGGCCCGGCTGGGGAGTATCGCTGCGGCCGAGGTGATCAGCCACCTGGGAGCCCGGCCGGAAAACGACCTGGTGGCCGTGGCCGAGTCGATCCTGGGCTGACCGAGGCGTTTACCGCTCCGATCGGGTGGGACGAGGAACCCGGGGGTACCGTCCGGGTCATGAGCGACGGCTACACCTGCTTCGACGTCAAGTTGGACGGCGGCGTCGCCACGGTCACCCTTAGCCGTGGCGAGCAGCTGAACACCATGACTCCCGCCTTCTGGAATGAGCTCCCGGCCCTGGTGAGAGACCTAGACGCCTCCGGGGAGGCCCGAGTGGTGGTACTGGCTTCCACGGGACGCCACTTTTCTGCCGGCATGGACCTTTCAGTATTCGGCAGCACTCGTCCCGAGGGCGAGACGGGTCGCCTGCGATCTAACCTGCGGGCCAACGTCCTACACCTTCAGGAGACGTTCTCGGTCTTCGAGAAGGCCCGGATGCCGGTCCTGGCAGCCGTCCAGGGTGGCTGCATTGGCGGGGCGGTCGACATGGTTACGGCGTGCGACATGCGGTACGCCACCGAGGACGCCTTCTTCTGCATCCAGGAGATCAACATTGGTATGACGGCCGACGTGGGCACCCTGCAGCGGCTTCCCAGGCTTATCCCTGAAGGTGTGTGCCGTGAGCTGGCCTACACCGGTCGACGGATGCCGGCCGCTGAGGCGAAGGCCGTTGGCCTGGTCAACGAGGTCTACAGCGACCACGAGGCCCTGCTGGACGGCGTGCACGAGGTGGCCCGCACCATCGCCACCCGGTCGCCGCTGGCCATCTACGGGTCTAAACAGATGATCACCTACGCCCGGGACCACTCCACGGCCGACTCACTGGACCACATGGCCACCTGGCAGGCCGGCATGTTCCAACCGGCTGACATGGCCGAGGCGTTCGCTGCGCAGGCCGAGGGGCGGGAGGGCGACTTCGACGACCTGCTGCCCTTCCGGGGTGGCCTGGCCGACGGCGTCTGACCCCGGTTAGGTGAGTACTCGGCCGGTCCACCTGGGCCTGGCCGCGGCCCGGCGCATTGCCCTGGCCGCCCAGGGGTTCGCCGACCGTCCACCCTCCGGGCGAGTCGACGTCCGGCACTTCCGACGGGTCCTGGGGCGTCTCGGTCTGCTGCAACTGGACTCGGTGCAGGCCGTCTGCCGCTCCCACTACTTGCCCGTCTACAGCCGACTTGGCGCCTACGACCGTGCGGCCCTGGACCGGTGGCTGTGGCACTCCGGCGAAATGTTCGAGGCGTGGTTACACGAGGCATCGATCCTGCCCGTCGACCGGGAACCCTCTCTCCGGTGGCTCCGGGCCCGGGCCCGGGCGGGCGAGACGTGGGCTGGCCTGGCCGCCTTGGCCAAGAAGCGGGCCGAGTACGTGGCCTCCGTCCTCGACGAGGTGGTGTGCCGGGGGCCGATCACCGCCGCCGACCTCGCCGACCCCCGTCCCCGGAACGGGTCCTGGTGGGACGGACGCTCGGACGGCAAGCGGGCCGTGGACTGGTTGTTCCGGGTGGGCGACGTGGGGAGCCGGCGGGTCGGGAACTTCCAGCGCACATACATGGTGTTCGACGAGGTCGTTCCAGCTTCCGTCCGGGGGCGCCCCACCCCCTCGGAAGCCGACGCCCAGGCCGATCTGCTTGAGGAGGCAGGACGTTGCCACGGGGTGGGGACGGCTGCTGACTTGGCTGACTACCACCGGATCAGCCTCCGCGAGGCACGGCCACGGCTGGACGACCTGGTGGACCAGGGTCGCCTGGTGCCGGCCACCGTGGATGGCTGGCGCGACGACGCTTTCCTCCATCCCGACGCGACCCGCCCCCGGTCGGTGGCGGCCCGGGCCCTCCTGTCGCCCTTCGACCCGGTGGTGTGGTTCCGGCCACGGGCCGAGCGGCTCTTCAACTTCCGGTACCGCATCGAGATCTACGTGCCGGCCGGCAAGCGGGAGTACGGGTACTACGTGCTGCCGTTCCTCTTAGGCGACCGCCTGGTGGGCCGAGTGGACCTCAAAGCCGACCGGGCCGCCGGCCGACTCCTTGCCCGCGGCACGTATGCCGAAGAGGGGGTCGACCAGAACTGGGTGGCCGTCGAGCTCTCCGTCGAGCTTGACCGCCTAGCCGCCTTCCTGGGGCTGTCCGAGGTGTCGGTGGGACCCAGGGGAAACCTGGCCTCCGCCCTGCGCTCGACCCGGCGAGGCTGAGCGCCGAAGGGCTCAGGTGCGGGCCCGACACCAGGCGGCGTAGCGGGACAGGTGGCCGAGGGCGACCACGGCCCGGTCGGCTGACGGGTAGCAGAGCCGTCCCGACTCCCGGACGGCGGTGACCATGGGATTGTCCGGTTGGGCCACGGCCAGTTCCGAGGCCACTAGCACCGGCTTGCCGTGAGAGGTGGCGGCCGCCACCGCCGCCTCGGCGTACCGCTGCTCCTGACGCTCGTGGAAATCAACGATGCGGTCCAGGCCATAGTCGGGATGGAAGGGGCCGTCGCGGGTCAGTGCCGCCGTGTTGCCCTGGATGCCCAGGCCCAGCTGGACCACTGAGTCGACGGCCGGGTGGCCGGCCACCAAGTCGAGCAGTTCGGGGATGGTGTCCCGGGTTTCGCCCCCCGCCAGGTCCACCGGGTTGTTCCGGCTCCAGCGTGGCGGGAGCAGGGCGTCCACGGAGGCCAGCAGGTCAGCAGGCAGGGCGGTCAGGACCAGGTCGGGATGGGCGGTCACGGCGTCCGCGGTGACCACCCCCCAGCCTCCGGCCGTGGTCAAGACCAGGACACCGTTCCCGCCCGGCAGGGGCTGAGTGGCCAAGGTGGCCGCCGCCTCGAAGGCCGCCTCGATAGTGGTCGCCCGGACCATTCCGGCCTGGCGGGCCATACCGTCGAACACCCGGTCGTCGGTGGCCAGGGAGCCGGTGTGGGAGGCGGCAGCCCGCTGGCCACCGTGGGTAGCCCCACCCTTGACGACAACCACGGGCATACGGGGGGTCACCGACCGGATTCGCTCGAAGAAGTCTCGGCCGTCGTCCAGGCCCTCCACGTAACAGAGCCCGACGTCGGTTTCCGGATCGTCGGCGAACCACTCCAAGTAGTCGGCGACACCAGTGGCTGCCGCGTTGCCGGCCGACACCGAGCGGCTCAGGCCGACGCCCGTTTGGCTGGCGTAGTTCTGGAAGGCCGACACAAAGTTGCCGGACTGAGACGCGACACCGATCCGACCGCGGGGGGGGAAGGGGGCCACGATCTGTGCGCACAGACCGACCGATGGTGAGGTGACACCCTGGCCGTTGGGCCCGGCCAGCACCAGGTCCAACTCGTCGGCCAGAGTCACCAGCCGGGCCTCGGCTTCAGCCCCCTCGGGCCCCGCCTCGGCGTAACCGCCCGCGGCCACGAATACGGCCCGTACGCCACGCTCCGCCGCCGATCGAATGATCTCCTCGTTGGCCGACACCGGGGTGCACGCCACCAGGAGGTCGGCCGCACCGTGGGGGACGGCGTCGACCGAGGTCAGGACTGGCCGGCCCAAGATGGTGTCCTCACCACGGCCAACGGCGAACACGTCGCCCCGGTAGCCGCAGGACAACAGGTTATGGAGAGTCACGAAGCCGAACTTTCCCGGATGGCTGGATACCCCGGTGACCACTACCCCTCGGGGTTCAAACAGCGGGGTCAGGTCCCGGGCCATCAGGCGGGGTCCTTGTCCCGGAAGGCCTCGACCAGGGCGTCCACGGCGACGGCCTGGCCGTCGACGAGGATCAACGGGTTCAGGTCCACCGAGGCCACGTCGGGGTCGGTGGACAGGTCACCGAGGGCGCAAAGGATTTCGGCCAGGGCGTTGCGGTCCACGGCTGGCTCACCGCGGAACTCTCCGAGTAGGGCCTGGGCACCTAGGTCATTGATCAGGTCGTGGGCGTCGAGGCGGTCCAACGGTGCCAACCGGAAGGCCGCGTCGGCTACCGCCTCGGCCAGTACGCCGCCCACCCCGAGCATTACGCACGGGCCGAACTGCGGGTTGCGGACCATTCCGGCGATCAGCTCCCGGGAGCCTCGGACCATGGTGGAGACCAGCAGCTCAACTGGCCCATCCTCGGGCCGGGCGGCGGCTAGCAACTCGGTTGCTGCCTTCCGGACCTCGTCCTCGGAGGTCAGCGACAGGCGGACCAGGCCCCGCTCGGTCTTATGGGCGATGGCATCACCGCACAACTTGATGACCGCCGGTAGGCCAACAGAACGGGCAACGTCAACCGCGGCCTCCGGATCACCGACCGTGGCCCAAGCCGATACCGGGATACCTGCGTCGGCGACTATCTGGCGAGAGCGCGCCTCGGAGAGCGTCCGTGTTCCCCGCCTCGTGGGGGAATCGATCCCGTTCTCGGTCATCCCACAGGGTAGGTAGCCGCACCCGGGGTCGGGCAATGCGAGGCAGGATCCGGACCGGATCGACGGTCCAGGGTGGCCGGACTAACGGACCGAGGCGATCCTGAGCGGTTCAACCCCTGGCCCCTATCCTCTCGGCGGTGAGCATGCACGAGTTCGACCACGAGAGCGAGGAACTCGTACGGTCGGTGTTCGATTACGCCCTAGACCGTCTGCGCAACGAGCCCCCGCTGGACGGTCCGATGAGTGCCGAGGAGCTCTATGCGCTGGTCGGCGAGACGATCACCCCGGCGGGTCTCGGTGGCTCCGAGGCGCTCCGCCGCTACGCCGACCACCTCGCGCCGGCCTCCATCTCGGCCGACCACCCCCGGTACCTGGCCTTCGTTCCCGGAGCCCCGACCAAGGCGGCCTCGGCGTTCGACCTCGTGCTCGGCTCCTCCTCGCTTTGTGGTTCGACCTGGCTGGACGGTGCCGGCATGGTCTTTGCCGAGAACCAGGCCCTGCGGTGGATCGCCGACCTGGCTGACATGCCCGCTTCGGCCGGCGGCTGTTTCGTCACCGGCGGCACGATGGCCAACCTCTCGGCCCTGGTTACGGCACGGTACGAGGCAATCCAGAAGCGTGTCGCGGCCCGACAGCCCCGCCCTAACCGATGGGCTGTTGTCGCTTCGGAGAGCACACACTCCTCGGTCGACTCGTCGGCAAGGGTCATGGACGTCGACGTCATCCTGGCAGCGGTCGACGGGGACCGGAAGCTACGCGGCAGTGCCGTAGCCGAGGCGATCACCGGTCGACCGGCGGGCACCGAGGTGTTCGCCGTCGTCGCCACGGCAGGCACCACCAACCTGGGCATCGTTGACGCCCTTGACGGCATCGCCGAGGCCTGCGCCGAAGCCGGTGTGTGGCTACACGTAGACGGCGCCTACGGCGGCGCAGCGATGGCCGCCCCGTCGGTCCGCAGACGGTTCGACGGCATCGAACGGTGCGACTCGTTGGTGGTCGACCCCCACAAGTGGCTCTTCTCGCCCTTCGACTGTGCGGCGCTGCTCTACCGGGATCCGCCGGTGGCTCGGGCGGCCCACACCCAGCACGCCGGGTACCTAGAGCCGATTATCGACGACACGGTCTGGAACCCCTGCGACTACGCGCACGTCCTGACCCGTCGGGCCCGAGGTATGCCCTTCTGGTTCTCGCTGGCCGTCCATGGGACCGACGCCTACCGGGACGCCATCGAGCACACCTTGGACGTGGCCCGGGCGGCAAGAGACCTGGTCGTCGCCGCCCCGCATTTGGAACTCCTGGTCGAGCCCGAACTCTCGGTCGTGGCCTTCCGACGAACAGGCTGGGACCTGGCCGACTACCAGACGTGGTGCGACCGCCTGCTGGCCGACGGCACGGCCCTGCTCACTCCGACCACCGTCGACGGAACTGGCGCCATGCGGGTCTGCATCGTCAACCCCCGGACCACCGTCGAGGACTTGGCCGAGGTCCTCGCCACGCTGGAACCCGGGGCCTGAGCCGGGATTTGCTCCGGGACCCGTCGACCAAACTCCGGGTCATCGGCCCCGAGGACGGGTGTCGGACACCGTCCGATGGTTGCCAGTCAGGCTGACAGGGCGGCGTATCCGGGCTTGATCCGGTCGTTGATGAGGGCAAGGCGCTCGTTGAACGGCAGGAAAGCACTCTTCATGGCGTTGATGGTCAGCCACCGAAAGTCGTCCAGCCCCCAGTCGAAAGCCTCGCCGACAGCGGCCATCTCCGACGTCATGGACACGCCGCTCATTAGGCGGTTGTCGGTGTTGACAGTGATCCGGAACCCCAGGTCCCGGAGCAGCCCGATGGGGTGAGCAGCCACGTCGACTGCCGCTCCGGTGTGAACGTTGGACGTCGGGCAGAGCTCGAGGGGGATGCGGCGATCCCGGACGAAGGAGGCCAGGCGACCCAGGCGGGGCGGAGCATCGTCAGGCACCTCAATGTCGTCCACGATTCGCACCCCGTGGCCCAGCCGCTCGGCCCCGCAGAACTGGACGGCCTCCCAGATAGAGGCCGGTCCAAAGGCCTCCCCGGCATGGATGGTGAAGTGGAAGTTCTCTCGTTGCAGGTACTGGAAGGCCTCCAAGTGGAGGGTCGGAGGGTAACCGGCCTCCCGGCCGGCGATGTCAAACCCGACCACGCCCTGGTCCCGGTACCGGACGGCCACCTCGGCCACGGCCATCGAGTCGGTCGAGGTGCGCATTGCGGTCACCAGGGTCCGGATGACCAGGTTGGTTCCCGACGAGCCGTCAGCGAACCCGGCCAGGACCGCCTCCAGCACCTCGTCCAGCGCCATGCCCCGGTCGGTGTGGAGAGCGGGGGCGAAGCGGACCTCGGCGTAGACGCATCCATCGGCGGCCAGGTCGGCCGCGCACTCGGCAGCCACCCGGTGGCAGGACTCAGCGGTCTGCATAACCCCGACGGTGTGGTCGAAGGTCTCCAGGTAGAGGCCAAGGTCCCGCCGGTCGGCGCCCCTCCTGAACCAGGTGGCCAGCTCGGCCGGATCGGTGGTGGGCAGGTCCCGGTAGCCGGTCAGGTCGGCCAACTCAACGACGGTGGTGGGCCGCAGCCCGCCGTCCAGGTGATCGTGGAGGACGACCTTGGGTGCCTGGTGGATCAGGTCGCGGTCCGGTGCCACGGTTTCCATGGTGCAGGTTACCCGGGGTTGTGGACCAGGCCCGGGGGAGGGGAGGGGAGGTCAGGCGAAGCCGCGAAGCGGTAGGTCTGCACTGCGCTGCAGCCAGTTGTCGTCCCGGTAGTGGGCCGTCCCGTCGATCACGTGCAACGTGTAGGCAAGACGCGGGCGGTCCGAGGTGTTGGCGCCGCTCCAGTGGGGGAGGCATCCGTGGAAGGCGACCAGGGTTCCAGCTTCTGCCTCCATCGGCACCAGGTCACCGTGGTCGTACGGCGTGGGGTCCAGGACGTCGGTGGTGGTGCCGCCGGTGCCGTCGAGTCGGAACCGGGTCCGGGCGCCGCCGACGTGTCCTCCCGGGATGGCCCACATGCAGCCGTTAGCGACCGTGGCGTCGTCAAGGGCGAACCAGAGGCCAACCACCGTCTGGGGGTCGGTCCACAGGAAGGAGTGGTCGCAATGGCAGACCACCTCCCCGCCGATCCGGGGGGGCTTAAAGATGACCATGGACTGCAGGAGGAGTGGGTCGGTGACGCCCAGCTCGGCCACCAGGGAGGCAAGGTCACTCGTTCGGGAGAACTGGTCGAAGGCCGGGTCAAGGTCGTGCAGGGCATGGCCCATCTTGTTCAGAGCCCGGTCCATTGGAGCGACCAGGTTTCCGTCGGCGTCAAAGGCCCCGTTCTCGAAGAACGGACGGATCACGTCAGCTGATGTGAGAAACCAGTCGTCCTGGGCGTGGGTCTGCTCGGTGGTGGAGAACACGGTGGCCGCGCCGTCGGGTAGGCCCTGTGAGGCGTAGCCGGCTACCAGCTCGTCGATGCGGCGGCGGAGGGACTCGACCCGGTCGGGTGACACAAACCCGGGTAGGACTACGAAGCCGTCGCGTTCCCAAGCCTCCCGACGATCCTTGTCCAGGACGGTGCTCGCCGCGCTCACTCCTGGCCTCGCCGGTATCGAAGCCCATTGGCGGCCGGCATGCGGAGACGGCTCGAGGCGAACACCAGGACCAGAAGGGTGGCGACGTGGGGGGTGATTGGCGGCAGTTCACGCATGACCTCTTCACTCACCGAGTACCACCACAGCACGACGAGGGCTAGAGCAGCGAACCCAGTCCCCGCTGCAGGTCGACGTCGAAGGACTGCTCGCACGGCCAGAGCAGCCAGGGCTGCGCCGACTAACAGCAAGAGGGCGTGTACCGCGGTGCGGTCACGGAGTTGCAGAGCGTCAGCGAAACCGAAGAGCATCGAGCCAAGGAAAGCACCTACCGGTTGCCAGTTGCCGAAGATGACAGTGGCCAGCCCGATGAACCCTCGGCCCTGAACTTGAGCCTCTCGGTAGATGCCGGTCTGTTCAATGACGATGAAGGCGCCACCGAAGCCGGCCAGACCGCCACTGACTACCACGGCAAGGGTCTTCATCCGGTACACGTTGACTCCGAGACTGTCCGCAGCGACTGGGTGCTCGCCGGCCGCCCGGATTCGCAAGCCAAGACTCGTTCGCCACAGGATCACCACTGAGGCAGGGACGAGGAGTAGCGCCAACAGGGTCGCCCAAGAGACGTTGCTGGTGATTCCAGACAAAAGGGCTGACAGGTCTGACACTAGGAACCATCCCTGGTCAGAGAGCCAGCCGAAAAGGTCGGGGGTGCTCCATCCAAACATGTCGCCACCCGAAACGAATGGCAGATCCCCGTGTCCTACCGACTCCACCCGCGGAGATTGGGTGATGCCACCTCCGGAGCGAGCCGCAAAGACTTCGCCGGACAGGAACCGGGCCAGGGCCGGCGCCAGGATGTTGATGGCCACGCCGGAGATGATGTGGTCGACGCCGAAACCGACCGTGGCTATTGCGTGGAGTAGGCCACCCGCGGCTCCGCCGGCTACACCGATGGCTAGGCCCCACCAGGGCCCGAATTCCAGCGCCCCCCAGGCTCCGAACCAGGTGCCCAGAATCATCATTCCTTCGAGGCCGATATTCACCACGCCGGCTCGTTCGGCCCAGATCCCGCCCAGGCCGGCTAACAGAATTGGTATGGCCCGCCGGAGGGTGGATTCGGCGGTACCAGCCGAGATCAGATCAGTGGTCTCTGGTCGCGCCAGCTCTTGAGTAAGCGAGAGAGCTATGACCAAGCCGAGGGCGGCGACCATCCATCGCATTACCACCGAGTCACGCAAGGTCGGGCGCCTCATGACGTCGGTTCCAGAGTTCGCTGGGTGGCCGACGCAGCGTCTCGAGCCTCCTGGGCCCGACGGATTCGGTTAACCACCTCGTAGGCCACAACAGCTGAGAGCACGACCACTCCCTGGAGGATGGACACGATCTCTCGTGGGGTATCGCCTACCACGTCCAGGATGGGCGCAGCGCTGTCAAGCCAGCCGAACAGGAGGGCCCCCACTGCCACTCCGGCAGGATGATTGCGTCCAATGAGGGCGATCGCTATGCCCGTAAAGCCCAGACCCCGAGTAAACCCGAGGTCGTATTTGTAGCTGTCGCCCAGGATCTCCGGTAGGCCGATCAGGCCGGCAACTGCACCAGATAACAGCATGGCTCGCACCACGGTGGCTCGCGGGTCCACTCCACTGGCCTCAGCGGCGAACGGGTTCAGGCCGGTGGCCCGCAGATCGAAACCGGAGCGGGTTCGGGTCAGGAAAAGGTGGAAGAGAACCCCAACGACGATGGCGATCAGGAGGAAGCCCCAGAGCTCGCGCCCCCTTCCAATCTCCCGGGTAAACATTTCCACCATCCCGTTGAGGTTGGGGAAGCGTCCTGACGGCGCGATTTCCGGCGTTGTGATGTTGAGGGTGGTGTCATCCCCATCGTCGAGCCACGTCCTGAGCAGGTAGCCGATGGCCGACAGGGCAATGGCGTTCAACATGATGGTGGAGATCACCTCATGGACGCCACGCGTCACCTTGAGATAGCCGGCAACCCCGGCATACAGGGATCCAACGGACATGGCAACGGCCATGATCAGGGCCACGTGCAAAATGGGTGGAAGGTTGACTGCCGCTCCGACGGCCGCCGCAACGAGGGCGGCCAACATGTACTGGCCTTCAACACCGATATTGAAGAGGTTCATCCGAAAGCCAATTGCGACGGCGATACCGGCCAGGTACAACTGCGTGGCCCGATTTCCCGTCTCGACGAGGGCTCCCAGACTGCTGCCGTAGGAAAGCATCTCCCGCCAGGCTTCCCACGGGCTGGTGCCGGCTATCAGCAGAACTACTGAGGAAAGGGCGACCGAAAAGATAATGGCCACAACCGGGGGAGCCAGGGCCAGCATGATCCGTCGACCGGTCATTCTTCGTCCCCGGTTACGTCCTCGGCACCGGTCATGTATCCGCCCAGTTGTCTGGGCGTGGTGGTACCTGGGTCCAGTTCGGCGACCACCCGGCCCCGCAGCATGACCACCAAGCGGTCGGCCAAACCGAGTAACTCCTCCAGATCGGCCGAGACCAGGAGCAGGGCAAGCCCGTTCTGTCTTGCGGTCCGCAACTCCTCCCAAACAGCGGCTTGAGCGCCAACGTCAATGCCCCGAGTGGGATGGGCTGCGATGAGTAGTCGGGGTGATGCAGCCATCTCCCGACCGATGACCAACTTCTGCTGATTGCCGCCCGACAAAGCTCGGGCCGACGTGTCGATGCTTGGAGTCCGGACGTCAAAGTCTTTGACAATGCGTGTCGTGGCTTCCCGGCTCCGGCGTCGGTCCAACAGCGGGCCACGAGCGAAGGGCTCCATTGTCTGGTGGCCAAGCATGGCGTTCTCCCAGAGTGGAGCGTCTAGGAGCAGGCCGCGACGGTGACGGTCCTCGGGGACGTAACCAATGAGCGCCTCGCGTCTCCGACGAACCGACCAGGTAGAGATTTCTTCGCCGTCCAAGAGAATCTGGCCGCCATCCTCTATGGAGCGAAGCCCGAGGATGGCTTCGATCAGCTCTCCCTGACCGTTTCCCTCGACACCTGCCACACCGAGGATCTCTCCTCGGCGCACAGCGAGGCTCACGTTGTCCAGAGCAGGACGCTTCGTCTCGTCGAGCACCATCACGTCGCTCAGAGACAAGGAGACGTGATCGTCGACAGCACGGGGCTCAGTTGATGGCGAGGGAAGCTCGGAACCGACCATTAGTTCGGCCAACTCCGAGGCGGTAACCCGCTTCGGATCAACAGTCGCCATCGTCCGCCCCTGTCGTAGAACTGTCACGGTGTCGGCAATGGCCAGGACCTCTTCCAACTTGTGATCGATAAACAAGATGGTGTGGCCCCGGGCCTTGAGTTCCCGGAGGTTGCGGAACAGCTCTTCCACCTCTTGAGGGACCAGCACCGATGTCGGCTCGTCCAAAATGAGAATCCGGGCTCCCCGATACAACACCTTGATGATCTCCACCCGCTGGCGTTCGCCGACCTCCAGGGTCTCGACCAGGTCGTCGGGGTGAATGTCAAGGCCGTAGGAGGCGCCGAGGTGTTCCAGGTCACGACGGGCGGCTTCCCGATCGATGAACCCCCGCTTTCGAGGTTCAGCACCGAGTACCACGTTTTCTAAGACCGTCAGATTGTCAGCCAACATGAAGTGCTGATGGACCATCCCAATGCCGTGAGCGATGGCTTCGGCAGGCGATGAGAATTGAACTTCAGCCCCCCGGACAAGCATTTGCCCTTCATCGGGTGACTGCATCCCGTAAAGGATCTTCATCAGGGTCGACTTGCCTGCACCGTTTTCTCCGACCACGGCATGGATCTCACCCTCGGCCACTTGCAGGTCGACGGCGTCGTTGGCCACCACGCCCGGGTAGCGCTTGGTAATGCCGGAGAGCTCAACGGCCGGGGTGGTCATGGCAGGGTCGCCGTCTGTAGCTCAGTAGAGGATCTTGTCGAAGAACGCTCGTGTGCGCTCCTGGGTCGGGTTGGCGAAAACCTCTTCTGGAGGGCCGACCTCGACGATCTCGCCCTCGTCGATGAACACCAAACGGTCGGCGGCTGCCCGAGCAAAACCCATCTCGTGGGTCACCACAACCATGGTCATGCCTTCGCTGGCCAACTCCAGCATGACGTCCAGGACCTCCTTGACCATCTCGGGGTCCAAGGCTGACGTCGGCTCATCGAACAGCATCACCCGAGGTTCCATGGCCAGGGACCGGGCGATGGCCACCCGCTGCTGTTGTCCACCGGAGAGTTGGCGGGGGTAGGCCTCGGCCTTCTCGGGGATGCCGACCCGGTCCAGTTGGCGCATGGCCATGTCGGTGGCCTCGGCCTTAGACCGGTTGCGGACCTTACGCTGGGCCAGCGTGATGTTTTCCAGCACGGTCAGGTGGGGGAACAGGTTGAACTGTTGGAACACCATGCCCACCTCGGCCCGGACGTGGTCCAGGTCGGTAGAGGCATCGGTCAGGTCGAAGCCGTCAACCACGACCGTTCCCTTGGTGGGAATTTCCAGCAGGTTGACGCAACGGAGCACAGTGGACTTGCCTGAACCGCTGGGGCCCACGATCACCACCACCTCGCCCTCGGCCACCTCCAGGTCCACGTCACGAACGGCGTGGATGGTCCGGTTGAAAGTCTTGGACATACCTTTCAAAACGATCATGGGAGCGGGGGTGTGCTCGGCGGTCATCGTTCCCCCTTCCGGTCCCGGGTCATTCGCTTCTCGAGGAGCCCGAGGAGCACCGAGAGTCCAAGCGTCAAGACCAGGTATATGAAGGCCACCACGAAGTAGCCCTCACGGAACTTGAACGTGCTGGCCGAGAACTGGCGGGCCCTCTGGGTGATTTCCAGGACACCCAGCACAGAGAGCAGGGAGGTGTCCTTGAGGATGGCGATGAAGTCGTTACCTAGTGGTGGGATGATGGCCCGCATCGCCTGTGGGAGGACTACCGACCGCATGGTCTGGTGCCGACTTAGGCCCAGAGAACGGCCTGCTTCGGTCTGGCCCGGCGGGATGGACTGGATACCGCCCCGGAAGATCTCCGCCATATAAGCCCCATAGATCAGGGAGAGGGTCACAATTGCCCGCATCATGAAGGAGAGCTTCAACTCCCAGCCGAACCACCTTTCTAGGGGGCCGTTGATGGCATCGGTCCCCTCAGGCACGAGGATCAGGGCCACGGTGAAGATCAGGGGCAGGATCGGGATGCCGCGCACGAACTCCACGTAGGTCCGGGACATGGTCCGGAGGACCACGTTTCGCGACATTTGGCCGATCCCGACCACCAGAGCGATCACAAGGGCGAAGGCGAACGCCTGAATGGTCGCGGAGATAGTGAGGCTGAGGCCGGGGATGATCCGGTCCCAAGCCAACTCGTAATTGTCATTGGTCAGGATCTGCCAGCCCATCCAGAGCAGGACGCCGATGATGATGGCCGCCCACCAGGGGAAGGTGTCCCACCAGGGCCGTTCGTCGGTTACCCGGTTGCCTTTCGCCGTCTTGGTTTCGTTCACTTGTTCCCCTTGTTCCGCCGGAGGGCGCCCGACCCTACCGGCTGGCCGGTCGTCAGACCGGGGCCGGTGGGTTCAAAACGGTGGGAGGCCGGGCCTTGCGGCCCGGCCTCCTCACCTCATCCCCCCGTAGGGGGATGATCACTACTTAGTTGATCAGCCAGCGGCTGCTGCTTCGGCAATCCAGCCGGCAACAACCTCTGCGTTCTCAGTCATCCAGCCGGTAGCCAGCTCAGCCACATGGGCCTGAGAGCCGTCACCATCGGTCTGGTCGACCTGCAGGAACGAAATGTCCAGAATCGAAGGCTTGAT
>ENA-UPTF01000531-UPTF01000531.1-marine-metagenome-genome-assembly--contig:-NODE-531-length-26408-cov-3.228590_pt1 | contig 26408 bp, 26 predicted proteins | sample MGYA00238166_ERZ767019 | MGnify/ENA primary metagenome ERZ767019 (study PRJEB28930, sample SAMN06266391) | marine metagenome | isolation source: Sea water from 250 m depth | place: Atlantic Ocean | study... | reverse complement strand
CCGGTGCTGGTCAATACCATGTACATCCTCCAAGACGTCAACGAAACAAATGGCGGCACACTATTAATCCCAAGCTCCCACCGGATTCTCTCCGAGGCGGGAAGTGGTGGCGAGGTTGGCGAGCTACCCCCAGCGATCAACCTGGAAGCACCCGCGGGTACTGTGATGCTCTTTGATGGGAGGACACTACATGGCACGGGTGCTAACCGATCAAAAGAATGGCGTTACGTAATGACTCAGGCTAATAACAAGACGTGGCTTCGTCAGCAAGAGAGTTGGATGCTCATGGTTAGCCCCGACATCATTGCCAATGCGAGCGATAAGCTGCTCCGTCGAATGGGACTGAGCAAGAACGCGTTGAAGGTCCGTCAAGAGCTCGAGAACGGCGCATTTAACCCCGTTGGGGAGTTGACGAGAGAAATCGCAGAAAAGCTCGAAGCGAATACCTACAGTGTCAGTCAACCTATTGAGATCGTCGGCTATGAACACCGCGTGCAAAAAGCACCGAACCAATAAGGCGCTAGTTGTCGTCTCCTCCGTTGACGGACCCGCGGAAACCAGGAGCACCACTTGAAGGAAAAATCTTGACGACCGCAGTTTCGGGGCTGAAATCCAAGTCAGTTTCAACCGCTGACTCTACACCCCAAGTTCGTTCAGCTAGCGACGCACAACCACCACATCCGTACCCCAAACCCGTCGTCGCGCGAATACCCGCAAGGGATTCACCTTTCGCGAGTCGCGATTCAATATCCTCCCTGGTGACGTGAAAGCAGTAACACACGATCATCGACTCATCATACTCGATGGCAACCCCTTCCCGAGCCTTTTCGCTCGATCTCTCGTCGGGCACCTCTGGGCCTCATGGCTTCCCCCTTCACCACAGCTGCAATATTCGCCACGCAAGTTGTGCGATGAAAGAAGACTCCGCGACGTCAAGCGACGGCCTTTGGCCGCATCGCCGAGCAACAGAATATCCCTGTTTACCAAGAGGGTGGCGAACGCTGTGAAGCGAATTGGACACAGCCTTAAGATGTGGGGGATTCTAATTTTCTTTTGCTCGAGCTGCTCAACGACCCACCAGCACGACAAAGCCGAGGTCTATTTCCCCAAAGAAACGGTATGCCATCCCTATCGCATCCCGTTGGAGTGTGTGGACGGACACTGCGCCCGCAACGCGAGACTTGAAGTCGATTGCGAACTGAGTCGCCGCGATTGAGTCAACTACCTGCGCGTCGTTTCCTTAAGGAAAGTCCATGCCATCTCGCTGGTGTTCAGATCTAGCGCCATACCCTCATAAGGCAGATGGCCGGCTTCGAACACACTGAGTAGCGCGACATCAGCCGCATTAGTACACCCAGACGCCCTCAGAAGTTCGTGGCGACCCTCCCGCCAAACCACCTCACCCTCACCTGAACACCCGTTACGAATTCTCCAGTGCTCGAAATTCTTGATCGCACCGTTCCACTTACCTTCCTGGTATTCGACAACTCTGTCGACCGTTCCGTGCACTTCCATAACCGGAATCGGTGTATAGGATGTCGGCACGTCGCTTAATAAGTACATCGACATGCAGGCGGCGCCCGCAAATAGGTCGCTTGCTTCTGCCGCCAATCGCTGAGCCATTGCGCAGCCATTGGAAAGACCCGTCACGTACACTCGTTTAGGGTCGATCGGATATTGACGGATCAGTTGTGCAACCATGTCCCGTATGAACCCCACGTCGTCAATTTCTTCGAAAATCGCGGTACCACAGCACCCCTGGCCGGGGACCTCCGGAGCCTCCCTCGGCGATAACCATTGAATTCCACCGGCGTTCCAACTCCTTTGAATACCCTGTGGCCACGCAACGACAAACCCCTCTCGCACAGCAATTTCCTCAAAGCCTGACAGGCCACGTTGTCCCGTCTTGCTGCTGCTGTAGCCATGGAGATCGAGCAGTAATGGGACCGGCGTTTCCAGATCGGAAGGTACAAGAATGTCCCAACATCGAAGGTATTCACCCTGAGGTGTATCGAGACATTCATCTCCATGGGGCACGGTATGATCCAGGGGCCGAAACCACCATACCGCCAATACCACTAGCCCGATGGCTAGTACCCCGACAATTCCAAGCATCCACAGTAAAACTTTCTTGACCAATTTCACGTGAGTGCTCGCGTTTCTATCGTCTACACAGCACAACAGTATAGTCGTAGAGGTCGCTCGGTTGTCCGCGCTTGTCGAAGCGCCGTCGCTTCGGTTTGGGCGAATAGATAACGTCTGGATCAGCCGCCGCACCATCCACCACCCACCTCGCCTCTTCTTCGCGCGTCCCACCCGTTCTGATATCGTGCTCGACACGCGCATCAAGCTTACCGGGGTCACGATAACGGCCATGAAACGCAGAATCGTTGGTCAATCTTCGTTCAACGCACTCGTCGGTGCGGCTGTCATTTTCTTGTCGAGTTGCGCCGACGAGTCGTCTTCAACAAGCGAACAGAACGTAGGAACGTCAGCAACTAAAGCCATATCAGTCGTCGGTGATGTGGACGACGCACGAATCATCGGCGCGTTCACGAGCGAGCCTGGAAGCTGGCTTGCCTACGGTCAAACGTACAAAGAGCAACGATTCTCCATGCTTACGCAAATTGATAGGGTCAATGTCGCCGACTTGGGCCTTGCCTGGACGAAGCCCATCGGCGCTATGGAGCGGATGCAAGCGACGCCCCTTGTGGTTGACGGCGTGATGTACGTGACCAATGGATTGAGCGTGGTCTACGCGATAGACGCGATATCCGGGGAAGAAATTTGGGCCTTTGATCCACAAACGGACCGAAGCTACATTCAATACGCGTTTGACCTCCCGACCAATCGGGGCGTCGCCGTGTACAAAGGGCGAGTCTACGTCGCGACATTCGACGGACGACTGATTGCCATCGACGCCAGTACCGGCAAAGAAGTATGGGACGTCGACACCTGGCATCCATCGGCGCTAGATCGTTTCAATATCACCGGCGCACCCAGGGCTGCGGCCGGAAAAATTTTTATTGGTCAAGGCAGTTCCGAGAGTAGGCGCCGCCGAGGCTACGTCACCGCCTACGACGCCGACACAGGTGAACTTGCCTGGCGCTTTTACTTGGTGCCCGGCGATCCGAGTAAACCCTTCGAGCATCCAGCGATGGAGTTGGCAGCACAAACATGGGGCGGCGAATGGTGGAAGTTTGGGGGCGGTGGGACCGCCTGGAATTCGCTCGTTTATGACGAAGAATTCAACAGTCTTTACATTGGAGTAGGCAACGGCGCGCCATGGCCACGCGCGATTCGCTCGCCCGGGGGAGGCGATGATCTGTTTCTCAGCGCGATCGTTTCGGTGAATGTCGAGACTGGCCGCATGAATTGGTACTACCAAACAACGCCCGGCGACAACTGGGATTACAGCTCGGCCATGGACATGACGCTTACCGAAATGGAAGTCGACGGCGTCGTCCGGAAGGTACTTCTGCAAGCACCGAAAAATGGATTCTTCTACGTACTTGATCGTACCGACGGGACCTTGCTACGTGCGCATCCATATACCGAGGGAATCAACTGGGCTACCCACATCGACATGGAAACCGGACGACCCGTTGAAAATCCGGAAGCGCGTTACGAAGAGAACGGCTATTGGATGTTGCCCGCCAATGCCGGTGCACACAATTGGGAACCGCAATCATGGGACCAAACACTCGGGGTCATGTACTTCTATTATCACGACTACCCCAATTTCTATTCGCTTGATGAGGCCTTCGTTAAAACGGGGGTATACAAAATAAGACCGCGTGGATTGAGTCTCGGGATTGGAGAGGGAGAATATCGACGCGCGCTCGAGGCCAAAGCCGGACCGCGCCCGGAAACCAAGGGCTACATTACGGCATTCGATCCATTGACTGGCGAACACAGGTGGCGTCATCAGCTTGACACCGCATTCAACGGTGGAGTCTTGGCCACAACAACCGGCCTGGTGTTTCAAGGCGAAGGCAACGGACGATTTACCGCCCGGGATACTGCCACCGGCGAGCCAATTTGGAGTTATGAAACATCTGGGCGGTTCTCGTCGTCGCTGATCAGCTACATGATTGACGACGTTCAGTATGTCGCTACCGTCGTCAGCGGCAACAATTACGACTTACGCGGTTCTGTACTTGTCTTTAGACTCGGCGGTGGTCACGTGATGGCGTCCACCGAGCAAAGAAAACTGGAAATCCCAGAACAACCAACCATTGAGGCTTCCGAGGAAACCATCGAGCAGGGAGACGCTCTCTATCACGCTCATTGTGCAACGTGTCACCGGGGTATCGGTGTCACGTCCATCGTCGCTACCGCCGTCCCAGACCTCCGGGCGATGACAGAGGAAATCCACGGTCAGTACACCGACATCGTTCTCAAGGGAAGCCTTTTAGAGAAAGGAATGGCGGGGTTCGAAGGAACCCTCGACAGCGCCCAAGCAGAGGCGATTCGCGCTTTCATCGTCACCGAAGCCAATAAAATCCGTAAGCGACGGGACGACGTCGCGAAGCGTTTCAACACGCGACGGGACGGCTCACAACGCCGGTGAGGTGGCGCGCACAACGAGTCTCCCTTCAATCGATGAACCATGAGGTGATGTCTACGTCGGCGGGGACCGGGACAAAGACCATCCGTACTGGCCCTTCCACAACCCTACTGGTATGTCCACGACCCGTCACGGTGTCGGGCATAAACACTTCACCCGGTCCCCATCGTCTCTCGTCGCCGTCCGTCGTGCCAATCTCCCATATACCCTCGAGCATGATGCAAAGCTGCCGCGTCGGGGCATTATGCCAATCCTGAAACGCGCCTTTCGGCACTTCAAAAATTCGAACACTGGGGGATGCAAATGCTTCGCTAAATCGGAGTTCATTTCCCCACGCATCGGTGGTGCTTGTCGCTACTGGAATATCAACCTCGTCGAAAGCCGAACCGCCGCCTGTCGTCGTGAAAAATCTTGTTACTTTCACCTATTTTTCTCCATCTAATTGCGTTTCGTTCGCTCGTGCGACCAACGAGAATAACCCCCACCTAATCCGCCCGGCCCGGACTCAGCTGAGACACCGAACCCCTGAACAAGAAACTTTTTTCACCCCACCAATCGATCGAACAATCCGCCCCAGAGCTTGGAAGGGGCGTTGGAGCTTCGTTCCGTTCGATCGGCCAGATCGCCAATAAACCGAATTGCCCTGGCCCCCGCCCAACGCATCGGTTCAGGCTGCCAACGCTTGGCCCAGTCACCAACCCAAGGGAGTCGCGCAAGATCCGATGTTCCGCCTGAAACGAGCTCGCAGAGGACGCGACCCGCTAAATTACTCGCGGCGACGCCTTCACCCACGTATCCGCCGGCACTACCAAGTCCGGTGTGTCGATCAAACGAGACACACGGGCGCCAGTTTCTCGTGACACCCATCAACCCACCCCATCGGTGCGTGATCGCGACATCACCAAGCGCAGGGAAGAAATCGCGTAAATTTTTCTCCACGATGTCCAACATGGGATCATCTGGCAGGACGCGTGCTTTACGCTTGGAGCCGAAGTAATAACTGCCTCGACCTCCGAATGCCAGCCGATCATCAAGTGTTCGTTGTCCATAGATCACGACACGACGCCCGTCGCCAAAGGTTTCACGCCGATGCAAACCGATGTCCTCCCAAGTCCCCTGCGGCAACGGTTCGGTGGCCACCATCATCGAATACAACGGTAGGACTTGGCGTCTTTGATTACTGAGCGATTCCGTATAGCCCTCGGTGGTGCGCAGGACAATCGAGGCATCGATCGAACCCACGTCGGTATGTATTCGTCCGGGCTCGTATCCCGTCACCGGCGTCATTTCATGAATGACCACACCCAACCCTCGAACGCTCTCGGCTAACCCTTTCACTAACCTAGCCGGATGGATCGCGGCACAATGCGGCGTGTAGCTAGCACCGTAATTTGTTGCACAGTTGATGCGATCCTTTGCCTCATTCGCTGGCAGCCACCGATAATCGTCCTCGGAGAAGCCCATTTCATGGAAACGCGCGACCCTTTCCTGCATCGGTTTCACGCGAAAAGGGAGCGTCGCGACGCTCAGCGTGCCACCTTTTTGGTAGTGGCAATCAATATTTTCAGCCTGACAAACGCGACCAACCTCATCGACCGTGTCATGCATCGCGCGAAGAACTTGAACGCCAACTTGTCTCGTTTGAGGCTTCGCTAACAGTTCTTCGACCCCCATTGCCAGGCCCATGCACCAACCACCATTTCTCCCGCTAGCGCCAAAGCCAACCGTCACGGCCTCAAAAATTGCGATGTTGAAATCGGGCCGTCGCTGTTTCAGGTAATACGCTGTCCATAAACCCGTATAACCTGCGCCGATGATGGCTACATCGATCGCTTTGGGCAGAGAGAGTGGTTTTTGAGGCTCCGGCAACGACTCAAGCGAGTCAAACCAGAAGCTGCCGTTGTCGTGTGTCGCGATAGACATCGGGCTGATCTCGACACCTTCAGCAATCTCAAGGACTGGAACGCTGCATTAAGCCACGAACTCGTATCCATTGCAGATTGATTAATTCGTATCGGCAGGCGTACGTTTGCAAATCGAACACAAACCCATCGATCGGGGCGTAGGCACCATGAAAAAATTTTGGCTACTCGTTGGATTAGGCGGATGCGTCGCCGTTTCGGCCATCGCGCGAGACGAGTTGGCGGTATCCAACACGGTCATTCGATTCGACCAAGCTGATGCGCTACCAAAGGCTCATCCAGAAGATGTGGGCATGTCGAGTAAACGATTACGCCGTATCGCCACCGCAATGCAGCGGCACATCGATTCCCAAAAAAGTCTCTGCTGATGCCCAAACGTGCCAACAAACGGCGCAAACACATTGATAAAATCACTGTCGTTCATTTGACGCGTGGTACAAGAAGGAACGTGCATGGCCGTAGAGCGTGATCACCATGGCTTCGATGCCCCGGCACCGCTTGGGCACCCCGCACGAGCGGGCCTACCAGCGGGTCACGCAACTGGCCCCAACGTTGGCGATCGGCTCCCGGACTTCCAACTACCCGATACCCGCGGCAATCTGATCGATTTTCACCAGAGTCGTGACCACAGCAAAGCCGTGGTTGTTTTTTTTCGATCCGCGGTTTGGTGACCCCCATGCTGGACGCAGCTCGGCGAGCTTCGCGACGCGTACTCAAAGTTCCAGTCGGCTGGTGTCAAGCTGTATGCCATCTCGTATGACGATCAAGAGATACTGCGCGAATTCAGTGAGGAGCAAGGTATTCCCTACCCGTTGCTTTCGGATATCGATTCCCAAGTGATCCGTCGCTACGGCATCCTGAATGATCAGATTGGTCGTGGGGGGGCCTTTCTCGAGGGCATTCCGTTTCCCGGAGCTTATGTGACAAACGAGGCTGGAGTCGTCATCGCAAAATTTTTCCACGACACTTACAAAAAGCGGGACAGTCCTGAAAACCTACTCGACGCCGCCGCAGGCACGATCCAAATCAACGGTGACGAGCCCAATGTCCGCAACAGCGATCCTGAACTTCCGGTTTCGGTATTCGTCCGCGGAGGTCGGGGCACGGTACGCCAAGGCATTATTCGACATTTGGTGGTGCGTTTTGAGTTACCCGACGGCCTTCATATCTATGGCGAGCCCGTACCCAATGGCATGGTACCCACGACCGTCAATGTGTCCGGCCCCACGGGTTTGGTATTTGAAGACCCCATCTTCCCAGCTCCCGAGGCTCTCGTTCTGAAAAGTACCAATATCCAGCTTCGCGTTTGGAGCGGACGAGTCGACGTCGTCATTCCCTTTTATGCGGTCGGCTCGTTGGCAAGTGAAACTCGCCCCCTCGACCACGACACAGCAAAGATCGACGTCGAACTTGGGTACCAGGCTTGCGATGATTCCATCTGTCTCCCGCCCCAAACTGACTCGCTCTCGCTACGCTTGAAACTTGACGTGGTTGACGTACCAGCGTTGGGGATACACACCGGCCATGGCCAACGAGAAGGCAATTTCTCTGCTACCCGTCACATGCGGCGATTGATCCTTCGTAAATTCCTCAAGAACCCATTCGGGCTACCACGCCTTGCCCTAAAGATCATGCGGCTCGAACGCGCCGCAAGACGAAGGGCCCACCAGGCGTGACAATCCGACGAAATACGTTTGCTTGGTTTCGCCTCTTACTCTCTTCACGTTGCTTCCGTTGAATATTCGTACGCTGAGCCGTCGCATCCTCACGACCGTTCTGGTTACAGCTTTTTACTTTGGCCTGTTGATCTATCCGCTGGTTCGCCTGATCGATTGGCTAATTCCGAACTGGCAACCTGGAACGACGGCGTTACTCACTCTTCTTGTCCTACCCCCAGCAGCCCGCATTCTGTCATCCAGGTTCCAGGGACCCTTTTCTCGGCAACTCGCCGCCACCTCCATGACCTGGATGGGCCTGTGTTTCCAGCTTTTCCCCGTCGTAATTGTCTTAGAAATCTTTCGTCTGCTAGTGCCCGTCAACGATACAACCGTCGGCCTCATCTGCCTTGTCGCCATCCTGATATTAGGTGGCTGGGGCATGATCAACGCACAGCTCTTAAATGTTCGGCGCGTTCCGCTCGCCGCTGATGCGGGCTTAGCAGGCAGGTCGCTGGTACAAATCACCGACGTTCACATCGGTTCTCGTCGTCCAGCGTTCCTGCGCCGCATTGTTAAACGCATCAACGGACTGCAAACCGACGCGGTCTTAATTACCGGTGATCTGGTCGACGACGATGTCAACGAAGAAGATTTACGCTCTTTGGCGGAGCTCGACGCAACGGCGTATTTCATTCTCGGCAACCACGAGCGCTATGCGGACACCGAACGCATCATCGAACATTTACAGGCTCTCAACGTCATTGTGTTACGCAACGAAACTGTGGACGCGGATCCGTTTCAATTCATTGGTCTGGACGATGCCGAAGCAAAAGACACGGTAAGAAAAGGTCTCAGTAGCCTGTCAAAGTTAGAGCATCGCTACCGCGTCCTTCTTTACCATCGACCCGAGGGCGCAGACGACGCCTCGGATTGGGGTATAAACCTCATGGTGTCGGGTCATACACATCGTGGTCAAATATTTCCGTTTAACTACCTCGTCAAGCGAATTCACCCCCGTTTACACGGATCGTTCGACGTAGGTGATTTGCGTTTATACGTGTCGCCTGGTACTGGGACATGGGGTCCTATTTTGCGAACCAACGCACGCTGCGAGGTGACGCATTTCCAATTTCTAGGTGATCCGGTGATCCAGAGTCCCAACCTAACCTAACTTATAGGCAAACAAGGCAGTTTCAACGATGCCCCAAAATAACGAAATTGAAGTCTTGTTCGAGAATAATCGACGATGGGTAGCAGAGGTCACTCGCGAAGATCCCGATTTTTTTTCACGAACCGCATCTCAACAAGTGCCCAAATATCTTTGGATCGGCTGTTCCGATAGCCGCGTGATGCCCAACCAGATTACTGGACTACCGTCCGGACAGTTGGTCGTTCACCGAAACATAGCCAACGTCGTCACTGAAACAGATCTAAACTGTATGTCCGTTATCGATTTTGCTGTGCGAGTACTGGAAGTTCGTCACGTCATCGTTTGCGGTCACTACGGATGCGCGGGCGTACATACCGCTATGGGCGACGCCACCACGGGACCGCTGAATGATTGGCTTGATGGCGTTCGTTCACTTTGGGGTCACCATAAAGGTGATCTGTTGGAAGGCGGTATGCAGGTAGCCCAGGACCGAATGACGGAACTCAACGTGCGCAAACAAATGTTGTCGCTTTGCCGAACACGGTCCATAGAAGACGCCTGGCGTAATCGAAAATCCCTTCGAATTCACGGCTGGATTTATGGCCTCAAGAACGGCGTGCTGCAAAACCTCTACCCCGATATCGGATCAATTTCCCAACGGACACGGGCCGAGTCCGAATCAAGCAGCCTCTGAAACCAGAGTGCTGCAATTCAACCCCTCGAAGCTCGACACCGATCAAAGGCTGCACTCATGAAAGACCCCGTCAATTTGTTGTCCAAGTTTGAGATGTTTTCCGACCACTGGTCCCCCAAAGTCATCGCCGAAATGAACGACTACCAATTCAAACTGGTCAAGCTCAAAGGCTCATTCGTTCGACACAACCATGAGGAAACCGACGAAGTCTTTATCGTCATTGAGGGCAGCATGCATATCGAATTGAGCGACAAAACCGTTGAAATAAATCAGGGCGAAATGGCAGTAGTTCCACGAGGACAACCTCATCGACCCTTTGCGACTGAGGAATGTAAAGTCTTGCTTGTCGAACCTAGAGGCACCGTAAACACCGGAAATACGGGCGGTAAACAAACGGCAGCGAACGACGTCTGGATATAGCTTCTAACGCTCCTGATAGCCTACCAACAGTCGTTTCGAGCGCTGTTTTTCGGGTCTCTACGCCCGATATCCACGTGTCGGAAAGTCTCTACAAGCAATCGGCAACCCACTCGCCGAGTTTTCGTTTGTTGACCCTCTCTATTCCATCGCCATCGAAGCGAAGACATCGGCAAGTCGATCGGGGTCGTAACCCAATACGGTCTCTAGCACGTGCACATTGTGTTCACCAAGCTCTGGACCCGCTCGATGGGTATCAGCCGGAGTACGGGAGAGCTTGAATCGGGATCCCTCGACCACGAGATCACCCAACGACGGGTGCTCCGCACGAACAAAATGTTGCCGATGCGCTAGTTGGGGATCGGTCCAACACTCAGCTGAATTCTGTACCACATGTGCCGCTACGCCAGTATCGATCAGAGTCGCCTCAATTGACCGCGCATCTTGTTGCATAGTCCATTCCCCGATGCGCTGGTCCAATTCATCCTGACGCAAACGCCGTGCGTCTACAGTCGCCAAGGACACGTCCTCGACCCAGCCTGCCGCTCGCTCCAACGCGACCCACGCCCGATCGGATTGACACGCAATCGCGACCCAGCTATCGGTACCCAGAGTCCGATAGACACCGTGAGGGCACAGATCAAGATCCCGATTCCCATCACGGTGCCACACATGGTCATTCAGCTGATAATCAAGAATGGCAGGAACTAACAAGTGCATGGCAGCCTCGGCCTGCGACAAATCGATGTGTTGGCCTCTTCCCGTTCGTCGACGGTTATCCAATGCCGCCAACAACGACGCCAGCATGAACCGAGGCGAAACGCCGTCCGTATACGCAAGATAGGGACCCGCGGGCGATCGGTCGGACCAACCCGTCAGATCGTAAAAACCCGTGAGCGCCGCAGCCATATTTCCGTAGCCCGGAACTTTCGCCCGGGGCCCCGTTTGACCCATAAGGCAACTCGACACCATGATGATGTTTGGGTTCACCTCGCGCAGCGCATCGTAGTCAAGATTCCAGGCTTTCATCGCCTTGGGCGAGAACGATTCGGTCACCACGTCTGCCCAGCGGACTAGGTCGAGAATCACCTCGCGTCCCGCAGGGTTGGACGGATCAACGGTGATCCCAAGCTTACCGGCATTAAAGTTCGCGAAGGGAACGCCAGATTCGATACCTGGTTCACCGTTCTTAAACGTCGGCTGACCACGCGCAGGCTCAAGTTTCGTGTTCGACTCAACCTTAATAACGGTCGCGCCATAGTCTGCCAGGACTCGCGTGAAGAACGGGCCCGCGATGACCCACATAAAGTCGAGCACTTTAAGCCCCGCTAACGGCGGGGTTGTGTTCTCGTCCGGCTCAGATGTCGGTTTCGGTTCAGTCCGCTTTTTTACACTGGCGGGTAACATGGGGGCCGTGACCGAAGCTGGTAATTTGAGCGGCGTATCGGAGAATTTTGCGAACGCACCGGGAACAACAACATCCCGTCCGCTGACTTCGATCGTGTGCCAAAAGTCCCGCGCCTTGAAGTGCTCCTCCTGCATCAGCCCGCCGATGTCGAGAACCGGCGCGATGTAGATACCCCTTTGTAATCCTTCTTCAAAAAGCTCCGATTGCGTTCGCAGCAGCGTGAACTGTTCAATCTTTTCACATAAGGCAAAATAGGGTTCCGGCGACTTTCCCGCGGTATTCATTGCCGCAATTTCCATACCCCAGTCCAACCCGGCTTCGGACTCGGTGCACGCACCGTTTTCATAAAGCCAGTTAAGTAGACGTTTATTTGGCTCAGTAAATGGCGGGCCAAAAAGAAACGTGATGGCAACGTAACCGTCTTTGCAAGGCCAGGTAAGCCTGATGGGAAACAGGGCCGCCAAACCGCCCGCGGTACGACTAATGGTCAATTCGCCACCATTGGGGGTTGCCAGAATCGCCGCTAAAGCGGCTTGCGCCGATGACTGCTGTGCCGACACGTCGACGAGCTGACCCAGACCACTCCGATGGCGTTCATAAAGGGCAATGAGGGCGGCACCGGCAGCATCCGCTCCCGCATGGAAAAACGCCTGCGGTACCGAGGTACGCACCGGAGCTCGGTCAGCGTCGCCAGCTAGGAAGTGAGCGCCGCTAGAAGCCCACACCGTCAAATCTGTCGACGGCCAATCGGCTTTCGGGCCATTCCCGCCAAACGCCGTAATCGCGACGACGATAACGCGTGGATTTAACTCGTGGAGAACGTCGTGGGCCAATCCATTTTCGGCCGCGACCCGTTCGTTGAAACCATGGATCACGATGTCCGTGTTCTCCACCAGATCATGAAGCGCCGCACGATCCGGCTCACGCCCAAGGTCCAGATCAAGGTGCGTCCGACCTCTCGCGTATGCTTCCGACCACAGACTTCGCTCGGACCCGGCAAATGTTGGATTGAGCATCCGGTCAGCGGGTTTGCCTGGCGGTGGAATCGATATGACTTCTGCACCGAGATGGGCTAGCAAATACCCACAAAACATGCTCGCGTCATTCGTCAGGTCAAGTACTCGATATGGAGATAACATTATTTTATAACTTATTGTTATTTAACTATATTTAATAAATTAATTCGTATGCTAGAGTCATTGGATAGACCAGTGGGCTTCCTAAAACTATCCCTTTTACCAGAAGGTGATTGAGCGACAGTCGCACTGGCCCTAGTCATCTGCTCGCCCGATAGTTACCGATAGCACAACAGCATAGTCCAAATATGAGCGCTTTCCGCAATATCCAATAGTCCTGCCAGCGACCTCGGGGGCTTGTCACGGTTCCCGACAACCTCACGCGACCTCATTTTCGAACCCCTTTCGCCCTTTTCTCCAAGCCACGTGTGAACATCTCGACCAGACGCTTGTCCCTTTCCCAACGGAGAAACAATTCCTTATTTTCATGCTCGATAAATCGCCCGAATTGATAAGCCGCTCGAGTCGTCGCCCCGTCAAGACGAACCAAGCTCTTCAAGAACTGATCGGCGCTTAAATTTTTTTCAGCCATTTCGCGAGCCATGCGCACCGGAGCGACAATCTCATCGGTCAACCGACCCCCATGCTTCAACGTTTGCGCAGCAATGTGAGCACAAAGAGCTAGCAACACGTGATAGGGCTCCTCGCTCGAGAAATTGCTGGACAAGTCTCCCCGTGAGAATAATCGCTTCTCACTAATCAGCACGTCTTCAAAGGTCGCAAAGCCCTGACTTAGGTCTGGAAGAAAGCCGGGTGACTCTCGACTCGACAAACGAACACCCGTGTTTCCGCGACCCACCAGGGCGTATTCGTGGTGATCTTCGAACGCCGCACGAACCACCAAGTGATCAACATGATCGGATGCAGCGACCCAGCTCTTGCTCCCCGATAATCGCTTCCCTTCATCCGTCTTCTCGAGGACGGCCGCGGGATACTCACCCGAGCGATCCTCAGCCACCAAATAGCTCGCCCAACCGTCGATAGGACAAAATGGGAAAGCACGACGCATCATTGCCTGATAGCCAGAATGAAACACCCAGGCCAGTCGATCCGCCAACGCGCCCCCCATAAAGGCCATCGATACCGTATCGAGTTTATCCACCTCGTACTTCGTCCATGTACCACGCCATGCGGCTTCGTTAACCGAGACCGCCGTCGCAATCGAGCCGGTTTCTAATCGTTCCAACCACCCGTCAATACCCAAATCCCGCCTCCGCAACGCAGATTTCAACTTTCATCAGATCGTGGTCAAGAATTCGTCGAGAACTCGCAAGAATTCGGTGGGACATTCTTCTTGAGCCAAGTGACCGCATGCGCTGATCACCCGTAATCGGGCATCGATTTCCTTAGCCAACCGCTCACTATCTTCGGTTGGAACGACTCGATCGTCGTCGCCAGTCACAACCAGTATCGGTCGATCCAATGCCGCGAGCTCAACCGAGAGATTCGTTTGCGGTCGACTCGACGACGTGTAGAACCACAATCCGACATCCCAATTCTCGGCTCTAAGAGGACGCCGGTATCCCTCCATAATGTCGGACGTAATGCGGGAAGGATCGTGCCAAGACAGATTGATCAAGTTGCCCCCGCTCGACGCTATTCCCCTGACTAACCTGGGACCGAGACGCCGCATTTGCGGCGTTCGCAACAACGGTGTTAGCCATGTGGTCGCACTGCCTGCTGTGTAGATCGCGGGACTCACCAAGACCAACGCCTTAACGCGTTCCGGAGCGCGCAGAGCAAACCTTGCGGCGACCGTTCCACCCGCAGAATTACCAACAAGAACAACGTCTACGAGGGACAACTGATCTAGCATGTCGAGCAAGAGGTCGACCTGCTCGTCGGATCCATAAGGATTCCATTCGTTCCACGTTACCGGTCGTTCAGTGAACCCGAACGCAGGGCGGTCGTACGCAACAACCGTGTATCGAGATGACAACGGGTCAAAGACTTCGCGCCAAGAGAACACGCTTGCGCCAAACCCGTGCAGTAAGACGATGGCCGTTGGGCCCGACCCCCGCCGCTCGTAATAAACGTTAACCCCACGCACACCAAGGAAATCGCCCGACTCACCCGCTAACTCGGCAACAGGCATGACGTCTTCTAGTTCGGGGATGGGCACCAGAAAAGGTCCGAGGACGATCCCGATGATCAGCACCACAACGGTGTATCCGATAACCTTTTTGCCGTTGAAATGCATCTTCGTGATCTCAGCACACGCCACGACCTATGACACAGCGCTATAACGTTTTCCGTCTAGCGTCATGACAAATAAACACCCCGACCATAACATGGCGCTTCCAAAATTGATGAAGGGAAGGCCATAACAATGTCCGGGAAAATAGCAGCTGCACTTCTAATTCTAGTCACCACAACCGCCGGGTTCGCGTTTGAGATTGTGGGCGATTCGGCATCCATCGACATGCGCGTAACGTCGATCATTTCGCACGAAACCGGATCGACCATCACGGCGAGTGGACCCGTCGAGGGTTACGGAAAAGTCTGGGTTACGCTCGAACTCACGAGTTCAGACAGCAACCGAAACCAGGGCGTCGTGGGCGGTCAAGGTCGCGCATTACTCGACGATGGCTCCATCGTCGGCTCTCCGTTTATGGGTAATTGGTCGCGTAACGGACACCTTATTACCGTCCACTTTCTCGACAACGTCTCAAACGGAGCACAGAACTTCGTCAAGTGGACTCTCGACCTTCGCGAAGAGACGATCAAAGGTCTCTACTACGCAATAAAATAAACGGTCCCGACCAGACGAATTGATTGAAAACGGAGCGAGGACAGGCTTTCGTCTGTCCCCATCGCTCCGTGCCGTTCACGACATGTTGAGTCGCATTTGTCCCAAGAAGTCGCGCTTGCCCAGCGGAACGCCTTGCATGCGAAGGATGTCGTACGCCGTTGCTGCATGGAAATAAAAATTCGGTAGCGAAAATGTCATCAAAAAGTCTTCTGCGATAAACGGCATACTTTGTCCGCCGATCTTGAACTCCACCGCACCCCCTTCGAGGGCATTCACCACATCGGGCGTGTACGCCTGAATCTTTTCGTGTGCCTCACCCGCCATCGCTTGTAGCGCCTCGTAGTCGAGATCTGCCGCCATCGAGGGGGGACCGAAGACTCCGGCCTGCACGCCTTCGATAGCGCCCAACGAGTGATGCGCCACCGACACGATTTGAAATCGAAACGGGAGCATGTCTGGATACAGACTGGTATCAACCACGGTGTCGAGCTCGATACCGTTCGTCGCACAATGTTCCTTTCCTTTCTCTAGGAACTTAGTCACCGCCCCAAGAATCTGCGTGTACGTTTTTATACTCACGTCGTAAAGCGTTGTAGCGATTGGTTTTCTCCCGTCAGGTTTCTGTTAGGCGCCACTTTAACCGACCTTAGCGTTTGTTTTCGCGTCTTAATAGGGCGACTTTCTGGACACCTATTTATTCGAGCAACAACGGAGCAAAGATCTGACCTACAAGACCCAACGCGTAACGACTCTCAAAAGTTGACTCCTCTGGGTCTAGAAGTCTAAAGCGTCAGGAGAAACAGCCCTTATTGCCCTCCGCCACCGGGGTAGCCGCTCCCTTGCGCCTGGGAACCGCTCGCACCGCCGCCGCCAATCTGAGGAATAGCTTCATCTGAGTTAATTGCCTCACTGAAATCTTGGTAGAAGGATTCATCCATAAAACGACACGTTAGCTTTTCAAAGTGTGTCCCCGCTTTTCTCGACATATCACAGACAACTCGATTTTCGCGATCACCATACTGTTCCCGGTATTCCTCGATCACCTCTTCGAGATATGGCAAGTATTCGGGAGGAATTTTCGCCCACTGCTGGCGAAAGTAATTACGAATTTCTGGAAGCGTGTCAGGCGTGGAACTAAGTGCAAGCCAGGCAATGGCCGCTTCGCCGTCCCTCTCAGTTCCAAGACCTTGTTGAAACAGAAAGCCGACCCGGGCCTGGGCTAGTTTAAATCCACGTTTTGCGGCAACTAGCAAGTACGGAAAGGCTTCTGCGTACTTTCCTCGACGGTAAAGAAGCGAACCTTTGCTTCGCGCCTTATATGTCTCTAGAAGATATTCAAATTGTGGGACATGTCCTCGTTTTGGTTTCGGCGCGGTTACGATCATTTCTTCGTCCACCACAACGGAAGACGGTTCAGATTCTTGTGCTTCTTTCCGAGCTTTTCGAATATTTGGAAAGAGTTCGCTTTCGCCCGTCCACGCGACTGAGGCCACGCTTAACGCAAGGATCACAATTAGTGTTTTTATGCCCGACTGCATTTCATTCTTATAAGAAAAAACATTCGTTCAATTTTAATGCGGTCGCGGCGTATAAAAACTCCGAGCCGCAACCAAATCTATATTATCGATCTTTACGTCAATGTCACTTTGGGCTTCCTCCGCATCCAATCCGGTGACGGGCCAACAAGGCGTTTCTACCTAATTCGTTCGAGGCTCGGTGCGATATAATCGCTCTTTTTCAGGGGTTAGCCATGTCCAGACATGCCGCGCTCGATAGGTTCGGACGATCCGGGAACCCTCTCATACGTTCCGACGCGTTTGATTCGACCGCGACTTTGGGCGCCGAAAAAATGACCCTCCAAGGCGCGGTCAATAAGACCAGCATGCTCCTTGCGATGACGGTGTTAACCGCAGGTTTGAGCTGGAACATTCAATCACCCTCCATGGGCTTGATATCGACGCTTGGCATCGCGGCCGCGTTGATTGCCGCCATTGCGACGTTTGGTTTCTATTTTTTCTTTGTTGGATGGATCGTCAAGCCCAGACCCCATCTCGCTCCTAAAACAGCACCCATCTACGCGCTTGGCATGGGGTTTGCGGTCGGGTTGATATCTCGAACGTTTGAAGCGCAGTTCCCGGGAATCGTGCTCGAAGCTGTTTCGCTCACGTTTTTTGTGGCTGCGTCCATGCTGCTAGCCTACAAGACCGGCATCATCAAACCGGATCGAAACTTCATGCTGATGCTGTTTGCGGCCACCATGGGCGTTGTGCTCACCTACCTTGCGAACCTGATCTACATGCTGGTGACGGGGAACGTGTTTTTTGTCCTGACCGACAACGGTTGGATGGGCATAGGATTCAGCCTCCTGGTCGTTGCCATCGCCGCGCTGAACCTTGTTCTAGACTTCGACATCATTGAACAAGGAGCGGAACGCGGCGCACCCAAATACATCGAATGGTTCGGCGCGATGGCACTGGTGATGACCCTCATCTGGCTCTACATCGAAATTCTCCGGCTCCTTGCAAAACTTCGTTCGCGGTAGCCGTGTCGACTTCTACCATTTTCGTCGGTGTCCTCGGAGCCGCCTCCGCATTTATGTTCTTCTACCTGCTTCGTTTTAAGGCGTCTGCGAAACAAACTAACCGCGACAATCGAATTGACTGGCTCGGAGCCGGACCCGAAGTTCACGACTCAAAGACTCCGGCCGATCAAAGCGCTAATGTGGACAAACCGGCACCCGAAGTGCATGGGCTCGAAGACCGTTCACAGGATCAACGCGCACGCCCGAAGGCAATGCCTTCAAGCGCTCCCGTTGAGGCATCTTCGTCACGGATCAATAAGTGGCTGATCGCCGCCGGGGTCGTTCTCGTTGTGGTCGTGCTGCTCAGCTTTTATGAAAACACGAACTCGTAAGACGCAACTAATTTCCAGTAGGTTACGTTCTTGAATACGGAAACGATTCAATTATCGCGCTTGATTGACGATGGATATTGTCTGTTTGAGAACGTTCTCACCCAGCCCATGCTGTCACGGCTTCGCGACGTCGTCGCGGGCCTTCGAGAAAGCGATACCCTAGTAGCAAGCAAAGTACATGAAATGCGGAGTGCCATGGCCCATCCACTGTTTGCCGATCTAATTTCATGGTCGCCCGCGCTCGATCGACTTTCCTCGATGGGCTTCGAGAACCCCACTTTTACCGATGGCTACATCATCAGCAAACCACCCCAAAGTGCACCGTTGTTCTGGCACTACGATTGGTTCTGTTGGCAGGACTCAAGGGCCCACGACGTGATGCCGCAACAAGTATTTTTAATGTACTACCTGACAGATACGTCCGTTGCCAACGGATGTTTACGCGTCATTCCCGGTTCGCATCAGCGACACAACGTACTGCACGAACACATCGGTAATCCACATTCGCAAAAGCTCTCGCGTGCCGAGGATGTCGACCAACTCGCGTTTTCGATACGGCCGGACGAAGTAGATGTTCCTGTGCGAGCGGGTGACGTCGTGGTCGGTGACTCGCGGATGCTGCATGCTGCCCATGCCAACAAGTCCTCGGAATGGAGGACGGTCATCACGTTATGGTTCCAGCCGGACTACGCCTCGCTACCCGACCGGGTCAAGGCACAAATGGTACAGAAGACCCAGGAAATACCCGCCGACTGGCCCGTCGCAGCCGCTACCCGAGTCAAAGCGCTACACCCAACGTATGCGGGTAACGCAAAACCCTATGGTCGAGATCTCTATCGGAAGAACTCTGCAACAAACTGATCCAGCGTTAAAGCCGCTGTGTAGAAATCCGGACCTAGTTCAGCAACCGCGTATCATCCGCTTGCAGCCCAGGTCACGTGCGAGGAAACAGAGATAGAAACCAACCCTGTCTGTCCGAATTGCTTCGCCGAGAAGGTCGGACCGTATTGCGCACAATGCGGCCAAGACGGTCGCGACTACCGTCGCGCATTTCCATCTATTTTCGCGAACGTGCTCGAAGAAAGTTTCCATTTCGATGGGCGATTGGCGAACACGCTCAAGTTATTGCTCCTAAAGCCCGGGGAGCTTTCTCAGGAATTCAGCTCGAATCGTCGCGCGCGATACGTACCCGCCGTGCGTCTATATTTATTTGCCAGCCTGCTCTTTTTCTTTGTCTTCGCCTTCAGCGCTGAGTCGCGTTTAGAAATGCGGAGGGCTGTCGATATTGAGGTACCCGACGGCATGACTCAAACGGACACAGGGCCCCTCAACGTCTATCTGGATGCCGAATACCAAGCCAAGGTTGCGTTGATCGAATCGCGGAAAAGCAGCGTCGGAAGACTCATTCTCTTGCAATGGGCTGCCTTAATTGAATCCGATGACGAGGTGAGTAACTCGAACCTCATGACCGTTCTATTGCCTTTGACTATCGATGCATTGGTCTCGCCAAAAAGAACGTTTGACGTGTTACTCGACAATTTCGCTCTCGCGATTTTCGTCTTCCTACCGTTGTACGCGCTGGTACTGAAACTTTTCTATCTCGGTATTAGCCGTCGGTACTACATCGAACATTTGGTTTTCTCGATGCACTTGCATAGCGTCGGTTTTCTCGTCTTGACCGCGTTGGCCTGTATCGCATGGGTCAACGCCCGAGGAGACAGTCAGGGCACCGTAGTGCTTTGGCTGCAGAGCGGTTTGGTCTTCGCGTACTTTGTCCACCAGTTCCTGGCGTTACGACGCTATTACCGCCAGTCCTGGCCAAGAACATCGATAAAGTTCATTGCACTGACCGCCGTCTACGGCCTTCTACTGAGCGTGACCATGTTTTCCACAGCGGCCATTACGCTAACCACCTTGTAAACAAGCTTTGAGTCTCTCGGGTCACGCAGGGAACTAAGTAAGGCTATCGTTACCCAGGCGATCGTACGCCTCGTTGCTCGCAACTAGATGTTGAACCGATCCGTGGACATCACGAAAACAGCGCTCGAGAACACCGCCCTCGAACATCGCCGACGCACCTAGGAAGTGATAGAGGTGAGACACGACCTCAGCGCAAAGTTCGCTGCCATACGCCACACAAGCCATCATCTCGTCGATACCCCGGTTATCAATGATCCCCACCGACTGGCATTGGTCCCAAGCTTTAGTCATGGTGTCGATGCCTAACGCGCGTACCGACGCAATTTGCATTCGCGCTTTACCGATCTCGTATTCGAACGCGCCCCTTCGTGCGAGCGGTGAACCAAACCCTCGTGACTTCGACTTTGCGAAGAGGATCGCCTCGTCGACAAAGCGTTCGGTAACCCCAAGCGTAAAGCCTAAATTCTCCCCAGCGACATATGCTGGGTATGGAATCGCGTATTCGGGTCCTCCACGTTCCGGATCGCTACGCGGCTCAATGGTGCGATGACGAGGCACGAACACATCGTCGCACGCGATATCGAGACTCCCCGTTCCTTTCAACGCCATGACATTCCATTCACCGGTAACATCAAACTCGGATCGCGGAATCACGACGGAACGAATGCCGCTGCCGTCCACTTCCAGCGTCGTTAGCAAAGCCCAATCGGCATGGGTACAGCCGCTGGCGAATTTCCATCTTCCACTGACCACCACGCCGTCATTGGCCATCGTGTATTGCCCGGTTGGTGCAGCGACGCCAGCGAAGAACGGCACAGCACCGTCACCAAATACTTCGGCAAAACCCTTCGCGGGTAGTTTCGCCGCAGCAGCGCTCGCTGCGCCCGCATGGTTAAACCCGACCCAGCCGGCGGTGGCATTCGCGTACGAAAGCGCTGCAAAAAATTGAAGTTGTTCGGCGAGGGTCAAATTATCGCCACCTACCTCCGCTGGAGCCTTGACCAAGGGCACTCTGATCGCTCGCATGATGTCCACCAAGGATTCCGGAGCACTTCCCTGCCGGTCCGCCTCCACCGCGGTCCGACCAAGTTCTTCGTCGTGAGTTCGGATAGCCTCAAGAAGTTCTTCGATGGAGCGCGACATCAATGAATCCTCGGGCAGCTATCAGATTCGAGCTTCTTCGACCACGGAACCTCTCGCGGCGATTTCTTCGTCTCGCATTCGGCTGCTCTCTTCGGCTGACAAGATATTACGCGACCGAGTGATAGGCAGGTTCGCGGGTCCAAACGTATTGCGATTCTCAAGGTCAATACAATCCTTCGCCTGGTAGACATTGATCAAGCCGATCTTGCTCGCGTCCGTATAGTTCGAATTGGCTCGATGCATCAACCAAGAGTCAAAAACTAAGACGTCCCCCGGCGTAAATTTCGGGGCGATGGCGCGCGCCTCATACGCGTCGAACCCGACGATTACACGTTTCTTAACGGGCCATCCCTCGACTGCCTCGTAACTTCGGTCAAACACCCCGTCACGGTGGCTGCCGGGGACAAGTGACGTGCCACCAGTATCTGGACCCATCGCATGGAGATAGGTAATGGCACAACCGTTCTTATAATTTGACAGGGGCACATAATCCGGGGCGTCTTGGTGCCAACCGTGGAAATCGTTGTTCAGCTGCGGCGTTTTAATCACTGCAGCGGATTGAAATCCGTTGATGTCCGGACCGTAAAGGTCACAAAAGACTTGGGCCAGCTTGCTCGTGCGCATATGCGCATCGAATCTTTCGTGCATCAAAAAGATATCGTTGAGATAGGTGACTCGATTCGGATTGATATCGTCTCCGGGCTCTTGCGTCCATGGATCGAAACCGACGCCCGGCGTACCGCGCGTCCCCTCCGACAGAATGTCCGCTGCCGCATCGCGCAACTCAGCAATTTCAATTGCAGAAAAAACCTCGCGAAGAATGAAGTAACCGTCTTTCCGGAATCGGTTCTTCAGATTTTCGGTCAGTGAAATCAACAAAGCACCTCTTCCACCCATTACTTGGCTACCACCCATTGAGAATACCCCGGCAATCGGGTTTGCGTCTCGCCAGGCGTTGGCGAAAAAGCCCAGCGGCGAAATGGTGCCGAAAGCTGACGTGTGAGCGACCTAGTGGGAGGGGAAGTGAACCAATACCGATTAACACGCTCAGATGGGACAACAATCCATCGATACGGCTACACTCGCTGGCTCTTGAAATCCGTATACCGTTTCGATTCGTCACAGTGAGGGGCTTTTAATGGGGAACGTTCCGTCGAACAGTCCTGACTACGCCTGGGGAGACCCGCCCAATCCTGGTGAATGCGATCCCTATCTCTTTCTCGAGGAAGCGATCCACAAACTTATTCGTAATAACGTGAAATACGGGACTTTGGTTAGCGACATTCCTTGGTCAAACGTTAAAAAACCCGTCAACGAAAGCTCGATCAGCGTCGTTTCGACCGCCGGCCTTTCCATGGCAGACGACGAACCCTTTGATATGGAGACCGAACGTAAACGACCGACTTGGGGTGACCCAAGCTGGCGACGATTGGATCGGGATGTTAACGAAGACTCCGTTGCAGCCAATCACTTGCACATCGAAACGAGCTACCTGTTGGACGACTTGGACGTTTGTTTTCCTGTCCCGTTACTAAGGCAACTTCAACGCGAAAACGTTATTGGAAACGTCGCACCGAGCCATTACTCCATCATGGGGTTTCAAGGTTCAGACCTTCGCCGAATCGCCCCAAGTTGCGTCGCAATCGCAGAGGCTATGGTTAACGACGATGTCGATCTCGCGCTGCTCGTCCCCGTCTGACCTCAATGTCAACTGACGGCCGGTCTGGTCGCACGCGAGATCGAACGACGAGGCATCCCGACGGTGGTGTTGAACTCTATTTGGTCCTTTCAGAAAATTTCGGGTATGCCTAGAGTCGCGGCAATCGAATTTCCTATGGGGCGTGCCTTCGGCGATGTCGGAGACACCCAACTACATCGCGATATTCTGCTCGCAACGCTCGACGTCTTTAAACAAGCGAAATTGCCCGGGTGGGTCGAGCACTTACCATTTAAGTGGCCTCATCCTGTCGACGAGACAACGTGGTTACCCGATCCGCCCCCTCCCTATTTAGAAATTATTCGCGAATCCATCGACGACATCGTGGCACGAATTCAGGAACGATCCGTAAAAAAGCCTTAACGAATAATGAAACGTTGCACGACGCAGCTGACAGAGTTTTCAGCCAAAAAAGCAGCGTCAATGCCGCGTTGTCGCAAGCGGAGGATCATCCCCATCTCGTCCGAAACGATCCTCTACGGGTCAGAGTTTAGGTATTCGGTGTACCTTGTATGATCCAAGTTCCATCGTACGCCAGTCGATCGCCGCAGGTCGCGACCGAATCAAACTCGGCTTGTATCTCCTGACCATCCGCAACGAACGCATTCATACCGGAAGCTTTCTCTGCATTCGTCTCCCAATAATTCGCCCAAACCGTATCGTACTGGTCGGGCGCGATTTCCGACTGCGTAGCCGAAGCAACATCGAAATCGGGGTAGTGGATGGAGTAGAAGTAACCGGACGGGCCGTTGGCCTCTTCGTATTCGGCCAGGAACTTCTCGTACGAACCCGTCAGGATAGGCGACAAGTCATCAGCGTTCTTGCCTTCGTTGAAACTGCAAAACATAAAGTCGACGGCCGCCGGCGGATTCTCCCACGTCCAGGGACGACTGGGGGACCGGGGAACCTCCACGTTAAAACCCCACATGTTTTCAAAGTTCTCTCCCCCACAGGCCTCGACATCGGGATGCATTGCATCAATGTTCGCTTGTGCATCCGCCTCGGTCCAAGCTTGCCAAACCGCGTCCCGCGTCTCTTTGTTAGGCCACCACAGCGCATCTATGTAATCAAACTCATCCGACGTCCATCCATTGGGATGCAAGCGGTACCCGTTCAAGGACGCTCCCCCTAATTCGTCGACAAGCCGATTTGTATCGGCCAGAAGCGCGGCCATGCGCTCTTCGGTCGCGTTGGTTCCGGTTGAACACCACATGTACTCGACGTAATAACTAGACGCCAATCCCTGGTCAGACGCCGCGTCGTCGCCACCAGAACTCGTTTCATTCGCCACGGGCGAGTCGTCTGCTTGTTGACTGCAAGACGCCAAAAAGCCCATGGACACAACCAGCACGAGCATTTGCTTAAATAGATTCATTCTTAGTTTCCCGTATACGTATGCCGCTAGATCACCACGACTACCACATGAACTCAACCCCCACGCATACCTTGGCTGGCCGATAAGACGACGAACTGAAACTTCGCGGCGTGCAACCATCCGAGACGAGCCTAACGATCGCCCGAACGCAAGGTATTGAAACTATTCGGCGAAATCTCGACCTTTCGATTTAGCAACTTCGCGCGCGCTCGGGTTGACGGATTCACGAAATGGAATCTCGGCGACCAACGCTTCGACCGCAGCACCTGGCGTCTCAGCGTACTCATCAGGCAGCTCAACCAATAGATCAGTGCCAACTTCAGACAAGCTCACGGGCACCCAACCAAGCGCAATATTGGTGTTGAGTTCAGGCGACCACCAAGGCGATGTGACGTACCCGACTCGGTCTGAATTGGTGTCGGAGATTAGCCAAAAATCGGGCGCGTAGTCATCAATCCGTTTGCCGCCCAAGGTTAGGCCGACCATCTTCATCTTAAACGGAAAACCGCCGCCATCGATGACCGCCCGTTGACGTTCCAATTCGGCCTTACCGACATAATCCACCGCCTTATTACGCGGCACCTGATACGCCAGATTTACTTGGAACGGCGAAGACTCGAAATCCATGTCTTGACCCCAAGAGAGAATACCCGCGGCAATACGACGGTGGTGCGCCGGGGCAATAACTTGGAGACCGAATTCTTTCCCCGCATCGAGAACCGCATTCCAGACGGTTTCAGCATGAATATGTGCATCCTTGACGTAAATCTCGTAGCCCTTCTCTCCAGTGAAGCCCGTCTGACTGACGATGACCGACGCGCCCTCGACTTCCGCTTCGAGCAATCCGTAATACGGTATTTCTCTTACCGGTTCACCCACGAGCTTGGCGAGCAAATTCTCTGAAAGCGGGCCCTGAATTTGTACTGGGCAAACGTCTATCTCATCGATAGCGACATCAAATTTGCAGCCAACGTTGACTCCCTGCAGCCAAAACATGAGGTCGCTGTCCGATATCGAAAACCAGAACTCGTCTGCTGCGGGTCGAAGCAGTACGGGATCGTTCAGAATGCCCCCTTTCTCGTTACAAAGGATGCAGTACTTGCCGTTACCCGGCTTAATCTTGGATGCATCCCGCGTAATCACGTAATTGACGAATGCTTCTGCATCGGGTCCTTGGACACGAATCTGACGCTCGACGGCCACATTCCACATGGTGACGCGGTTCACAAGCGCATCGTATTCCGCCATGGTGCCGCCATCTTCAGGCCGAACGTATCCCCTAGGGTGGTAGATCCGGTTATACGTCGTTGCTCGCCAACAACCGGCTTCAATGGACAGATGCCAAAACGGCGATTTACGTACCCGTGTCGAAATCAACATTTCGACCGGCGTACGACCGCTTTGTCTTAAGTTGTAAGGGACAACGCGTTCGCTTTGATCGACGCTGGGATAATTTGGATGGTTCAAGCGTATTCCTCCGTTATCTGGTGTTACGCGCGTACGCGTTTATTGTCGGGGTCATACAGCGAACCCCGACCAGCAATCTGAACGGTCATCGGATAATGACCGTCCCCATTTTCGTTAAAGTATTCGAGAAAGAGTTTCTTTCCCGGCAGCGCGATCGTACGAGGGAGGTAGCCCATCACCACGTGCTGGCCAACAGAGGGACAATAAGACGTGCTGGTGGCGAACG
>ENA-UPTF01000530-UPTF01000530.1-marine-metagenome-genome-assembly--contig:-NODE-530-length-26429-cov-3.585838_pt1 | contig 26429 bp, 23 predicted proteins | sample MGYA00238166_ERZ767019 | MGnify/ENA primary metagenome ERZ767019 (study PRJEB28930, sample SAMN06266391) | marine metagenome | isolation source: Sea water from 250 m depth | place: Atlantic Ocean | study... | reverse complement strand
GATTCAGCTAGAATTCTGGACAAGGTAGTCTTACCGCTGCCAGGGGGACCCCAAAGGATACATGATGGAAGCGATCCGGCGTCAACAGACCGCCTTAATACGCGTTCTTGAGATAACAAATGTTGCTGCCCGACAAATTCCTCGAAAGTTTTAGGTCTCATGCGGTCAGGCAGTGGAGAAAATTTCTTAGCGTTTAACTGGCGCCCATGATCAAATAAAGTCACTGCTACCTTCCATACTGATGAACTTATGGTGTTAATGTCTATTTAAATTGTGGGATTACTTTTTCGGCAAACAGCCTCATAGAATTAGCTACTTCATCATTCGGGAGCATTCCGCCGATATTAAACCATCCCATAAATTCCTGCGGATCAAAGATTTGTTGAAAAAACTTCAACTTAGAGACTACTTGCTCCGGAGTCCCAATTGCAGCATAGTCAGCATAAACAGTCTCGTAATCTAAATTAGCAGCCCTAGAAGCGGCATTAGATCTGTTCTGTTGCAATGTGCTGAGATAGTTATCTACCGTAAATTTGTATCCATTTTTGGCCTTTTTATTGTCTTCAGTAACATAAACCGGAATATTTATATTGATGCTAAGATTGATTAGATCTTCACCAGCAGCACTTCTGTATGCTTCTAGACCCGCCAAAGCCCCTTCTCTTGAAACAACTAAGGGAGCCACCAAAAGATTATGCCCCAATTCACCAACCATTTCGAAAGTATCAAAACTGTTCGCCGCTATATAAATTGGCGGATTAGGGAACTGATAAGGTTTGGGGACTACGCTTACGTTCTCCACATTGTAAAATTGGCCAGTGAAATGAGATTCTTCTTGAGTCCAAGCATGCTTGATCAGATCCAACGCCTCTAAGAACCTCACTCTACCTTCATCAATATCGATCCCGTATCCTTGATACTGCCTGGGTTGAGCCCCTCTTCCAATACCGAAAATTGCTCTACCTTCAGATAGTTGATCCAATGTAGCAACTTCCTCAGCTAACCTAATCGGTTGATGCAGAGGAACCAGGTTTACGGCCGTACCAATACGTATATCTTTTGTGATCTGAGCTATAGCTGAACCAAGCATTAAGGGGGCCGGCATCATGGAAAACCGTGGATTAAAGTGGAGTTCCGCCAACCAAACCTGATCGAATCCAAGTTCGTCGGCCAATTGAGCCTGGGATATGACGTCTCTATAACGTTGGCTGGGGATCTGCTCATCTGAGCATGGTAATTGATCAAAAATACCGAATATCATGATTTAGTCCTTGAACACATCTACATTAATATAATTAGAGCGGGATATTGCCATGTTTTTTGGCCGGAAGTGAGTCCCGTTTATTTTGTAACATCTCGAGACCTTTAATAATATTAGGCCGAGTCTCAGCAGGATCTATCACATCATCAAGATATCCTCTATTGGCTGCTATATATGGATTGGTAAACCTGTCTTGATAATCTTGAATTAGTTGGCTTCGCAGCGAATCAGCGTCATCTGAAGAATTCAATTCCTCTCGGTAAATAATGTTAACCGCCCCTTCAGGTCCCATCACTGCGATCTCCGATCCTGGCCAAGCTAAATTAATATCTGACCTTAGATGTTTACTACTCATCACGATGTAAGCACCGCCATATGCCTTACGCGTGATAACACATATCTTAGGAACTGTGGCCTCTGCATAGGCGAAAATCAACTTCGCACCGTGACGGATTATCCCTCCGTACTCTTGATCAACACCAGGCATGAACCCCGGGACATCTACTAAAGTCACGAGGGGTATATTAAAACAATCACAGAATCTCACGAATCGTGCTGCCTTAGAAGAAGCATTTATGTCCAAAACACCGGCTAAATAGGCAGGTTGATTGGCGATTACTCCAGTCGTTCGACCGTCAAAACGACCAAACCCTACAACTATATTCGGAGCAAATCTGGCTTGCACCTCCAAAAAATCTTGCTCGTCTATGATTCTGTCAATTATGTCCCTCACATCATAAGGTCTATTGGCTTCGTCTGGAATTAAATACCGTAATTCCTCATCCGCAAGAGTTTTCGACGCGCCTGTTATTGCAACGGGCGATTCCTCCAGGTTATTACTGGGTAGAAACCCCAATAATCTCCTTACCGCATCTATACACTGTTCTTCATTTTCATATACGAAATGAGCTACTCCACTTAGTGAAGCGTGAGAATCCGCTCCGCCTAATTCCTCGTGAGTTACGTCGGCGCCAGTAACAGCTTTAACAACATCTGGCCCGGTAATGTACATTTGGCCCGTACCTTTCACCATGAATATGAAGTCCGTTATAGCCGGTGAGTAAACCGCCCCACCAGCGGACGGTCCTAAGATGACTGAGATTTGAGGGATAACACCCGAGTAGAGAGTATTCCGCAAGAATATGTCACCATAGGCAGCCAAACTATTAGCCCCTTCTTGAATTCTTGCTCCTCCCGAATCATTTAAGCCAATTACCGGGCAACCAGATTTACCGGCTAAATCCATTATTTTGCAGATCTTTTGCCCTACAACCTCAGAAAGAGAGCCACCTAGAACTGTAAAATCTTGAGCATATGCAAAAATCTGCCGCCCATCTACCATCCCATACCCGGTTACTACAGCATCACCAAGAAATTTTCTATCTTCCAAGCCAAAATCAGTAGACCTATGAGTGACGAAAGCATCTAATTCTTGAAAAGTACCTTCATCCATAAGAAGATCCATGCGTTCTCGAGGAGTTAATTTGCCGCGACTATGTTGTTGATCTATCCGCTGTTGCCCACCACCCTGTTTAGAGTCAACCTTCATCTGATTCAACACTTGGATCTTCTCGTCTATCAACCTATTTTCTGATGTCAATTACCCTCCAAATATATCGTTACATCACATTCCAGAATCATGCTAGCAGAGTACAAGTATCGTGTGCAATATACCGAGCCCGAGAGTAAAATAGAGATTATCCATAAAGATCCTTAAATTAATTATTTCGCTAATGCTAGACTCACACGCTAGACCACACGGTCCTATTAAACTAAACGTTGCTGATAAACAACCATTAGTCTGGGGATACAGAACTTATGTAATGGGTATCATTAACGTCAGCCCCGATTCGTTTTCTGGTGACGGATTCGATTCCGATATCGACGGTGTCATTAAACAAGGATTGACCTTTCAGTCCGAAGGGGCTGATATATTGGACATCGGGGCACAGTCAACCCGACCGGGCCACTTAGAAATAACGCCGAGAGCTGAACTCGACAGATTAATTCCGGCCCTGGATGCCTTAGCTAATAAGGTTGACATACCAATCAGTGTAGATACATATAAACCAGAGGTTGCCAAAGCTGCCCTAGAATCGGGAGCTAGCATCATAAATGATATTTGGGGGCTAAAGCACGATCCAAACATAGCTCAAATTGCAGCCGAACATGAAGTCCCCATTATTTTGATGCATAACCAATCCACTACGGATTATAATGATTTAATAGCAAATATCTTAGAAAGTTTAAACCACAGCATCGAACTAGCGTTGCAATCAGGGGTCTCAAAGACAAACATTATAATCGATCCAGGGATAGGTTTCGGTAAAACTCCTGATCAGAATCTGGAAATAATTAAACGATTAAATGAGTTCTTAACACTTGGAGTCCCCATACTTATCGGTACCTCACGGAAATCCACAATAGGCTATATTCTTGATACACCTCCTAACGAAAGGCTTGAAGGAACAGCATCTACCATAGCATTATCAATCGCTGCTGGAGTTGACATCATCAGGGTGCACGATGTAAGAGAGATGGTACGAGTGAGCCGTATGACTGATGCCATCATAAGAGGTTGGAGGCCCCAAGATTGGCGGAAGTAACAGTTTATTTGGGGCTAGGATCCAATATTGGGGACAGAGAATCTAATATTCTTGATGCAGTCAATAAATTGACTACATCTTCGAAAATTGATCTTCTACGATCTTCCGCAATATATCAGACTGAACCGTGGGGATTAGGAAATCAACCTAAATTTTTAAACAGTGTGCTTGAGATAAAGACTAATTTGTCTCCCATTTCCTTGTTGACCTACACCCAAACAATCGAGAACATGTTGGGCAGACAAAAACAAGTTAGATTTGGACCCCGATTAATAGATATAGACATCTTATTATACGGAGACCAATCGGTTTATTATGAAGAACCCAGTCTTCAAATACCCCATCCCAGAATGCATATCCGTTCGTTTGTTCTAACCCCATTGGCTGAGCTCATCCCTAATCACGTCATCAAACAATTCGGGACAAGTATCCTAGATTTAAGCACGCACGTTGAGGGCCAGGAAGGTGTTATCATTTGGAAAACGCAAACCTTCTAACGCCATCATGAGCGCACAGTCATAAGTGTATCGTTGAAATAGAGTTCCGTATCTATCTCAGTTGACATTTTTTTCAAGCTACTTCATATTTATATGTACACTATTTATTTTGAAAGACATGAAATAAATCTCGAACATGTTGTTCATCTAGATACCAATCAGAGGAGTTAATAATGCCAGAAAAGCAACTTTTATTTGACGATGATGCCCGCACCAAGTTAATGCGAGGAGTGGATCATCTAGGGCGAGTAGTGGGTGTTACTTTAGGGCCAAGCGGACGAAACGTCCTGCTATCCAGAGTATGGGCCCTGCCGGTGGTTTGTAGTGATGGAGTCACTATAGCTAAAGAAGTAGAGCTACCCGACGTGTACGAAAACATGGGTGCACAACTAGTGAAAGAAGCCGCTTCTAAAACAAACGATCTTGTTGGTGATGGGACTACCACATCCGTGGTACTGACCCAATCCATAGTGAGAGGTGGGTTCAAAAACATAGCGGCTGGAGCCAATGGCCAATCTCTTAAATCTGGAATTGACAAAGCAGTAACTAGAGCGGTGGCAGAAATTGGTAGAATATCCATTTCAGTTCAGAATCAAGAGCAGGTTCGTAAAGTAGCAGCGCTCTCCGCACATGAAGATGCAATGGCAGATATGATCGCTGACGCGATGGATAAGGTGGGCAGAGAGGGTGTAATCACGGTCGAGGAGTCAAAAACCTTAACTGATGAGATAGATGTCGTAGAAGGGATGAGATTAGATCGAGGCTATCTATCTCCTCATTTCGTTACAGATTCCGATCGTATGGAAGTTAACCTCGAAGAACCTCTCTTTTTAATTACTGACCAAAAACTAAGTTCTGCCAGCGATATAGTCCCTACATTAGAAAAAGTAACAGAGGCGGGGAGACGCCCGTTAGTAGTGATAGCCGAGGATGTCGAGGGAGAGGCGCTGGCAACCTTGGTGGTGAATAAGTTAAGAGGAATGCTAAACTGCGTCGCTATCAAAGCTCCCGGATTCGGAGACAGGAGGAAAGCCCTCTTAGAAGACATGGCGATCATGACCGGGGGAACAGTTATTAGTAGCGATACCGGTTTGGGGCTAGATTCAGTAGAAATTAATCATTTAGGATCAGCCCGCAGGTTACTGGCCCTTAAAGATGAGTCAACCGTTATAGAAGGTCGTGGCCCACAAGATCAATTAGAAGGGCGAATACAACAATTACGAGTTCAGATAGAAGACACCACTTCAGACTACGACCGCGAGAAATTACAAGAGCGACTAGCCTCTATGGCTGGTGGGGTAGCAGTCATAAAAATTGGAGCCGCCACGGAACCAGAACTGAATGAGCGGAAGTCTAGGGCCGAGGACGCCTTATCAGCTACCAGGGCCGCTGTAGAAGAAGGAATAGTACCAGGTGGTGGTGTCACTTTAATCCGAACAGAGCAAGTATTACGTGAGTTGGAACAAACCCTCTCTGGAGAGGAGTTATTGGGTGCACGGCTACTAAGAGAAGCACTTAGCGCTCCGATCACTCTAATCGCGGATAACGCTGGTTACAAAGGTCAAGTTGTACTTGAATCTATACGAGACTCGGAAGGTGACTGGGGATTCGACGCAGAAGCTGGAGAGTATGATCACTTGATAGAACGCGGAATCATAGATCCTGCTAAGGTTGTACGTTCCGCTCTTCAAAACGCTGGAAGTATTGCTGGTATGATGTTGACTACTCAGGCAGTGGTTACCGAAATCCCTAAATTCGTGCCCTTGCCGGCAGACGTCCAAGACTTCATGCATGACTAATCAGCACAAACACTAAATAAAAAAGGGAGACGGTCCTTGGGGATGTCTCCCTTTTTTATTTAATTAGGAAATGACAGTAATCAAACAAGGCTAAAAATGAGTTTACTTGATAGAGATTCAATATCTGAATTAATCCTCAGCGATTCACCCTTAATAACCAGTTTTATAGACTTGGAAGAACAACTTCAGCCTAACGGCATTGATCTGACCTTAATGGAAGTGCGAGAACTGACTTCAAGCGGATACATTGGTAAAGATTCTCAGCAACGACTATTAAGCGACAATAAAATCATTGCATTCGATGAACACGGATGGGTAAGACTTTATCAAGGATCCTATTTGATCACATTCAACGAAATTTGCAATTTACCATTGGACTTGATGGCATTAGGCAAGCCCAGATCGAGTCTTCTCCGCAGCGGCGTTACTATAAACACCGCAGTATGGGACGCGGGATATAAAGGCCGATCTCAATCACTTCTGACTATCTTTAATCCAAATGGGTTTGAAATACAACAAAATGCCCGACTTATTCAACTCATATTTGTTAGACTAGAAAACCTAGCAAGCATAGGGTATCAAGGACGCTTCCTTAACGAAAACATATGACTTACTAGACCCACAACGACAAAAGATATTTCCTTAGTTGAGAATGTAATCGATTGGATACATTATCTAAATCAGACCTGACAAGCTGGATAAAAAAAACCGCATCAAACTTCGGTTTTGATTTAGTAAAAATTACTTATGCGAAGGAATTCTCAGAGGATAAAAATCGAGCTTTAGATCGCCTGAAACAAGGTTATATGGACGGATTGGCTTGGTACACTGAATCCAGAGTAAACCGGGGAACTGATCCTCAACAACTACTACCAGGTGCCAGATCTATAATTTGCCTAGGGATAAATTATTTTCAACCCGCCGGTGATTATACGCCGAGTCCTAATGCACATAACACTGGACAGATCGCCAACTACGCTCAGGGAAAGGATTACCATAAACTCATAAAAAAGCGTATGCGTTCCTTAGTAGTGGAAATGTCTTCCATTTTGGGGAAAGAATTCTCGGCTAAATGGTATGTAGACGATGGTCCTATGCTAGACAGGGCCGCAGCTAATCGATCGGGATTAGGTTGGTTTGGAAAAAACACCAATATATTGTCCCCAGGAATAGGTTCATGGACTTTCCTTGGACAAATAATTACTGATCTTGATCTACAAGCTGATGTTCCGCTCAAAAAAAGTTGCGGTACATGTATCCGATGCATCAAATCATGCCCTACTGGTGCAATAGTAGGGCCCTATGTACTGGATAACACCAAATGTATTTCCTTTCAAACCATAGAAAACAAAGGGCCTATCCCGCGTGAGTTAAGACCTCAAATGAAGAACTGGATCTTTGGCTGTGATATATGCCAGGAGGTATGCCCTGTAAATAATATCGCGCCTGCGACCAATGAGCCCGAATTTCAGCGATCCAGTTTAAATAATATAAATTTGTTTGATATCTTGAGATTAGATGAAGAGGGATTCAAGAATCAGTTCGCGGGCACACCAATAATGAGAACTAAGCTTTCGGGTTTAAAACGAAACGCCTGCATAGCTTTAGGTAATAATAAGGACAAATCCAGTGTATCTGAGCTCTCCAAATGCCTAGTCGAGGAACTCGAATTAGTACGAGGCCACGCAGCCTGGGCCCTCGGTCAAATTGGTGGTCCCAATGCTCTCAATATCTTAAATGAAGCAAGCGTTCATGAGACTGCCGAATGGGTTTTAGAAGAAATTGATCTAGCTATAAACCAAATAAACACTAGCATCGAGTAAATAGAGCGAAGATTGAATAATTTTAGTTTCCGCTGATCACCATCAATTTACTCAACTAGAGTAACTTCAGACGCCGTTTTCTCAGTACCTTTATTACCCTTATTACGTCCTCCTCCACGCCTTCTCCTGTATTGATTCCTGTTTTTAATCGGCTGGGCAACATACTGATAATCGCTACCCAACTTTAATTTTTTCATTTCCTCTTCAATAATGAAAAAATCATTTTTAGGAAGTAAATGCAAATTCCCTTGAAAAGCCAAATACCAATCTTCAGGCGCCCATCGGCGAACATAATCTAACCTATGGGCTAATAAACCTGCTTCGATGTGTTGGTCTTTTTCTAAAATCACATCGGATTTGATGCCTATCTCATAAGGCCACCCAGTACTGCCCTCGTCCTCCCATTGTGAAGTATTTTCCTCACGATAAGCAGCTGTCACTGTAGCTGTACCAGTAAATTTACGGACTCCCGTGACATAAAAAAGTACTCTGTCTCCTACTTCGATACGTTGAACCTTCCTCCGGTGTTGAGACTTAAGACCCTGGGTTACAAATCCCAGTTGTTGAGTAATATTAAAATTGGCTTCATTACTGGCGATCATCCAAAAATTGCGGGGCATCTTAACCTCCAGGCGATTCCTTCCCATCTGGCTTGAAAGGTTTAGTTCCGTGATAATCCAAATTTAATTTTATCATGCCGATCCAAGTAGTTCACTTTAAACATAATCAGATCACTTGTATTCCAAATCAGTCGGCACCCGTTGTCTCAAATGATGTGTTGTTATATCATCAAGCAGGCCTGCCGTTTAAAATGGACTTAGTAATTGGAACTTAGATAGTGACCTTTAGATAAAACGGATAGTCCGAAGGAGACGACAATGGTAGCTCACGGCTCTCAATCAAGGGATATAGCAATTGTAGGGGTAGCTGAGTCCGATGAAATGGGGACAGTACCCCACAAATCGTCTCTACAGCATCACGCGGAAGCCGCACATAATGCACTAGAAGATGCAGGCCTTTCAAAGGGTGACATCAATGGTTTGTTAACGGCCGGCTTTTCTACACTGGTCACAGCCGAATATATGGGTATACAACCAACCTTTACAGATAACACGTCGGTCGGGGGCTCCTCCTTTGTAATACATGTTGCCCATGCTATAGCGGCAATACGAGCAGGGTACTGTGACACCGTACTGATCACTCACGGGCAAGCAGGCAGGTCAACTAGAGCACGTGTACCAGTTGATGGGAATCTACCAGTAGCACAATTTGAATCCCCATACGGGCTGATAGGTCAGCCTATAAACTACGCATTGGCTTGCACAAGATATATGCACGAATACGGAGAAGACAGAACCAGACAGGCCATGTCAGAAATTGCAGTTTCTACAAGGAAATGGGCTAACTTAAATCCCAAAGCGGTTATGCACGAAACTCCAATGACATTCGATGACTATCATAATTCCCGATGGGTAGCCTGGCCGTTTCACCTCCCTGACTGTTGCCTTGTTACAGACTCAGGGGCAGCTATCATAGTCACAACAGCCGAAAAAGCAGCCAATTGTAAAAAACAGCCAGTGTGGGTACTGGGGGCTTCTGAAAGTCATGACCACGGCATCATAAGTACTATGCCTTCATTCACTTCATTAATAGCTAGAGAGACAGGCCCCAAGGCCATGTCCCAAGCTGGTATACGCCATGACGATATAGACCTAACCATGATATACGACTCCTTTACATATACAGTAATGTTAACGTTGGAGGGGCTAGGCTTTTGTCAGCCGGGAGAGGCAGCTGATTTCGTTAAGGGTCAACGTACTGCTCCAGGAGGAGATTTCCCCCTGAATACTAGTGGCGGAGGTTTATCATATACTCATCCTGGAATGTATGGGAGCTTCCTATTAGTCGAAGCAGTCCGTCAACTCCGAGGAGAATGTGGTGATAGACAGGTTAAAAAACGGCTATCCCCGACCGATAATCCTGAAATATCTATAGTCAACGGTACTGGAGGATCACTCTCGTCTACTGGTACAGTAGTATTAGCAACAGGGTAGATCTATGTTGTCAAAAATCTGGCTGTTCTATCCAATCATAGTTGTTTAAAGTACTAGCGAGCTAACGTCCAGAATAATATAATCTGTCTAAATTACTTGTGAGGGGATAAGCTTTGAGTTCCAGCAACGATTTTCGAACCGCTATGTCTAAATTCGCCACCGGTGTGACAGTAGTAACTACTATAGACGAACAAGGGACGCCGCATTCTATGACGGCAAATTCGTTCACTTCGGTGTGTTTGGATCCCCCGACTATATTAGTTTGTGTGGCTCACGGTACAAATACTTATGGGTTCGTAGAGCGTGCTGGGAGATTTGGTGTAAACATCTTAAACAAAGATCAGGAGAATCTTGGCATCTATTTTGCCAAACGTCCTGAGGACCGTACAGGTGACGTCAAGTATGAGTTCATCATGGCAGAAGGCGATGTCCCATTTTTGAATGGCTCTATGGTTTCCTTCTCATGTGAAGTGGTAGGCTCCCATGTATACGGTGATCACACCGTTTATATGGGAGAAGTCAAAGAGGTTCGCCAAGAAGAGGATGGTGAGCCTCTCATGTTCTTCAAAAGCCGCTGGTATCACCCAGGAAACGGCTAAACATCACTTTTGAGCCGTTGTAGGAACTTCTCTATCCTGCCATTGACCTCTCTATGATGTTGTAATTGCAGAAAATGATCCCCTCCCTGAACTACATACTCTTCTGAATTTACAATGTTACTAGCCAAATAATCCGAGAACTTAACTGGAGTCAATTGGTCCATACTTCCAGCAATTATTTCCGTTGGTAAAGAAATTCGGCTTATCTCCGATAGTACGTCGAACTTATCACAGCAAAGCAAATCGTTTAGCCCAACATCAGGACCGATTTGAGCAGCTCTCTGAACCAACAATTGGTAAAGATCTGGTTCAACTCCAGAGAAAAACCCTTTTTGAGAATCTACCCATCCAATTACCCCATCAGTTGAACTTCTCAAGCCATCAATGTAACCTGGATCAACCTTTAATTTAGCTCCCGTGCCAATCAAGATAAGTCCATTAAGCTCCTCTGGGTATTTAAGGGCATACATCTGCGCAATCGCACCACCCATGGAGTGACCACAAAGTACTACATCCTTGTATCGTCTCGCTTTAACAAAGCCTCTTACCCATTCCACATATCCTTCTATGCTATCGCAAGGAACACCGTCCGGATGGCCCGGTAGATCTATAGCTTTTGAGTTACGAAAATGCCTCAGTTGATAATAAAAAGACAGGCTGGAATTACCAGCCCCGTGCAGGAATACCAGTTTCATCTATACTCCATGAATTAAAAGATTATTATTATCATAAACAATGATAATGGAACGGGTATATAATTATGATATACGACTATGATAGCACTATCCAGTATACTTGTGTGTAAAAATCACCAAATTAAAGAGGCAGTCTATTTTGGTGACTGCCTCTTTAATTTGGTGATTTTTACAACAGAAACTATATAGTGAGGTTAATCAGAACTCGACTCATCTTTAGCAGAATATAAACCCTCTTGAAAACAGGCTACAGAAGCAACAAAATCATCTGGCTCTCGATCTCTCCATACAATTACCCCTGATGTATTTCTACCGGCCACTCTGACATCCTCTAAATTTATCCGGACTATTTGCGCTTTCGCAGATACTATGAAGACTTCTTGATCAGCCAAATCTCCTACTACTCGAGCGGCCGCAACAGGCCCAGTCTTATCGGTAACCCTAAATGTCCTGACACCTTGACCGCCCCTCGATGTCTTTCGGTACCTAGCCATAGGAGTTAACTTACCGTAACCACCTTCGCTCACCACTAGTAAGTGATCCTTATTGGATATAGTACTTGTACCTATTATTGTATCCCCTTCAGTTAATTTCATTCCGCGGACTCCTCCAGCAGCTCTGGACCTAGGCCTAAGGCCTTCCACTGAAAACCTAATGGCCTGTCCTTTAGAAGAAACCATTACTACATCTTGCGAATCACCTAGCTGAGAGACACCAACCAATTCATCACCTGGTTCAAGGTCCATTACGATAAGTCCACGGGCTCTTATATTCGCCAATTGTCCTCGTTGAAGAGCTTTTACTTCACCCTTCTTAGTCGCCAATATCAGCAAATCTTCATTTTTGGGATTTTCCACTGGCAGCATCGCCTGAATCTGTTCACCTGGCGCTAAAGGAATCTTATTGATTAACAAAATCCCCCTAGCAGTACGGGAAGCCTCCCCTGGAATATCGTACACCCTCAACGGATATACCCGCCCTCGATTACTGAAGAAAAGCAGAGTATCGTGTGTATCTACAACAACAAGATCCATCAAAGCATCATCTTCCCTAGTAGTCATACCACGGACACCTTTCCCCCCTCTATGTTGGGTCCGATAAGTATCACAAGGAACGCGCTTAATGTAACCCTTTTGGCTAAGTGTGACCATCATATCTTGGTGAATAATAAATTGCTCAGCACCCTGCTCTTCTATCTCCTCAGGGTGGATTACAGTTCTTCTTGAATCCCCATAATCTTTATCTACTTTACGAGTCTCAGTTTTTACAGCAGATAATATCTTAGATGGACTCCCTAACAATTCTTCTAAGTTTGCAATCGTTTTCAATAAATCATCATGCTCTTTTTCCAGCCGTTCACGTTCCAAAGCCGCTAATCTTCGTAGTTGCATATCCAGAATAGCCTGAGCTTGCACCTGGGTTAAATCCAGGGTCTCCATCAGATTGTTTCTAGCGGCTTCAACATCCTGAGCGCTTCGAATCAACTCTATGATTTCATCTATCCTGTTTAAAGCCAACAATAGGCCTTGGACTATATGATCCCTATCTTGAGCTCGTTTTAATAAGAATTCAGATCTTCGCCTGATAACTACCTGACGGTGTTCTATAAATAAAGTTAAAGCCCGTTTCAAAGGTAGAACCTGTGGTTGACCATCGACCAAAGCGAGCATGATTACGTTAAATGAAGATCTCAACGTAGTATGCTTATAGAGGTTATTCAAAACAATATTAGCTTGAGCATCTCTACGTAACTCTACAACTACCCTCATACCATGACGATCCGACTCGTCCCTGATATCTGAAATCCCATCTATCCGCTTATCCCGCACTAACTGGGCTATTTTCTCAACCAGGTTTGCTTTATTAACCTGATATGGTAGCTCAGTAACAATAATCCGATACCGACCACCTCTAACTTCCTCTATCTCAGTCGACGCCTCCATGATTATGCGGCCCCGACCGGTGTTATAGGCATCAATAATCCCCGCACTGCCTCTAATATTACCTGCAGTTGGAAAATCTGGACCAGGCACTATTTTGAGCAAGTCCTCCGTGGTGCAATTAGGATTATCAATAACATAAGTGACTGCCTTACAAATCTCAGAAAGATTATGAGGAGGAATATTAGTTGCCATCCCTACAGCAATCCCAGAAGCACCATTCAGCAGCATATTAGGCATCCGACTTGGGAGTACCGTCGGCTCTTCTATAGAATCATCAAAGTTCAAACTGAAATCGACAGTGTCTTGGTCGATATCGGCCAAAAGTTCTTGAGATATATTAGCCAGCCTAGCCTCTGTATACCTCATAGCAGCCGGAGGATCTCCATCTACACTACCGTAATTCCCTTGCCCATCAATTAACTGATATCGCATGGAGAAGGGCTGGGCCATACGCACCATTGCATCATAAACAGAGCTGTCACCATGCGGATGATACTTGCCAAGAACCTCCCCAACGATTCTTGCACTTTTTTTGTAACCTGTATTAGCACGTATTCCCATTTCTTCCATTGCGTACAAGATTCTTCTTTGAACTGGCTTTAGACCATCTCGGACATCAGGAAGAGCTCGAGCCACTATTACGCTCATCGCGTAAGTCAAATACGACGTGCGCATTTCTTCTTGAATCTTTACTGGACTAATTTGCCCACCGGATGATCCTGGTGTAGTTGTTACCATTTTATCGAACTCCTTGGTTACGGCTATCTAAAATATTTCAGCGATTATCTAGGCATCAGAAAACTATCTGTCGCTAGTTGACGTTAGGCGGAAACCCCTCACACCGTTCTACGAAAGCAGCAAACAAATTAGTGAAACTTCGAGGTACTTCATCTTGTCGTTCCGGATGACATTGGAAACCAATTACCCAACTATGCTTTGGACTTTCCAAAGCTTCAACCAGCCCATCCTCTACGGAATAGCCGGTTGTCATCAGCTCAGGAGATCTCATGGATTCATTCAATCCTTGGTGATGAAAACTATTGACCTTAAAAAACCCAGCTGACCCGATCACAGCGGCCGCTTTAGCTCCTGGTGCCAAGAAAATATTATGGCTTTTCCCAATGGTAGACCCATGTTCGGTATAAGGTTGATGCCCATCCAAATGTTGAATTAACCTTCCACCACAGGCCACATTAAGCAGTTGCATCCCTCTACATATAGCTAAGACCGGCATATCTAAGTCAAGGGAATACCTTAGGATCCTTAGATCAAGATCATCTAGCTCACGACATATATCCAAGCCAGCGACAGGATCTGGAGATACTCCGTAAAGATTAGGATCTATATCTGGCCCACCTGGCAAGAGCACACCTCCCACACCCTCCATTAACTGCTCTATGGGGCGATTATCTGGGGGAATTAACACGTTGACTTCGGCCCCAAACGATTCCAGAATTTCCACGTACCTACGAGGGTTCTTTCGGTTGGCGGAAGTCATTAAAATTTGCACCATGATTGTTATGTCTATTATACTTCGTTTACTCTGCCGATAACACCTCTATTAGTGGGTTTAACGGCAATTCCGAAGTCACAATATCATTTGTGGTCTATTATAGATTTGCCTGTACTCAGTGTGTTTGCTAACTACATATAGTATTTGATAAGCTGGTACAGTATCGAATAGCTAATATAATATTTAAAGATAAGTAGCACCCATATTAATCAAATTGGATACATAAGGTGAAAGCCGATGAAAGAAGTTATCACAGAAGCTGTCAACCTTTTAAGTACCGGCCAACCTTGCGTGTTGGCTACAGTAGTTCGCACCCAAGGATCCACTCCACAGAAATCCGGGGCAATGCTCTTAGTTAGACAGGACGGAACAGGCGTCGGGACTCTAGGCGGCGGATGTGTGGAAGGGGATATATGGTTCGCAGCGAAGGAAATCCTCAGGAACCACGGCGGTCCCGAATTCAAAGATTATTACCTCAACGAAGACATAGCGGCTAGAGACGGTCTAGTTTGCGGTGGAACGATGTACTTTTATCTTGAGCCGTTTTGGTCAGAAACGGATTTCGTAGATATCGGGACACACGTAATTGAGGCATATGAAGGTGGAGATGCTGTGGGATTGGCCACCGTGGTAAATGTGTCCGGCCAGACAGATAAACCTCAATTAGGCGCGAAACTATTGCTTCATCTAAACGGATCCGTCACTGGCACACTGGGAGACCCTTTATTAGATGAAAAAGCTATTTCGATAGCCAAAAACATATCAGAAGTGGGATCTGTTGAGAACTTCACTACACCAGATGGAACAGAAGTTTTTGTAGAAGGATTCACGACCCCTCCAACTTTGGTTATGGTAGGTGGAGGACATGTTGGAAAGGCAACTGCAGATTTAGCTAATATCCTAGGGTATCGAGTATTGATCGTAGATGACCGTCCAGAATTCGCTAATGAGGAGCGATTCCCTTACGCCGACGATGTCATAGTGGCTAACTATGAAACCTGGACTGATAATGTTTCTCTAAACGTTAACAGTTTTGTAGTAGTTGCAACTAGAGGGCACCGTTACGATGATATGGCACTGGAATCAGCTCTTAAAACCAAATCTAGGTACATCGGCCTTCTCGGTAGCAAACGTAAAACTCTCATGATTTACCAACGTTTGTTAGAGCAAGGTATATCTATAGATAGACTGAAAGATGTAAAAGCGCCTATAGGGCTGGATATAGGGGGTCTGACTCCTGAAGAATTAGCGGTCAGCATCATGTCAGAAATCATAATGGTACGTAGGGGTGGCCAGGGCAAACCCTTGACTATGGAAGACTGGTATCTTGAAAGAGTTCAAGAAAAATCAGAACGAGCCATCACCGCTTAGTCATACGTTGGCACCTAAATCAGCAGCTATACTTTTAGCAGCCGGCGAATCCAGCCGAATGGGCCAGCTAAAAGCAACACTACCCTGGCAGGGCAGTCCGATGCTAGAGCATCAAATTCGTTCGCTATTTGATGGTGGCGTAGATGAAATTATAGTAGTTTTAGGCCACCAAAAAGACCTATTGCTCCCGATGCTTCAACAATATAAATCCGTAACCCCTATATACAACCAAAACTATTTATCCGGTAAGACTACCTCGATAAAGTGCGGATTATCAAAAATCAAAGAAATGGACACCGGATGTATTCTATTGCTTAACGTTGACCAACCTCGTTCTTCCACTACCATCAAGACTCTGTTACAACACCATCAATCATCTCAAGCTCTAGTAACCATTCCTAGTTTTAATGGTAAAGGAGGACATCCAATCATATTTGACATCACATTATTAGAGGAATTGTTACATATCGAGGAAGCATCCCAAGGCGTAAAATCAGTAGTAAATAAGAACCAGTCCAAACTACAAAAGATACCTGTCTCCTCGGAAGAAGTATTATGGGATTTAAATACTCCGGATGAATACCGGTGCGCATCGGATAAATCTAGGGCATGGTCACCTTGATAAGTAAATATCTCCTGACTCAATCCCAGTTTAGTTATCATCGATACGCTAGAAACCTATGCATGTTGGGACTTACCAGGAAGCGCCAGAGAGACCAAAAACCCTACCATGAAAAAGCCCGCCGCAAGGTAAAAAGCAATATCCCATCCAAAGACTCCTACCAATACTCCGGCTAACAACGCTGCTATAGCGCCAAATGCGGCGTTACTACCCCACAGCAAACCTATAAAGGTTGATTCTAATTGTCGGCCAGCAACAAGATCCATTGCTGCCGCCTGTGTTAGCGAATTAACTGAGAAATGGAACAGCCCAAACAAAGCCACGGATAACGTCATTATTATCCCACCATCTCCCCAACCCATTCCAAGTGACAGCACGACTCCTACAGCCATAATAAGGGCAATTAAAGGTTTTCGACCTATTTTATCCGAAGTTGCGCCGAATATAGGTCCGGCTATTATTCCCGGAGCTGTTAATAATGCAACGTGAAACCCAACCCAAAAGGGACCTCTACCAAGACCTCCATCGTCTAAACCCAAGCCTATATAAAAAGGGAGCGCCCAAACTAAAGTACGATCACCCATTCCCCGTATGGCTGACACTATGAAAATAGCCCACATACCGCCACCAGAGAACGCTTCACGCATACTGGCTAATTGTCCGCTAAGTTTAGCTCTAACATCAAGGGATGGAGGTTTGTCACCGCCCACATGCCTTAAGGTGATCAAAACACCAACAGCCATAACCAACATCAAAGGAGACATACCACCAGCTATCCATCTCCAGCTGATCCCGTCCCACACCCTACCATCCATCCACCAAAGAACGACTCCTCCCAATAGGATCCCAACGATTAAAGGGCCCAAGGTATCACCAATGTTGCCGAACGATCTATGCAAAGAAATCATTAACCCACGGCGCTGAGGATACCTCTGAGCCAGTAATCCCAAGGCAGGTGGATGCCAAAGAGCGCTTCCAGCAGAAGCGAATACAAGGGCAGCCAATATCAATACGTAAGTAGGGGAAATAGCCACCAGTAGATATCCAACACCCAGTAACGCCATACTAAAGGCCAATATTTGACCTCTCCTATGTTGAACCATATCAACAAAGAATCCGCTAGCGGTACTAGTGATTCCACTTGAGAGTTGTCTAACCGCACCCAACAGGCCAGCTTCAATGGGAGCTAACCCAAACGCGACATATATAGCAGGCAAAAGGACCTGAAATCCGTGACCATACATGTGCTCTATGCTGTGGCTACCGATAAGGGTGCTGGCCATCACTGAATCTTTCGTACGCGGACCTTGTTGCGGGAGTGGCGATGTGTCACTATCAGCCATTAATGCTTTCCTTCCATTTCTTATGTTAAAAAGAATTTTTTCGTATTTTATATATCCCTTCTCATCTGATTGCGGAAGTATACACCCAGACAAGTCATGTTGAAAGAAAATCACCCCATCCTGTATTTGATAGATGCTAATGATCTCTAATACTGTTCAAACATTTCTTGAATTTTTCCTTTGTCATCAATAAAAGCGAGGGATAACATTAATAAAATCCTAGCCTTCTGAGGCATCAGGTTGTCTGAGACTACAAATCCGTGTTTTACCTTTTCAGGAGTCAAAACTACCCTTCCAGCCGTAGACCGAGATGCCAAGACCACCGGAATACCCTGCTGTACTGTTTCAATAGCCGCATCCATTATCAACGGAGGAAATGTACCCCCTCCAAATCCAGCTAAAACTAAGCCCCTAGATCCGGAATTTCTAACAGCGTTAATCAAGAGACCGTCTGCGCCAGCGTAAGAATAAACTATATCTACTCTGGGCAGGTCGTCCATGTGATCCACATTGAACGGCGTATCAGCTGTATGTTTACGAATTGGAGATCTGTAAAAAACAACTTTACCGTCGGAGTCCGAATAACCTAAAAAACCAAGTTCATTGGGTTTAAAGGTCTCTACCCTGAAAGTATTGGATTTATAAACATCGCGCGCACAATGAATTTCATTATTCAACACTACTAAGACTCCTTGAGCAATAGAACCTGTCGATGAAGCAACTTTTATTGCATCTAATAAGTTCAAATCAGCATCGGTGCCTATCGCGGTCGGAGGCCTCATTGCTCCGGTAATCACGACCGGCTTTTTAGATCTCACAGTCAAATGGAGAAAATAAGCAGTCTCTTCTAAAGTAGCAGTCCCATGGGTCACAACCACCCCAAAAATATCTCCAGACAACAATTCATTTATTCGACGAGCTAAGTTCAACCAATCTGGAACCCCTATAGCCGTACTTCCAACGCTAACCATATCTTCGGCTTGTATTTCTGCTATATTATTCGCCTCAGGAATTCGAGCCAAAGATTGATCTATAGTCAAATGTTCACCTAATTCGGGATAAAGGATATAATCCAATCTATCAGGCCCCACTCCCGCTATACTTCCTCCCGTAGCTACTATGGCTATTTTTGGCAAAGATCCACTAGTCATATCACACCTTCATTAAATAATAGTTATCTTTAATTCATTCCTTTTATTTTTCTCGAACAGGCCATTACATGTAAAATACCAGTTTAGAATAAACCCTCCAAAACAAATGAAACACAGCCATTTAGGATTTTGATACAATGCAAGTTGCATCAGGTGCCTATTGTATGACACCATTATGTATTGACAAGGGTATTAAGCATTGATAGTCTGGTCGCGCGGACTCGAAAATTAACGATGGCCCGCTAGCTCAATTGGCAGAGCAACGGACTCTTAATCCGTAGGTTCTCGGTTCGACCCCGAGGCGGGTCACCAACGTGATCAAAAATTCTGGCAACTAAGCTTCAAGGCGCAGAGATGAAATACATCAAAATAATAGCAGGTTCCCCAGTAGACGTCCCGCTGTGAGGGGAAGTGTCGGAATTGGTAGACGAGCATGATTTAGGATCATGTGCCGAAAGGCGTGGGAGTTCGAGTCTCCCCTTCCCCACCACTCTGGTACAAGTATGTAAAATGTGGATTAAATCAAAATATAACAGTTACGGTAAAACAGGAGGCTAGGTGGCCACTTTATTAGAAGTTAAAGATTTAGCAACTTATTTTTACACTTTCGAAGGTGTAGTAAAGGCCGTGGATGGTGTTTCGTACGAAGTCGAGGAAGGTGAAACACTGGGATTAGTCGGAGAAAGCGGTTGTGGTAAAAGCGTAAGTGCCCTCTCGTTAATGAGGCTGATACCTGATCCTCCGGGCAAGATCGTCCAGGGAGAAATCAACTTTGAAGGCGAAGACATATTGAAACTGGACATGGACGAAATGCGAACCATCAGGGGAGCAAAGATGTCTATGGTTTTCCAGGAGCCAATGACCTCACTAAATCCTGTTCTTTCCGTAGAAAAGCAACTCGGCGAAACACTGCAACTGCATAAGGGCATGTCCAAGGAACAAGCTAAAACAGAATCAGTGGAATTACTTGCCCGAGTTGGGATACCTGATCCAGAACGCAGGGTCGTCCAATACCCTCACCAATTCAGCGGCGGAATGCGTCAACGAGTTATGATTGCCATGGCTTTAAGCTGTAATCCACGGCTAATCATCGCGGACGAACCAACAACTGCATTAGATGTAACTATTCAGGCCCAAATTTTAGAATTAATGAAGTCACTTACCTCAGAACTCGGGGTGGCGCTAATAGTCATTACCCATAACTTAGGTGTGGTAGCCCGATACGCTGATAGAATGAACATCATGTATGCTGGCAAAGTAATCGAGCGAGGCACAGCTAAAGAGATCTATAGTAACCCAAGACATCCATACACTGTAGGCTTGCTGAAATCGGTGCCAAGACTTGACCTCCCTAGAAGAACCAAATTAGAACCTATTGAAGGACAGCCACCGGACCTTGTCAACTTACCGCAAGGATGCTCATTCAGAGCCCGGTGCGCTTACGCCGTTGATAAATGCGCGACTGAAGCACCTCCTTTGATGCCAGCTGGTGATGCTCATTTGTCAGCCTGCTGGAGATCGGACGTACTTGGCCCCGATGTTCTAGACTTTTTGTCTCAAACCGAAGAAGCTTAATATAACCTTTCGAACCAGTTAAAAAAAAATCAGAGAGCAACAATATGACTACAACTGAGAGTAACACCTCGCCAGGAGCCTCCGCTCAAAACGACGATAACGTTTTATTAGAAGTTAAAAACCTAAAGATGCACTTCCCTGTGACGTCAGGGTTAATTTTTCAAAGAGCGGTCGCCCACATTAAGGCTGTTGACGACGTCAGTTTTTCCGTCAAAGCAGGTGAAACACTAGGGCTAGTCGGGGAAAGCGGATGTGGTAAAACCACCACGGGACGCTGCATATTGCAGCTTTATGAACCGACCGAAGGCCAAGTAATCTTTGAAGGCCAAGAACTCACGGATCTAAACACTAGAAACATGCGCCTAATGCGGCGCCAAATGCAAGTTATATTCCAAGACCCCTTCAGTTCGCTGAATCCCCGTATGACAGCAGGAAATATTATAGGGGAACCCCTTATAGTACACGGGTTGGTAGAGAACAAGGCCGAGTACAAGGAACGAGTGGCGGAACTGCTCAACAACGTCGGTTTAAACCCTTACATGGCCGATCGTTTCCCTCACGAATTCAGTGGGGGACAACGCCAGAGAATAGGTGTTGCCAGAGCATTATCAGTCGATCCTAAGTTCATAGTATGCGACGAACCCGTATCCGCTCTGGACGTTTCTATTCAGGCTCAAATAATAAACCTCTTGGAGGACCTCCAAGACCAATTCAACCTTACCTACCTATTTATAGCACATGACCTGTCGGTCGTACGCCACATAAGTGACCGAGTAGCGGTAATGTATCTGGGTCATATGGTCGAAATCGCGGACCGAAGCGACATCTATGTGAATCCTTTACACCCATACACTTCGGCCCTATTATCTGCTGTCCCAATCCCAGATCCGGTGATAGATGCCCAACGTGAACGAGTAACACTAACCGGCGAGGTACCTAGCCCCTTGAATCCGCCCACCGGCTGTGTCTTCCACCCAAGATGCCCGATGGCAACTGACGAATGCTCCCAAGTAACACCTGAACTTCGGGAAGTAGAACCTGGGCATTGGGCAGCCTGTATCAAAACACCTGGATACGGCAGCTATTAAATAAAACTTTTCATTCGGTATATAAGGGCCCAAATGGGCCCTTATATATTTATATCTCCCTACTGTTTTAATTACAAAAGATGATAACACCTGTTCTTGTTGGGATACGCATAGCATGATAATATGCCGAAGATATGAATTCTGACCAAATCCGCAATTTTTGTATTATTGCCCACATTGACCATGGCAAATCTACTCTCGCAGATCGGTTTCTGGAGATAACCAGCACGGTCCGCCCCCAGGAAATGAAAGCTCAATTTTTAGATCGGATGGATCTCGAACGAGAGCGTGGGATAACTATCAAAGGAAAGGCCGTCACTATGATCCATAAAGGGATCGATGGCCGTGACTATCAACTGAACCTCATCGATACCCCAGGACACGTAGACTTCAGTTACGAAGTTTCTAGGGCTTTAGCTGCATGTGAGGGAGCGTTACTTGTCGTAGATGCCAGCCAAGGGATTGAAGCGCAGACCATTGCCAACGCCTTATTGGCAATGCAATATGATCTGGAATTAATCCCAGTCGTAAACAAGATTGATTTACCAGCAGCCGAACCCGAAAGAGTCGCTGGAGAACTACGCCAAGTCTTTGGATTTAAAGAAGAGGAAGTCCTATATGTTTCTGCCAAGGACGGCAGAGGTGCGACTGACATTCTAAACCAAGTCATTGAACGTATACCACCGCCTAACGGTTTAGTCGATGGTCCTTTCAGAGCATTGGTTTTTGATTCTGTTTATGATCCTTATAAAGGCATAATAGCCTACGTAAGAATACAAGACGGACACATCTCTAAGAACGATCGCGTGCTTGTGATGTCTACCGGAAAGACTTCAGAAGTTAACGAATTGGGGATATTTGGTCCGGCTCCAACTCCCACGGACTCATTATCCAGTGGACAAGTCGGATATATAGCTACTGGATTCAAAGACGTCCAGGAATGTAGTGTCGGAGAAACTCTGACAATCGGATCTAACGCTGCAACAGAGCCGTTACCCGGATATGTTGAACTCAAATCCATGGTCTTTGCTGGCTTATATCCCTCTGATGGAGAAGATTATAATAATTTAAGAGCCGCATTAGAGAAACTCCAATTAAACGACGCTTCCTTAACTATGGAACCTGAGAACAGCGTCGCATTAGGATTTGGCTTCAGATGCGGATTCCTAGGCCTAATGCACTTGGAGATAATCCAGGAGAGGCTCGAGAGAGAATACGATTTAGACTTAATAGTCACTGCACCAAGCGTAGCTTACCAAGTAGTATTACAAGACGAATCAGTGGTTAAAATAGATAATCCGTCAAAACTGCCCGATGTTAGCTCGATTAAACAAATTCAAGAACCTATCCTCAATGTAACCATAGTCACGCCCAGTCGGCATGTGGGGACCATAATGGAGTTGATGCATTCTAAAAGATCCGACTTCAAACGTATGGAATACATCCAAGGAGTCAATACCAGCGAGTCAGATACGACAGAATCAGAGCAGTCTCGAGTTATGATGGAATATGTGATGCCACTGGCGGAGATGCTGGCTGACTTCCACAATCAACTGAAGTCTAGAACACAGGGATACGCTTCACTTGATTACACATTCGACGGATATGCTGCTGCACCATTAGTTAAAGTGGATATCCTTGTTAACCATATGCCTGTGGAGGCTTTATCTATAATCCTTCACAGAGATCTAGCAGTAACACAAGGTAGAGCAATAGCAGAAAAGCTTCGAACTACAATACCTCGTCAACTATTCGAAGTCCCAATCCAAGCCGCGATCGGGGCACGTATAATTGCAAGGGAGACCGTTCGCCCTTTACGGAAAGACGTCTTAGCTAAATGTTATGGTGGAGATATTACTCGCAAACGTAAGTTATTGGAAAAACAGAAGGAAGGCAAGAAAAGACTTAAAAGTGTTGGTAGAGTAGAAATCCCGCAAGAAGCCTTTCTAAGCCTTCTGGGGATCGGTGATGAGTAGATTTGAGTCTAAAAACAAAATATATAGTTCGTCGATGGGTTATCTATAATCCCAAATAAGATCGTGTATTCTTTAATTGAATCACATGTTGCGACCAATGCCTGATAAACAATCCCTGCAATAAATTTAAGACCGTACGTTCTTCATTGGTACCTTGGGCTACTAGATCAACTACAATCGTTTTTCCCGTTAGCTCCTCCCAGCTCGCATCTGTAATTATTAATTCTAGATTATCTAATATATTGAAGATATCTGCTTTAACCTGCTCTATATTATTGAGTAATCTCACCTCCGACATATTACTGATATCAGGCACCAATTCGAATACCTCTCCTTCAGTTTTTAATATGCGATGCACAAGTAAATCCATACCTTCCGCCGGCGTATCAATTAGGTGATATATTACCTCCCTAGCGGACCATGAGTTTGGATCATTTTTCCAATCCAAACAATTGTCCATACCATCTAAAACATCAGTTAAATCTTGTTTTAGCGTTCGTATAGCTACTAACAAATCCGTATTTCTTAATACCAATTAATCCCCTTAATTTATTTTGATCTAGCAATCTATACATTAGGCCTTAAAACCATTAATACCAATATGATGATTGGCAACAGTGTCATAATTCCACCCCATATTGACCATGTGCGACTAACCGAAGTATATTCGGCACTCAATCGGCCTGTTGCCGCATCTTCTGCCGCAATACGCACCAACGCACGTAATTTGGGACCCGATATTATTCCCCATATTAACGCTATTATTACCAGTAACACGAACGAACTTCCTAACCATATTTCTTGGAATCGCTCCCATCCAGTTATTCCGCCCATCCAAACACCGGTCACAAAAAGTACAACTAGGCTCGGGAGCGTAAATTGATAATCCGCTCTCAATAAGGCCCTAACGCTGCTGGAAATCACTTCCAAATTCCCGGTTTTATCAGCTCGTACTTTCCAAAATGCTCCCGTAATATTATTACCAATAAAAATTATTGAAGCTAATACATGGATAATTAGTAGAATAGAAAGCATCCTTATACTCCTTGAACGTCAGTCTAGATCAACCTCTGCGGAATTCAAATCCTTTAACATCCCGCGTACATTTAAGTGTGACTTGCCGTGACTTAACCCAAATCCCAAACTTGCTTTTAATAATCCAATTGGCGTACCGCAATCATAGCGAAAGCCCTCAAATTCACATGCATAAAGTTCCTGTTCAGTTAACAATCCAACCAATCCATCTGTTAATTGAATCTCTCCATTTGCTCCCGGATCAGTGCGCTCTAAATGAGCAAATATTTCCGGGGGCAATATATACCGGCCTACGACCGCCAAATTAGAAGGTGCCTTCGATGGCATTGGTTTTTCTACTAGATTCCGTATTTTGTAATGTTTGTCGTATATCTCAACTGGATCAATTACTCCGTATCTCCCAACATCTTCCCACGATACTTGTTCTACAGCCAAAATCCCTCCGTTTAAATCTTGGCTAGCATCAAACAATTGAGAAAGTAGGCCTGGCTCGTTCCTAACTATATCGTCTGGCAGCATGACGGCGAAAGGCTCGCATCCCACCATATCTTTGGCAACTAAAACTGCGTGACCTAAACCCAGAGCATCATATTGAGTTACAAATCGAAAATCTGCCATAGAAGACAGGCGCCTCATCTCCAGTAGTAAACTTTCATCACCGTTCTTTTCCAAATGTTCTTCAAAATTTGGGCTACAGTTGAAATAATGCTCTATAGCCTCTTTCCCAGGTGAAGTAACTATAATTATTTCCGTTATCCCCGCATCTAATGCCTCGGCGACAACATAGTGTAATGCCGGTTTATCTAAAATCGGTAACAACTCTTTAGGAACAGATTTAGTTATAGGGAAAAATCTCGTCCCTAATCCCGCTGCAGGAATAACTGCCTTTTTGATTTCCATAATTATATTCCCTAGCTACCAGTGCAATTTGGTTATACCGAGGAATTGTTAGTAACAAAATTGAAACGCCTTCAGGCAACCAAATACCTATAACATCATAGCCGCATTCATTGACACTACCATCACCCTAGCCTACCATAGTTATGGAGGCCGTGCTAAGTGGGGAGCTAGCGGTGCCCTTTACCCGCAATCCGCTATAGCGGGATCGAACTCCTCCTCTAGACAGAATCTATAAACCTCTTGTATCAGATCCTATGGTAAAGAAGGCCGGGTCCCACGCGGCGCAGATTCTCGAACCCCGCCAGGTCCGGAAGGAAGCAACGGTAAGTGAAACCCTGTGGGTGCCGTGGGAGCGCCTGACCTGAATTGTAGGTCGATAAAAGTTTCATAGGTTTATGGCGACAGGAGGTGCACGGTCTCTTTTAACCAACCAATTTGACAATTACTAGGCATCGGTCCATATGTAATGATTGGCCAGAGCCACATCTAATGGACGCGTCTACATATCTGGATCAATAAAACTCGATAACTAACTGAAGTAATGAGTACTAACACACCCTATAGCCTGGGTACACGAA
>ENA-UPTF01000529-UPTF01000529.1-marine-metagenome-genome-assembly--contig:-NODE-529-length-26462-cov-8.218723_pt1 | contig 26462 bp, 18 predicted proteins | sample MGYA00238166_ERZ767019 | MGnify/ENA primary metagenome ERZ767019 (study PRJEB28930, sample SAMN06266391) | marine metagenome | isolation source: Sea water from 250 m depth | place: Atlantic Ocean | study... | reverse complement strand
AGTTCGATCCTGTTTTCTTCAAGCACAAAGCCATGACCTTCTTCTTTTTTAATCATTACTTCATAAGGAATATCTTTTTCATCCAGGGCATCCATCAGCGTCTCTGCTTGTTCAATCCTCACGTTATAATCTTTACGGCCATGAACAATAAACAACGGGGCTTTAATTTTATCAATATGGTAACTCGGAGAGGTTTTTCTTAATTGTTCTTTATCTTCTTTTATATCGATCACATGATTTCTAAACCATCGACCTAACCGGTCATCCCATCGACCGTCTTGCTTATAAAGCATTTCTAAATCCCAAATGCCGACATAGTTAACAGCACAACTATAAAGCTCTGGAGTTAATGTGATTCCAGCCATTGTAGCGTAACCTCCATAGCTAGCCCCATAAATACAGACATGGTCTTTATCAGCAATTCCTTGGTTAATAGCCCACTGGACTCCATCGCTAATATCATCCTGCATCTCTAAGCCCCATCTCTTATAGCCAATTTTTTCATAACGTTTGCCGTAACCGCCTGAACCTCTAAAATTAATTTGCATCACTGCATAACCTTGGTTAGCAAAATATTGAGTTTCTGGATTAAAACCCCATCGATCCTGAATACCAAAAGGCCCACCATGAGGATTAACAATCAATGGAAGGTTTTTACCATCACTGTCCAATGGAACAGTTAAGAACCCATAGATGGTTTCACCATCTCTGGCCTCAAAATTAACTGGTTGCATAGGGGACATTGTTTTTGGATCAATCCATGGTCTTGTCGAACCTAGATAAGTTACGGTGTTCTTGATCGTATCGTATAAATAATATTCTCCAGGAATAGTATCGCTAGCAATAGTGATAATCATTTTTTCAGCATATTCACTCATAGATGCGATACCGACGTAATCCACATCAAAGGCAGCTTTCAGACCTTCTATAGTTTGTTCCCATTCTTTATTGAGATAGTGTCTTTTTGGTTTGGTATCAATATCATTATAAAGAACTGTGATCGCTTCTCCTGTTGGGGTAAATCCAATTGAGGTAACATCTGTGCCCTCACTAGCAAACAGATCCTCCATCATGCCAGTTTCCGGATCGAATAAGCTGATTGAGTAAGTGTCTTGTCCTAGGTTAGAAGTCACATATATTTTGCTGTTATCTTCGGTAAATCCGATGTCGCTCCACCCGTTTTGTAATCCTTCAAAACGATCTATTTCCCTCCACTCAGAATCTTCATCATCTCTGTACATAATTTGAGTTTCATAATTCAGTGAATTTTCGTCTTGCATAGCTGCTAATCGAACTGCTCCGTCATTATCAGCACCCCAGGCTACTACTGGCCCTGGCGGCAACAACTGGCGATTAAATTTACCGGTGTAGACATTCATTTTATAAATATCCAATTGATATCTTTTCCGATCATTTCGCATAACAAGAATATGTTCCGGATCAAACGGCAATAAACTTAAAGGGATAGTGGAAATTATTTTTGAGTTTGTAATGGCATCACTAGGCTTCACTAATTGTTTTGGCTCAGTGCCGTCTTTATTTACAGCATAAATTCCAATGGAGTCAATTGCACCGGTCATGTCATTGAGTTGATCTCCTCCAGTTTGAAACATAATCCTACTATTATTCACCCATACAAACCCTGTTACGTTTTGGCTCCTTAGTTGAGTGACCCTGATGCGCTCACATTCTGAAATAATTCCCTTTTTACAATTCGGGTTAGGATCTCCCAAATTAAACACCACAATGTTCCTTCTGCTAACATCACAGAAATCTACAACTCCAGATCTCGACTTATTCTTCGTTGTTTTTTTCTTACAGCGAGATACAGTTTCCTTATTGATATTTAAGGGAGTTAAAGCTGCTAGATACTGACCATCTGGAGATAATGCGGGGCTTAACATTGCAGAATCTTTAAAGAAGTGTTCCACAGGATACTTTTCAACTCCAAAGGAAGTAGAGGTAATAATAAGTGCTAAAATGGCTATCGTTTTTTTCATGTCTTTGTTTGCTTTATGAACATTTAGGGTAAGAAAGATATCTAAAAATTGACTAAAGATCTAGTGCAGACAAATAAAATTCTATAGTATTTGCAGATGATTTATTTAAGGTATTTATTAATTTCCTCTCTTTTGATTAGCAATAATCACTTGCTTGCAGAAGATCATGAGGGATCTTGTTTAAATCTAATCAAGCAAAACCAATGTCTTCAAGCGATTGAAGCATGCAAGGTTGAAGCTGAAAATAATGACCCAAAAGCACAGACTGCGTTAGGTATGCTCTTATCGGGTATTAGACATGGAGATTATAGAAAAAACTATAAACAGTCTTTTTTTTGGGTTAATCAAGCAGCGGAGCAGGGTTATAGCAAGGCACAAGTTGTTATAGCTGAAATGTACATGAATGGCGAAGTTGTTCCAATGAATGCCAAGAAAGCGAAAGTTTGGTATGAAAAGGCTGCAGAGCAAGGCAATTTGGATGGAGTCAATGGGCTAGCAAGATTATACAGATATGGCACTGGAGTCAGAAAGGACTACGAGAAAGCTTTTGCATATTATCAACAGGCTGCTTTAGATAACCATATAAGATCGCAGGTGGGCGTTGGTTTGTCTTATCGAGATGCTAAGGGTGTCAAAAAGAATATGGTCAAGGCTTACGCTTGGCTTTTGATCGTCTCTGACAAAATAGACAAGCAGGGCATGAAAGCTATACAAAAAGAATACGAATTAGAGCGAGACAATCTTGATAAGACCATCCCTAATTGCAAATACCTCTCAAGATTAGATGCCGCTAGCGATGTTATGACGATTGGTTATGCGAAAAAGTTGTTACTTGATCTGAAACAAAGAATGAGTATCAAACAAATCAATAAAGCAAAAAAATTAGCTGAAGAAATAAAAAAAGAGCGGGCATGAACCCGCTCTTTTATTTCAGTTCAAATTACTGATTATAGGCTTTGGTTGTATCTGATATAAGTCATTCTGCCTCTCATATCATAAAGATTGTAATCAAATGGATACCAACCATAAGCATCAGCGTTAACTTCAGGTCCTTCGTTTAAGATATTTGAAGCACCAACCACAATTGATGCACCCCAAGGAAGCGAATAAGATACTTGGAAGCCCATTTCAAAATGACTACCTACACTGTATATCGTTCCACCAATATCTTGTGTTTGACCATCAATATAATAACCCGTCAGAGATGCTCCCCAATCACCTTTACCCCAATACATATGAGGGTTCATTCTAAGATCTGGGTAACCTAGCTCTCCTTGGTACTCAGTTCTAGGGCTTTCTGGGTAAGCTTGAACGATGTACTTAGTATATTTTGCACCATCAATTCCAAAGTCAAATCGACCAAAATTCTCAGTATCTATGATATAGGAAATATTGAAATCAATACCTTCTGCTTCAACACCTGCAAAGTTATTAGCTTGCAGAGAGATATAATCAACCGCACCATCTGGACAGCCTGGTCGGCCGCCAGCAGGACAACGAACTACATAGTTCACATCTCCATTAGCCTCGGCGTTAAATTCACGCTGAATGCTTGAAGTTGAAATTAGATCTGTAAATTCTGTGTGCCAAAAACCGAGTGATACAGTTAATTCTGGCAATGGAGCCATAACAATACCATAAGTCCAATGATCAGATAGCTCAGGTCTCAAGTCAGGGTTACCACCGTATAGTGTTCTGTATTGTGTCGATCCACAATACCCTTTTCCGTTTGCACAACCCACAACATCAATACCAGAAGGATAACTTTCAGAGCGTTCACCATATAACTGGGTCATAGCTGCAACACGGAAACCTTCACCGTAGGTGCCTCTAAGAACAATCCAATCTGTTGGTCTGTAAGCCATGGTTATCATTGGTGAGAAATTACCACCAATACCTTTACTGCTATAGCTATCAGAACGCCCAGCAAGACTTACCTCAAGTTTTTCTGTGAACGGTAATCCAAGCTCAAAGAAGGCCGATTTTCTGCTTCGCTCTGCTTGTACATTATCACCACCTGCGGTCCCCGCAATCAGTTGTGCTTTTGATGCTGGGTCATTGACTTGATCAAAAGATAGATGATTATATTCAGCACCTAGTACCATACCGATTGGTCCGCCAGCTAATTCACCGACATCAAAACTCATAATAAAGTCCGCTTGCGATGATTTAAGATCAGCCGCGTAACTTTTAGTATGGTTAAATTGTTGCATCACTGGAGCTAAGTCAGATAGTGGTGTTCCATGAACACCGAAGATATCAAGAAGGCCATCATCTATGGCTTTTTGAAGTAATGGTTTATTAACCAAATTGATTGTATCGTTGTCAATATCATTATTCATGACTTGAACATTGAACTCCCAATTGGCTCCGCCCAAGATATCAAAGATACCTTCGAACCCAATTCTTAAATCTTGTGAGTTTGAGACCACATTATTATCCCTTGTACCATTAGGAACAGAGCGGATAAATATTGTCGCTGGCCCACAATCTATTACATCACAAGGATAGCCCATACCAATAAGAGGATGATTTGGATTATCAGCACTCATTGAAGGATATGGAGAAGTAACAGGAGTACCCGCATAGCGTGAGTCTGCATCAGTTTGTGAAATCATTAACACAGTGTTCATAGTCACATCAGGTGAGATGTCGTATGTAGATTTCATAAGCACTGCATTTCTTTTTGCTCTTGGCAGTGCAATGATGTCTTGTGCGTAATCATAACCACAGAAACTCCAATCCGCATAAGCTGTTCCAGCGTATGATTTTGAATAAGGATACCAAGTATAAGAATTAGGATAATCTGGGTTAGAGTTTGTCCCATCATCTGATAGTTGATTCTGATAAGAACCACTGTCTCCTAATAGACCAACTCCACCAACTGGGACATCAGGACATCTTGAGTCGGCTACATAGCCAAAATAAGGAGAATAGAATGTTCCTGGGAATCCGAATGAAGAGTAGGACTCATAGTTATAGGCATTAGGCCATTCAGTGTCTCTCCAATACATTGGTTTTTGACCATAATGTTGTACTGTGAAGAACACATTACCTTTTGAATTTGAAGCACCACCAGTAACAGTAGCGGCAATGTATTCGCCTCCCTTAGTATCTGGTTTACCTGATGTAAACGCCATCTGCATCCCATCAAAGTCTTTACGAGTAATGATGTTAACTACACCACCAATCGCATCTGAACCATAAATAGCTGAGGCACCATCTCTTAGAATGTCGATTCTTTCAATAATAGCTAAAGGTATTTGGTTTAAGTCAGCCGCAGCACCACCTGAACCACCTGTTCCCGAAACTCTTCTGCCATCTAGCAAAAGCAAGGTTCTTTGTGATCCAAGACCTCTTAAGGAAACCTCATTTACAACAGCCTGTCCATTGGCATATCCAGATGTTTCTCTAAAAGAACCAAATGAGTTGTAGGGGGTATTCTGTAGGACCTGTGCGACAGTCTCAAAACCTGATAGCTCGATTTCTTCTCGAGTAATAACAGTTACAGGTTGAGCAGTCTCAATGTCTGTCTGTTTCAATCTTGAACCCGTAATTTCTATAGCGCCTAGTTCAGCTGCATCTTCATCATCATCCTGAGACATAGTAGGTACACTGAAAAATAAGGCAGTAACACTTAAAGTAACTATCCAGCCAGTTACTTTTTCTAGTAGGTTAATATTCATTTAATTTATTCTCCTAATTCTCTAATAAATAATTAGTGTGACACTTACTAAAGAAACCTAAAAAAGCTTAGATTCCTAATATGGTTACACTATTAACATCATTTATTCTCAGACATATAAGACTATTGTGCAAGCTAAAATTACTAAGGTACTTAAAGGATTAGATTGTTAAATTAATGTTTTTCATAGGATTTAAGTGTATATGTTGTAGCGATACAACATTATTCACAGATTAAAGCGACTTCTTCGACTTCTCAAACTTTTTGATTGCACTGCTTTTAAGTCAATGTATGATTGAGAAAAAATACTTAAACTTTTGATGGAAAAACAATTAAAAATCTTACTCTGTAGCGCTATATCTTGCATGATCTTAGTTAAAGCTAATATCGCAAATAGCCAAAATCTGGATGAAGAATTAAAGAAGTGTTCTGAAATCACAGTTTCATTGATTAGGCTGCAGTGCTATGACAGATTAGCTAAAGCTCCTGAAGTGTCTTCAGCACAGCCTGCTGCTGAACCTAAACGAAGATCTTTGTTCCAAAGACGTGCCAGAAACAATACTACTCAGAATGAAAGACAACAAAACAACACAAAAGCAACTCAGCAAGATTCAGAAGCAGTGACCCAGACACAAACCAATACCCAGTCTTCTGATTCTTTTGGTCAAGTAAACGAAGCTCAGACAAGTGAAATTACATCAAGAATTATCGGCCAGTTTGATGGATGGACTGGTAAAACGGAGTTTCGGCTTGAGAATGGCCAAGTCTGGAGACAGTCTGGGAATGGCTTTCTAAAAGTTTCACTGAATAATCCAAAAGTGACTATAGAGAAAGCTACTTTTGGCGGATTTAGGTTATCGGTTGAAGGTTATAACTCGAGAGTTAAAGTCAAGCGTGTTCAGTAGCTAATTTATGGGCTACCTAGTTCTTTTTTTAATTATACTTCTTTTTGTTACCCTCCCATCATTATGGGTTCAAAGGACTATGAAAAAGTACAGTACACCCTCTGATCGCTACCCCTATAGTGGGAAAGAGTTTTCAAAAAAACTACTAGCAGCATTAAATTTAGATAAAGTTGATGTGGAATCCACTGAGATTGGTGATCATTATGACCCGCGGTCTAAAACGGTTCGCCTAACTGCAGATAAAATGGAGTCCAATTCACTTACTGCAATCGTCGTTGCCGCTCATGAAGTCGGTCACGCGCATCAACATTCAACCAGCTATTTACCTTTTAGGCTTAGAACCATATTGGTCAAAACGATGGGACCTGCACAAAGATTTGGTGCTCTAATTTTAATGGCGGCACCTATTGTAACTTTGATTACAAGATTGCCTGGACCTGGAATTATTATGTTAATTGGAGGATTTCTAACTATGGGCATGAGCACACTTGTGCATTTTGTTACCTTACCAACAGAATGGAATGCAAGTTTCAGTAGAGCTCTTCCAATGCTTGAGAAAGGAGGCATCTTGAAAGAGGGCGATGACATTTACGCAAGAGAAATATTGACTGCAGCAGCTTTAACTTATGTTGCAGGATCTTTGATGAGTCTGATTAATATAGCCCGATGGTGGACAATCCTAAGACGCGGGCCTCTTTAAGTTTTATAAAATTAACTTATCTCCCACACGAATGCCCTTTTTTCCTGTAAACCCAGCCGTTAGTTCTAGAACCCATTGAATTCTGCCTTTAGAGGAAATGCTTTTTAGGGAATAGGGGGTAGTATTCTTTTCGATGTTGATAATGGTTCCGTCTGACTGGATGAATAGAATATCAAGACTTTGAGGCGTGTTTTTCATCCACATCGATACTCTTCTTGTGGGTTCAAAAACAAAGAGCATGCCAACATTATCCGGCATTGATTCAACGAACATAAGACCTTGCGTTGTTTTCTTCTTGTTATCAGCTATCAGAGCCTTAACACTGATTAAGCTTCCATTGGATTTTTCTATTTGAATTAACTTCTCTGCATAGTCTAGTGATTCAATTGATATAAGATCTTGATCAGAAGATGACAGTACTTTAAGTGGAAGGATTGAAAATACTATTAAAAGATAGCCAATAATAATTCGTTGATTCATTTGGATATTATATAAATCGATAAAAAAAAGGGCGATAAAATATCGCCCTTTTCGTTTGAGAAATAAATTCTCTTAGAGGTCTAATTTCCATTTAAGATAGGTAATTTTTCCTCTATTGTCGTATAGACCTGTATAGGCGTCATAATTTTGACCACCATTATCAGGCAACGGATCTTCGTCTGAAGCATTTTGAATACCCAAAGAGATCTTACCCCACTTACCAGCATTATAATATGCTTGTATGTCGTAGGTATCGTACTCATCCTGAGTATTACCAGCTTTAACTAGACCACCGGTTAATTCACCGCCAATTTCTTCAGGAGAAGAAGATTGTCGATAGTCACCGATATGTCTGTTAGTTACAATAACGCCAAAGTCACCCCATCTATAGCCAACACTTAGGTTGTACCTATTTTCAGGAGTACCATTGAAGCCAATATTATTAACCTGACGTGCACTACCAGTGTAGGCATCAGTGTCATAATCTGTCATGTTAGAGTAATCAAGATTGATATCCATTGAACCAGGACCGATATCTCTAGTGTATCCCACAAAGATATCATAACCTCTTACAGCTACACTACCAGCGTTTGCATAACTAGCACCGACATAGTCGATTCTTCCGTTAGCACAACTTCTGATTGAGTAGATTGAGTCAGATATACCAAGTCTCTTGTAGTAAGTCGCTCCTGCTGGACATGCGTCGCCAACCTGACCACTTCCTACTGGATTACCCGCTGCAGATCCATCACCAGCAACACCTGCTGCGTCATAGAACTCAACATTGTTAGTTAACAATGAACCACCAATGAAGTCAGTCCACATAACACTTTGAGTGCCGGCACTAACAATTGCACCTGAGATTTCTATATCATAGTAATCAAAACGTGCTGTAAGCCCTTCAAGCGCACTGTTCCAGCTACCGAAATCATGAGATAAACTTAAAGTTATACCTTCTGATTCTTCAGCACCCAGTTGAGAGTTCGCAACAATCAAGGTTGAGATCTGCTTAGAAGGACAGTCAGTTGTACCTTGTCCAGCTGCAGCACATGCTTTGTAGTCATACGCTGTGTTTGCACTAAAGGTAGTTACACCATAAAGGGTGTCCATAGATGGCGCTCTAAAACCTTCACCGTAGTTTGCTTTTAGAGTTGTACCAACTGCGACGTCCCAAAGAAGTCCAAATTTAAAAGATTCGCTTGATCCAACGTCACTGTAATCATCACTTCTGAATGAAGCGTTTAATTCTAACCCGTCCATGACAGGAAAGACTGCTTCACCAAAGAATGAATCTACTGATCGTACACCTTCACCAGAGTTACCTGCTGATCCACCAACAAAGCCACCTTCTGAGTGCTTGTCGTATTGAGCAGAATATCTGTTATCAAAGGTTTCATAACCAAGTAAGACGTCTACTGATCCACCAGGTAGTTCCATAACGTTACTGAATTGAACCACGGCATCCATTTTTTCATAATGGTTATCGTATTCAACAACAGTCGTTGCAGCTAAGGCATAAAGCCCTTGCTCAGAACCAAACGGTACATCGTTGTATAGATTTGAATCTAGACCTGCATAATCGAGATAGTATCGACCAATGTCTGTTCCATAGAATTTATTGACTTGATGGCCAACTGTTAATTCTATATCTTCAGATATTTCGAATGTGAACTCGGTAGCAACATCAGTTGCCTGATCCACATAATGCATTCCACGATTACCAATCTCAGTCCATCTCCAGTAACCAGTGACAGCTTGGTCATATGGGTTAGCTGCATCAGATGCTAGGATTCCAGGATAACGAGCAGCAGGAGGCGCATAACGCCCAACTGATTCGTTTCTTACAAAGCTAGCTCTGTTATAGACACTAACAGTGTCCGTGATCTGATGATTGATATTTGTGGTTACAGTATCTCTGAATAACCCAGCGTCTTGAACCATAATGTCAGCCCATGCGTATCCGCAAATCCCTGTAGGAGTTGCACCAGCATGAGAAGGAGTAACCGTAGCAGGTTGCCCGAAAGCAGCTCCACCAAAATTAGGTCCCCACCATGGAGTCGTAGAACCATCAATGTTTCCCTCACAAGTAGGTGCAGCATGGATGTTTCCAGTAACTGGGTCAGCAAGGTTTCTTGAGTACCAACTTAGTCCGTATGTTTCGCTATATAAATCGATAACACCGTCACCATTTTGGTCTGAAGCTCTCGCTGCAGTGTACCATCTGTCTTTCAAGTAGATTTCGTCTCTGATGTCATGTTCTAACATGAGAGTGACATAGCCCTTATCGTTAGAAGAACCGTATATCAATGACACTGAATTTTCTTCACCGTCATCTCTATCTCGGTCACCTCTTCGATATTGAACTTGTAATCCATCGAAATTCTTTTTGGTAATTACGTTAATAACCCCTGCGATCGCATCTGATCCGTAAACGGATGAGGCACCATCAGCAAGAATCTCCACTCTATCAACTGCAACAGTCGGAATCATATTGATATTAACCGCACCGGCACCACCAAGATGTGGTGATCCAGGCATTCTTCTGCCATCCATAAGCACGAGAGTACGACTAGAACCTAGCCCTCTAACACTTACCGTGGCATTAGACATAGCGCTACTACCAGCGGTCGGTCCAAATGATCCAAACGTATTGTAAGTTGATAGTCTCAGAGCGTCAGCAAGAATTAATGCTTGACTCTCTTCGATATCTTCAGCGGTAATTGTGGTTACTACAGATGCAGAGTTGATCGTATCTCTTTTAATACGAGAACCTGTAACTGTAATTTCCTCAACATCTCCGCTGGCTGCTTGTTCGTCCTGAGCCAGTGTAACTGGTGAACTCACAAGAGCTATAGCTAGTATTGAAAGACCTAAAAGAGATCTATCAAACCAACCATTCAACTTAGATTTTTTCATTACATTTTCCCCCTTATATTAAGGATTAATAACCTTTACAGGACACTTATAATCTATCCCGTAAAAGTAGTGATGAGTTACAGAAATACTAAGTTACCAATAAAACTGCAACAAACATGGGTGACATTCTATCCAAACTTTCAACAGATATGCCGTTTTAGAGATAAATCATTAACCTTAAATGTTGTAAAATAACAACATAAGCAGATTGTTTTTAGAATATTCAAATTATTATCATATTTATAAGAGCTATTTAGGAATATAATTATTGCGATCAATTTTTTATCAAATTATGAATAAAACCATACCAAGACAGGCAAATAGCGGAAAAAAATACCGAGCTGATAACGGAGTTGTCGCTATTAAAGATGGCATTAAGGTTCAAGTTATAGAAACGAAATTAGATGAGATTGAAAAACCCTCTTGGTTTAAGGTGCCGTTTCCTAATGGTGATAACTACCTGAGTTTAAAATCAATGGTCAATGACCATCATCTTAGTACTGTTTGTGAAGAATCAAAGTGCCCTAATATTGGAGAATGTTGGAATAATAGAACTGCAACCTTAATGGTCCTTGGGAATATTTGCACAAGAGCTTGCCATTTTTGTGCTGTTGATACAGGCAATCCAAAAGGCTGGATTGATTCGAAAGAACCTAGGAATGTTGCAACAACAGTTAAATTTATGAATTTAGGCTATGTGGTCATCACCTCAGTTGATCGTGATGATTTGCATGATGGGGGAGCAGGCCATATTTCCAAATGTGTGGTTGCTACCAAAGCAGAATCACCCAATACTAAAGTAGAAGTTTTATCACCTGACTTTAGAGGGGAAACTAGAAATCTAGATATCCTTCTTGATTCTGATTTAGATGTTTTTTCACAAAATCTGGAAACAGTAGATAGGCTAACTTCACTGGTAAGAGACCCTAGAGCTGGTTACAACCAAACGCTTCAAATCCTCGAATATACTAGAAACAAAGGTTTTATAACAAAATCAGGGATGATGCTCGGTTTAGGAGAAACTTATGAAGAGGTTGAACAAGCAATGATCGATCTATATAACAGCGGTATCGAAATTCTTACATTGGGTCAGTACTTAAGACCCACAAAGAATCATCTCCCGGTAAAAGAATATATCACCCCCCAAAAATTCCAAGAGTATGAATTTTTAGGACATCAAATAGGCTTAAAAGAGGTTGTTGCAGGACCGTTAATTCGATCCAGTTATCGTGCTGATCAATCTTATAAAAGGCTCAACGCTGAAAGTCATGATTAGATTAAATAAACAATTATCTATATTTACTTTAACCCTCTTCTTCTTGGTGCCAATAACAACAAATGCAGCATTGCTTGTAAGTGAGAGAGAAATTCAAGTTGAATCAGAAAAGCAATGGGAGCAAATGGTCAATTCGATCCCAATCTCAAGGGATCTTAAGAAAAGAACCATGGTTCGATGTGTGGCAAAAAACATTATCAGGCAGTTGGACGAGCCCTTTAGAAGTTTTGACTGGGATATCGAGGTTTTTCAAGACCCCACAGCAAATGCTGTGGTTCTTCCTGCAGGCAAGATAGGGGTTAATACAGGACTATTTGACATCGCTACCAACCAAGATGAATTAGCTGCTGTGATAGGACATGAAATAGCCCATGTAACAGAAAAACATAGTTATGAGCGCGCTAAACGATCTATGCGAACTCAGGTAGGAGCGATGATTGGGACTGCTGTGGTGGCCAGTAAAATTGCTAGCAAACCAATCTATACTCAATCCGATCTTTATGAAACACAAAATAAAATTAATGCCATCAATACAATGTCAAATGTCATGGCAACTTATGGTCTTAATTTGCCATATGCTAGAGAACAGGAAACAGATGCGGATAAACGAGGTATTATTTTTATGGCTGAGGCAGGCTTTAATCCAATAGCGAGTATGAGTCTCTGGAAAAAAATGAAGGAAAAAGACAAAGAGCAACGAATACCAGAATTTGCCAGCACTCACCCATCCTCAACTAGCAGAATAAATGGTCTCGCCAGTCAGCTAGCAGATGCACTAATGCTTTATAATCAGGTTGATAAAAAACCTAACTGTAGCTATTGATTTATGATTCCTCTAGCTGATGAAAACCCGACTCGGTCTAAGCCAGTCATTACCATTGCATTTATTGCTTTATGTGTGTTGATTTTTTTATGGCAGCTGTCACTGGGTAGCGGAGGACGGCAAGCTATTCTAGCGTTAGGCGTTATTCCGGCAAGTCTTCTTCAAGGCGCTATACTCCCTCCCTCCTTACGATGGGTTAGTCCAGAAATGACATTAATTACTTCAATGTTCTTGCACGGCGGGTTTATGCATTTAATTGGCAATATGCTCTATCTATGGATATTTGGAGATAACGTTGAAGATATTTTAGGGAAGCCTGTGTTTATCATATTTTATTTTGTGTGCGGCATTGCCGCAGCCATGAGTCAATCATTGCCAGACCCATCATCCACTATACCGATGATAGGAGCGAGTGGAGCAATCTCTGGTGTATTAGGAGCATATGTAGTGTTTTTTCCCAAAAGGAAGGTTAGAGTAGCTATCCCTTTTGGTTTTTTTATACAAATATTAAAATTACCAGCGTTTGTAGTATTAATATTTTGGTTCGTGCTTCAGCTAATTAATGGGGCAAGTGCCGGTTCAGGTGGCGGAGTAGCTTTTGGTGCCCATATTGGAGGATTTATTGCAGGTGTGATTTTGGCTCCAATCCTAGCTGTTGTAACGAGGAAAAAGGCACAATAATTATTTTTTTTAAGGAGGAAGAAATGCGAATAACTTTACAAACTTTTTTAATTTCATTGGCTATGTTTTTGTCTGTGCAAAGTGTTTCATCGATTCAGGCTCATTCACTAGATGATGTTCTTTCAGGTGAGCATAGATCAGATAATAATAAAGCTAGGGATGTTAGTCGTAACCCAAAAGAAACATTAGAATTTTTTGGCATTAAAGAGGGCATGACTGTGGTGGAAGTTTGGCCATCAGCGGGCTGGTATACAGAAATCCTTGCGCCTTACCTGAATGATTCAGGTCAATATATTACTGCCTCATACGACTTAAATACTGATCGACAGCCCTTTGTGAGATTTGCTCCAATATTTTTAAATAAATTGGCTGAGTATCCAGATTTATACAGCAATGTAAGGCATGGCATCTTTGAATTACCGGATCGTATAGAAATTGCAGAGTCTGGCAGTGCCGATATGGTGCTTACCTTTAGAAATGTCCATAATTGGATGGCACGAGGTCAAGAAGAGAATGCAATGCGTGCATTCTATGATGTCCTAAAACCTGGAGGCATTTTTGGTGTGGTTGAGCATCGAGGCAATCCTTCGGTTCCACAAGACCCTAAATCTAAATCCGGTTATGTTAATGAGGCATTTATGATTGAACTAGCTGAATCTGCTGGTTTTGTTCTAGAGGCATCTTCCGAAATTAATGCGAATTCTAAAGATACCAAGGATCACAGACAGGGAGTTTGGACTCTTGCTCCAACTTTTGCGAGCTTAAATGATGAGGAAAAAAAACTGTTTAGTGAAATTGGAGAAAGTGATCGATTTACTCTGAAATTTAGAAAACCAAAACAGTAAGTGAAATCTTTTCTAAAGCTTACGTTATATGTTGGCATATTTTTATATGCCTCCATTGGGTTTGCGAAAGAACCCACAGTTATTGTAATTTCTATGGATGGGATTAGGCATGATCTTTGGAAGACTCATCAGGTTGATTCTTTTGAATATATTGAAAAGCAAGGCATAAGAGCTGATCATCTGATACCCGTCTACCAATCAACAACCTACCCAGGTCATGTTTCTTTAGCAACAGGTGTTCACCCAGATAAACACGGAATTCTTCACAACTCTTTTTATGATCGAGAGGATGGGCATTTTAATTATCCTGATGAGGGGGATCTCATTGATGTCAAGCCAATATGGGTACTAGCAGAAGAGGCAGGTATACCAGCAGCTGTTTTTTTCTGGGTGGGTTCAGAAACAGATTGGAATAATGTTGGCGCAACTTATCGAAAGGCACCATTTGATGAAAGCATTAGTGAGGAAATAAAAATTAAGCAGATTGCAGAATGGCTAGATATTGAGGGTGAAGATAGACCCAGATTGATAATGAGTTACTGGGACGGTACTGATACTGTTGCCCATCAGGATGGACCAAATGGGCCTTCTATAGACCTCCAGATTCAAAGACAAAACAAACTCCTTGGGTCGCTTTTGAATGAGATTGACAAGCGAGACGGCTGGGAATACATCACATTATTCGTTGTGAGTGATCATGGAATGACAGAAGTGTCTAATTACATTCAATTGAGAGAAGTAGTTGAAGAATCTAAGATCAAAATGACAGTATCATCTGGGCCAGCTATTGCTCATATATTTCTCAACGATAATGATAAAGAGCAGGCTAAAGAAATTTTTGCACAGCAAGAAGGCATCACCGTATTTGAAAGGAAAAATCTACCTGAGTCATATCATCTCGATCATCCCACAAGAACAGGGGATCTCGTCTTGATAACTGAAGCACCTAATATGTTCTCAAATAGCCGCAATGGCGGACCTAAAGGGATGCATGGGTACTCTCCCGATATGCCTGATATGTGGGGAATCTTCTATGCAATGGGCGCAGCAATAAAACAGCAAGATATAGGGCCTGTTCATCAGATAGATTTAGCCCCTACAATTGCAAAAATTTTGAGTCTGCAAGAGGTCGATCATATGGAAGGTAAACCCATTCCTCTTCGAGAGGATGATTAAGTTAACCCAAGACCCAGCCGTAAATATTGTTGCTTGGTGATCCGCCTTCAGCCAAATAGACTTCTTTTAAATGCGTCATCCGATCATTGGCAATTTGTTGTCTTGTTTCATCAACATTCACCCCATAGAGCTTTGCTGAGTTTAGACCAAAAATTTTCGCTTTATCCTCATCAGTGATCGGCGCATAACCGAATTTCTCCTGCATTTCTTCGGGAATTTGAAATCTTCTTAAAGCCTCAATTTGCCATTGAGGTGAGCCCCACCATATGGAGTCTGTTCCAAATAAAACATGATCCACTCCAAAGGCTTTAATGATTTGCCCTAATAAATGGGCACATATTTTTGGGTGTGTGATTACTGTGTGTCCAAATGTGGTGCCTAATTCCATATAGACGTTGGTCATTTCAGGATTATCTATTCTGTCTTGGCAGATATCTGTGGTGTAGGGCATATAAGCGTTTTCATCGATATACAAATCCTCAGGTGGCAGATTCATATGCTGATCTCTAAATCCTGAGTGATAGATGACAAAATTCAAATCGGGATGATCTAAGGATGCTTTCTTGATGTCTCTTGGATGAGTGTAATCAGTCTCCCCTGGTCTTGGTTTTCTGAAAGGAAGCCCCTTATGGGCGCATACGATATTTTTGCCCCAAGTCTTTATTTTTTCATAGAACGGATAGATTAATTCTTCATCGTCCATTCGCCAGCTGTATTCACCGTTCATATCAAATACACCAGTGTAAAACTTCCATGCATCTATTTTTAGATCCAGTGCTTGTCGTTCAGCTTCCTCTAGAAAATTAGGAGTATAAGGTGCTATTGGCCCGTGGCAAACCATCCGTTGTGAGCCTGACATTGCATTTATATTATTTCTTGCCTCCACCATTTCATCACCGTTCATGGTATCGAGAACTTTAGAGGCAATACCACTAAGGCAGGCAACAGATACTTCGCTGTCTAAAAAGACTTCTTTGACGTAATTATTAAATTTAAGATCATCTTTCTGAGGTTTCCTGCCTTCTAAATCTTTATTAAAAGGCCATGCCATTACTCTAAACCCAAGAGGCTCTGTTTTGCCAGTGGCAACATGATGTGTTTGGACATCAAAAATAAATTCATTTTTTGGCCATAATTCTTTAATGGCTGATTCATCGATCATTTCTTCAGCTTGTACCTCAAAATATTCGCCAAAAACTTGATTCATTGCAGTGAAGGCAACAGCCATACCATTTACCGTTTTCAAAAAATCCCTTCTCGATAATCCAGCGGTCTTACTGTACTTGGAGGCTAGAGACTGAATAAGCTCTTCAACCTGTTTTTGTTGCTTGGTTTGTGGCCGAGGTAAATACTCCTCATTCGAGACTACTTGGGTAGGGATAGGCGATCTCTTATCTTCAACATCATCTTTGTGAAATTTTTTAACCCACATGATTATCTTTTTGGCTTAGTTTCACCTTGGATGGCAACCCTATGCATTAGGCGATGGTTATCGCCAAAATCAAAAATTCCTTTGTGTGCTGTGCAACGATTGTCCCAAAAAGCAACAGAGTTATTTTCCCATTTAAATCTGCAGTTCAACTCTGGTTTTTTGATGTGATTAACCAGAAATTCTTTCATAACTTTATTTTCATCGACACTCAGTTGCTTGAAATGCGAGACCATCAGTTCACTATAGAAGAGACATTTTTTACCAGTTTCTGGATGTTTACATACTAAAGGGTGTTCACTGGGTGGCGTTGCTTTTCTAGCCATTTCATAACCTTTAGCGCCATAAGTATCTAAGACATTGGTTAGATTCTTATGAAAATTATCATGAACCGCTGTCAAGCTAGAGCACAGTCTTTGCATTGGTTTAGAGAGAAGTTCATAAGCTAGATAGAGGTTTACCCAAGCTGTGTCTCCACCAGTTGCAGGAACATCTAGCGCATAAAGTACAGCACCTTTTAAGGGCTTTTGCATGAATGAGGCATCAATATGCCAATCAACATCTGAAACGATACCTTTATACAGATCTGGGTATTCTTGGACATATACATTTGGATAGCCATCCAAAGTTGGCATATAACCCGGACCTTGAAGTTCCCCAAAGTTCTTTGTGAAAGTAACATGTTGCTCTGGGGTTAGAGGTTGATCTCTAAAAAACAAAACCTGATGTTCTAACCAAGCTTGATTGAGTTCTCTTAGGGCTGGCTTTGAAAGTTTTTTGCTAATATCCAATCCAGCAACTTCAGCTCCAAGGGATGCTGTCATCTCATTAATTGTGAAGGTTTTGTATTTCTTTGCCATTTATATAAAGACTAACTCTAAAGAATGATTATGACAAATGTTGGATTGATTTTGATTTAGCTTCTATCGGTTTAATAAAGAACACATTGATGATTCCTATCAAAGTGACTACAGCGACTAACCCAAAAGCTTTGAGGTAGCTTCCAGAGGCGTCATCAGCCATAGCTGCCAATAATTGAGTTGCCCCTGCTGCTGCAAGACCATCAACCATACTGATAATACCTAGTACTCTTCCTAAATATTTTTTCCCAAAACTCTCTACAGCAACCAATTGAATCATGCTAAAGCTTCCACCAAAGCCCAGACCGAAGAAGATAGTAAAAAGGCTGAGTTGCATTGTGTTTTGCGTCAAGATCACTCCATTATCAGAAATCTCAAATAGTAATAGTGAGCCTATAAATAGCACACATGAGCTTAAGAAAAGAACCGTCCTTTTGGGCAGCTTGTCACTTAAAGCTCCAAAGGAGAATTTTCCTATAAAACTAAACCAGTAGATTATCGAAAAAAGGAGAACTGATTGCTGGGCAGTGAACCCGGCATCCAACTCAAAGAATATCCTTATTTGACTGTTGAGACCTTGGATTGAGAACCATAAACATGCTGATCCAATGCCTAAGCACCAAAGTGCTCTGGAAAAGATAGCATCTTTGATCGTGGTCATATCTTTGTCTTCTATTGGCTTAGTTTTGATTTTATCTTGTGATATCTCTTCGATTCCATCGGGGCTCAGACCCATTTTTTCCGGTGAGGGTCGAATGATTTTATAGACTGGGATTACGGCAAAGATCCAGAAGAGAGCGGTGAGAAGTCCAAATCCCCATCTCCACCCCCAATCTGGGTTACTGACTATAGGTGAAATAAGAAGAGGTAGGGTTGCTCCACCCAGACTCGAGCTTGCTACAACCATGCCGACAACTTTGCCGCGATGTTTATTGAACCAATTTGAAACAATGATTACATTTGGCCCTAAGCCTGTCATCACAAGCCCCACAGCCATTAGAATATGTAGACGATACAGTGTCTCTATAGAACTGGCAAAGGGATAAAAACTATAGGTAAACGCCATGACAATAATACCAATTCTCATCACAACAGTGACACCATATTTGTCTATTAGAATTCCTGAAAATGGTGAAAGGAGGGCAGCAAAAAGTAGAGTGTTTCGTACTGTTAGACTTGCTTGTTCACGATTAAGAGAGAACTCCTCAATAAATGTAGGAAATAGATTTTGAGGAACAAATAACGTCATTGAATTCACAAAGAAATAGATCAAACTGCAAGATATTGCAACATACCATCCATAGAAGACATTTTTTGATTTCATTTCCATCTCAAATAATTTACTCTTGAAAATCCATTGATAGAGCAGACTGATATAATAACTTCATGAGTAAACAATCCATAGCAATAATCAATGCTAATGTCGTTAACGAAGGATCAATAAAACAAGTTGATGTTCTTCTTGAGAGCGGTCGAATTAAACAAGTCGACAGCAATATAACCCTCGATTCGAAAACACAAATTGTCGATGCTAAAGGAATGCATTTGTTGCCAGGATTAATAGATGATCAGGTGCATTTTCGAGAGCCAGGACTAACCCATAAAGGCGGTATATTTTCAGAGTCAGCCGCAGCTATTGCAGGAGGCGTGACTTCTTTTATGGATATGCCAAATGTGAATCCTCCAACTATCACCAGAGATCTTCTATCACAAAAATACAAATTGGCAGAGGGTAAAGCTCACGCTAATTATGCTTTTTATTTAGGAGCTACAAATAATAATGTAGAAGAAATAAAACGTTTACAAACAGGTGAGGCCTGCGGCGTTAAAGTGTTTATGGGTGCATCAACCGGTAACATGTTGGTTGATAATGATGATGCTTTAGAGAAAATATTTTCTGAGTGTCCCATATTAATAGCAACACATTGTGAAGACACGCCATCAATTAACAAGAACTTAGAAGCCAAAAGAGAACAATATAAAGGTTCTGAGATACCTGTTTCTGAGCACCCAAATATTAGGTCGGTGGAGACTTGTTACAAATCTTCTTCTAAAGCGGTTGGATTAGCTAAAAAATTTGGCACTAAATTACATGTTTTGCATTTAACAACCGAAAAAGAGTTAGGGTTATTCGATTCTAAGAATCATAGAGAGAAAAATATAACAGCTGAAGTGTGTGTTCATCATTTGCATTTCAATGATTCTAGTTACGATGATCTACAGCAGCTTATAGTTTGTAATCCAGCTATAAAAACTGAAAATGATCAAAGAGCATTAATGGAAGCTGTCAACGGAGATCTTTTGGATATTATTGCAACTGACCATGCTCCGCATACCATTGAAGAGAAGAGCAGGCCATACCCTGATTGTCCTTCAGGCTTACCCTTAGTGCAGCATTCACTATTATTGTTGCTTGATTTTTTTCATCAAGGAAAAATGTCTTTGGAAACCATCGTTACAAAAACAAGCCACAATGTTGCAGAGGTTTATGGCTTAAAAGATCGCGGATTTATTAGAGAAGATTATTGGGCGGATCTTGTTTTAGTTGACCTTAACGCAACCACAAAAGTGACCAAGGATAATATTCTTTATGAATGTGCATGGAGCCCTTTTGAAGAACAAATCTTTAACTCTATGATTAATAAAACATTTGTTAACGGAGAGTTAATATTCAATGAGGGCCAGATTCTTTCGCAGCCTTCAGGAAGACGTCTGGAGTTTGTTTAGAAAAAATATCGCTTTCTTCGGTGCAAAATACGTTTTTTTTCCTATCAGGATATGTTAATTTTCACCTGTAAACCTTTTTGGGTTGTGAGATAAAAAGAAACTGAAAACTTTTATAGTTAAATTTTCGTATATATTCAACGTTTTATAACTAAGCGTCAGGCACCACTACCATCATGCAACCTACAAACACCAAAGATCCACAATACTATCATAAGGTAGTTGATTGCCAATGGGGCTGCCCGGCACATACCGATGTGCCTGGTTATATAAGGCATATAGCACAGGGTGAGTATACCCAGGCTTACTTACTCAACAGAGAATCAAATGTATTTCCAGGTATTCTAGGACGGGTTTGTGACCGTCCTTGTGAGCCAGTCTGCAGAAGGGTTAGGGTTGAAGAGGAACCAGTTGCAATATGTCGTTTAAAAAGGGTTGCAGGCGATTTAAAAGCTGATTTTAAAGAACACTTACCACCAATTCCTAAAAAAAAGAATGGCAAAAGAATCGCTTTAATTGGCGCAGGTTGTGCCTCACTAACAGTAGCTAACGATCTTTTACCTCTTGGTTATGAGATAGATATCTTTGAATCCCTGCCAGAGATGGGCGGGTTAATTAGAAGTAATATTCCTAAATTCAGGTTACCGCCTGAAGTTATAGATGAAGAATTTGATGTCATTGTGGAGCAGGGGGCGAAGCTTCATCTAAATCATCCTATTGAAAGCATGAAAGACTTATTGGCAGAGGACTATGACGCCATTTTTGTCGGTACTGGTGCTCCTAAGGGAAGAGAGCTTGATCTTCCAGGAAGATACGATACGGACCAAATTTTTGTAGGTATCGCTTGGCTTGAGTCTGTTGCTTTTGAGCACATTGAGTCTGTTGGAGAGCGAGTGCTTATCATTGGTGGAGGAAATACAGCAATGGATTGTTGCCGAACCTCACTTAGACTTGGCGGTAAAGAGGTGAAGGTTTTATACAGAGGCACAAGAGATAGGATGAAATCTTCTGATTGGGAATTGGAGCCCGCTTTAGAAGAAGATGTTGAATTGATTTTAAACCACTCTCCTGAAGAATACATTGTAGAAGAGGGAAAATTGGTTGGAATGAAATTCAGCGTGCTTGAATGGCATAAGGACAAGAACGGTAAATTAAAATCAACCAAGAAAGATGAGGTGATCATCCCATGCGACACAGTTATTCTGGCTATCGGTCAGGAAAATTCATTCCCATGGGTTGAGCGTGATATTGGATTAGATTTTGATGAATGGGAAGTTCCACATGTTGATCCTATTACATACGAATCGACTTTATCCGGAGTATTTTTTGGAGGTGACTCAGCCTTTGGACCAAAAAATATAATAGAAGCCGTTGAGCACGGACATCAGGCTGCTATTTCAATACACAAATATTGTCACAACGATTCCCTTACTGATCGACTTCCTTACGGAATGAATCTGGTTACTGCAAAAATGGGTATACACGAATGGACTTACAGTAATGATTATGGCTATGAGAATCGATTTGAAGTCCCAACGGTCCCTATGGAGAATAGATTTAAAGATATTAATATTGAAGTTGAGCTGGGTTATGAGCCGGGACAGTTTAAAAAAGAGGTCGAACGCTGTCTGAATTGTGATATACAAACTGACTTTGTTGCCGAGCTTTGCATAGAGTGCGATGCTTGTATTGACGTTTGCCCTGTGAATTGCCTGATGATCGCAGAAAATGCCGATGAGTCTGAATTAAGAGAATCTATAAAAACACCAGCTAATAATCTAGAGCAAGCACTCTTTGTTTCTGAAGATTTACCCCAAACTAAAAGGGTTATGGTGAAAGATGAGGATGTTTGTATTCACTGCGGTCTTTGTGCTGAACGTTGCCCGACTGCAGCCTGGGATATGAAAAAGTTCACCTTGGAGATCCCCTATGCAGTTGATGAGGAAAAATCGACTCATGCTGTTAAAACTGAGCAAGCAGTATAATGACTAAGGTCAGTCATAATAATTTCACTGTGAAATTTGCCAATGTTAACGGGACTGGTTCCTCCAGTGCTAATGGCATGTTCATGAAAAGTATTTTTAGAATGGGGATACCTGTGGTTGGTAAAAACTATTTTCCTTCAAACATCCAAGGGCTACCTACTTGGTATGAAGTTAGGGTAAGCGATAAAGGCTATTTAGCTCCTTCCGGGAGTGTGGATATTATGGTTGCAATGAATGCACAAACCTATGATGAAGATTTAGCGGCGGTAGAACCAGGCGGTTACCTTATTTATGACTCATCTTGGCCCAGAGAGGAGTTGATGATAAGAGATGATATTACTGTTCTAGGAGTTCCGCTCGCAAACATGTGCAATGAAAAATTCGATTCTGCTAGAGCCAGGACATTAATGAAGAATACTTCTTATGTCGGTGTTTTAGCTGCTTTGCTTGAAATGGATACTAAAGTTATCGAACAATTACTACTAGATACATTTGGCGATAAAAAACATTTAATTGATGCGAATAAGACAGCTCTTGATATGGGCTTTAATTACGCAAAAGAAAATTTTAAATGCCCGTTGCCTTATAGAGCTAAACCAATAAATAAGACTGATGGTTATATTATGATTGATGGGAATGCTACTGCTGCCCTAGGCTGTCTTTTTGCTGGCGCAACCGTGGGTTCTTGGTATCCAATTACCCCCTCTACATCGCTAATGGATGCATTTAGCAGCTATTGCTCTTTTTACAGAAAAGATAAGAAAACAGGAAAGAATAATTACTCCATCATTCAAGCTGAAGATGAATTGGCAGCAGTGGGAATGGCGCTCGGGGCAGGATGGAATGGAGCCAGATCATTTACACCTACGAGTGGGCCAGGGATTTCTTTGATGAGTGAGTTTATAGGCTTTGGGTATTACACCGAGATACCTACTGTAATCTTTGATGTTCAGAGAACAGGTCCTTCGACAGGAATGCCTACTCGCACTCAACAAGGAGACATATCTTTGTGTGCTTATGCTTCCCATGGTGATACTAGACATGTGTGTCTTTATCCAGCAAATCCCGAGGAAGCGTTTTATCTTTCAGTTGAAGCGTTCGATCTTGCTGAAAAACTCCAAACCCCAGTTTTTGTATTAAGCGATCTTGATATAGGTATGAATGATTGGATGATTAAGGATCTTGAATGGGACGACAAATTTAAACCGGACCGAGGCAAAGTGCTTTCATCTGAAGAGTTAGAAGAGATGGAAAATTATTATCGCTATCTGGATGTCGACGGAGATGGGGTTCCTTATCGAACCATACCTGGCACCAACCCTAAAGGTTCATATTTTACAAGAGGGTCTGGGCACAATAGGTTCGGTGGCTACACCGAGGATGCCTCAGAATATCAGGATGTTGTCGACCGTTTATTGGTTAAGTGGGAAACAGCAAAAACCCTCGTACCTAAGCCTGCAGTTTCATTTTCTAAGAACAACGATATTGGCATTATTAGTATTGGTAGCTGTGATGATGCAATTCGTGAAGCTAGAGATATTATGAAAAAGCAAGGTCAAAAAATGAACTATCTAAGAGTTAAAGCTTTTCCATTTACCAAAGAGGTTCAAAAGTTTTTGGACGCTCATAAGACAATATTTGTTATTGAACAGAATCGCGATGGACAGTTGGCAAAATTATTAATCTCGGAGACTGAAGTCGATGCCAAAAAAATTAAATCTATCAGGCTCTATAATGGGATTCCAATCTTTCCAAAAGATGTCGTGGAAAAAATTCAGTCAGATCTCAAAGCAGGAAAAGCAGCATGAGTTATATAAAGAAGCCAAAAATAATAAGAGATAATGATCCTAGAAATAAGCTGGGGATGACTTTTGATGATTATGAGGGCGTGATGTCGACTCTCTGTGCCGGTTGTGGACATGATTCTATTACTGGCGCGATTATTCAAACCGTTTTTGATTTAAATATTGAGCCACACAGAATGATAAAACTAAGTGGTATTGGCTGCTCATCAAAAACACCTGCTTATTTTGCCAGTCAGTCCCACGGCTTCAATTCAGTTCATGGACGCATGCCATCAGTAGCTACTGGGGCCAATGCAGCTAATAGTGAACTGCTTTGTATAGGTGTTTCGGGGGATGGAGATACACTTTCTATTGGAATGGGGCAGTTCTCTCATGCCGTTAGAAGAAATCTTAATATGCTTTATATTATTGAAAACAATGGAGTCTATGGATTAACCAAAGGTCAGTTTTCTGCCTCCGCAGATATTGGCTCAACAGCCAAAAAAGGGGCCGCCAATCTACAGACACCAATTGACCCTTGTTCGGTAGCAATCACTTTAGGAGCAACCTTCGTTGCTAGGAGCTTTTCAGGGGATAAGGACCAACTGATTCCATTACTTAAGGCGGGATTAATGCATCGAGGATTTGCAATGATTGATGTCATTTCACCTTGCGTAACATTCAATGACCATGAGGGCTCAACAAAAAGTTACATGAGCACCAGAGAGACAAAACGAGAGGCGGTCTATACAGACTATATAGCTCCATTCTCAGAAATCGAAGTTCAATATGAAGAAGGCTCAAGTTTAGAGGTAGATCTCCATGAGGGTGGCAAGGTTCTTTTACGAAAGACAGATGATAGCTTTAGCCCTCTTGATAGAAGTCAGTCAATTAATGGAATTAAAGAAGCCTCTGACAAAGGAGAAATATTAACAGGACTTTTGTATATTAATGAGTCTCAGCCTGATTTCACAGAAGTTGAAAATACAATTGATGGGGCTTTAAACTCAGTCAGTTACGATGATTTATGTCCAGGTTCTAAGGCACTAAATAAGTTACTCGATAATTACAAATAGACAGTGACTTGATGCTCAGTAGCTTTATTAATCAAAACACGTCCCGACTGCTATTATTTTTCATCTGTTTTTTTGTCACTTTTCCCATTTATGGCCAACGTACCTTACCCGAAGAGATTGAATTATTAGCCAATAAGCACAATATTCCAATTGATAGCCTTAGCATCATTCTGCAACCGCTGAATTCAGACACTAGACTGATAAACCTCAACGCAGAGGTACACCGAACTCCGGCATCAGTTGCAAAACTATTTACGGCATTTGTGGCAATGGATCATTTAGGTCCCGATTATCATTGGACCACAGAAGTATTTAGCACAGACAGCATCAAGGATGGAGTGGTTGATTCATTGATTTTTAAAGGTGGTGGTGATCCCTATATAACTATTGAACGTTTAGACACCATGGTTTTAGCCTTGAGAAACCTTGGAATAAAAACCATTAATGATGGTCTGATTGTTGAGCAGAGTTTTTTTAAGCAACACCAAACGTCCACGGCAGATTTTGATAATGATCCACTGCGTCCATACAATATTATGCACACTTCATTACTGATTAATTCAAATACGATCGATTTTAAAATCAAGAAATATTCAAACAACACCATCAAGATTGTCCCAGATTTTCTACCTGAAGGAGTATTCTTTAGAAACGAATTAGAATTAGGATCAGGTTCATGCAGTCAGTTTAGAGACAACGTTCAATTTACCCAAATTATTGAGGAGCAATATCCGCCTCATATTGTTCTTCTGGTAGATGGTCACTACCCAAGAAATTGTTTTGAGTTTGAACATGATCTTTCTTTAACTGATGCGAATCATTACTTTTTTGGCGCCTTTAAAAATCTCTGGTTGAAATCGGGTGGTTCATTCAATGGTTACATCAGAGAAGCAAAAGTTCCTTTCTTAAAAAAGCCCATTATGACTTTTGATTCACCGAGTCTTGATGAAATTATTATTGAAGGTGTTAAGGAGAGCGATAACTTGATTGCTAGAAATTTATTTTTAAGTTTGAATCAATCGAGTGACAAGAGCTATAGAGCTTCTAGAAGAATTATGAGAAAAGTTCTAAACAGTAATGATGTATCAATGACTTACAATACTTTTTTTGAAAATGG
>ENA-UPTF01000528-UPTF01000528.1-marine-metagenome-genome-assembly--contig:-NODE-528-length-26484-cov-2.799826_pt1 | contig 26484 bp, 30 predicted proteins | sample MGYA00238166_ERZ767019 | MGnify/ENA primary metagenome ERZ767019 (study PRJEB28930, sample SAMN06266391) | marine metagenome | isolation source: Sea water from 250 m depth | place: Atlantic Ocean | study... | reverse complement strand
GTTGCATCTTGCAGATGCGTTCTTCCAATTTTTATAATATTATTAAATTCATTGGCTTTTTTTGATAGTGACTTTTCTAATTTAACCAATGATGGTAATAGGTGTTTCCGAGATCAGGATCGCCGTTTAGCTGAGCCATTTTAATTTGTTCGCTTAATGTCCCCGCCCACTCGTCCCAGGAAAATTGACCTTTTTCGTGAAGAGCCAAGACCAAACTGAACGCCTGGGCCTCCCAGGGTTCATTAAACACTGGACCGTCTTCGTCACTGGGCTGGAACGGGAATTTTTGCATTAGGTTACGACTTCTAAATAAGGTTCCCATAAATCGATTAGTACTTCGCTATTTTGAGAGCTAGATCCCCAAAGTTCATTGCTACTAAAACAAACGGCATAGAGATACTCTCCTTCCTTGTTGCCTTTGATATTGACGTCAGGGAACACATGGCCTCCATGCTGCATTGTCACTTCCCCTATGCAGCCTTGCACATAAGCTGGCGCACGGGTATGGCCATCAGTGTAATTTTTCAGCACTCGAACTTTGTCACCAATACCAAATATCGCCTGCTTTTCTAGTTTCATTTCGGTAGGACCGCCGGAAGTTAGTATCTTCCGAGCATCTTCCTGGTTTGGAACACGGAGATCAGTCGGCAGGAATTGCTTTACAGTTCCGCTGTTTAATTCTTCTTCTGAAATTAACTCGTTTTCCAATAATAATTTACAAATACCCTCATACCAGTTTTCGTAATAGCTGTTCTTCAGATAATCGATCGGATGCTGCTGTTCACGCGCAAAACGGGATTGGTCGATATTCCATTTCCCTAACATGCCTGTGGCAAGTGTTAATCCGAATACGCGACGCTCCCATTCCGAATGAAAAACAGGTTCTTCGGTTTCGGGCTCTGGATCTATTGGGCCGAGGCCTTGTTTTCCACCGAGGTCATGTCCGCCCTGCACTATTCGTTCCCTTCAAGCGATGAATCTAGTTTGTCCGGATTCTTTGCCATTTCAACACCAATCATCGAATTTCTGGTTACCAGTTGTTTTAGTTGTTGTTCGTTCCAATCATCAGTTCCATCCGGACGCATTGGCATCACTAGGTAACGCATCTCTGATGTGGAATCCCACACTCGAATGATTACGTCATCTGAGATTTCGGTTCCGAATTCTTTTAATACAGATTTGGGTTCACTAACCGCACGAGAACGATAGGGAGCAGATTTATACCAGGCTGGTGGAAGACCTAATACCGTCCACGGATAGCAAGAACACAATGTACAGACAACGAGATTGTGAAGTTCAGGCGTATTCTCAACTAACTGAAGATGCTCTCCCTGTCTTCCGCTATAACCGAGCGATGAAGCGGCAGCAGTAGCATCTTCCATTAATAGTTTTTTGAATTCTGGATCCACCCAAGCCTTAGCTACAAGATGCGCGCCATTACGAGGTCCTACTTTGTGTTCATAGGTATCGATAATTTCTTCGAGAGCCGAAGCATCGACCAGACCCTTCGTTATTAATAAACTCTCCAAGGCTTTAACTCTTAGACTAATATCGGAGGGTGGTTCGGTATGGTCGTGATCGTGAGACATAATTTTAATAATATTAAATATCTAAAGGAAAAGATGGCATAGGAATTACGAAGACACAAACAAAGATCTAGTCAAGGCATTTGAGATATCAGCAATTTATTCTTAGTGATTTGCAAATAAATCTCTCTTATTTTCTTCTTTGATTCTTGATTAAAACAACGAAAGTCAGAAACAGTTAGTCTGTCTCTTTCTATTAAGTTTCTTAGTATTTTACAGTCTATTTCGAGCATTATTGGGTCAGCCATAGATTCTTCACCCGTTTTTGCGCCAAATTTCATATAAAGATTTTAATGATAATGATTCTCATTTGCAACAAATGCTTACTAATAAGGTTCTGAATCGCTATGCTTGGCTTAAGATCTCAATTTGGCCAGTTCCTAAACAAAAAAAGAATAATATCGATTGCTTTGTTTCTTGCTGTTGATACCTATGAAAACGGAGTCACTAAAAATTAACTTAATCCTATGTAAATAGGCCTGTACAAATTATTTTCATTGCAGGCATTTGTGACTTATTAAACTTGCAGTCATCAACACTAGAGTCTTTTCTCTAGTAAAAATACGACGATTCTAAATGGGAGTTTTACCTATTGATCATGACAGTCTCACAGCCATTGATGATCGCCGTAGCCCCCAATGGTGCTCGCAAAACTCAGCAAGATCATCCGTCTATTCCAATTACCCCCCAAGAACTAGCGGATACCGCGAGTCACTGTCTGGATGCAGGCGCATGCATGATTCATCTTCACGTCAGAGATGAGAGGCAGGGACATACTTTAGATCCGACTAAATACGCCTCTGCTATTACGGCTATTCGGGAAAGAGTTGGCGAGAAGCTAATTCTTCAAATTACGACAGAAGCCGTGGGCATCTATAAGCCTGAAGAACAAATTGAAGTGGTAAAGACTGTTAAACCAGAAGCTGCGTCTATTGCGCTCAGAGAATTTTGTCCAGACGAGAGCTATGAGCAGCAGACAGGTGAATTTTTTATGTGGATGTATAAAGAAGGAGTCTCACCTCAATACATTCTTTATGATGAGACTGATATTCAACGATTTAATGCCTATTGTGAAAAAGGATTTATTCCGGGCGAGACTCATACCGTTCTGCTTGTGTTAGGGCGCTATACCAAAAATCAGGAATCAGCTGTAAGCGACCTCTTCCCTTTATTAGACGAAGTGAATAAGAATCATCTATGGTGGTTATGCGCTTTTGGCAAAACCGAATCACAATGCATGAATAAATCCATTGAGTTAGGAGGGCATTGTCGCGTCGGATTCGAAAATAATACTGCTATGCCCGACGGAAGTATTGCCAACGGCAACCATGAGCTCATCGAAGTAATCACAGATAGTGCTCAATCTGCGGACAGACAAATAGCTGATGCAGATAGTGCGCGGGAACTAATGGCATTCAGATAAGCAATGACATTAGACGTACAACAAGCTTTGCGATCTCGCAATAAAAACGATTATCTTCGATTTGATCACTCGGACTGAGCTGCTAATTCCATTCTGCTACGGCGCTCGACAAGCTTGCCCCAGTTTTCCATAGAATGGAGATGGCCATAGATAAATGAAAGATAACCGACTTTGTGTAATTCTTGCAGCGATTCTGGTGGGAGCTCATTGAACTTTTTGTCATTCACTGCGTAATAACTGGCGAGCGTTTCTTTTTGTTGCTCATCATCTGAACTACCAGGAGTTACTTCCTGAACATCTAACAGATCCAGTTCTTTTAACTTGTTTGCAAAATCGACTGTGCGTTGACGTTCTCCTTCTACCTGACTGCAGAACTCAACCATTTTTTGAGTGTCTGTCGTGAGTTTATCACCATCAAAAAAAGGAAACTTTGGATCTTCAGTTATTCTTTCTGAACCACGATCGATAACCAGCGCGAGTTGATCACCCTCTGCTTTAGCGAATGCAAATGGGTGTCGGCGCAAATAAGCTGGAACATAATGAAAAGGTACCCAGTGCCCATTGTTATCAACAAACATATTTTTGTCTTTGAGAATAGAGACCACTGCAAAAACTTGTGGATTCTCAAGATTTGAAAAAATAACGGGATAATTTTTTTGTGCTGACGCAATTTCAGTAGCCACCAAAGGTACTGTCTGAATCTTGGCAGCAAAATCGAAAGGCCTTTCCAGGGGAGTAATACCAAGAGCACCATGATCCTCTAGTGTTAACACCTCAGGTTTCTCATAGAGAAACATGCTACCTTCTGGAATTGGCTGAGTAGTCTGTCCGCCTTCCAACCTCACATCATCATTCATAAAGCTTCCTTAAGACTCTTACAAAAACAGGCCTTAATCATAGCCTTTTATGGGGTCCTGATTCAGCTTTTCCCCTGTTTTATTGAAGAACTACGCAAAGAATGGCGGGTGATTTTGTATTTGGATTCAGTCGGGCCTGGCATCCAGTGAAGATAGTCCCATCCGAAAAAATCGGAGTTTCTAATTTGGTCAACCAGATCTAACTGAGAAGCGATAGCCGGAACCACGAACTGTCTGAATCAGTTTTGCATAATCGATCGTGGTGCCCTCGATAGAAGCGAGAGCGCGTCGTAAGCGACGAATATGAACATCAATATTACACGTTCATTACAATTAGCGCGTATAGGTACACTCTGATTATGAACTCTTACTATAAAATTGCACACAAAGACTTAACTAACTTCAAATTAAATCTGCAGAAATGCATTGATGGCGATACGCAAAAGTATCAGATGGATTTTAATCTCGCGCGCGGTAATTTAATCTTTTTTCCAGCCTGGTTAAGGCACGGTGTCCGCCCATACAGTGGAAATAGAGAGAGGATTTCAATCGCGCCCAATATCCACTGTCAGCCTAAGAATTAGACAGCTCTTTGCGACATTGAGCGTCGGAATCGATAATTGTTAATCGGATTAAGCAACCGTGCAATTCCTTTAGTAAAGGTCAGCGGGCTATCCAGTACTGCAAAGCATAAACACCCTTCATCGCTGCGCGGCTGATGGACATCTTTATTAGTTCTCATAATAAAATCCGACCGGTTGTATTCACCGAGTTCATCACTAAAACTTCCATCCAACACCAATGTGATTTCACTGCCCTGATGTTTATGCGCTGGGGTTTGACTACCAGGTGTCATATAAATAAATTCACATTGTGTTTCATCATCGATATTTAACTGCGCCTGCTTAATTCCTCCGCTAAGCTTCTTCCACACCAACCCATTTGATGCTGCTTTAGCCAATACTTTAGGTAAGCTAACACTGTGATCAAGCATATGAATTTCACTAAGAGAGGAGTCCTGCTGCTCAATGTGATTTTGCTGCGGTTGACTAACAATCTTAGCAATCATGTCAGAGTAATCAGAACTGCTGTGCTTCTCAGACGTCTGCAACCAATCTATTGCCGCTTTAGCTTCAAATTCACTGGTTTTATGACAACAGAGCTCACAGAACTCTACATGAGCTGAAATTGCAATATTCAAGCCTGCAGATAAGGTGCCCGCAGCAAATTCTTGCAGCAGTTCTGTAGAAGGATGAAATTTGGTTTTACTAATCATTTTCAGTTCCAATTAATTGTCTTAACTTGCCCAAAGCTAAGCGTAATCTTGATTTCAATGTTCCAAGCGGAATTTCTAAGATCGCGGCAGCCTCTTCATGGGTTTTGTCGTGTAAATAAATTTGCTCAACTACGGCCTGCTGAGCAACCGGTAGTTGAATTAAAAACTTTTTGATTTGTACAAACTCCACATCTATAAAATCATTTTCAGCTATGCCATAGGCATCTATATCGCCGGACTCACTCGACCATATATCATCCGCACTAACGCAGTTGGGCTGACGCTTCAGTTTTCTTAATATGTCAAAACAGCGGTTTCGCGTGAGAGTAAATATCCAGCTCTGCGCATTTCCTTTACTTATGTCGTAGAGGGGTGCTTTCTGCCAAACAATGAGCATAGCTTCCTGGACCAAGTCCTTGGAGAGCTGCTCATTTCGGGTAATTTTCATACCATGAGCAAAAATCCTATTCGCGAATCGATCAAAAAGTATGTTGAAAGCAGCTGTACACTGCTGGTCACCTACCTTCATAAGCAGGGATTCATCACTATCTGGATTCAGGCTTTCAATAGGCAAATGCCCCGCGGTACTTGCTGCTGGCGTGGGTAACGATTCTTCTTTTACTGTGTATGAAGACAATGCGATCGTGTCCAAGGTCATAGAAATTTGGGTCATGATTATACATTACGCGGGCTTTCCGATCATAGATCACTTATATCCTGACGACCCTCTGATTTTAGTGATCCAAACCCTTCCAGAAGGCGTAAGATATAGAAATAACCTTTGATAGGCCTCTATCCAATGACTCAGACCCCGGAGCTAACTTCCGCATCTCATCTGACCAGCGCCGACTACCTCGCAGAAAGAGTGAAACAGGCGTACCGGAGTCTCGGGCCAGATAACCTCACGACAGTGGAATCGCTCTACACCGATGATGTGTACTTTGAAGATCCATCACATGGCGTGCAGGGAAAAGCTGCATTGATTAAGTACTTTACCAATCAATTTCAAAACCTAAAGAACTGTTCTTTTAAATTTCATCAAACCATTACCAATGGTTCAGACATTTTTCTAGCCTGGACTATGTTTGTAAAACATCCACGCCTAAACGGTGGTGAAATGATTCGAGTTGAAGGAGCGAGCTATCTCAAAACTCGAAATGGTAAGATCTACTACCACCGCGACTACTTCGATCTAGGCGCACTGCTGTATGAACAACTGCCTTTATTAGGCCGCGTGGTTACAAAAATAAAGCAGCGGCTGGGTCAATGAACATTCTTATTACTGGCACTAGTTCAGGTATCGGAAAACGATTAGCAATAGACTATTTAAAGGCTGGGCATGTTGTTTATTGTTGTGGTCGAGATTTACCAGCTCTGAATCAAATCAAAGAACGGTTTCCCAATCTGGCAATAATCCTTAATTTTGATGTTTGTAGCTTGGAAGCTTGCGCTGAATCCTTCAGCTCTCTGAAACCTTTAGATTTAGTAATTCTCAATGCGGGAACTTGCGAATACATCGACGCAAGAAGTTTTGATGCGGCGCTCTACTCCCGAGTCATGCGCGTCAATGTTGAAGGCACCGCAAATTGCTTGCAATTCTTAATTCCTCAGGTCAAGGAGGGAGGTTCGCTCGCCCTTATGGGCAGCAGCTCTAGTTTCTTGCCCTTGCCGAAGGCTGAGGCTTATGGGGCATCAAAGGCTGCAATTTATTATCTTGCCCAAACTCTTCGAATCAGTCTAAAACCGGCAAAGATTTGCGTTAGCTACATAGCCCCGGGTTTTGTTGAAACTCCCCTTACCGACCGTAATGACTTTCCTATGCCAATGCGCGTAGACGTGAATTATGCTTCTGCTCAAATCCAAAAAGGACTGGCAAAGGGAAACTGGTTAATTCATTTTCCCAAAAATTTCACCTGGCTTCTCAAAGCAATAGGAGTTCTGCCAGCTCGCTTACAGCAATTTCTCATTGCAAAGGCCCTAGCATAGCGACCCTTAACTTGTTTCATGGAAAAACAACGTATCGCAATTATTGGCAGTGGAATTTCTGGATTAACCACAGCTTATCTACTACACAAATCTCACGAAATTACATTATTCGAAGCCAATGATTATATAGGCGGGCATACTCATACAGTCAAAGTCGCCCAAGGAGAGCAATCTTATGATATCGACACCGGCTTCATAGTTTGCAACGATCGAAATTACCCTAATTTTCTGAAGCTCATGGATAAACTCAACATTGCCATGCAGCCGACCGAAATGAGTTTTAGTGTTCGCAATAACCCTCTAGGTTTGGAATACAATGGACACAATATAAATACTCTTTTCTCCCAGCGTCGAAATCTCCTACGTCCAAAATTTTATCGCTTGATTCGAGATATCTTGTATTTTAATAAGGCAGCCAAAAAGGCAATAGAGGAAGGGGTTGCGGAGAATATAACCCTCGACACTTTTGTAAACCAACAATCATTAAGTGATATATTCAAAAATAACTACCTTTTGCCAATGGCTGCTGCCATCTGGTCATGCAGTATGGAGCAAGCCGGCGAATTTCCATTACATTTTTTTCTAAAGTTCTTTCTTAATCACGGATTACTGGACATCAAAAACCGCCCGCAATGGTACGCGGTAAAAGGAGGATCCAAAGCCTACATTGATCCTATGACCTCAGGGTTTAAAGATCAAATAAGGTTAAGCACTCCAGTGAATTCCGTAGTCCGCGATGATTCCTGGATTGAAGTAAACCATGCGACTGGAAAAGAAACCTTTGACCAGCTTGTTTTCGCTTGTCATAGCGATCAAGCGCTGGACCTCCTAAAAAATGCTAGCATTGAGGAGAAAGCGATTCTTGGTGAGCTGCTTTACCAACAAAATGATGTGATCTTGCATTCTGATGCGTCTCTCATGCCCACAAAATCTCTTTCCTGGGCGAGCTGGAACTTTCTAGCTGGCGAACAAGAGCACAATGATCCAACATTGGTTACTTATTGCATGAATATTTTACAAGGTATTGCCAGCGACCAACCATTTCTTGTTTCACTAAATGCGCGACATAAAATCGACCCCGAGAAAATAATCGGCGAATACAACTATGCCCATCCTGTCTATTCAGTTGCGGGAATGAAAGCCCAATGCAGACGAAATGAAATATCTGGAGTCGGGCGAATCCACTATTGCGGAGCTTATTGGTACAACGGATTTCATGAAGACGGAGTTCGAAGTGCACTAGATATTGGCGAAAAATTTGGAGTCTCCTTGTGATGTCGTCTGGCAAGAACTTTGAAAGCGCGATTTACGAAGGTTTCGTACGACATCGACGCCATTATCCGAGCAAGCACGAGTTTCGCTACCCAATATTCATGTTTCTTCTTAATACAGAAGAGATTCCGAAGGTATTACAATCTTTTTGGCAACTAGGAACTCGAGTTTTAAGTTGGGCGCGCTTTAGAAGAGAAGACTACTTAGGCAGGCACGACGAGAATTTGAGCCAATCAGTAAAATCGAAAATTGCCGAACTACTCGGTAACAAAGATCGTCAGTTAGATGGTGATGTTTATGTTCTCTGCCACCTGCGTTATTTCGGTTTATACTTTAGCCCCCTTAATATTTATTTTCTTAAGGACAATTCAAAATTTAAGTATGTCCTCGCAGAAGTTAGCAACACACCTTGGAATGAGAAGCACTATTACTTATTAGATCCAGATGATTTAGCGCCTCACCAAAAAGCTTTCCACGTATCGCCTTTTATTCCCATGGATCAGACTTATCGATGGATGATTAAGCCGCCATTTTCAAATTCCGAACGATGTGTAATTCACATTGAGAGTACTCAAAACAGCAACGATACCAAAGTATTCGATGCCACCCTCAGTTTGAAAAGGAAACCATTAATCCAAAGAGAGCTTTCCCGCGTATTGCTTAAAACACCCATACAAACAGCAAGTATTGTGATGGGAATTTACTGGCAGGCATTAAAACTTTTTTTGAAACGAGCCCCGTTTTACGGACACCCAACAAAAAATAAGATCAAGATCGAAAAAGGTACGCTATGAGCCAGAAAGAATGGACTGTTGCAGATAGAGACTCGGAAGAAGTATTGCCGAAATCAATTGAACTGCTCCGCAAAGTGCTGATCCAAGTATTAAGCCGAGCTACCGAAGGACATTTTTTACTACGAGAAAAAGGCCGAGTAATTGCCGAAGTCGGCGACAGGGATTCAAGCTTAAAAGCAGAAGCTGATGTACTTGATTGGAGAGCTTATCGCCGCGCCTTGTTAGGGGGAAATACTGCCGCAGGCGAAGCATTTGTAGACGGATGGTGGACCTCTCCCGACATAACTCAGGTCACTCGTTTCTTTTCTCGAAATCTGGCAATGATGGATTATTGGGATAATCGATTTGGCTGGGTGCTAAAACCATTTAGTTTATTTCGCTTAATTAGTCGGGCGAACACCAAAGCTCAAGCAAAAAAAAATATTCTTGCTCACTACGATTTAGGTAACGATCTTTACCAAACCTTTCTCGATTCAAGAATGCAATACAGCTCAGCCCTATACCACTCATCAGAAGATTCTTTGCAGCAAGCGCAGATAAATAAAATGGTAAGAATTTGTGACCAGCTTCAACTTAAAGAGTCCGACCATCTTCTTGAAGTAGGCTCTGGATGGGGTGGATTAGCAATTTTTGCTGCTAAAAATTACGGCTGTCGAGTAACGACGACGACTATTTCCGATGAACAATTCCGATATGCAAAAGATGAAATAAATAAAGAAGGAATAGCTGATCGTATAAACTTATTATCAAAAGATTACCGCTTATTAGAAGGGCAATACGACAAAATCGTTTCAGTCGAAATGATTGAGGCTGTGGGCAAGAAGTTCTTGCCAGGCTATTTCAATAAGCTAAACACTCTACTGAAACCAAACGGGCTATTACTTATTCAAGCGATAATTATCGCTGATCAACGATTTAAGGCTTATAGCCGCGGTGAAGATTTTATTCAAAAACATATTTTCCCAGGCGGTTTCCTACCTTCCATGAGTCTTGTTACAAAGATCATTGCAGATTCAACAGAACTTGTTGTGCGAGACATTTTAGATATTGGTCTCGATTATGCGCAGACCCTTGCGCATTGGGGTGCAAACTTTAAGAACCAACGCGCGAATCTGGAAAACCTAGGTTACGACGAAAGATTTCAGAATCTCTGGTCCTATTATTTGGGTTATTGTGAAGGCGGATTTCTCGAGCGGCGGATAAGCGCGGCACAGATTCTTGCTAGTAAGGCGCCTCATATCTACTGAGTATGCTTATAATGAAATTGCGAGCTGCATTTTCTTCAAAACTTTGTAATATAATTTTTTTCAATTTAATGTGGGTAGGATTGGTCATAGGACGAGAATCTCTGTTGGGGTTAACAGTGCCGATGGTTTTGATTTATTCGGCGATATTGGTTTTCATTGAGATCATTAAGATCCAACAGCTGTTGGTGCCGGCTGCTCTTGGAATAGCGATTGATTCAATTCTGACTATGCTTGGAATTTTTGATTTCGGCGACACGACTCTCTTAATTCCGTTGTGGCTTATTACACTTTGGATTGCCTTTTCAACCACCCTAACGCAATCGTTAAAATTTGTTGGTAATAATTGGTTGGTTACTGTTACGTCGGGTGCAATTATTCTCCCTTTTAATTATGCAGTTGGAGAAAGATTGGGTGCTGTCACATTTACTGAAAACTATTTTCTTACCGTCTTCATTATTGGAATAATCTGGTCGATGTGTCTTCCTCTGCTATTTGCAACTACTGATGAAAGCTTTAAGAAAAAATTTACAGCTTAGTTTAGCGCTGCTGCTATCGCTATATGCCCCATTAGGTTTGGCAACTCTAACTGATGATCTTCAATTAGTAGGAGAAGCACGACTTAAAGTACTGTTTTGGTCCATATATGACAGCTCGCTTTACACAACTACTGGGAGATACTTTGGTGTTGAACCTAAGCTGACTCTGCGGATTAACTATCTTCGCAAGATTAAGAGCAGGCAATTGCTAGATCGAACGAGCGAAGAGTGGGAAAAGAATTCAATTATAGAACAAGATATTGAAACTTGGCTGGAGAAGCTTACCTCAATCTTGCCTGATGTTGAAAAGGGAGAAATGCTAACACTGCAGGTTGAAGATAATCTTAGCAGCAGCTTCTATTTAAACGATGAGTTAATTGACAATATTGAAGATGCTGCCTTTACACAAGCGTTCCTCTCCATTTGGTTATCTGATAAAAGTAGTTATCCCAAGCAGCAAGCGCAACTGGTAGGTTTACGCAATTAGGCCTTAGTGGATCCTAATCGATTAAACCAGGCACCAGTTATTTACCAAAGCGTGCATCGTAGTCGAATCAAAAGACCAGCTGACTCCATAAAGGATCTGCTAAATCTTCGACGGAAACGGTCCGACCCCAGGCTTAATCCATTGAGCGATCTCTGTGACCGCATTGGGTGGGCAGTGTTTCGGTTAATTGAAGATTTTGTGAGTCTTTTCTTACAGCTACCACAAACAAATATTACAAATAGATGATAGTTTGATTACACGACTAAGTAGGGTTTCAATGCTGCGAAGCGATATTCAATTTCTTCGATCTGTTGGGGGGTAAAACTGTACTCACCTCGCCGGGACTTCGTGGTTTTAAACACTCCCCGCTTTTGCATTACATAAAGACGCACACCGGGTATCAGACTGTCAAGGTTCGAGATTAGTAACAATCTGGAATAACACTCTAGCAGTGCTTCCTCGTCTCCTGCCAAATGGAGTTCCCACATCTTGGCGAAAACGTCGGCATACATGGCGCCACCGGTCATTACACCATCAGTACCGATGCGCATCTCATATAACCAACCCCTACCAAAGGTTGCACCGAATACACTGCGAATCGGATCCGGTTGATACTTTTGCAGGGCAAGCATGCGCTCCTGTACACGACCATATTCTTCCTTTACATAGCCACACTGAGGTAGCTCTCGCGCCAGATCCACTAGAAAGTCGACTGTTAACTCTATATCCGGTCCACCGCTGGTTTGAACGAAGATCGGCTTGTCGGTTACCTCGCAAAGTGCACGATAGTAATTTCGAATGTCATTTAGAGTTGTCGCTGTTATTGGCGGGATAGCAATCATGCCGTCTGGATTTAAGGACTCAGCCACTTCGGCATACTCCAGCATCCCCTCGGTGTCATCCGCTTGGACACCAAGTACCAAAGCCATGCCAGTACCTCGATTGGCTTCTGCCAGAGTTTGAAATCCCTTGATTCGTTCTTCTTTACTCAGGTATCTCTGTTCACTAGAGTTTTGCGGCCATACCAACCCCTGTACTCCGCACTTAGCACAGAAGGCGACTTCATTTGCTAAATCCTCATAGTCGACTTGGTTCTCTTCAGTATAGGGGGTGCTCATGATCATGAAAGCGCCACGCATCTTGTTTATGGACTGAGCGAAAAGGCTTGAGCAAGGCGATAACGTTATCGCACCCATTCCGGCGAGAACTTGTCGACGCGTAATCAGGGAATTGATTGCCATTGCTAGTACCTCGCTTGGGATAGGCTAGTTTAGCCTGCTAGCGTAAACTTCTGCACGACGGGGGCCGCTATTTCTTTGACCTAGCGGCCAGGGGCGGTCCCTCTTTTATTTCTAACTGGTATTCTTAATTCTCAACCTTAGGTGAACTATTTGAGCTGCTCAGAGCCTATGCTGAACTGCCCTGATTTTCAATAGCATAGTGGCATGGCACTGTTTGTAACTAAGTTATTCAGGTGTTATTAGGGCAGCGAATTTAGGTAGAATTCCCATTCCACTTTCTTAAGAGTCACATGCTGACACGGGTAGTAGAACAAGAATGAATAATCGCCGATTTCTAGAAATTTCCATCCTGATTGCAGCCCTATTCCTAGTTGGCTGCGATAACCAACAACAAACTTCTCAACCAGCCAATGAATCACCCGCTGTTGAGCCAGTCGCGGTTACCGCCAGCGATTCGCTATATCGAGCCGCCGGCCAGGGGACCACACCTGGTGATTGGGATGCTTATGGCGCCGACATAGGCAGTACAAAATATACACCTCTTGCTCAGATAGACGCGGATAACATAGATAACTTGGAAATCATATGGCGTCGCCCGGCCCTAGATGAGTATTACCTGAACATCAATCCGCAGCAGCGCTATTCCAATACATGGAATGCTGCGCCTGTTGTGAAGAATGGTGTTGCCTATGTAACTAATGGCGTCGGTTTAGTCGAGGCCTTCGATCCTGGCACTGGCGAAACAATCTGGTTGCAGGAACCTCCCGGTGGGGCAGAGGGTTTGCCTGGCGCTCCCACCCGTGGAGTTGCTTATTGGTCTGATGGTGACGATGAGCGCATCATCGTGCAGCGCGGGACTTACTTATATGCATTAAATGCGGGTAACGGGGAACTCTATCCAGACTTCGGTATAGAAGGCCGCGTTGATTTGCAGTTCATGCCTCCAGAATTTGAACGCTACCGTTGGGGCGGCGTTCCAATGGTAGTGCGTGACATCATTGTTCTCGGGCAATCAATGTCCGATACCTTCGATGCTAAAGAAGCTTATCGAGGTGATGTCCATGCATTCAACGTAAGAACTGGCGAACATTTATGGACCTTCCATACGATTCCACAAGAAGGGGAATTTGGAACTGACACATGGCAAGACCGATCCTGGTCTTACACCGGTCACGCGCCAGTCTGGGCATTATTTAGTGCGGATGAAGATCTTGGCATGGTCTATATGCCTATCTCATCCTCAACTAATGATATGTATGGTGGTCATCGTATTGGTGACAACTTATTCAGCCAGAGCATTGTTGCTGTCGACGTAGAAACCGGTGAACGAATCTGGCATTTCCAAACTGTGCATCATGGTTTATGGGATTACGATCCACCGGCAGCACCAATTCTTATGGATATCACTGTTGACGGCCGCGAAATAAAAGCAGTAACACAATTAACCAAACAGGCTTTTGCCTTTGTCTTCGATCGTGAAACCGGCGAACCGGTGTGGGAAATTGAAGAACGCCCGGTTCCGCAATCAACTGTGCCGGGAGAGGTCACTTCCCCGACACAACCGTTCCCAACCAAACCAGCACCATTCGACCGATTGGGAGCGACTGAAGATAATCTGATTGATTTCACACCCGAGCTCAGAGTAGAAGCACTAGAGATATTTAACCAATACGTAACTGGCCCAGTGTTTACTCCACCTTCGGTTGCGACAGAAGATGGTACTAAAGGAACCATTCAATTACCTGGTTCGCAAGGTGGTGCTGATGTGCAAGGCGCAGCATTCGATCCTGACTCTGGTTATCTTTATATTCCTTCCATCACTTCTCCGTTTGTTGCGGACATTCTTCCCGGCGATCTCGAAGAAACTAATTTGGCTTATACCAAAGGATCGCGACGCTGGATTGCAGGCCCCAGAGGTTTGCCATTGTTTAAACCACCTTATGGCCGCATTACTGCGATCGACATGAACACGGGCGAACATGTTTGGATGGTGGCTAATGGTGATGGTCCAAGAGATAACCCAGCAATTGCTCACCTGGACTTACCGCAGTTGGGTGTTCCCGGTCGCCCAGTTCCATTACTTACCGGATCTCTGCTGTTCATAGGTGAAGGATTTACAAATCTGCGTCCAGGTGGCCGAATTCCATTCGACATGCCAGTAGAAATTTCGACTAACAGTGGTGGGCCATGGTTTAGAGCCTACGACAAACAAACTGGTGAAATTGTTTGGGAAATAGAGCTGGAAGCCGGCACTACCAGCCCTCCGATCAGTTACATGCACGAGGGTGAGCAATACATAACTGTTGCAGTCGGCGATCGCATGCATAGTCCTGAGATGCTTGCCTTTAAACTTCCAAGTGAAAATTAGCATTTGCGTGCTTAGGCGCTGAACAACCCAGCATTTGTCCAGCACTCAACCCTGCACCGCAATTTTTAGATTAAAGACAGGAGTCTATCCGATGAAAAAAACATTATTAGCTTTTGGCTTTCTTGGCTTTGGTGTAATCACATCATTAACCACATACATTCTTGCGCAAACTCTTGCCCCTGAGATTCCACCAATTGCGACGGATGTAACTGCAGAAGATATAGTTAAGTTTATAGATAACCTTCCCAAAGATAGAGTGAGTGACCGCCCGATTCGCAGTGTTGAAGTTACTGGAGATTATCGTGTAGGCGTCTATGGAGTATTTCGACCAAAAGAATTTCCCGGCGGTTCGAATTTACATCAAGTAACTACGACAGAGATTTATTACATGCTCAGTGGTTATGCCACATTAGTTACTGGCGGCACCATGACTGATGCACGTCAGGAAAATGAAAACTGGGTAAGGGGTACTGCAATCGAAAACGGTGTTAGTCGTCGCGTTGTGCCGGGTGATGTGATAATTATTCCTGGTCACACACCGCACTGGTTTAGTGAGCTGGAAACTGATCTCACCTATCTAATCTTCAGACCGGATCCTGATAATCGAATTCCGCTAGTTGATTAGTGTAAAAACCCTAGTTAAGCGAAGCTTAATGACTAATCGGCTACTTGATGCGCAAAGCAATTTTCAAGTTAGAGCACTAAAGTCTAATTGTCATAAAAATTTTTAGTCCGACGGCTGCTTTACGGTTCTTAAGTAAGGCTTAACCGTGTTCCAGCCATCGGGAAACATTTCTTTAGCTTCTTCATCGGAAACAGCAGGAACAATAATGACGTCCTGTCCATGTTTCCAATTCACTGGCGTAGCAACTTTATGTTTAGCAGTAAGTTGCATGGAATCCAAAACTCGAAGAATTTCATCGAAGTTTCGCCCTGTAGTCATTGGATAAGTAAGCATGAGCTTAATCGTTTTATCTGGACCAATAATAAATACAGATCTGACTGTTGCATTAGTCGCTGCAGTTCTACCTTCTGAAGTTCCTGGCTCATCAGCAGGAAGCATGTTGTAAAGCTTTGCCACAGCCAGATCACTATCACCAATCATAGGAAAGTTAACTGCATGGCCCTGGGTTTCTTCGATGTCTTTCGCCCATTCATTATGATTGTCTACAGGATCGACACTCAGACCAATTATCTTGCAATTACGCTTTGCGAACTCCTGTTCCAGCCCAGCCATATATCCCAGTTCAGTAGTGCATACTGGAGTAAAGTCTTTAGGGTGGGAAAACAATACTCCCCATTGATCGCCTAACCATCCATGGAAGTCCATCTCGCCATGAGTGGTTTGAGCCGTAAAATTCGGTGCAACATCATTAATTCGTAGTGACATAGTCGTCTCCAAAGGTTAAACCGTTCCTCGCTTTCAGTCAGGAGTGACCAGCAAGTGTACGCCGACTATTCACAGCCAGCAACAGTAAAACTCTCTTGAATTAATTGGTCGGAAGGGTCGGTTATTTAATGCACTCGTAGACGAATGCAGGAGGCATATTTCGCAAAGTAAACTTGAGTTTTACATCGCGAAAAATAGGTTTTACATCACTGTAATTGGCAAGACTGTATTGATACTGCAAGAAGTGACCTCCCTCTTTCAAATTCGAATCCACTTCTGCCAAAATGTTTTGAACAATATCATCGTCTATTAGCGCGAGCGGTAAACTGGAAACAACATAGTCAACTTTGTCGAAGCCTAATTCATTCAGTATCTGACGAATTGAAGATGCACAGGCGTTGTAAACATGAAGCCTGGGGTCATTGACTCGATTAAGTTGATTCACGAAATCGTTATTCACCTCCAAGCAAACAAGAACGCAATCTTTGTGCATGCGCTTTAACAGCGATCGCGTTACAACACCATTTCCAGGACCGAGCTCAACAATACAACCGGCTCTCTCAAAATCAATTGGCGCAAGTAAACGTCTGACAAGATTTTTCGAACTAGGAGTAATCGTCCCTGTAGTCTTGATGTTCTTTATAAGTTTGATCGAATCACTGAATTTAAATCGCGCTGTCATAATCTCAGCCACTCACCGATTTCAGTCCCTAAAAAAATATAAAGAGTTGCCAACGGTAGTTGACCTATCAGCAATGGGACGATCATTTTTTTATAGGACATTTTTGCCATCCCTGCCACATAGCACACCGCATCGGTGGGGACCAGTGGGAAAAATGCCCATCCTGCTATTATCCAAAATGCAAATTTGCTATGCATTTTTTCCTTTAAAAACGCGATCTTATCCGGGTATTTCCCTTCCAGAAATGCATCGTAGTTCCCAAAAGAGGGGAAACTGTATACTAGGAAGGCCCCGACCACAACTCCCGTGGCTGAGATCAACCAAACCACTACTGGCATATCTGGAAATGAGATAGCACCTGCTAGTACAAACGGTGTGCTTGGAATCATCAATACTGCCCGAGTCAGTGACACCAGCACATAGACTAGCAGTGCCATCGTCCCTAAGCCGTTTAGGAAATTTGAGATCGACTCTTGACTTGCTATTTCTGGATTAAACAACAACCAAATAAGAATAATGGCTACGATGCCTAGCCATACTGTGTTGATGTGTTTAAAGGGCATAAAAAGAATTAAGAGGATAACCGAAAAGTAATACTGCTATTCAGCTGGAGATGGTTTGCTTTTGTGCGCTAAGGTATGAGCGTTCTGCTCCCAGTTCTGACCATCAAAATCTACAATCCGCATCTTTGCTGGCGGTTCGTCCAGACAGTTAACATTTACATCTACACCATCGGGATTCGATCTTGGAATGTAAAAAGGTTTTATACCGCAAGTTTTACAGAAGTAGTGTTGAGCGACACCACTATTAAATGTGTAAGTCGATAAGTCCGACTTACCATTCAAAATCTTAAAGTTGTCTTTTGGAACAATTAGGTGTAAATAGCCCGACATCGTGCAAATTGAACAACTACAATTTTCAATTTCTGCATCTTCTTGTGCTTCTACTTGAAAATTTACTGCGCCACAATGACAACTTCCCTTGAACAACATATTAATGATTTCTCATAACTATAATTGGATTCTTCGAATTTATTAGGACAATTGCCCCTGTCAATTTCTTATTAGCTTGAGAACTGTATCACTCCCCTGAGCTTGTTCCAAGCTAGTGTTTCATGTGAAGATGCCAACATGTTACAGCACCGATTTATCGATGCCGCCAAGGCGAACCCTGACAAACTCGCGATCGTAGATAGAACTACCGGACGTGACTTTTCTTTCGGACGAGCTCTTCTCGCCGCACTTATTCTCGCCCGTCGTTTTCGCAAACTCGAACGTGGACGCATAGGCATAATGTTGCCCACATCAGCCGGTGGCGCTTTGGCTATAGTGGGAGCGATCTTCGCAGGCAGAACACCAGTAATGATTAACTATTCAACCGGTGCAATAAAAAATTGTCTCTATGCACAACAGACTTGCGACTTCAAAAAAATAGTCACCGCTAGAGCATTATTAGATAAGATTGGATGCAAAGAATTACCAGATATGATCTTTATGGAAGACATTCTGGAAAACCTTTCTCGTTTCGAACAATTAAGCGCACTACTCAAATCCAAACTTCCCTCCTCTTGGTTGAAAAGACTCACTGGCTCTGCCGACCTAGAAAGGCCAGCAGTAATTCTTTTTACGAGTGGAAGTGAAAAAGATCCTAAAGTCGTACAACTTACACAAAGAAACCTTTTGTCCAACATAGATTCTTTTTCAAACATGATGGATATCTATGGCATGGATAACTTGTTAGCGGTATTGCCTTACTTTCATGTGTTTGGTCTTACAATTAACTTATGGACACCATTATGTTTAGGAATGAAGGCGATCACTTATTCTAATCCTTTAGAATTCAAAACGGTCGCTAAGATTATTAAGGAAGATAAGCCTTCGTTGTTAGTAGGCACTCCTCTTTTCCTCGAAGGTTATGCGCGTCAATCGGAACCTGGTGATTTTGAAAGCGTAGAACTTACCGTAAGCGGTGCTGACAAGTGTCCTGACTCATTACGTGAACTTTATCGCGAGAAACATGGATTAGAAATATTTGAAGGTTATGGCGCGACAGAAACATCTCCGGTGATTTCCGTTAATCCAAGAGACGCTAACCGGCCGGGCAGTATCGGCATCCCCATTCCAGGAACCGAAGTAAAGATAGAAAACATCGATACTGGCGAAGAATGCCCGCGAGGAGAAACTGGCAAGATCATGGTTAAGGGTCAGGGAGTAATGCAGGGGTATCTAAACGATATTGAGGAAACCCATCTCCGCATTAAATCCGGTTGGTATGACACTGGCGACTTGGGCTTATTAGATGAAGATGGCTATCTATGGCACAAGGGTCGACTGAAGCGATTTATAAAGATTGGCGGTGAAATGATTTCACTGGTTATGGTGGAAGAAACCTTAAACGCTGTAACCCCAGAAGAAATCGAATGCTGTGCGGTAGAGTTACCAGACGCCAAAAGAGGATCACGCATTGTTGCAGTAACAAATGCTGAAATAGACCAAACGGAAGTCATAAAGAAACTCTCCGAAGAACTACCGAATCTCGCTCTACCCAAGAAATATGTCATAGTTCATGAGTTCCCCCGCATGGGCAGTGGAAAGACCGATTTTCGGGGCCTTACAAATATAGTTCGCGATCTCGACGCTGCGGGATAGACAAGTATCCCAAAATTTTCAATTACTTAGAACTTCCCGAGAAAAGGCTTGTGTTTCCCACTTACTGAACATCGAGAGCATAAATTGCAATCTTAAGAAAACATTTCCCGAGTATTTAAATACAATCGCCTTATTCCTATATAAGTGCCAATCACTGCTAATACCAATCCGCCACTTAATAACAATATAACAACGATATCCCAAATCGGTCTCGAGCCATACCAAAATCCAAAGTCCAGACTGTGAAAACCATTATAGAGCCATCTCTCCATTCGCCTCGAGTCATTGCTTTGAAAGACTACTTCGCTACTATTTAAATCAACATAAACAGTACTACCCGCCGAATCATCGAAACGCACTCTTAAAACCGGCAATGGCCTGGAAGGGCCCTGTGTGGAGGCTCTGGAATAATAATAGCTGTCATATTCTCGAAGAATATCTGTAGAAACAATTGCAGCAGCTTGGCTTTCGCCTAGCTGCTCGATGATGTATCCCGTATCGAATAAATCCTGCTTTGTTTCTAGACCATCAAGCCGGATAAGTTGGCGACCAAATCCCCAAGTTGAATCAGTATCAGATTTAATAGCGCTTATATAATAATTTCCTTGCAAAAGCTTAAATTCGATTTCTTTAAGCTCTGCTCCCGCTAAGGATTCATAAATTTCATTTCGAATGGTTTGCTGATTCAATTCATCAAATCTTTGTAATTCGAGATCTCCACCTTGCAGCAAGCTTCTATCGATCGTTAATCCCCGAGCACGAGTCCATTCGTATGGATCCATCGATAGTAGTCCACTAAACACCCAGGTTAGAGTTACCAATCCAAAACAAAGACCAGTGATGTAATGCCAACGCATGACACCTTTATATGGAATTGCCTTACGGAACGAGAATGGTGTTGTACTACGCAACTGGATAAAGATCAGGACTATGCCAAGTACCGCAAGTATGGAACCGAGAGAAGATAACCAAATAACAACATCGGACCAGAGTGCAGTGTTTCTTCTCAGATCAACGAAATAAAGCCAATGAGGAATAGCACCAATCCAAGCAAGGAACCGATCCATAGAAGTTGTTACCAATATTACTTGTCCCCATCTCGGCGAGACGTATACCTCTGTTCCTGCATCATCGATCACACGAAATTTTTCCAGTGGTAATTCCCCACGCAGACTAATTGTCCACTGATCGACCTCTTCGATCCGCCCTATTCTCTCAATGCTTTTGTCTTCTACCCCTATGAAATCACTAATGATCTGACTGGAACTTATCATTGAGCTGGAAAGTATCGATCCATCGTCAGCAAAGACAACTCCGCCATTGTTTTCTGAAAATTGATAAGCAGTCCTTCCCATCACTGTAGTCAGCTTGGGAGGTGACGGGGCTGTGACTAGTCGCTGAGCCTGGGATGGAGATATTGAAATACTCTCAAGATCTAGGTTGGGTAGTCGAGCTAAGCGCTCATGTTCAGTTAGTGTTGGCATGCCTCCGGTATAGATAATTGCGAAACCGGAGGCGAACCAGAGAACGAAGACTAAGGCTAGCCCAATGCCTAAGTAACGGTGAATCAGTATGACAAGTTTACGCATAGGATTATTGGATTGCGTTGCTTGTTCTTATTTGGTTTCTCAGTAAAAAAACTATCCTGGCTTTGAGTTTCTTCAACGTCGTCGAGTATTTCTAATCTATCCCGCTATCATATTTCTAACCGCAAATATAAGAGAAGCGATTAACATGATTACGCTTGGTATAAATGTAAGAGCAAATCCTGCACTTCGAGATTTCGGATCTGCTACATAACTGCGCAGATAGAGAAATCTTCCAACTAGGTAAACTACTCCAAGTCCAGCAGAAATTTGTGGACTCCACAAATTAGCTGATAGAAAGATTGCCGGCAGAAATATGATGATTTGCTCAGCAGTGTTCTGCTGCACGCGAAAATAGCGTTCAAAAGTAGGATCTCCACTTATAGCTGGAGCAGGCACGTTGTATTTGCCGCGAGCTCTTCCCACTAAAATACCAAACGCAGAATATTGCACTAAGGCAAGTACAACAACTATTGCTACTAAACTCATAGAATTCTCCCTTAATATGTGTAACTTAAAGTTATTTGATTTTTATCTTATATTAAGTTATCTAAATATGTTTTCGAATTTATAATATTCGGTTCACCAAACTTAGCATCGGAATGAGCTTCACGCATGCATAGGTTCAGTATACCGTATGCTGAAAAAATAAGTGAACCCATAAGCCCTCAATCCTTTCTATGCCTTAATATCCTTGCCTAAATGTCGACGCTAAAATTGGACCCCTTGTTAATGATTTTTACTGATTCTATGTCCAGCAATTTTGCGAAATTTGTGCTCTTGGAAGACATTCACTTCCTTTCAATACAAATACAGAGATTTTATTTGCAGCTAGTTAGCGAAATTGATTTTTCATTGCAAAGTCTTCGCAACATGGGCGCAACGCCGGATTTGATTTCAGAAGAATTTATCGAATAGATGGTGAATGAACCATTAGACAATTTTTAACTGAACAGTATTCTCAAAAGAAAGAAATGAATTTCTTAGTCAGATTTTAGAGACAAACAAATTGCCAAATAGCTGTTTTTAGTTGGGGGGGCCAAATTTTTCGATTATAGAATCTACAATAAGTCCCGCTTCTTCCCACAATACAAAATGACCTTGGCCTTCTCGCCACATATATGTGACCTCTGCGTTCACTAGCATTCTTTGCATAAACTCCGCATTGCGCGGATTAACTAATCGATCACGACCACCCTGTATAATAAGTACTGGCATTTCTAATTCTTCCCAGCCAGACAGGATTGATTCCAATTGTGGTCTCAGGGGCATAATTTCTGCGTTAGCACCCTTCAGACCACTACCTAAAATAAATCTGGGAATTACCACTGCGAGACGGTTATACCATCTCGGACCACTTAATTCTGGATCACCTGTAGTAGCAACAAAAACTAATCCCGATACAAGTTCGGAATATTCCATTGCTGTTTTCGCAATAACAGGACCACCGTAAGAGTGCCCCATTAGAATTGTTCCTTTGCCTGATCTGTCCATGCGCAAAAGCGGCTCTAAAGCGGCAGCTTGCTCATCGAGTGATGGTACTTTCTCAGCATTTCTCTCAACCCATCCTGGACGGGTGACAGAAATCATATGGAAGTGCTCTTGCATGAGGGAATCATTCATGTAATGCATAAAAGTGGTAAATGAACCTGGAGTACCATGAACAAAAACAATCAATTGTTTGGCTTTACCATCTTCGATCCCAGTATCGACTTCGATGTACTCGACATCTCCTAGCTTGAGTACAGGACCTATTTCTAAAGGAACATCGAATTCGTCCTGAACTTGGGCAAAAACATAATTAGTGACAATTACAGCGACACTGAAGAACGCAACATTGAATATGCCACCACGTAGCCTTTTCGATTGAGGCAATAATTTCATTGCAGCAGATTACTTAAATTTCATCATAACGACCAGAAGAGAACCGCAAACTACGATCACTATAGATGAACCATCAAGAAACATGTATGCGAACCATTCATTAAGGTGGTCATGACAATTTAGGCCCATATGCCAATTAATCCAAGGAAATTGCTAAATCCACGCCTACATCATTCCTTTAATTCAAGAATAAAGTTTTAATCTCGTTTAGTTCTATAAACTAAGGGGAAAGCAGTTTCTCGCACCTCTAATAAAGTATAGTTGGATTTTGTGCTGGCAACTGAAAACAGGGTTATTTTCTTACAACTTTTAGGTCGAATTTCATTGGTTTTGACGACATTTTGCATGCCACATCGCTTATAATCTCTCTCCATGGTCTTCTAAATACCTGTTCCAACCTGGTTGAGCCTGTTTATAGATGGAAATGACATATGACTAAGAAAAAACAAGCTTCCTTCGATTTCGAAAAAGCTTTAGAAGAACTTGAAGAATTAGTTTCTTCCATGGAAGACGGTAAACTAAGTTTAGAAGATTCTTTGCAGGCGTTCGAAAAAGGCATCAAACTCACCCGAGAATGCCAAGCCGCGCTCAAAAAAGCAGAACAAAAAGTTCAGGTACTCATCAATGAAAAAGGTGATACAGAAGAACTCGAGTTCGAAGACGACGAATAAGTAAACACATGAACGCGCAAAACCCTCAGGCATTGAACCAGTTTTTAATTCAATGTCAAAAGCGAGTCGAGCATTCTCTGGAAACAACACTCTCGCGATCTGTCCCCAGTAATAAGTTACAAAAAGCGATGCGTTATGCTTGTCTCGATGGTGGCAAACGTATTCGTCCAGTGCTTGTTTATGCCAGTGCTCAGGCCGTAGATGCGTTAATGGATGATGCAGACATGGCTGCCTGTGCAGTTGAACTTATTCATAGCTATTCACTGGTACACGATGACTTGCCAGCAATGGATGATGATGATTTAAGAAGAGGTAAACCAAGTGTCCACAAGGCTTTCGATGAAGCTACTGCAATTCTTGTAGGAGATGCGCTGCAAGCACTCGCATTTCAATGTTTAGCTGAACAGAACAACTCGCTCTCAGCAGAAACTAAATTGCTGATGACGACTATGTTGGCAGAAGCGGCTGGTGCTTTCGGAATGACCGGTGGTCAGACATTAGATCTTGAAGCAAGCGGCACTCGCATAGAATTGAGTGAACTGGAAACTTTACATCGCTTAAAAACTGGTTCGCTGATTAAGGCAAGTGTGAGAATGGGGGCGCTGTGTAATATGCAATGTAGTAAAGAGCAGTTATCTGCTCTTGAACTCTATGCCGACAATATAGGTCTCGCATTTCAGGTGCAGGATGACATTCTGGATGAAATTGGCGACACCGACACACTCGGTAAACCACAAGGCTCAGATAGAGCCCAGACTAAAGCCACCTATGTCAGTTTGCTGGGCCTGAATCAAGCTAAAACTAAAGCGGCTGAATTAGCCAATAATGCCATCGAAGCAATCGAGGGAATTTCTGCATCTGCTAATAGTCTAAGGGATTTAGCAAACTATATTGTGAACCGAATTCATTGATTGACGGGAGCTGCAGGCTGATTTACTGTACGCGGCCTGCCGCCTGATTAATTTGAAAACTGGCGCAGCTAGAGTTGAAATACGCTGATGTTAGACGAAATTCCATTAACGCGGCCGGATACCCCTCTTTTAGACCAAATCCAAAGTCCCGCAGATCTTAAAGAACTAGGGATTGACCAGCTAGAGGCCCTGGCGGCTGAGCTGCGTTCATTTCTCCTTTATTCTGTTGGTCAGACTGGTGGACATTTTGGTGCCGGGCTAGGTGTCGTCGAACTAACTATAGCCCTGCATTACGTATTTAACACACCTGAAGATCGCCTTGTGTGGGACGTTGGCCACCAGGCCTATACCCACAAGATCCTGACGGGACGCAACGAGAAATTTGACACCCTGACCGAATCCGGAGGAGTCAAAAAATTCCTTTCACGGGACGAAAGCAGCTACGATCATTTTGGAGCCGGACATGCCTCGACCTCCATTTCCGCTGCGCTGGGAATGGCGATTGGCCGGGACCTGCAGCAACAGAATCACCGTGTGGTGGCCATCATCGGGGACGGGGCCATGACCGGCGGGCTGGCTTTCGAAGCTCTCAACCACAACGGCTATCTCGACAAAAACCTGCTGCTCATCTACAACGACAACGGAATGAGCATCGACCCGAACGTGGGCGCTCTTTCAAGACTGCTGACGCGCATCGCGTCTTCGAAGCTTTACAACCGCTTCCGTGAAGATTCCCTGGAACTGGCAGAACGGGCCCCCTTTTCCGAAACCCTTGGCCTCCGCAGGAACCTGCAGAAATTCCACGATTCGATGAAGACCTTCCTTACCCCACCGGGGATGCTCTTTGAACAGCTCGGCTGGCGTTACATGGGCCCGGTGAACGGACACAGCCTCAAGGACCTTATAGAACTGATCAGCCATGTGAAGGAACTCGAAGGACCGATCGTAATTCACGCCCTACCCCACAAGGGAAAGGGCTATTCCTTCGCTGAGGAAGACGCCTTCAAATACCACGGCGTCACTCCATTCGTCCCGGAAAACGGGTCGTTCCTCAAAAAAAAGAAACTGGACAATAAATCCATCAGCTACTCCAAAGTGTTTGCCGACCGACTCGGTGAACTGATGGAAAAGGATTCCCGTGTGATGGCTCTCAGCGCGGCCATGCTCAGCGGAACTGGACTGATCGGGCTTCAGCGGAAGTATCCTGAAAGGGTGTTGGACGTGGGCATTGCCGAAGCTCATGCTGTGACCTGCTCCGCGGGGCTCGCTACGACGGGGATGAAACCCTTCGTCGCCATCTATTCCACTTTCCTGCAGCGTGCACTGGACCAGATCATCCATGATGTGGGGATTCAGAAACTTCCGGTCCGTTTCATGCTTGACCGCGCCGGACTGGTGGGTGCCGACGGACCGACCCACCAGGGTGTATACGACCTGACCTACCTGCGGATGATCCCAGGATTGACCCTCCTTGTTCCAAGGAACGGCGCCGAACTGAGAATGATGATCAATTTCTGCCACGCTCTCGATACCGGTCCCTCAGCGGTGCGCTACCCGAGGGGGAACACGATGGTGAAAGAAGACAAGGAACTGCCACCCATCGAATCCGGATGCGCCCATCTCCTACAGGAAGGCAACG
>ENA-UPTF01000527-UPTF01000527.1-marine-metagenome-genome-assembly--contig:-NODE-527-length-26518-cov-10.679475_pt1 | contig 26518 bp, 29 predicted proteins | sample MGYA00238166_ERZ767019 | MGnify/ENA primary metagenome ERZ767019 (study PRJEB28930, sample SAMN06266391) | marine metagenome | isolation source: Sea water from 250 m depth | place: Atlantic Ocean... | reverse complement strand
CGATGCACCAGAAGTATTCCCACTTGGTGAAACAATCGTAACTTGGACCGCAACAGACTCTTCAGGCAACTCTGCCTCAGCAACTCAAACCATAACTGTAGTTGACACAACTGCCCCTGTCATAACTACCCCTCAAAACATCATTGTAGATGCTGTAAATACTGAAACTTTCCTTGAAATTGGATTGGCAACTATAGACGATATTATTGATGAAAGTCCAATTATTACTAACGATGCACCTACAGTATTCCCACTTGGTGAAACAATAGTAACTTGGACTGCAACTGACAAATTTGGAAATACATCTTCATCCTTACAAACAATTTCTGTTCAAACATGTGGAAATGATCCTTTATCATACAATCTGATTGTCGGCTCTGAAGAAGACGACATACTAATTGGTACTGCATTACCTGATTTAATTTTTGCAAATGGTGGAGATGATATTATTTCTGGTGATAAAGGAAATGATTGTATTCTTGCAGGTGATGGTGATGATATAATTTTTGGAAATCAAGGTAATGATCATATTTCTGGTCAAGGAGGTAATGACATCATTAAAGGTCAATCAGGTGAAGACTTTGTCTTTGGTGGATTAGGATTAGATGTGATTGATGGCGGTGATGATATTGATACCTGTAAAGTAATTGATGAACAAAGTTATGATATTGTAATAAAGTGTGAGTCAAATGAATAAGATTCCAATAATTCTTGCAACACTTGCAATAGCAAGCATATTTGTCTCATCTTCAATTCCTGATTCTGAAGCAAAGTTATGGGATTTTGTAGTTGATATTGAATTTCTAGAAAGTCCAATCAATGAAGGAAAAAACCCAATACTAATTGGCACTGTTGTTGATCATGCATACCGTCCATTATCAAACATTGATGTAAAATTAACTGTTGCAGGAGAATCTCACATGTTAAAAACAGACGGAAATGGTGAGTTTGGAAAACAAATTGATGTAAGTGAACTCAAACCTCGTACATACTCTATACTTGTTCTTGCTACTGATGAAAATGGAAAGAAGGGTATGGCACGTACAACCTTGGAAGTATCAGGTCACTCAGAAAAATCTGCAAAATATGAAAGACAATTGGAATCTATGGAATTGGCAAATGACTTATCCAAACTTCGTCTAAACTCAAATGATCCGATATCTGTAATCTTATATCAGCATTATTTGAAATTACAAGAAAATGTAGCTCAAGCAAAATATGAAGAAAAATTGTTGGACCTTCCTCAACAAAAAATTCGTGATGCTAGACAAATGACACATGAAAAATTAATGCAATCCTTAGATGAACGCCCACTTATCACTCGAGCTTTTGATGATTCCACAAAATTAGGTAAATTTTTACAAAATCTTGATGATGACAAACGAACACTCTTTGAGTTACAACTTAACTCTACAAAATTACGTTTTATTGAAGCTCAAAACATAATGCATGATATTTTGAAAAATGGAGGCACTACAGGTGATGCTAGAGCCGCATATCTTGATTATCTTTCTATAACTCAAGAAGAAATGAACTCATTTACACAAAATATTGAAAAAACAGAAATTTCTTCTAAACCTATAACAAATTCCACAGAAAATTAACCAAATTTCTGTTAGATTAATAATTCCCTAATCTATACAAAATCATATTGAATAATTCTAAAAAATTATTCTCAGATGCAAAAAAAGTAATTCCTTCTGGGGTAAATAGTCCTGTACGATATTTTGAACCATACCCATTCTTTGTAAAACGTTCTCAAGGTTCTTCTTTATGGGATGAGGATGGAAATCAGTTTGTTGATTTCTGTAATGGTTATGGTGCATTATTGTTAGGTCATACAAGAAAAGAAATCATTACTGCAGTATCCAATCAAATGAAAAAAGGTACACTATACACTACTCCTACAGCATTGGAAATAGAATTATCAAAACTAATCATAAAAAATTTTCCATCCATGAAAAAAGTGAGAACTATGAATACTGGTGCAGAAGCAACAATGACTGCAATTCGACTTGCGAGAGGTTTTACAAAAAAGAAAAAAATTATCAAGTTTGAAGGTTGTTATCATGGTGCATATGATACTGTTTTAGTTAAAGCAGGTTCTGGTTCTGCGCATAATGGAATTTCTATTTCTGATGGTGGTCTAGATGAAGTTTCTCGTAATACTCTTGTTGTGCCATACAACGATATTGATGAACTTGAAAAAACATTATCTAAAAATAAAGATGTAGCTGGATTAATTGTTGAACCTGTTTTGGCAAATATGGGCTTGGTTTTACCTGAAAAAAACTTCCTTAAGGATTTAAGAAAAATTACAAATCAATTTGACATTCCATTGATATTTGATGAAGTTGTAAACGGTTTTAGAATTTCTGAAGGTGGCGCACAACAAAAATTTGGCATCAAGCCTGATATCACAACTCTAGGTAAAGCTTTAGGAAATGGTTTCACCATATCTGCTGTAGGAGGTAAAAATGAAATCATGAACCTATTATCTCCTGATGGAAAAGTTTACCAAGCAAGTACTTATGCAGGAAATCCAATATCTGTAGCTGCTGCAATAAGCTCAATCAAAACAATAAACAAAATAAAAAATAAACTATATCCTAAATTAGAGAGATATTGTAAAATTATGGTTGATGAAATAGATGATCTTGCAACTGATTATAAAATACCACATACAATCAATTCTATAGCATCCATGTTCCAAATTTTCTTTACAAATCAAAAAGTTGTTGATTATAAAACATCAAAAAAATCAAGTACAAAAAAATTCCATAAATTATTTACAAATTTACTAAAAAATGGAATATTCACTGCACCTTCACAATATGAAACTGTATTTTTATCTGATTCACACACAGATCAAAATATTACAAAAGCATTAGGAGCTTATGGCTTGTCATTAAAAGCGGTGAAAAATTGAGTATAAAATTAGGAACACGTGGAAGTCCCCTCTCTTTGGCACAAACTAGTTGGGTATTGGATGAACTGAAAAATACTAATCCTTCTTTGACGTTTGAAATTGAAAAAATTACAACCAAGGGTGACACTGACACACGACCGTTATTTGCAATGGAGCAAAAAGGAATATTCGAAAAAGAAATTGATCGTGCAGTATCTGAAAAACAAGTAGATTTTGCTGTTCATAGCATGAAAGATGTTCCTTCTGATTTAGATTCATCATTAACTATTGCATGTGTTCCAAAACGTGAGTCTGTTAATGATGTTTTAATTACAAATGATGGTTTTTCACTTGATTCAATTCCCTCAGGTTCAACAGTTGGAAGTAGTAGTCTACGACGTGCAGTTCAAATTTCAAGAAAACGTCCTGATCTAAATGTTAAACCAATTCGAGGAAATATTGAAACAAGAATTAACAAAGTCACTGAAAAGAAAATTGATGGTATTGTTCTTGCAAAAGCTGGAATTTCTAGACTAGGTGTAGATACAAAACATTCTCTTTTATCAAAAGATGAATTTCTTCCATCACCAGGTCAAGGAGCATTAGCCATTATCTGTAGAAGCGATGATTCAAAAACAATTGAAATGTTAAAAAAAATAGAAGACAAAAATTCTAGAATTGAAGTAGAAGCTGAACGTTCATTATCTGAACATATTGATTCAGGTTGTAGATTTCCTGTTGGGGCATATGCTTCTGTAAAGTCAGATTCATTAATTCTAAAGGTAGGTGTTTATTCTATGGATGGAAAAAAATCAATATTAATCGAAGAAAATGGGACAATCGATAATCCATTTGAATTAGGTAAAAAAATTGGTAATGAATTAAAATCACAAGGTGTATCAGAGATTGCTTCTAATTGGAGAGAAAAACTGGAAGAGTGGAATAAACAATGACTGGAAAAGTATACTTAGTTGGAGCAGGACCTGGAGATCCAAAATTAATCACATTACGTGCAATTGAATTATTGAAAGAAGCTGACGTGGTTCTATATGATAGATTGGTCAGCAAAAAAATAATTTCTATGATTCCAAAGCGTACAAAAGCTATCTATGTTGGCCGTGCTGTTGGTGATGATACAAGACATCAAGATGGAACAAATGAATTAATGGTGAAATATGCAAAATTAAACAAAAAAGTTGTTCGACTAAAAGGCGGTGATCCAATTATTTTTGGACGAGGCGGAGAAGAAGCTGAATTTCTTAAATCTTTCAAAGTAAAGTATGAAATTGTTCCTGGAATAACTTCTGGAATTGGTTCTGCAACTTACGCTGGAATTCCGTTAACACATAGAAAATATGCTTCCTCTGTTGTATTTGTGACTGGTCATGAGGACCCAGAAAAGAATGAAGAAATTGTCAAATGGAAAAAACTTGCAAAATCAGTTGACACCATTGTAATAATGATGGGACTCTCAAGAATTGGAATAATATCAAAACAACTCATTGCTGGCGGAATGAAAAAATCAACTCCTGTTGCGGTAATTCAAAATGGAACAACTCCAAAACAAAAAATGATTGTTGGCACTTTAACTAGTATTGCTGGTAAAATTAAAAAAGAAAAAATGACTCCTCCTGCAAATATAATTATAGGTGAGGTTGTTAAATTGCATAAAACTATTGGATGGAAAAAATGAGCCAAGAAAAAACTATTGCTATAACACGTTCAAAAGATGATTCTGAAGAATTTATACAATTAATCACTAAACATAATGCAACTCCTATAACACTCCCAACTATTGAACTTGTTAGTAAAGGTGAAAAAATAGTTGATGATTTTTTAACATCTGTTAAAACTGAGAATCCTGATTATTCTGTATTCATGAGTTCTAAGGCTGTCAAACTATTAATCGAAAGTTCTAAAAAAATATCAAAATTTGAAGAATTGAGATTGGCAATTACTAATACTATTGTAATTGCAGTTGGTCCTAAAACCAAAGAAGCATTAGAAAATGAAAACATTAGAGTCTCACACATGCCAACTAGATATTCCTCTGTTGGAGTTGGTGAAGTATTTACAAAATTGAACGCTGTTGGAAAAAAGGTAATTGTGCCTAGAAGTGGTGCGTCCACTCCATTCTTAAAGGAACTTCTTGAAAAAATTGGACTAGAAATAATTGAATTATATCTTTATGATGTTTGTGCATTTCGAGATACCACACAATGGAATGAATTTCGTTCATTATTTTCAAAAAATTCTGTTGATGGAATAATTTTTACAAGTGCATCATCTGTTAGAGCATTTTTTGAAATAATGACAAAAGACTTTGAACATTCTCAACTTTTAGAAAATCTACAAAAAACCAAAGTAATTGCTATAGGCCCATTTACCGCTGATGAACTCAAAAAATTTGACGTTCAAAACATTATTGCTGACGTCCATACTGTAGCTGGGTCAGTTGATGTAATGGTAAATGAACTCTCATTAGCTTAACCTATTTAGCCTAGCCTAAATTTCCTCGGACTTTTATAATAACAACGTTGTATTTACTGTATGGCAACTGAAAATTTTGACATGGATTATTCCAAGTATGATTTCAAAGACTCTACTGAAATGTATGTCCATTTGAGTAAAAAAGGTCTTTCAAAAGACACCGTAATTGGAATAAGCAAAATGAAAGATGAGCCACAATGGATGCTTGATTTTAGATTAAGATCATATGAGGCATTTATGAAAAGACCAATGCCAAATTGGGGTGCAGATCTTAGCCATATTGATTTTCAAAATATTTACTATTACGCAAAAGCTTCTGAGAAGACTGAAAAAAACTGGGATGATGTTCCAGAAGATGTCAAAAATACATTTGATAAACTAGGTATTCCTGAAGCAGAAAAAAAATTCCTTGCAGGAGTTGGCGCACAATATGAATCAGAAGTAGTTTACCATAATCTCAGAGAAGATTTAGCAAAACAAGGTGTCTTATTTTTAGATACTGACAGTGCTCTAAAGGAACATCCAGAAATATTCAAAAAATACTTTGGAAAAATGATTCCTCCTGAAGATAATAAATTTGCAGCATTAAACAGTGCAGTATGGAGTGGAGGTTCATTCATCTACATTCCTCCTGGAGTTAAAGTTGACATGCCATTGCAAGCATACTTTAGAATTAACGCAGAAAACATTGGTCAATTTGAAAGAACTCTTATCATTGCAGATGAGGGTTCTGAAGTTCATTATATTGAAGGTTGTACTGCCCCAGTCTATTCATCAGAGTCATTACACTCTGCTGTAGTAGAACTTGTTGCACACAAAGATGCAAAATTAAGATATACTACAATTCAGAACTGGAGTAACGATGTATACAATCTTGTCACTAAACGTGCTTATGCATATGAAGGAGCATCAGTTGAATGGATTGATGGTAACATTGGAAGTAAAATTACAATGAAATATCCTGGAATCTATTTGATGGGTCAAAAAGCCTATGGTGAGACTTTGTCTATTGCTTTTGCAGGAAAAGGTCAACACCAAGATACAGGTGCAAAGATGGTTCATCTTGCACCTAATACAACATCTAAAGTTACTTCAAAATCTGTTAGTCGTTCTACTGGTCGTTCAACTTACAGAGGATTACTAAATGTTGCAAAAGGTGCAACTAATGTGAAATCAACTGTTAGATGTGATGCATTACTTCTAGACGAAACATCAAAAACTGATACTTATCCATACATGGAAATTAACCAAGAAGATGCAACTATAACTCATGAAGCAACAGTTGGAAAAATTGGTGATGATCAGATTTTCTACTTGATGACTCGTGGATTTTCTGAAGAAGAAGCATTAACTCTAATTGTTAATGGTTTCATGGAACCATTCACAAAAGAACTCCCAATGGAATATGCAGTAGAATTAAACCGACTCATCAAATTAGAGATGGATAATTCAGTCGGTTAGAATTAATCTATCGTGTGGTAAATCATGGAACAAACACTATCCTCAATTCAATCTTCTTTAGTTGAAGAAATTTCATCTTCAAAAAATGAACCTCAATGGCTTAAAGAATATAGAAAAAATTCACTTAGCATCTATAATGAATTGCCTGCTGAGGTATCTCCACTCTATGGAAAATATACTGATGCAAAACGTATGGATCCAGAAATGGTCTCATTATCTATAAACTCCAATTCAAAATTACCTGATTTCCTTTCAAAACGTGTTGAAGAAGTAAAAAAAGAAAATGGTCTGATACAAGTAGGAACTAATATTATTTCTACTAACTTGTCTGACGAATTAAAATCCAAGGGCGTTGTTATTTCATCTATTGATGATGCATTACAACAACATCAAGAACTAATAGAAAAAACAATCAAATCTTCAAATTCTAATGAAGACAAGTATACTGCATTAAACAATGCCGCATTTAATTCTGGATTATTTGTTTACATTCCAAAAAATCAAATTATAGATGAACCAATTCATCTATTTTCTTGCTTGTCTGATGATGGTTTATCAACAATATCTCGAAATATCATAATTGTTGAAGATAATGCTAAAGCAAATCTAGTTCAGGAATTATACTCCCCACAAAATGGAAAACAACAAGCCTATCTTGAATTATTGAATACTAGTATTGGCGCAAATAGTAGTCTTGACGTTACATCACTGCAAATGATGGATCAATCATCAATTAACTTCTCTACCAGAAGTTCACATCTTGCACAGGATTCAAAAATTAACTGGTATCTTGGACTCTTTGGCGCAATGTTGTCTAGATATAGAATTGATTATCATCTTAACGGAACTGGTGCTGTTGCAACTGATTCTGAAGTTGTTTTTGGAAATAATGAACAATCCTTTGATCTAAATACAATTGTAAATCATAATGAACAATCTACTGAAGGCAAAGTTGTAGAAAAATCAATTCTAAAAAATAAATCAAAATCTTTGTTTAAAGGAATGATCAAAATCAATGAGAATGCCGCACATTCAAACTCATTTCTCTCTGGACGTTCAATTTTATTAGATAAAGATGCAAAATCTGACGCAATCCCTGGCTTAGAGATTCTCACAAATGATGTAAAAGCAACACATTCTGCATCTGTTGCACAAATGGATGAAGAACAACTTTTCTATTTAGGAACACGTTGTCTAAGCAAACCAGAAGCTGAGAGAATTATTGTAGAAGGATTTTTGGAACCAATGTCTCGTTCAATGTCTTACCAAGTGCGTGCCTGGATTGCCTATCTAATTGAATCAAAATGGGAAGGAAAGGAATTATCAATTAACAACGATGAACAATTGAAAGCATTAGTAGAAGTTGAGGAAACTCGCTATAATGAAAATGCTGAGATTGAACAACATTACAAGTATAGGTGAAATCAATGACTGATTGGATTAAGGCATGTAGTACAGACAACTTAGGTCAAGGTGAAATGTTCAGTTTTGATCATAATGAGAAAAAATTACTATTAACAAATATGAATGGAAAAATATTTGCAACTGATAGAACTTGCACTCATGCAGATGCTGATCTATCTACTGGATTTTTAACCGAAAATGGACTAACTTGCCCATTACATCTATCTGTGTTTAACATGGATGATGGTAAACCTCAAAACCCTCCTGCTGAAAACTCATTACAAACTTACAGAACAAAAATACAAGATAATAATATCTTGATTGAGGTGTAATTATGCAATCCACTACTGATTCCTTTGAAGATCTAAGAAAAGATTTTCCTGTCTTAAACAGACGCGTAAGAGATGATAAAAAATTAGTATACTTTGATAATGCCGCAACTACTCAAAAGCCTAATCAGGTTATAGATGCAATTTCCGATTATTATCAGAACCACAATTCAAACATTCATCGTGCTGTACATGCGTTAGCTGAAGAGTCTACTGAGGCATTTGAAGATACTAGAGATATCGTAGCAAAATTTCTGAATATTGAAGATTCTAGAGAAATTATATTTGTTAGAGGCACAACCGAAGGTATCAATTTAGTTGCATATGCATGGGGTCGTGATAATGTAAATGAAGGTGACATTATTGTTACTACTGAATATGAACATCATTCTAACATTGTTCCATGGCAATTACTTACCCAAGAAAAAAAGGCACAACTCAAATACATTGACATTGACGACAATGGAGAATTGATGCTTGATCAATTGGATGATTATCTTTCAACTGGAAAAGTAAAATTAGTAACATTCAGTCACATGTCAAATGTTTTGGGAACTATATCTCCTGTAAAAGAAATTGTCTCTAAATGTAAAAATGCTGGAGTGAAAGTTTTGATTGACGCTGCACAATCTGTTCCGCACATGAAAGTTAATCTAAATGAAATTGGCTGTGATTTCTTTGTATTTTCTGGTCATAAGATGTTAGGTCCAACAGGCGTTGGTGTTTTATGGGCGAAAAAAGAAATTCTTGAAAAAATGAGTCCTTTCCTTGGAGGTGGTGATATGATTCGTGAAGTTCACAAATATGAAACAACTTGGAATGATTTGCCATACAAATTTGAGGCTGGAACTCCAAATATTGCTGATGTAATTGGATTTGCTGAAGCAATCAAATATCTTGAAAAGATTGGAATGGAGAATATTCGAAAACATGAATTAGAATTAACAAAATATGCTCTTGAAGAAATGAAAAAGATTCCAGGTATTACATTGTATGGTACAAAAGAACCTGAAAAAAGAGGTGGTGTAGTTTCATTTAATTTTAATAGTGTACATCCACATGATGTTGGAACTTTAATTGACAAAGAAGGTGTTGCCATTCGTTCTGGTCATCACTGTGCACAAGTCTTAATGGAAAAACTAAATGTTGCAGCCACAAATCGTGCAAGTTTCTACATATACAATACAAAAGAAGAAGTTGATGTATTAATTGCATCATTACAAAATGTAGCAAAGGTGTTCAAACTATGAGTGGAGATCCAATCTATACTGAAATGATTATCGAGTATTCTCGCAATCCTTCTAACTTTGGAAAAATAGTTGATGCGCATATACATCAACATGATGCAAATCCATTATGTGGAGATACTATAGATCTATATCTTAACATTGATGACAACAAGATTAGTGAAGTAAAATTTGATGGACACGGTTGTGCAATCTGTATGGCATGTTCTTCAGTACTTACTGAAATGATTAAAGGAAAAAGTCTTGAAGACGTTAAGAAGTTTGATAAAGACGAATTACTATCTGAACTTGGTTTAGAACACCTCGTCAAAACAAGTCCTGTTCGAATAAAATGTGCATTATTGTCTCTTAAGAGCTTGAAATATGGAATATATTCATATTTTGCTGATAAGCTAAATGATTCTGAATCTGCAGGAAACTTAAAAGAAGAGGCAGCTAATCTATACTAGTTGACAAATTCTAACGTACTTCAAATAAGAAAAATAATTTTCGAAAACTTTAATGAAATTGACTTACGTTTTAGCAATGATGAAATTTATGAATTTTTGAACAAAAATGATGACTTTGATAAATCACAAACCATTGATGATCTAGTAAATGATTTTAAAAAAATTGAAGATGATGGGCTAGTTCGTTGCATCGCACAAAATTTCACCACTCAGTGGTTTAAGATATTTGATGATGTTGAAAAAATCAATTGTACTTCTTGCCACTCTGATGTCTATCTAGGAAAAGAAGAGTCTAGAATTTGTCCAAATTCAGACTGTAATGCTACGCTTTAGCGTGTCTTTCTGCAGCATCTTCCAAGCATTTTATCATAGGTAATTTCTGACCTGTAAGATATCTAACCAATGCTCCTCCGGCAGTACTGATGTGACTGACTTTCTCAGTCAAATTGAATTGTCTCAAGGCCGATGTTAGATGTCCTCCACTAATTATTGAGGTTGCCATGGAATCTGCTATTGATTCCAGCATAGATTTAGTCCCAAACTGAAAATTCTCTTTTTCAAAAAATCCTGCAGGTCCGCTCATGAATACTGTTCCTGCACTAGATATTATTTTTGAATAATGTTCCAATGTCTTCGTACCTATGTCAAATATTTCATCATCTTTTGCTAAATCTCTAACATCTATCTCGACTCTCTTTCCATCTTTATTTACTGCAATATCAACTGGTGTTGAAAATACATCTGGATGATCACCAATTAAAGAATGAGCACTTGCTACCATTTCATCTTCATCTTTAATGTTTAATGGAAATTTTATTCTACCTTGAGCACGTAGGAAAACATTACCAATAACTCCTGTTAATAGTACGTGATCAGCTCGTTCTTTTTTAATTAATAATTTTATTGCTTTTAATCTATCATCAACTTTTGATCCTCCTAACACAACTGTAAAAGGAGATTTTGCAACAGTTAGTATATTGTCTAATTGTTTTACTTCTTTTTCCAATAAGCGTCCTGCACATGTTGGTAATACTTGTGCAAATCCTACAAGGGATGGATGTGTTCTGTGTGCACTTGGGAATGAATCTAAAATAAATAAATCAAATAAATCCTTCAATCGTTGAACCATAATTGTTCTTGCACTTTCCTCTAAAGAAAACTCATAGTTTTCCTCTGCACATAATCTAAGATTATCAAGTAAAATTATTTCATCATTTTTCATTTCCTTGATCTCTTTTTGAGCTAATGATCCAATCACATCTGCAACATATCGGACTTTTTTATTTGAAAATTTTTCTAATTGTTTTGCATGTTCTTCCATTCCAACAAAATCATCTCTACCAACTCTTCCTTGATGAGATATGACAACAATTTTTGCTCCATCTAATGCATTTATTGTCTCTACCACCTCTTCGATTCTTTTTGTACCCAAAATTTCACATGTATCTGGATGAATAGGACAATTCATGTCAACACGAAGTAACACTGTTTTGTCTTTAACATCAAAATTGTCTAATGTTAGTATGCCCACACACAGAATTCATTATTCCGGTTAAAATTCGTTTATCCGATCACGTCATTAATGATGGTAAATGACATATTATCGTCAGTTATTGATAAAATGAGAAATAATTGCAAAATATTCTATTCGGGATTAGATCACGAACATTTTTCATACTTTTGACCATATTCCTCATTTGTACTTTCATTGCAATGTCACAATCAACAATGGATTCAGAGAAACAATTTATGACTAGTGTTCAAGAATCTGCTGGAAATCCATCAATTGATTACGGCGTATGGCTTCTAACTGAATCAGGTAATGTCTTTGTGATGCTACCCTTCAGCATCATACTTTTGATTATTAGAAAAACACGAAAAATTGGAATGATTTTACTCATTTTGCTTGTTTTATCTTCACTCCTAACTGGCTATATCAAATGTGGTGTAGACAGGGATAGACCGTTTTTGGATTGGCTTGGAAGTGAACTTCCTTTTGAAGTGGAACCTGATAGTTTTTCACTTTTCTGTGAAGGAAGAAGTTGGACTGCTGGATTCCCTTCAGGTCATGCCGCACGTTCTGCAATGTTTGCATTTGTGATGGTGTATGTATTATCTGAAAAATTCCCTAGAGGTGTCCATTTGATTTGGATCTATCCAATACTAATGTCATTTAGTAGAATCTATGTTTTACAACACTATCCTTTGGATGTAATTGGTGGATTTGTTTTAGGAGTGCTTTTAGCTGGGTATGTCTCAAAAAGATTAAAACTCTATGATATATTCCTACCACGAAAAATCTAATTTCTCTAAAACTTTAGAGCTGACAAAAACTATTGCATAATTATCCTTGTCTTCATGATATGTCCAATATCTGACATCTCTTTCTTGCTTGGTTTTTCTTAATGCATATGTTACAGTTGTAGTTACAGTATAACCGATCCGTTTTGCAATTTTTTCATTTTCCTTTGACATCAATACCTTGAATCCTTTATCCTCTTTCTCAAAACCGATCATAACCATCTCATGTGCAGCTTCTGTTGCTTGTTTTTCATCTTTTACGTCAAATGTTTTGGAAATAGGGATCTTGGAGGGATGAAATTCCATATTTCAGGTTATCCTATACCTAAAAAAATTTTTTGAATTAAATTATGTTAATTTTATTCACAGATAAGTCAAAACCTCACATTCTAAATAACTTAAGCCATAACAATTCTGGATTATTTCATGGCAGGACTAAAAAATAAATTAAAACAATTAACATCACAGAAATCTGAGATTAGTAAGATCCGACGAAAAGGTGAAACTGAATATAAAAAAGTCAAATCTATATCTAGAAAATACTCATCATCTCTCAAATCAACTCAAAAGCGAATTGACACATTCAAACAAACTGCTGAAGATGTTAACGAAATACTTAGTCAGAAAATTGCACAGATGGAAAGTATTCAAAGACTCAAATCTGCTGCCCAAGAGAGGTTAACCCTAGAGACTCAAAATAAGGAACAAGTTGAGAGTGAGATTGATTTCTCTGACACTCCTGAGGAAAAACAGAGTCTTCAGTATAGGTTGGACTCGATAATTTCTACCATCGAAGAAATCAAGAATGAAATCAAACAACGAACCTCCATGGAGAAAAAATTTTCTCAGGCGATAGATGAAATTGAGAAAAAGAAGAATTCTGTAAGTAAAACTATCAAGAAAAATATAGAATCAAAACCCGAACTTGCAAAATTAGCAAAAACTGCACAACAAAAATTAGATTCTGCATCCAAAAAATTCGAATCAGCAAAAAAACGTGAATCGTCTGTCACTGCTCAACTTTCTAAAGTAAAGGCTGCAATCCCAAAACCTAAACCTAAAACAAGAAAAGTAAAAGCTAAACCTAAAACAAGAAAAGTAAAAGCTAAACCTAAAACAAGAAAAGTAAAAGCTAAACCTAAAACAAGAAAAATAAAAAAGAAAAAGTCTCGAAGATAGTTAAAATATTAAAATTTTAATCTAGATTTTCTCAAGCTTTCCGAATTTACCTTTTCCGAGTTGGACTTCTCCTTTGAACTCGTTTGTATATCCGTTCTCAATTTTTATTTTGTCGCCATTTTGAATATTGTTTGCATCTTCTGCCCACAATGTAATTTTAATTTCCATTCCATTGTCTACAAGCATTGCGTTTGCAACATCAACTGTTGAACCAGCTTTCGTATTTACAGTTCTAATTTCTTCTTTACGTTCGACTGTACCTTCAACATTGATTCCTGATCTCATATTCTTGGCTTCATCAATTGTTGTCATGTTTTGAAAACCCTTAAAATGATTATAAACTTTGTTTTCAAATTATTTTTTCATATGAAAATACATTCACTATTGAAGAAGTTATATGTTAAAATCAATAATATCATTTGTTGGAGGGGTATCGAAGCCTGGTCAACCGAGAAGGACTCAAGATCATCGTATAAGATATCCTTTCTCTTAGGAGTTCGTGGGTTCGAATCCCACCCCCTCCACATCTTTTCAAAATTATGCAATCAATGATTTTGTTTCTGTAATGTCATGACTAGTTAGTTCTTTGTGAATTTTTGCAAGTTCTTCATTCTTGAAATATAGATTGCATCTAAAACATTTCAACGTTTTACTAGGCATGGAACATATGGTATCTTTTTTGATATAAACTTCGTGCATCACTGATTCATATCTTATTGCTAACAACCAATGATTTAGATATTTTAAGATACGATGGGACTTATGGTTGATATTTTTGAATCTGTGTTGGAATTTTCTTATATTGGAATTTTTTTCTTATTAATTCTTGTAAATGCTGCTCCACTTTTGATGCCACCAACTTGGATTATACTTGCATCATTTTATGCCATAGATGCATCATACGATCCCCTAGTTTTGGCATTAGTTGGTGCAACAGGTGCAACAATTGGAAGATTTATTCTAAAAAAAGTCGCTACATTATTTAGAAAATTTGTTCAAAAAGAACAAAAATCTAATCTTGATGCAATTGGAAACTTTCTAAATAAGAAAAGATTTGGTTACATTCTCACTTCTTTCCTTTTTGCTGCAACTCCTCTACCAAGTAATATGTTATTTGTCACATATGGTCTTCTTAAGGCAAAAAGTATTGGCTTGTATGTTGGCTTTTGGGCTGGCCGTGTCGCATCATATTATCTAATGATCTCAATTAGTAATATTGTTCTGACACCTTTTGTAGAGTTATTCGAAGAACGATATATTGGAATTTTAATTGCTGATGCACTTGGAATATCTGTCATTGTTCTCTTTACATGTATAAATTGGACTCTATTATTGACCAAAAGAAAATTCAAATTAACAAGACCAAAACTATGGAAATTATGAATCAACTTGAAAATTTAAAAAAAATAGCTAAAACCAAACTTGCAAAAAATGATCCTGCACATGATTTTGAACATGTAATGAGAGTATACCGAAATGCTGAAAAAATATGTAAAACTGAAAGTGGAAACAAGAAATTAATTTTATCTGCTGTATTACTTCATGATATAATAAAAACAAAAAATCGTAAGGATTCATCTCTAAAAAGTGCTAAACTTTCTGAAAAAATTTTAAAAGAAAATAATTTTCATGATGATGAAATCAAAATAATCTCTAACGCAATCAAACAACATAGTTTTTCAAAAGGTAAAATTCCCTCAACGATTGAAGGAAAAATTCTACAAGATTCTGATAGATTGGATGCTATTGGCGCTATCGGTTTAGCACGAGTTTTTTCATTTAGTGGGTCAAATAATAGACCTTTTTATGATCCAAATGACCCTTTTTCAAAGAATAGAGTTCTTAATGATAATAGATGGGCTTTAGACCATTTTTATGAGAAATTGCTCACATTAGAAAAAAAAATGAACACAAAGACTGGTAAAAATCTTGCAAAAAAACGTACAAAAATTTTAAAAAATTTTCTTAAAGAACTTAAAAATGAGATTTAACCATAATCAAGGTAACGTTGATATCTTTTTTCAACTTCACTATTGTCCCCGCTCATGATTAATTTTTTCTCTTCCTCGAATCTATTTTTCATGTAATGATTGATATCCTCAAATTCTTTTTTACCTTCGAATGATTCTAGTAGTGGCACAATTTTACTAAAATATTCAACGGTTTTTTCTCTAAACTCATCTTTTGAAGGATTCTTTATTCCATTTACTCGAAACCATAACATTGCCCAACTTGCACCTGAAATATGTGGTAATAGATCTAGCGCTCTTATAATTTCAAATTTTTCGTCGTCTCTCATTTACGATCTTACAACTTTTCTGCTATGTGTTTTGCAAAATATGTAACAATCATATCTGCACCTGCACGCTTTATTGAATACAATATTTCCTTTGTCATTTCATCTTCATCTATCCATCCTTGCATTGCTGCACCTTTGACAAGTGCATATTCACCTGAAACACTGTATGCTGCAACTGGAACATTGAATCGTCTTCTAGTTTCTGAAATCAAATCTAAATATGTCAATGCAGGTTTAATCATCACAATATCTACTCCTTCATTCACATCTGTTTCAACTTCTCTCATTGCTTCTCTTGGATTTGTAAATGGAACTTGATATGTACGTCTATCACTAAATTGTGGTGCACATTCTGCTGCATCTCTAAATGGTGAGTAGAAGTTTGATCTATGTTTTGCTGAGTGTGACATAATTGCCACATCTGTAAATCCTTCATCATCTAGCGCTTTTCTAATTGCTTTTACTTGTCCATCCATCATTGCTGAAGGTGAAACGACATCTACTCCTGCTTTTGCTTGACTTACTGCAATTTTTCCTAATGTAATTAGACTAGAATCGTTATCAATCTTATTGTCATGAATATGTCCACAATGTCCTGATGTTGTATACTGACAAAGACAAACATCTGCCATTATGACAATTTTATCACCAAAATTTTTACGGACCTCTGCTATTGCTTTTTGAACTATTCCATGTTCTACAAATGCTGATGTTCCTTCATCATCTTTTTCACTTGGAATTCCAAATAACATGATTGCAGGAATCCCTAATTCTGAAATAGTATTGACTTCGTTAACTACCTCTGATAATGGAAGTCTTTCCATTGCCGGCATTGAGTTGATTTGTTTTTTTGCTTCAATTCCTTCTTCAACAAAAACTGGGCAGATCAAATCTTTTGGTGAAATTGAGACTTCTTGAACTAAATCTCTCATTTTTTGATTTGTTCTCAATCTTCGTAATCTTGTTTCAGGAAAATTTGCCATATCTACTATGTACTCTAATTGAATATATTCTTAAGCCGGAATTGATTCTTCAATGTTAAATTCATGCTCAACAAAATACTCGACTCTTGTCTTTTTGAATTCTCTTGAACTGAATAGAATTTTGTATTCTTCAACGTTGATTTGTTCTTGAATATCGCTTGCTACTTGGTTTGCTTCAGAAATTGATTTACAATGTATCATAGAAAATACATTGTATGGCCAGTCAGGATATACTGGTCTTTCATAACAATGACTAACTTGTGGAAACGCACCTAATTTTTCTCCTACTTTACTAATTCTATCTTCTGGAACTTTCCATACAATCATTCCATTTGCTGTAAATCCTGCTTCTCTATGTCGAAGAATAGCTGCAAATCTTCGCATGACTCCAATCTTTTCGTAGTGTCTTAATCTTTCAAAAACCTCTTCTTCTGTAATTCCTAATTCATTTGCAGCATTTAGAAATGGTCTATCTACAATTTCAAAATCTTTTTGTAATTGTCTAATGAATTCTTTATCTTCTTCTGTTGCGACAAAATCAACTTTTTTAATTTCTTTTTTCACTTCTGAAGGTTTTACATCATGCTTTTTTGTTTCTACCATATCCAATTTTACTCCAATTTTAAATAATTGCAAAGTTGGTAGCATTCTAACTTTTTTAATCCCATCTAATTTTGAAAATTTATCTAATTCAGATTTTAAATCTGAACCTGGTGGAACTGCCAATGTAAACCACAGATTGAATTGATGTTTTCTTTCATAGTTATGACTTACACCTGGATGTTTATTGATAATCAATGCAACTTGTTCTAATTTGGAATTATCAATTTCCATGGCAACAAGTGAACTTGTATATCCTAATTTTCTTGTATCAAATATTGCACTAAGCTGTCTTAAGACGCCTTTTTCTTTCATCTTTTTTAATCTGCTTTTTACTTCATCTGGTGAAATACTGAATTTTTTTGCAATTTCATCAAATGGTCTTGGTACTAGCGGGAAAGTCCATTGAATTTCATTTAATATCTCATTATCAATTTCTTCCATATTTGACATATAATCAAAATCTATGATGTCAATTAAAAAATGTAACGTGTATTCTTGAATCTATAAATTACATTTTACTAGTGACAGATCGTGATAATTGATCTTCATCTAAATGAAAAAACTGTAATCATTGTTGGTGCTGGTAATGAAGCCTTGAAACGAATAAAATTACTTGAATCTGAGGGCTGTAAAATTATTGTAATTGGTGAAAAACCGAATTCTGAAATAACAAAACTCTCTCAAAAAAAGAAAATTACATTAAAAAAAATCAAAATAACTTCAATGCTTTTTTTAAAAAAATATAAACCATTTTTGGTAATTGCATCCACAACTGACTCATCTTTGAATCAAAAAATAGTTCAAACTGCTAAAAAAATGAAAATTCTTTCATATGCATCTGATTCTCCTGATTCAAGTGACATTTCATATCTCTCTCTAATTGATATCAAAAAAACAATCAAAGTTGGAATCTCTACTAGTGGAGGTAGTCCTATCATGGCAAAAAAAATCAAATCAAAAACAGAAAAATGTCTACAAAAAAATATCTCTGATCAGGATATTGAATTAATAAAAATTCAAAAATTTGCACGAAGTGAATCGAAAAAATATATCTTGACTCAAACTGAAAGAAAAAAATTTCTTTATGAGTTGATGAACGATAAACGTGTTAAAGAGTTATTAAAAGATGGAAAATACAAGGCAATACAGACGACAATTAAAAAAATGGTGAAAGATTGGAAATGACAAAAAATATCATAAATGCAAGAGTTACTTTCAAAAAATCACCGATCCATGTACTTGAAAGATTCTCTTTGGGAGATTCAGAAAATGCTTACAAATCTTTCAAAGATCACACCGGTTTATCTGAATGTGTAATATTACAAACATGTAATCGTGTAGAAATATTTGGTTCCGGTAATAATTTTGACAGAGAAGAAATTAAAAAAACTTGGGCATCCTTATCTGGTCTAGAAGAAAATAGCTTTAATGATAATTTAGAATGGTCACAAAATTCTGATGTGTATGAACATTTATTGAAATTAACTTCTGGTTTAGATTCTATGGTTGTAGGTGAAGAACAAATTATGACACAAATAAAAGATTCAATCCAATCTGCCAAAAAACTAAAAGTTTCTGGTGAATCTCTAAACACATTATTTGATAAAGCTATTCGTGTTGGTACTAGAGTAAGAACTTCTACTGGCATAAGTAAAGGAAGTATTTCTGTTGGCTCAATGGCAGTTAAACTTGCAGAAGAAAACGTGGATGAGATGAAATCTAAAAAAATTCTTTTAATTGGAACTGGTGAAGCTGCAACACTTGTCGCAAAATCTTTGAAAAAACGTGGATATCCATTTTTCATATCAAGTAGAACTGTTGAGCGCTCAACCTCATTTTCTAAAACGGTTGGTGGTGAACCTGTTGATTTCAATTCAATTTTAACTGGATTTGAAAATTATGATATTGTATTTGTAGCCACCACTGCACCTTACTTTTTGGTAACTTTTGAAAGAATACAAAAAGCTCTAGAAACCAAACATTCGGGTATGATGATATTGGATCTCTCTAATCCTAGGACTGTTGATGAAAAGGTTGCTGAACTTCGAGGAATAAAACTAATGAATATTGATCAAATTGCCGAAATGGTAGATAAGAATATGAGAAGTAGAATTGGTCAGAAAAACTCTGCAGAAGAAATTATTAAAGAAGAATTGCCAGTACTAGAAGCCACTATGAAAAGATTAGAAGCTGAACCTATCGTAAAAGATGTTTTCAAAAGTACTGATGCGATTAGAGTGAAGGAACTTGAAAAGGCATTTAGTATGTTAGGTGAACTAAATGACTCTCAGAAAAAAATAATTGAAGAATTAACTAAATCTGTTGCTGAAAACATAATGTCAACTCCTATGAATAATCTTAGAAAAGAGACTGAGCATGGAAATTCTGATGTTATTAATGCAGCATCAAAATTATTTAATTTTAAAAAAGAAGAGAATTAGTGATTATATCTCATCTGATTTGATTCTTGTTTGAAACCAATTCTTTCATAAAATGGAATTAATTCTTTTTTACAATCTAAAATTGTTTTATAACAATTCATTGCTTCTGCTTTTTCTAATAATGAGACAACGAGTTTCATACCTATTCCTCTTCCTTCAAATTCCTTTGAAACAACTACATCCTCAATATGGCCTACCTTGCCACCATCATGAATAAATTTTTGCTCAACAAATAATGTTGTTGAACCTACAATTTTTCCCTCAATTTCTGCAATGTGTATTATGTGATCAGGATTACCAATAATTTTTTTCAGAATATCTAGAGCAGTCTTTCTATCAAGATTACTTGCAGGTTTTAAACTATCCAAACTTTCTAGAAAGCCATTCTCAATATCGGATTCAACTATATCTCTAATTTTAATATCTGACATTTTTACATCACTCTACTTTTTACTATATTCTTCATTTGTTTTTTCATAGGTTTCTTTATCACCTATGTCGATAAATCCTTTCTTGGAAATCACACTTCCTACTTTCTTTTTCTTTGCAAGTGTTTTTCGTATTACATCATCCATCCCATATTGTCTGTTTTTTGGAATTAATTGGAATACTTCTGGTTCCATAACATAACAACCAATGTTAATTTTTGCTGAATATTCTGGTTTTTCATCCCATGAAGTCACTTTACCATTATTTTTTGTATTAATTACACCATATTTCAAATTAAATTTGTAATCATACAGGCTCATAGTAATATTCGATTTTGATTTTTTATGATATGATATCATATTTCTCAAACTAAAATTATAGATTGAATCGCCATACAGACAAACAAATGTATCATCAATAAATTTTTCAGCAGTTTTTAGCTGACCTGCTGTTGCAAGTGGTTTGCTTGAAATAGCATATTCAATTTTCATACCAAATTTACTTCCGTCACCAAAATAATTTTCAATTTTCTTTCGCAAGTAACTAACACAAACTACAATTTCTTTTATTCCATTTTTCTTCAGCCATTCTATTTCATATTCTAAAATTGGTTTTCCACCTAGTGGAAGCATTGGTTTTGGAAGTGTTTTTGTGTACGGTCTAAGTCTAGTACCAAGTCCTCCTGCTAAAATTACTGCCTTCATGAGTTTGTATGCACTTTTGAGTTCTATTTATGTCCAATTACACAATGTTTACTGTTCATTGTATCATCTTGATCTTCTTTACAACTTCTGTAGGAGTTGCACCAAATACTATGATCATTGGTTCTTTACCAAAATCACCTTTATGATAAATTATATCTGGAGTATCTGATTTCAAACAACTAGAAATCCCCCATGATATTGAAGAATTTTCTTTTAATTTTGAATTTTTAGATTCATCTTTTCTATTATAACTCAAAACTAACATTTTGTGTTTTTTTGCGTTAGTAATTATTTTTGGTTCATATTTTATGTTAATAGCTGAACGAATGTTGGAAAATTTTTTTGATACTTCGATTACCGCTGTTGCAACATGTTGTGAACCCCCAAAAACTAATTCTCCTGCTTGAACAACATTATTTCCAGATTTAACTAGTCTTCCAGATATACCTAAAACATTTTTCACAGTTTTTGGTTTATTTTTTGAAAAAACAAAATTTGTTTGACATTCAGGAATTAATTTTGATACATTCTTAATATTTTGAAAATCTATTATTGAATGTGATAGTTCTTTTTGAATCTGTGGAACTTCTTTATGAGTTATCTTAACACCCTTTCCTAAATTTTTAGATTTTTTTATTGACTGATAGACATACTCTTTTGCGATAATTGTTGCTTCATAAATTGATTTTTTACTAGCAAGTGATGCAGTTATTGATGCTGAATAATTACACCCACTTCCATGATTTATTATTTTGATTTTTTTACCTTTCAGAATGTAATTGTTATCTGCTTCCATCACAAAATCTTCGATCTCATTTTTAGATTCTCTAAATCCAGTTATTATGACATTTTTTGCGCCTAATCTTTGTATTTCTTTGGCAGCATCTTCCATCTTACTATATCCTGAAAGAATTTTAGCTTCTTTCTTGTTAGGTGTAATTATAGTAGCTAACGGTATTATCATTTTTTTATAATCACTTAATGCTGATTTTTTTAGTAAAATTTTTTTTGTAGTTGATTCAATTATCGGGTCAACAATAATTGGACATTTTTGATTTTTGATTACTGTGTTTATTGTTTTGATAATTGATGTATCATACACCATTCCAATTTTAATTGCGTCAATTTGAAAATCTGTTAAGATAGATTCTAACTGTGATTTGATGTTTTTTGCAGAAATTGGCATAATTTCTGAAATTTTCTTTGTATTTTGGCTGGTGATTGCAGTAATTACTGTAAATCCATAAACATTATGATTTTCAAATGTTTTGATATCACTCTGAATTCCTGCTCCTGATGATGGGTCTGAACCTCCAATCGAAAGAACATTCATGATGATCGTAAAATATACGATTGTTTAAATCCACCATTTGACAATTTGAAATATGGCAACTCAAATGACTTCTGCACGTAGAGGTGTGGCTACTGATGAAATGAAACAGATAGCAAAAGACGAAGACGTTACGCTTGATTGGTTAATTCCTAAAATTGCCAGTGGCTCAATAATCATACCAAGTAACAATGTACGTAAAGAAAAAATCCATAATGTTGCAATTGGTAAAGGTACCAAAACTAAAGTCAATGTGAATATTGGTACTTCCACTTTGAATGTCAACATTGATGAAGAAATTGAAAAAGCCAAAGTTGCAGTAAAATATCATGCAGATACAATTATGGATTTGAGTGATGGTGGAGATGTTGGAATTGTTAGAAGAAAGCTTTTGGAAGCAGCGCCAATTACTTTTGGAACTGTTCCAATTTATGAAGCATACAATTTTGGAGTTGAGAAACACAAAAACCCGTTAGATATAACCGAAGACGACTTTCTTAAAGCATTTGAAAATAACATTAAAGACGGTGTTGACTATACAACAATTCATTCTGGAATAACAAAAGAAATTGCAAAACGAATACTAAAAGTTGAACGTTACGCGGGAGTTGTTAGTAAAGGTGGAACAATTACTGCTGCATGGATGTTAAAATATGATAAAGAAAATCCTTACATTACTCATTATGACTATATGATGGAATTAGCTCAAAAATATGATGTAACTTTTAGTTTGGGTGATGCATTAAGACCTGGTTCAATTCTTGATTCACACGATGAACTACAAGTTCAAGAAATGATCAACATTTCAAGATTAGCTAAAAGAGCAAATGAAAAAGATGTTCAAGTTATGATTGAAGGTCCTGGACATGTTCCATTAAATGAAGTTGCAGCAAATGTAAGATTGGCAAAATCACTGATTGGAGATGTCCCTTACTATGTTTTGGGACCTTTAGTGACTGATATTGCATCTGGACATGACCACATCGCAAGTGCTATTGGCGCTGCAGTTTCTGCTAGTGAGGGAGTTGATCTTTTGTGTTATCTAACTCCGTCTGAACATCTTGCTTTACCTAATGCTGAGGAAGTTAAAGCAGGTCTAATTGCATATCGTATAGCTGCTCATGCAGGTGATCTAGTAAAACTTCGAGAAAAATCCATCAAATGGGATATGAAAATGACTGAAGCTAGAAGAACTTTGGATTGGGAAAAACAATTAGCATTATCAATTGATCCTGAAAATGCTGCTAAAATTCATGGAAGAACTGGTCAACACCCTGGAAACAATGTGCCTTGCACAATGTGTGGCGGTGCATGTGTTTACCTAATGTTGCCTCAACAAAGAAAGTATGAAAAAGCTCCTGAAAAATTAGAACAATCTAGTTAGCACTTTCTCAAGACTTGGTACTGTTGTAAAATCATTAATTGCTTCAACATCAATCCATTGTGCATCTGAATTTTCCCAATTCAACTTAATCTCTTTATGATTACAAGAAAATAGAAATGGATAAACTTCCCATTGATGATTTTCATATTGTGGAGATTCAATCATGATTACGTCTCCTTCCTTAACCAATTTTACCTCTGATTTTTTCATTCCAACTTCTTCAAATATTTCAATTATTGCACGGTTGAGTGGTTTTTCATCATTTTCTATAATCCCACTAATTCCTGCCCAAAGATTTTTCATAGTTTTTACTTTTTCACTCCTCTTTAAGAGTAAAATTTTTCCTGAATTTGTTAAAAATGTAGTAACAATTTTTGTCTTATGCATTATTTATCAATTGTATTGACCATCTTTGTTAATTTCTTGTAGGACTTTTCTAGGTCAACATTTTGAGAAATTTTTTCTTTATTCGTGTTGATGTAATCAATAATCTCCTCACCTTTTCCTTCTTGAGCAGATGCTAACAATCTTCCTACATCCTTCCAGAATTCTTCTGCAACTTTTCTAATTTCTGGGTTTGATATTATAGTCTCAATTAATTCTGGTGATTCTGTCATTATACTTTCTGCTAATATTTTCTGAGCTTTGAATGTTGTTCCAGCCATTTTTTCAGTAAGTGATATCTTATCATCTTTTGCTAAAATATTTGCAAATGCAATATTGATTAAATGAGTCAATCCTAGAATCATTGCAATTTTTTTATCATGTTCAGTTGAGTCTATTGTAACAAAATTACCATCTGGGAACAGAGTTTTTGCAACATTTAGTTCCTTTTTTCCATCCTTAATTGGTATTAAAACGATATTATGATTTTTTAGATTTTTTGCACCTGGACCAAACATTGGATGTATACAAATTGGTGAAACTTTTGCAGGAATTTTTCCTAACGCAGTTGCTGTTTTTGATTTTTGGGAAGTAATGTCTATGAGATATGATTCTCTTTTCATCTCTTTTGCAATTAATCTGATTATTTCTGGTGTTTTCTTAGTTGGTGTTGATAATAAAACATAATCAACATTCAAAATTGCACTAATGAGTGATTGTGCTTTTTTAATATTTTTTGCAACTGGATTTGTATTATCAAAACCGGTAACCTCAAATCCTTTTTTTGAAAAATACTCTGAGAACCATTTACCCATTGCTCCTCCCGCACCAATTATTGCAATTGTCTTAGCCATTCTAGATCTATAACCTTGTTTTTATTATATCCATGCCTTCAATTAGTGTTTTTATGTCCAAACATGCAGATATTCTAAAAAATTCATTATAATCTCCAAATCCTATTCCTGGTGCTATGGCGACCCCATGATTTAGTAATTCTTCTGATAAATCTGATGTATTGATTGGGTTCTTAGTACGTGCAAAAATGTACATTGCGCCATCAGGTTTTACAAACTCTAATTCCATTTCTTTGCATATTTCTTCTAATTTTGTTAATCTTTCATTCATAATTTCTGTATTTTTTGTAACATCATCACCTAATGAATTCATGGCTGTATACTGAATTGGCTCTGAAACATTTGTTAAACAAAGTGCTTGCAATTTTGTTAATTTCTCGATAATATCTTTACTAGACACCAGATAACCAATTCTATAACCTGTCATGGAATGTGATTTTGAAAAAGATTGTGTGACAATTGATTTTTCATAATTGTATGATAAAATACTACTCCATTCTCCATTCGAATAATTACTGTAAATCTCATCACTTAGAATATACAGATTATTTTCTTTAGCAATATTGACAATCTGATCTTGCAATGTTTTAGGTAAAATTTTTCCAGTAGGATTATTTGGATAATTGAGAACAATCATCTTTGTATTTTCGTTAATACATGATGAAATTTCATCAAGATCTGGTTCCCATTTGTTTTCTAATTTTGTTTTAATACTTCTTACTTTGATACCTGAATTTATTGCACATTGTCTATATGCTGGCCATGCAGGCTCAATGACTATAATTTCATCACTTGGATCTAATAATGTTGTAATTGCAAGAAAAACACCAAATCTGGCACCTGGTGTAACCATGACATTTTCCAAATTCACTCCTGCGTCAAAATTATTATTTGCAAATTCTGCCAATTTTGTTCTGAATTCGGGTAATCCTTTTGCTGGACCATATTTTCCAAATCCTTTATCATACACTTCTGATAATGATTTCTTCACATTTAATGGAGGTTGAAAATCTGGTTCTCCTACTTCTAAGTGAATAATTTTCTTACCCTGTTGTTCTAGCTCTTTTGCTTTAAGAAAAATTGCTAAATGTGTGTTTGATGTTGAAGATTGAACCTTAATTGATTCATTTAGTAAAAAATTTAAAAATTTTAATGCAGTATTTGAATCAAAATTAATGTCCTGACATGTTTTTTTTACTAATTCTCTGAGCTCATCTTCTCTTGATTCGTTAGAAACACTCATGCCTTGTTGATTTTTTATTTTGCCAATTTCTTGTGCAATCTCTGTTCTTGTTTTTAATAGAGATAACATTTCAATTGTAATTACTTCTATTTTTTT
>ENA-UPTF01000526-UPTF01000526.1-marine-metagenome-genome-assembly--contig:-NODE-526-length-26595-cov-3.781809_pt1 | contig 26595 bp, 20 predicted proteins | sample MGYA00238166_ERZ767019 | MGnify/ENA primary metagenome ERZ767019 (study PRJEB28930, sample SAMN06266391) | marine metagenome | isolation source: Sea water from 250 m depth | place: Atlantic Ocean | study... | reverse complement strand
GTCTGGAGATAGATTCCCGGCAACTGGAGCTGAAGGACCTAAATCAACATCCCCTGCATAGGACACCGACCGACCTCCGTGAGTCCATGGGCCCATTATCAAATGAATTGGCCCGTTCTTAGTCTTTGATAATTGAAGATAGTTATCAGTGGTCGATTTAGCGTAAGTGTCATACCAGCCACCCAGATGGATTTGTGGTATATCGGAGAAATTGTTCAAATGAGAACTTATCGAAAGCCCAATTTGTTCCCAGTAATCGGTAAACTGTTCCTCTTCCCAAATATGCAAGAGGTATCTCTCATAATCTGGAGCCCATCTTAAAGGTGAGTTAGGTGATTCCCAAGGCAAATTTAGGAACATTTCGTTTGGATCTACGTTACTCATTTCTAATTTCTTCTGCGGGTTATTTTGAACATCCCTACTTTCAAATGCTTCTCTGAAAGCCCATGTAAGTTGACGCAATTCAAACGCCCCGTGGTTTCTACAGCCAGAAATAAAAGCATCCGAAAAGCCTCCGCAATCGAGCCACATGCATTTTAGATTGGGTGGTCCCAACGAGGCCATGGCTGCCTGTGTATGAGCCGCATAAGATAAACCGTAACTACCTACGTGACCGTTAGACCAAGTTTGTTTTCCAATCCAATCTAGAACATCGTATCCATCTTCACCTTCATCGGTATATTTAGTGAACCCACCTTCTGAATCGTAGCAACCTCTACAATCTTGAATCACTACCACATATCCATGCTTGGCGAAAAATTCAGCCTCGTCAGGGCGTTCCCCCGATGATTTGCCATAAGGTGTGCGTTGTAACAGGCAAGGGAAGGTTCTAAGAGAACGCTGCCCATTCGTATCTGGGGAATATATATCAGTTGAAAGACGTGTGCCGTCTCGCATTTCCACCATTATGTTTTTGGTTACGATACAACTATGAAATGATTGTTCTAAGTTGTCTTCATGCTCAGTATTCATAAATTTTCCTCTTCCGCTATTGTTCTGGGCAATCTAAAGTTACTTTGGGTTAGCCAAACAGTTCAGGTTTTTAGGTATGTTGGAATTACAATCCAGATATTATGGGTCATGCGATTTCCACTCGTTCTCGCATGAACCTGTAATTAGTTCCCCGCCCATATTCGGAGATAGTAAGGGCTAATGCCACAGGACCTAACCGACCCACAAGCATAGCCACCATGAATATGCATTTACCACTTACACTTAAATCGCTTGCAACTCCAGTTGACGTGCCAGTCGTTCCGAAGGCGGAAACTGTGTCAAATAAAAGATCTACAAAAGGCATGTTAGGGTCAGTTAGCGTTAATACGGGGGTAGTTATTATTATCAGTCCGAGACCTAAAAGGGAAACGGTAATAGCTCTGTAAAATTGGACTGGGTTGATCTGTCTGCCAAAAGCTTCGACTTCTGAGCGACCTTTTAAAGCAGAAATTACTGATGCAACTATCAACCCGAAGGTAGCTACTTTAATCCCCCCTGCTACGGAACCGGCTCCTCCCCCAATGAACATTAGGATTGAAAAGATTAATTTAGTTGGCGTAGTCACGTCAGCGAAATCTATTGTGACAAATCCGGCGGTTCGCCCGCTCACAGATCCAAAAATCGCGTTCATTATCTTATCTGTCCAGTTCAATTCTCCCAATGTGGCGGGGTTAAAGGACTCACCGACTAGCAAAAAAAATAGACCAAATCCCCAAAGGAAAATACTGGTTACGATAACTAATTTGGTATTTAAATTGAACCGGGAAAATTTGTGATTTTTATATAGATCTACTAATACTAACCAACCTAGCCCTCCGAACATTATTAGTAAAGTCGGGATTATTAAAAAAGTGGGGTTTTCAGCAAACCGGGTAAGACTGCTATCACCTGGAACTTCTGGCAGTATATTTAGACCTGCATTATTAAAGGAGGACACAGAAAGAAATAGCGAATGCCATATGTCCTGCAGTGTGTCGACTCCATTTAAAGGATTGAGCTGTAAAAATATTCCTGCTGCTCCCAGTATGTATATTACGAACACTATCAATATTACTCGCCGACCCACTCGATTAATTTCTCTCAGATGATCGATCCCGACAGTATCCCTCATGAAATCTCGCATCAAGAGTCTTTCTTCCAATGTGGAGCGTCCACCCATTAACATGAGTAGAAAAGTCGCTAGGACCATAAATCCTAAACCGCCAACAAGCATCAGTAAGAATATGATAAGTTGGCCAAATGGAGACCAGTAAGTACTGGTTGAAACCACTGTATGGCCTGTCACTGTCACGGCTGATATGGCCGTGAAAAAACTCGTGTCCAATGAAGTAAATGTTCCTGTATTACTTGCGAATGGGAAACACAAAATCAATCCACCCAATATGCTAAGTAATATGAACCCGTTTAATAGAAGTCCGACAGGGGAAAAAATTTTGCGAGGAACGCGCCTATGAGATATACCGATTACTTGGGGACTCAGTTCGGATTCTCTAGCCTGTCTGATTATTTGATCTCTAGGTTGGCTCAAAGCTAAATTCCAGCGTTTCCTAGATCGTAAGAGTTACGATCGTATTGGATATATCTTAAAATATTAGAATCGATTTCGGTATTCATCGCCACAATCGCCGATTCGTGCGTATAGATTTTCGGATTGGTTTAAAACTAGCTCTATACGGTTTCGATCCGAGGTGTTCAAGTTTACGTCAAAGGTACGAACGTTATCATCTATATGGTCTGATTGACCGAGGCGTACTCCTAATATGGTTCCAGCTACTTGGGGTTGATCTAAAATGTATCTTACTGCAATGTTAGCTATAGTAGAGTCTTTTTCGATGGCGATCTGGCTCAGAACAGATAAGAGGTTCTGAAAGAGAGACCATCCCCCCCATACATCAATAATCTGCTTGTATTTGTTTAAACTTGCAGTATTTAAAGCCGAACGAGAAGGTTCTAGAGCGCCTAGAAATTTAGATGTTAAGAGGCCCCCACATAAGGTTCCGTACGTTAGCAGTTTAATTTCGTGGTCTTTACAAAAGTCGATCATATGTACTTGTGGTCTTCTGTCTATCAAGGAGAACTGAATTTGGTTGGAGGTAATAGGGATGTTATTTGTTACCATTATCTCCAGCCGCTTGGTGTCGAAATTAGTTACTGCCAAATGTCTGATTTTGCCGGATTGTCGAAGGTCATCGAGGTGATGTAGGGCTTCCAAGTATCGATCGTCCTGATAATCCCACCAGTGGAATTGGAGCATATCTAGATAGGAAACTCCCATGCGGCTAATCGATATATCTATATTAGCCTCTACTAGTTCCCTGGTCATAGGTCCGGGTCTAGGAACCCACTTAGTGAACGCTTGGATGCTTTCCAGGCTTGAGGATCCGCGAGTTTTTTGCAAATTATCTCGGAAAATCTTGATAAAATCTTCGGCCGGGCCATAGTGGTCTGCCAAGTCCCACGTTGTGAATCCAGAATCGTGATGCTGAATCATACTTTTAACCGCCGCATCAGGGTTGATTGGTCCATGGGCGCCCGATACTTGCCACATGCCGTTTAAAATACGACATATGCTTGTGTTTCCGGATATCAGGGTTCTTGCGGTATTTGGGAGACTCATCAAAACTCCTTGTCGACCATGAGAAATGCATCTAATGTTCGGAGAGGTGATTATTGGGATAAATGACGTGGATCACTTAAAACGTTCGATGCAGGCATTTGAATCTATCTTAATGCCAGAAATCTAGTTTTTATATAGCTTCTATGTATCGGACGCACTTGGCTTATTGAACTTAAACACAGAAAGAATGAAGGCCATGAAAATAAAAATAGATAAGAAAAGAAACGCATTGCTTAGGCCACTGGTGAAAGCTGATCCTATCCCGGACGCATCTCCAGCTTGAACATGCTCTAAGCTGGGCCGATATCCTTGAGATCCCATTGTACCTGTTACTATCGCTGTTGCTATAGCTATGCTTGTGACGTTTCCGGAGTTCCGTACTAAATTTAGGAAGGCTGAGACCACGCCATATCTGGTTCGTGCGACGGTACTTAGGACAGCACTGACGTTGGGCGAATAAAATATCCCCATGCCACTACTATGGCAGATCAGAGCTGGGAGTACCATTAAGATAGATGATGAAGGTGTCAATCTGGTCATTATTAAAAGTCCAGTACCACAGAGAGCCAGTCCTGTTAACGTAAATATTCTCCATCCGAATTTATCTGATAGCCTGCCGCTGAGTGGTCCGAGCACGGCCATGCATATTGCACCTGGGACCATGACTAATCCAGATTCCCTGGGGGTTAGATCTAAAACTCGTTGCAGGTAAAACGGTGTCAAAAATAGTACGGCAGAATTCCCCAGAAATATTAGGAATCCAGCTGATACGGAGAAAGAAAAATTAGGATGTTTGAAGTTGCTAAGATCCAGCATTGGACTATCTGATTTATTTTCCCACCAAATAAAAAAAGTTAGGAGACTAATTAGAATTAGTATAGACAGGAGTATGAAAGGAGAACTCCACCCTGTTCTATGCCCGTTCGTGATGGTTAGTAGAAATACCAGTAAGCAGGAGGCAGATATTATGGCCCCGACCCAGTCAAATTTATCAGGATTTGAAGGAACGTTATTATCTACATGATTAACTAAAATAGCCATTCCTAACAAGATGGATAAACCAACAGGGATGATATTCGCATAAAATACTGATCTCCATCCAAGCACATCTACTAATAACCCTCCTATTGCAGGCCCTGCTATAGCTCCAACTCCGACAATTGACATTATAGAACCAATAGCTTTCCCTCTCTCAGATTCAGGAAACGTTGCCATCGCAATCGCCATCCCTGTACCTTGTGTCATTGCGGCCCCAGCGCCCTGGATAAGCCGAGCTATAATCAGAGTGGCAAGATTATCTGAAGAACCTGATATCAGGGCTCCGCCAATGAATACTGCTGAACCTAAGATAAAGACGCGTTTTAACCCGATTAAATCCGCTACTCTACCCATAGGTAGTAAGAGAGCGCTTATGACCAATACATGTCCGATAACGACCCATTGGACCGTAGGCAAAACGGTTTGAAAATATTCCGCCATTATAGGAAGTGCGACGTTTACACTACCTTGATCCATTACGGAGGCAAAGGTTCCCACGGCTACTACTATGAAAGCCCACCATTTGTAAGAGGGACTTAGCTTAATTTGTTCTATCATTCTGTGAGGCTGTATGCGGATTTGGGATCCAGGCTATTGAAGATATCTAACTTCTCTGAATACATTGGCTAACCCAAGATTTCATTACTCATTAGTGTATACTGATGTTTCTGTATATAACTATGATAAACCGTAAGTTATATTACGATTCGAGTAAAAACGACCATAGGAGACATTATATGCCGTTACAGTTTGGTGTATTTGACCACATAGAGCCGGTTCCAAATACAACATTGGATAAAATCTATAAACAGCGCCTTGAGCAAATTAAGCGATATGACGATGCCGGTTTTTATGGTTATCATCTGGCGGAACATCATACCCCGGCCGTTCATAGTCTTGCACCTTCCCAAAACGTTTTTTTAGCGGCTGCGGCACAGCACACTACTAAAATTCGTCTCGGTCCATGTATCTATGTATTGCCTTTACATCATCCTATCAGACTTATCGAAGAGATATGTATGCTAGATAATCTCAGCGATGGCCGAATGGATATAGGAGTAGGCCGCGGAGGTGTTCTTGAAGCTTATTTCTGGGGGCAAGCTTCAGACGTTGAAACCAATTTTGCGCGGTATTTGGAAACACTAGATATAGTCAAAGAAGGTCTAAGCCATGAAGAATTAAACTATGATGGAGAATTTTATAAATTCGAGGAATTGCCCATGCGGCTTAGCCCTGTCCAGAAGCCTTATCCACCCTTCTGGTATATGCGGAATGTTGAAACTGCAGCTATTGATGGTATGCATACTATAATTGTGGGCTCTTTGGATAGTTTTGAAGCTAATGTCAAAAGGTATCAAGAAGTTTGGGAACAACATCACGGTGTTGGGGGACTAAACGCGCAAGGCGAAGAACCTAAAATCGGATTAGTGAACCATATTGTGATGGCAGAGACGGACGAAGAGGCAGTGAGAATTGCTGAACCTGCTTGGGAGCATTATAAGTGGAATTTGGGGACTCCGCGGCGTTTAGAAGCAGAGAAACGGGGTCTGACCCAGTTTCTGGTTCCGAACGATCAGATGAGACCCAAAGCTGCTCCTGAAAGGGAGGCGAGAAGAGATCTGTTCTGGTCTTTAGAGGAGAGGTCTGAAAGCCAACAACAGAGGCGCCTCACTCCTGGGCAAATTGATACTCCGGGCAGTGGTAGAGGTGCTGGATTTGGTGTCGTTGCAGGGTCTCCGGCATCTATACGGGAATACATGGATGAATATTTAGAGACTGGAGCCAATTATTTTGTATGTGGATTTCAGTGGGGTAATCTCACTCAAGAACAAACAATGCAATCATTAGAATTGTTTATTCAGGAGATCATGCCACATTATTCATAGTTGATAGCTACTTAACGGGAGTGTGCTAGTGACTTTCACTACAATTGGGAGAACAGTAAACAGGGCGGAAGGTCCTGACAAGGTAACCGGTTCGAGCGAATATGCGGCGGACGTGAAAAGGCCTGGAATGTTATGGGGGAAAGTTCTGCGTAGTCCATTCCCGCACGCTAAGATTTTGAATATTGATGTCAGCCGTGCTAGGAATCTCCCAGGAGTTCATTTGGTAATTACAGGTGCTGATTTGCCAGATGCTCGAGTAGGTAGGTTTCTTCGGGATATCCCTATATTGGCGAATGGGAAAGTTCTTTTCGCAGGGGAAAAGGTCGTGGCAGTAGCTGCAGATACTCCAGAGTTAGCGGACGAGGCGTTGTTGTTAGTAGATGTAGAGTATGAGCCGGTAGAGGCTGTTTTTGACTCGATAGATGCTATGTTGGACTCCGCTCCAGTGCTTCACGAAAACATGGCATCCTACGTAGGTCTTCCTCAACCTGTGTCCAGGATAAATAACGTTTTTGCCCATAACTCTTGGTCCAAGGGCGAAATAATTGACGGTTTTGATCAGTCTGATCGGATCTTTGAACATACCTTCAATGCACAGATGATGCATCAAGCGTATATAGAACCTCACGCTTGCGTTGTGGAGGTGTCCGATAGCGGTAACGTACAAATATGGGCCAATAACAAGGGTCCCTTTATGCTTAGAGAACAGTTGTCTGCAGTTTGGAATATCCCTAAGACAGACATATGTATCAACCCATGTAACATCGGAGGGGACTTTGGTGGAAAGGGTTCGTTTATGGACGTTCCTTTGTGTTATTACTTGTCGAAATGGTCAGGTAGGCCGGTCAAAATGGTTATGGATTATATTCAGGAGTTGATGGCCGGTAATCCTCGCCATCCAGGGGTAATTACTCTAAAAACGGGCTTAACCCGAGATGGGAAAATTGTGGCTCGGCAAGCCAAAGTAGTATTTAACAGTGGTGCATATGGTGCCTTCAAGCCCAGAGTTCACTTGCGCGGGGCTGACCATAGTGGAGGGCCTTATAATATTCCTAATGTACAAATAGACAGTTATATGGTTTATACCAATAATGTGCCTTGTGGACATATGAGGTCTCCTGCTAAACCTCAAGTTGGCTTCGCCGTTGAATCTCATATGGATATGATTGCTAAGGAACTAGGTCTGGATCCATATGAATTTCGTCTGATGAACATTTTAAAGCCTGGAGACGTGTCACCGATTGGAGAATCTTGGGATGGTATAAGAGCCGAAGAAACTCTTAGGGAGGCTGCAGCCGCTGCAAATTGGGGTGATAAGAAGAAATCGCTTCATACAGGAAGAGGGATCGCAATTGCAGATCAATCACAGGGGTCCGGCCAATCAGAAGCTACTGTGGCCATGGATAATAACGGAATCGTTATGCTGTATATGTCGTTGTGGGATACTGGGACGGGGGCTTCTACAGTAATGAGACAAATTGTTGCAGAAGCTCTGAGAATCCCTGTTGATGACGTGAACATGCAGATCAGGAACACTGATGCTATAGATTTCGAATCAGGACCGGGAGGAAGTAGGGTAACCTATACTGCTGGTCAAGCTGCTCTAGGAGCTGCCAACCTGCTTAGGGAAAGATTAGCGCTTCTTGCAGCTGAGTATCTGGGGACTCAGACGGAAGTTGTTGAGCAGGCGGAAGACGGGTCATTTTTTGATAAAGATCGTAAGGATGTAAGTCTATCGGTGAAAGATGTGGCCGCGCGCGCTGTATCTGCGACGGGAGATCCACTAGTTAGTCATATGCAGTTTAGCTCACCCCCTTCTGAGGTAACATCATATGCAGCCCAAGTAGCAGAAGTAGAAGTTGATTCTGAAACAGGAGAAGTAACGGTCAATACTATTTATACTGTCCACGATGTTGGTATTGTACTAAATCCTGTTACCCATCAGGGACAGATAGAAGGTGGTGTTATACAGGGATTGGGTTATGGTCTGATGGAGGAAATTATTACTGATCGAGGAGTAATTTCCACGTTGAGTTTGGGAGATTATAAAATACCGACGATGCCGGATATACCGGAACTTGTGACTGTTTTATTAGAACCGGCAGGAGGTCAAGCTCCGTACCAGACTAAGGGTATTGGGGAGAACAGTAATATACCAGTCGCTGGTGCTATTGCTAATGCCGTTTATGACGCGGTAGGGGTCAGGATAACCGATTTGCCTATTACCGCCGAAAAAGTATTAATTGGCCTCAAATCTTTACAGGGCAGTAACTCTGAGTAAATAATCTTAAAATTTGGCAACTCGCTTGGAATATTGGATGAATAATTCGTATGGATTGAAGGAGTGATCATGAGAGAAAATACACTTAAGCAAAAATTACAGGCAGGTAAGGCAGCTTTTGGGGTAATGATTACCTTCCCATCAGCCCCAGTTGTCGAGATGCTAGGGAACTTGGGTTTTGATTGGGTTCTTATAGATAACGAGCATGGTTCCATTACTGTAGATAATTCCGAGGACCTGATTCGTGCTGCGGAGTTGTCCAATATAGCTCCAATTGTTAGGCCAGTCGGAAATCGTCCGGAAATAATAGCACCCTTTTTAGATCGAGGAGCATGGGGTGTTCAAGTCCCTCATGTGAATACTGCGGAAGAGGCTCAGGCTTCTGTCGATGCCGTGAAATATTATCCGGAAGGACACAGGGGTATATTTAGCGGCAGCCGCCCTGCAGATTTCGGATTTACTGGTACAACTCAGGACTACGTGGTTAAGGCGAATGCTAACACATTGGTTTGCCTTATGTTAGAAGAAGTTGAAGCTATTGATAATCTGGGAGATTTGGTAAATGTTGATGGTGTTGATGTGTTTTTTATAGGGTCAGGGGATTTATCGCAGTCTATGGGATATCCTGGTCAACAGACTCACCCTGAGGTTCAGGCACAAATGGAAAAAGGGGTTAAAATCATCACAGACGCTGGCCGTATAGCAGGATGTAGTTGCCCGGATGCGTTGGTCCCTAAATATTTAGATCTGGGAGTTCAATACTTCCATAGTAATGTTAGTCGACTATTGCAAGTTTCAAGCAGCGAATATCTGGATACTATGAGAGAGTCCGCGCAATCTAAGGGACTGTAGCTTCCACAGTATAGGTTATTGTATTACCTCTGGGGCTCAACGATTACTTTTAAGGAATCCTGGGCTTCGGAGGTAAGTTTAAATCCCAGTCCTATATCGTCTAAACCCAGGCGGTGGCTTATCATTTCTTCAACTTTCATCCCTCCCGCTCGGATTAATTCCAAGCTCTGTGCAAGGTTAGAAGGTGAAGCTGCGTAGGTCGTAGTAAGGGTGGCATCATTTCTGAAAAACGTCTCGTTGACTGAGATTGGTAAATCTACCCCGGGTTGGGTTGGAGCAAAGAACAGAACCGTTCCGCCTCTCTCTACTGATTGTAAGGCTTGTTGAAGAGCTGGAAGTGCGCCCGTGCAAACAATGACTAGGTCGGCTAGTCTTCCATCGTTAGCCTGCCTTAACTTGAGAGGAACATCTTCTGTAGCAGAGATAGTATTGTCAGCTCCAAATTGTAGGGCTGCTTGCAATCGGTAATCCACCATGTCAGTCGCAATTATCCTACCGGCACCAAGTATTCGCGCCAAGTTAATATGTAGTAGGCCTGTCAGACCACTTCCCAGAACTATTACGCTTTGGCCTGCTTCCAAATTGGCTCTTTGCTGTCCACGTAGTACACATGCTAGCGGTTCGGTAAAAGAGGCTTTTTCGAATGATACGTCATCTGGAACTTTGAATACTCCACGATCTACATTGATCGCAGGGATACGAATAAACTCTGAGAACCCACCTGGGTCAAAGCTAGTCTGTCGGAGGGTATCACATACTGTGTGGTGCCCACTGAGACAATAAAGGCATGAGTTACACGGTACATGGTGGGTAACAACTACTCTGTCCCCTTCTCCGAATCGACTCACTTCATTTCCGACCTTTACTACTTCTCCGGCTAGTTCGTGTCCTAGGACGAGTGGAGCTCTTTCTACTCTGTACCACTCCATTACATCGCTGCCGCAAATACCACTTGCCATTACGCGTAGAAGAATTTCTTCTGGCCCAATATCAGGAATTGGGATATCTTCAACCCTCACGTCATTGTTGTTATAGTACATTCCTACGCGCATCAGCTTGTCCTTTGTAACGCTTAAAAATTTTAATTAATTCCCGACCATTAATTGGATTTAAGGTAGGGAAATGTTCAAATACCATTTAGGAGTTTGGGATTAACGTACGTATACCGCTTTAGCGTCCGTATCACGCACATCATCGTATAAATCTTGTGCCTCTTTAACAGTAGCTCCATCGTGGACTATGTGTCGGAGAGCCCGCATCATCGCGACAGGATAGTCACTTTGCCAGATGTTTCTTCCCAGATTGATACCTATGGCACCATTCTGCATGCCGTGGTGCACGAATTCTAGCACTTCCCGTTCGGTATCTGCCTGAGGCCCCCCTGCCATTACAACTGGTACAGGGCATCCTTCAACGACTTTATCGAAATCTTCCGCGCACCAATAGGTTTTAACTACCTTAGCTCCTAGTTCAGCGCATATTCTGCAGCATAATGCGAGATATCTGGATTCGCGTTGTTCTAATTCTCTACCCACGGCAGTTACTGCCATCACTGGGATCCCGTATTTTTCTCCCTCGTCTACCAATTTGCCGAGATTCAGGAGGGATTGACGTTCGTATTCGCTGCCAATGAATACTGATATCCCGACTGCCGATACGTTTAATCGGACTGCATCCTCCATAGATGTCGTGAGGCCCTCATTGGCCAAATCTTGGCCGACCATGCTGGTTCCGCCGGAAACCCTTAATATGATCGGTTTGCTTGTCGCAGGATCTATAGATGCCCTAACGACGCCTCTGGTGGCAAAAACAGCATCAGCATATTCAACGAGTGGCTCAATTGTCTTGCCGGGTTGCTCCAATTTTCGCGTTGGTCCCTGGAAATATCCATGGTCAATGGGTAGAAACATACATCTACCATTATTCTGTATCAGTTGGGACAACCTGTTTGACATTCCCCAGTCCATAATCAGCCTCCTACGCCCGCTTGATATTTTAGTGCTTCTATATTTGGAAGCAATACATAGGTTGTAATTATTATCGCTGTATCCAAAATTCAAAACAACCCGTGACGGCTCTAATTTTTAAGGTTGCATATTTTTGGAAGACGATGATAATCTCGGTTTTGTTAATAAGATCAGAGCTTTTTGAACAATAAAATATGCGCCACATCAGGATTGTAGGATAGTCAGCTTACTAGTCATCGTTACTTAGGAAGAAAGATATTGAATAGTTATGATGTAGTGGTTGTTGGGGTTGGAGGTATTGGATCAGCGACGGCCTATCACTTGGCCAAAGCTGGGGCTAGCGTTTTGGGGTTGGATCAGTATGACATACCTAATGATTTGGGCTCTTCACATGGAATCACCCGGATAATTCGTCTGGCTTATTATGAGGATCCTTCTTATGTGCCGCTGTTGAAGCGTTCTTATGAATTATGGCACGATCTGGAGTTTCAGTCTGGCAAAGAATTGTTGATCACAACTGGTTCGATCGATGCTGGTCCCGTTGGATCTGATTTGGTGGCGGGTTCAGTCTTGTCTTGCCAGGAATATAATCTTGATCATGAAATATGGGATAGTAGTCAGTTGAATGAGATGTTCCCCGGATATAGTTTGCCTGAAAATTATCAGGCGGTATATCAACCAGCTGGTGGATTTTTGTTGCCGGAAGAGGCCATAGTGGCATATTCTTCTCGTGCTATGACCCTGGGTGCGAAGATCCACGGGCGTGAGAAGGTTGTTAGCTGGAAGAATCATACGGATCAAATAGAAGTCATCACTGATAAAGCTACTTATTATGGTAACAAGCTTTTAATATGTAGTGGTGCCTGGACACCCAACCTACTTCCAAACTTGTCAAGTTTATTGAGGCCTGAACGTCAGGTGGTGGGGTGGTTTCAGCCGATTGAACCCAAGAAGTATGCCCCGGAAAATTTCCCTGTCTTTAACTTGCTTTGGAGAGGTGAGAGGTATTATGGTTTTCCGGTATATGCCGTTCCAGGCGTGAAAATAGGGAGATACCACCATCTAAGGCAATCTGTTAACCCGGATACAATGGATAGAGAACCCAATCAAGATGATGAACTTGTGCTGAGAGAATTTCTGAACGAGGTATTCCCCTCAGTTGCAGGTTCTACGTTGTCTTTGGAGACCTGCATTTTCACCAATACTCCAGACGAGCATTTTCTACTCGATCAATATGATGGCCTAGACAGGGTTTGGGTGGCATCAGGATTTTCGGGCCATGGCTTTAAATTTGCGGCGGTTATAGGCGAGATCATGGCTAACCTAGCAGGGGGTCAGGCCCCAGGATATGATATAAGTCTATTCAAAGCGGGACGTTTTGCGATTGGGTAAAACCCTAATATTTGGTTGCTGATTCTTAATATTCTGGTTGTTACGAGATTAATTTGTGTCTCTGATGATAAGAGAACGCATTAAAGAAAGGAGTAATATGCCTACCTTAACTGAAATGTCGAGTTCATTGGGAGAACTTTTAAAAAGCACAGGGCAGACATTGGCGGTTTCGGAGTCTGCTGGTGGGGGTCTGATTTCTGCAACATTGGTTGCGGTTCCTGGAGCATCTGCCTACTACGTAGGTGGTGTAGTTGTATACACTAGGGTAGCTCAACGGGGATTGTTACAGGTTCCTGATCAGGCTATGGAGGGAATCAGGGCCAGTAGTGAACCGTATGCCATCTTGAATGCAAAGACTGTCAGGGAATCTTTGGGAACCACCTGGGCTTTGAGTGAAACAGGTGCAAGTGGTCCTACAGGTAACAGATACGGGGACTCTGCAGGTCATTCTTGTATCGCGGTGGCCGGCCCAGTTGAACGTGCTATCACGGTTGAAACTGGTGATTCGGACCGAGAGGCCAACATGTGGAAATTCGCGGCGGCTGCTTTGGAGTTGCTAGAAGAATGCGTTAAAGAGGCGTCCTAATGATAGTTGGGTCATAACCCTGGCGTTTTTTATCATCCAAAAAATCCGTTAGATAAATGCGAATTCAGAGTGTCTGACACTAATTCAGGTCTTTGTATCGGAACATCATGGATGCTGTCTTCTAACCATACTGCTTTGCCTTTTGGCAAAAGGTTGATTGCGCGGTTCACAGAAATCAACCTTCTGGCATCCCTGTCCAACGACTCAGGGTTCCCGAGACGACGTGCTGGCAAAATTAATACAGGACAATCTACTTTGGGGTATAGTTCAGGAGGCTCGTGATCCCACAATGCATCTATTATCCTAAGGTGGTTTTCCCGCGTTAGTCGGGGTCTAATGGTGTTGTCGGATAATATCTCGAAATTGGATAGAGAGACGGTATCGGATTCGGAGCCTAATCCTAGATTTGCATTACGAGACCTGACTCGTTCTCTAAAGGAGTCTATAGTCACTCCCAGGAAATTTGGAGGGGCCATATTCTCACGGGCTTCTTCTAGATTATTGTATCTAGCCGTTGGTTGGATCATACCTCCATCTACGAAACACAGCCCACGGGCTATTGCAGGATAGTTCACAGCAAATTCTAACGCTACATCAGCTCCCCATGAATGTCCCACTATCAATGGACGTTCAATCCCGAGGTGTTTAATAATTTCATAAAGATCTGTGGTTACGGTAGCAAAATCGTATCCGTGTTCTGGTTTTTCACTAAGTCCATGTCCTCGTTGGTCGATTGTAAACACGTGATATGTATTCGATAAAATGGGTGCTATTAGATTCCATATGTTGCAGTTGGAAGCCAAGCCGTGCAGCATAATTACTTGCTCTCCGGGGCGGCCCCAATCCTGAACGTGGAATGTTAGGTTGTTGGCGGTTATAAATTGACTTTCTGGAAGTAAGGGCATGTAACTATCTCTTTCTTATAAGTTGTTTTATAGATATGGTATGTAGATCCTAGTGTAGATGTTACTGATTGAATGATGTATATAGTTCATTAGCATTTTTATACATGCTCCATAGCCAGCACATATTTTCAACAAGTCAGGATATGACTAAGTGTCCCAATCTAGTTAGAAAGATTGGGCACCTTATTGGTTGAGAAATCCGGGATATTTAATCATCCGCCGACGTGGATGCTGGGATTTCTCCCTTAAAGGCAGGAATTACTTCCTTTGCCAGCCATTCTAGTTGTTCGCATATTACTTTCTCAGGCGTCCCCATGGGATGTTGCATACCTACCCTGTCAAGCCCCGGATATCTTGCCTCGACTTGTTTCAATTTTTCAATAATCAATTCTGGTGGGCCACAGAGGAACGATCCGGTCTCTACGGCTTCTTCTATGGTTGGAAGATTAGCTGTAGGAGCCTTCGTAGGGTCTCCGATATCGACGATTTGCTGTTCAGTTAGCCCTCTGTGAAGTCTCAATGGTCCGAACATCTTGAGGTTTTCTTCGTAAAATTGTTTTGCCTCTTTAATAGCTTGCTCTTGGGTTTTAGCTATGTGGTATTGGTATCCTAAGCTAATGTCTTCTCCTAGTTTAGGATCGGGGCGGCCGGCTGCGATGAGAGCCTTTTGATAGCCGAATATAATCTCATCCATGGCTCCCCCTTCAGCAACGCCACCACCGATAATACCCTTGATCCCGTGTTTAGCCATGAAGTCCAGTGCTCTCCCGCTCCCTCCTTGAATTGGTTGCCAGCATTCTACGGGTAAATGTTTTGGCCTCGGAACGAGAGTGATTTCTTCTAATTCGTATCCCCGGTATGGAACTTTCGGCGGTATATCGTAATATTGTCCATGATGAGAGAAAGAGCGCTGATTGAAAGATTTGAAGATGATTTCTGCTTGTTCTTCAAACAATTCACGGTTAGCTGCTTGATCTAGGAGCGGGGCTCCGAATGTTTCTATCTCACGTGTATGATAGCCTCGGCCTAATCCAAATACTATTCTACCTCCGGTCAGAATGTCCGCGGTGGCGAAATCCTCCGCTAGTCTGAGGGGGTGCCACGCGGGAGCTATATTAAATCCACATCCCAGTTTAATGTTCTTGGTTAGATGGGAAAGGTGTACATCTAGTAATAATAAGTTAGGTAGACATTCGTAGCCTTCTGGCTGAAAATGATGTTCTGCCATCCAAAACGTGTCGTATCCGTTGCGGTCCATAACTTGTGCGATTGATGTGGCCTTATCCAGGGCTGTTGCCAAGTGTTCGTCAGAAAATGAACGGTCGTTGACTGCTGTGCCGGCGTATCCGATGTCATCCATATCAACGTGTCCTGCATAGAGGCTGTCCCATTTAGTTAGCATCTTGTGACTCCATATATGTCAGGTACCGATAAGTTAGTCCCTAACGAAATTAGATCGTAGATTGCGCCTATTTTAAACGGCTTGATTTGCCTGTCAAGCATTAGGTATCTTTGTTATTAGGTTTCCTTTGTTTCGGTTTTGAGGTTGATGTATCAAGCTTAATTAGGTATTTATAGCTACCAATACGTAACGGGAGATGTACTCCTTGGAAAATATAAAAGAATTACAAAATCGAGTAATTGATTGTACTAAGTGCCATAGGTTAATCACCTATTGTCAGGACATAGCAGAAAAAAAACGTCGGATGTACACCGACTGGACGTACTGGGGGAAACCTCTTCCGTCTTTCGGCGTTCCTGATGCGCGTCTGTTGATAATGGGGTTGGCCCCGGCCGCTCACGGTGGTAACCGCACGGGCAGAATGTTCACTGGAGACCGCAGTGGGGATTGGGTGTTTAGAACGCTGTATAAATTTGGTTTTTCGAGTTCTCCTGATTCGTATCAGGCTAACGATGGTTTAACACTAAATGATTCGTACATTACCGCGGCTTTACGTTGTGCGCCTCCGGCTAATAAGCCTTTGCCAGAAGAATTGTTGAATTGCCGACCATTTCTGGAAACAGAATTACAATTGTTGACGAACGTCAAAGTTATTCTAGCTCTGGGTAAGATTGCGTTTGATACCTTTCTTCGGACATGGGCAGGACTTGGTAATGATGTTGGTTCTCCGAGACCGAGGTTTGGTCATGGTGTTAAATATGACTTGCCCAGCGGACTGGTATTAATGGGTTCATATCACCCTAGTCAACAGAATACCCAGACGGGTAGGTTAACTAGGGAAATGTTTGAAAGTAGTTTCGTCGAAATTAAAAAGATACTTGTATAATCTGGAATCAGTAGGGAGCAGGAATAGCATGGAATATGATGTGATTATAGTAGGCGCGGGTTCCTCTGGGAGCACCCTTGCAGCTCGGGTATCAGAGAATCCTGATAAATCGGTATTACTTCTTGAAGCCGGACCAGATTATCCTGATTTTGCTCAGCTGCCCGATGAACTGAAATATGGACACACGCGGGACGCCGAGATTGAAGGTGCTAGTCATAATTGGTCACTAACCGGCGTGATCAATGAAGTACAAGGTGATATTCATGTAGCTCAGGGTAAAGTTGTAGGAGGGTCAGGTGCTATAAATGGCCAGATTATGCTGAGAGGTGTCCCTGAAGACTATGATAGTTGGGCACCTTGGGCGAATGATGAATGGTCGTTTATGAAAGTTCTACCGTATTTTCGAAAACTGGAGACAGACCTAGATATACAAGATGATTTTCACGGGACTGATGGGCCTGTTCCGATACTGAGGCGGCATAACCAACCGTGGCCTATTATTCAGAATGCTTTTTACCAGGCTTGCTTGAGCATGAATTTTCGCGCGAATGAGGATTTGAACGCACCTGATTCCAGTGGTATCGGTCCGGTGCCAGTAAATAATCCTGATGGGATCAGGGTCAGTGCTGCATTATCTCATCTAAGTATGGCCCGACATAGAATGAATCTTACCATCCGAAGTAACGTTATGGTTCGTAGGGTGACTTTTTCTGGAACACGTGCAAGTGGGGTGGAAGTAGAAAGCGGTGGTCAAATTTTTAATATTGAAGGACGTGAGATCATTTTGTGTGCAGGGGGACTCAAATCTCCTCATTTGTTAATGCTATCTGGGATAGGCCCCAAGGACCAATTAAATGCGGTCAACATACCTACGTTAATAGATATGCCAGGAGTTGGGCAAAATTTGAGGAACCACCCTAGTGTTAGCGTAGGCGTCAGGGTCAGAGAAGGAGTTGAGTTACCATCAGATGCGAATGAAGTTCGGATGGGCCTGAGGTATACCGCCTCCGAATCTGACTCAGCAAACGATGTGTTAATAATGACTAATTCCGCATTTACTACTATAACCGGAGAACCTATGCCGGAACGTACCATCCGGCTTTCCTGCGCCTTAGAATACCCTCATAGTTCAGGGGAAGTAAGCTTAGTTTCGTCCGATCCCTGCGTCCAACCGTATTTCAATTATAATCATTTGGGCGAAGCATGGGACAGAGAACGGTTGAGAGAATCAGTCAGACTATGTTTGGATCTGGTTAGTTCATCATCATATAGCGACATCGTTGAAGATGTTTTCAATCCAACGGCAGCGGATTTAGTTTCGGATGATACGTTAGATCAATGGCTAAAGAGAACGTGTGGGACTGCCAGACATGTTTCAGGGACCTGTAAAATGGGACCGCCAACCGATAAAACAGCAGTTGTAGATCAATATTGTAGAGTTTGGGGTGTTGAAGGCCTGAGAGTTGCTGACCCTTCTATACTTCCGAATGTCACCCGTGCTAATACAAATGCTACTGCAATTATGATTGGTGAGCGTGTAGCCGATTGGCTAATTTAGATTAAAGTAGGATTGCTTGGTTGAGAATATATCGGAGATTTCCAAAATATAAATCTTGAGGAGGATGACATGCTTGACACTATTATCTCCGGTGGCAAAGTGGTTACTCCTGCAGGACCAGGGCATTGGGATATTGGAATATCAGGTGAAAAAATAGTTGTTGTCGCTATGCCAGGTATTTTACCAACTGAGGGGGCAACCGTTATTGATGCTACAGGAAAGATAGTTGTACCTGGAGGGATTGAACCTCATGCACACGCTGCTGCGAACGTACAACCTGGAGCACGACAACTGGTATCAGGGACACCGAATGCCGGTCCCTTGGACCACTCTTTAGGAGCGATTTGGGGTGGGACTACTACCATTATAGATTTCGCACCCGTACCAAATGAGGGAGATTTGGTCGAAGGTATTCAAGAGTTTTTGAAACCCTGGGAGGGGAACGCTTACACTGATTACTCTACGCATTGTATATATTCTAGTAAAAATACACCTGACGCGATAAATAGGTATAGCGAGCTGATCTCCGCAGGTTTCCCAAGTATAAAAGTATTCACGACCGATATCCGACCTCCCGAGGGACGTGTGCACACCTTGACTCCAATAGGGCGAATTGATACTGGCCGGATGGCGAACGTTATGGAACAGGTGGCCAAGCATGGTGGTGTTTTGGCTGTCCATGGTGAAGATGATGAATTGGTGATGTACAACTACCTTCTGGCAAAACAAAGAGGCCTATGGGATTGGTATAACGTCCATCTGATTCACTCCAATTTAGTTGAGGATTTAGCGTTTCAGAAGTCTATACGTCTGGCACAAATGACAGGGGCAGGAATGTATTTCGTTCATGTCACTGCCAAGGAGGGAATGCGGGCGATACAAGAAGCCCGGTCTGATGGATTACCTGTTTATGGTGAAGTGCTCACGTTAGCTCTATCGTTTATATGTGATCAGTATAAAGAATCTGATGGTATGAAATATCATACTTATCCATCTCTGAAATATGAAGAAGACCAAAATTATCTCTGGAATGGAGTGATGGATGGTAATCTTGCGTTTACGGCCACCGATAGCAGTTTTACTACTTACGTAGATAAGACAGCGGGTAGGAATGTAGTTGATGTGAGAGGTGGGAACATCGGGATTGAGATTCGCATGGGTGTAAATTACACAGAAGCAGTTGTAAAAAGAGGATTATCTTTGGAACGATTTGTGGATTTAACCTCAAGCAATGCGGCTAAATTATTGGGAATGTACCCTAGGAAGGGAGCTATCGCAGCTGACAGTGATGCGGACATCACTATCATTGACCCAGCGTTTAAAAAGCCTCTGCTAATGGCTGATTTACATGTTCGGGATTATAGCCCGTGGGAAAATTGGGAAGTTGAAGGTTGGCCGACTACTGTTATGCTCCGAGGAAAATTAATGGTCAATAATGGTGAACTACTTGGGTCCCCGTCTGACGGGAAACTTATTCCCAGGAAAATAGATCCTGCGGTGGTGAATAAGCCGGCATTTTAAAACGATAAATAAACTCTACTTGTAAATGGATTTGGATTTTTAGACCAAATAAGGATATAGCTCGCTAAAACAAATATGGGGAAGCGGATTATTCCTATATAGTGGGTAACAGAATGTTTTCCGCCTTTTCATATCGAGAATACAGGTTGTATTGGTTGGGTGGTGCCTTCTCTAACCTGGGGATGTGGGCCTTGATCTTCGGCAGGCTATGGTTAATGCATTCATTGACCGAATCGCCTTTGTACCTCGGGCTTGTAACTACTGCCGGTCTTGCTCCTGTATTAATATTCTCAGCGCTCGGGGGAGTTATAGCTGATCGTGTTAATCGATTGCGTCTAGTTATTATAACTAGAATGTGCTTTGCAGTGATGGCCATCACGACTGGGGTTTTAATCTCGATATCCTGGATAAACCCATGGCAACTATTGGTGTTGTCAGGGATTTCAGGACTATTACTCGCATTTGACATACCATCACGGCAGGCGATGTTACCGAAGTTGATACCTAGAGAATTGTTAGTAAATGGGATAGCCCTTTATTCTTTGTTATTCAGTGCCTCCGCGATAATAGGTCCTGGTTTTTTTGCTCCTTTGGTTCATTTTGGCGGTATAGATGGAGTTTTTTATATCATAGGCGGATCCTATGTGTTTACCGTCTTGGTCATGTTATTAATGGACCCTAACTTACACCATAGAGATAATCTTGGGTATGGATTTATGGAGGGATTGGTAGGGGGTATGAAATATATCAAGGGCAACGATCTAATTTCAACTCTGATAATAGTTGCTGTGTTTTTTGGTACGTTTGGTATGTCGTTCGAAACTTTGATTCCAATGGTAGCCGGCAATTTGTTGGCGGGAGGAGTCGATGTTTATAGTGCAATGTTGCTGTGGCTTGGTTTAGGCGGATTATCAGGGACGGCTGTCATAGCCTCGTTTGGAAATCTGAAAAATTCACCAATGTTTTTGTTAATTTCCGGTGCCAGCTTTGGGATTGGAGTATTTTTATTCGCGCAAATAGCGTGGTTTCCAGGCGTTGCAACCATGTTATGGTTAACGGGTGGTTCTATGGTGATATTTATGACTGTAAATAATACTTTGGTTCAAAGCTTGGTGAGGGACGAATTCCGTGGGCGGGTAATGAGTATCCATCAATTAAGCTGGGGAATGACTGCAGTCGGGGGAATTTGTATAGGGATAGCTGCAGATTGGTTTGGAACTGGGATGGCGATTTCTATTTTCGGATTGGTAGTGGCCATGTCGACTGTAGGTCTAACGTTACGAAAATTAAGAGGCCTACAGAGTATAGATTTACCTTAAGGCTTTAGTGTCCGGATTATTTTTTGAAATGGAATTTGGGAATGACGTCAGTTGCGTCTGAATCTATTTGATAGTACGTACGACTATTTAATCTTCTAGCTGGCAGGATTTCCCATTTTCATAATTTACCCCAAAGTTCTGTTGGGTTTTGTGTTGGACGTTGAGGCCCTAAATGGGAGGAAATGTTGTCTGGGGATACACTTGTTTTTTGGTAAATTTGAATCCTGTGTCGGCCGCAGTCAACAATCAGTATACGGTTTTCAGAATCAACCTGAATGCCTGTGGGTTGATAAAAAAGCCTTTCTAGTTCTAGGGTTTTAGATTGAACTCTTTGGGCTGCCATTTCTTCTGGATCAGAAGCCATCCGGGCTATTGCCCATTTCGAGAACCCAGGGCAATCTCCAAAGAATTGTGTTACAAACGTGCCCTTTGGGTCAAATACTTGTACTCGGTCGTTGCCCCAATCGACAACGTATAAGTAGCCTTCGTTATCTACTGCAACCCCGCTGGGTCTATTAAATTCACTTGCATTGGTTCCAGTTCTGCCTATTTGCTTTATGAAGGAACCGTCTCTAGAAAATTGTTGGACTCTATCGTTTCTCCAGTCGGCGACCCAAGTATTACCTTCGGAGTCGATGCTGATTCCCCAGGGTGTATTGAATTCTCCCGGTTCTGCTCCGTGCTGTCCCCAGGAGTTTAAAAATTTGCCGTCGCAGGTGAATTTTTGGATTCTGTGATTGAAGCTATCGGCTATCAATAAGTTACCATCGTTGTCGAAGGCTAATCCAGCTGGCCGATTTAACATGCCAATTTCCGATCCTTCCTCTCCCCAGTAATCCAAGAAAACACCGTTATTATCAAAAATAGTGATGCGATTGAGCCATTCATCAGAGAGATAGATATTACCTTTATTGTCTACCGCCAATGAATTAGGCCAAGTGAGTTCGCCGGGCCCTGTCCCGTAGCTACCAAAATGGTGTATGTAGTCTTCATCCATACTACATTTGACTACGAACTTTGTATTTTTTTGATATTCGTAGTAATTGCATATCACGAATAATTCGCCTTGAGTACCTATGGCTACGTTTACGGGAGCTGAGAACCCGTGCGCGGGTGGGGTGCTCTGGTTTCCAATGGTCTGACTGTAAATATATGTTGGGTCGGAATTAGTCAATGTTGCCATGTTTACCTCGCTGCATGGACTGGAATCTTTATGAAAATTGGTACTCTCTTAGAGAAACAATCATTTGCAATAGGCCGGTTACTCTCAGGTTGAAATCAGACAATTCAGTAGCAGTGGCACATTTTATAGCACCGCCGCGAGCCATGTGAGCTATTAATCCTTCTCTGCTGCTGTCCTGAATATGGACAGGTCCGGCTAGTTCCGTGCAACGGTCCACTAATTCTTCAGGTGTATATTGTCCCCCACCGGACGCTAAGCGTTCGCAAATGCGCTTTATACCAGGGTTTGATAGGTTCCCAACCCGGTCGGCGGCAAAATTGATCCGTTCGACTAATGCACCGCTGTCAATCCACTCTTTTCCTGTGTGCCATCCTTCTACAGTGGGGGGGTTAAATAGATCTTGGCCCATATACCCGCAGGCATCGGCGATGTTGTGAATGTTAGGTTTAGGTGATGTGTAGTCGTCAACTAATCTCATCACGCTAGCTATCAGCTCTGCGGGGCTTTTAACTTTACGGTACTGGGAGGTTTTAAAAAATTGTGAATTAAAAAGCACTCTCAGGACGGGCCGGATTTCGTAATTAGAATCGAAATAGGCTTGGACCATGGTTTCGATGGCCGAGGGGTCATTGGGAGGTGTGGTTTGCCATGAAGGGACCTGTGGTTCATCAGAGACAAAGAAATTATAAAGATGCCGACAAAGGAAGCGAGCGGTTGCCGGTTGTCGGACGATAATATCGATTATATCTTCACCATTGAATCGACCACGTTCACCCAAAAAAGATTTTTCGCTATCATCGTGTTCATCTGCTCTATACTCGAAATCCCATAAGTAATCGCCATACGGATAACGTGGTAATTGAGGAGCTATGGTCCAACCTGTGAATGCTCGGGCACAGTCTTTGACGTCATCCTCTGTATAATTAAAGTGATGATCCATGCCAACACCCATGGAAAATAACTCTAGGAGTTCCCTCCCATAATTCTCGTTAGGCACACCTTTCCTGTTTTCGTTGTTATCCAACCAGAATATCATTGCGGGATCTCTTGATAGCTCAATTAATATGGTTCTGAAATTTCCAAATGCGAATCGACGGAACAAATTGAGTTGTTTATTCATCTGAGGATTACGATTCAATTTTGGATATCCCGTTGCGAACACTTGATGCCAAAAGAGAGTCATTTTCTCTTCTAAAGGTCGTTGTGTGTTTATCATTCGATACATCCAATAACCTTGGTGACTGGGCATTCCTGTTCCCATTCTGAAATAAGGTATGTACCGAAAGAGCAAATCATCGTCGAAGGGAGGTTGGGTTTCTGGATGTAAAAATTCTTCTACTGTCGTTTCATAACCTATTTCTGCCCGTCTCTCCAGTTCTTCTCGAGATGCCCCAAATCCAGCTCTACGCATTAAGTGGGCTATTAAGCCAATATCTGTTTTAGTAGTCATTTTACAATTCCTCGCACCGGCAACTATCGCATCACGTTCATTATAGGTTCGTGACTTGAGTATTGTATATCACAAGATTAATGCGATATCAGAGAGTATTTAATCGAACTTCCCATGGCTTGAGTATCCCATATAAGGTCTCGTTCACTGGGACAGGCACGTCCAACTCGTGCCCCATTTCTAACACTGCGCCGGTTAATCCTTCTAATTCTACTGGACCGCCAGAGTGGAAGTCCTTAGTCATCGATGACAGCCCAGTGGCGGGGAAATTATCTAAAGCATTCATAGCCCATTCTAATGAGTCGTCCATAATTGCCGCACCTCGAGCTCTACCCACCTCTAATACTTCTTGTATGGCGCACCGTATAATCTCCCTGGTCGAGGGTATAATGCGCATTTCACCATAATTGGACCCGCTTGCGGTGCAAACTGCTGCTGATCCTGCAAGGTAGGCAAATTTTTTCCAAAGCATTCCCTGCATATTCTCTTCCAAGGTTACCCGCCAGTCGGCGTTAGTGAATACAGTGAATAGTGTTTTGGTACGTTCGGTAATCCCAAGCGTTAATTCACCGAAAGCCGCGGTTCCGGGCCCACCCTGAGATATAACCCCAGGTTCTTGTATGCGACCCTCTAGGTAGGCAGAACCTATCATTACCCTGGCTTCTCCAAATTCTTCTACCAATTGATCCGCATTAGTTATACCATTTTGGAGGGTTAATATAACTGTATTATTTCCGACTAGGGGTTTTATAGTCTCGATCGCGGATTTGTTGTGATACATTTTAACTGTGAAAAGAATCAAATCCTGAATTTCATATCCTGTACAGGAATCAATCCCTTTACTATGAACTGTGAAGTCCCCATCGTTTGAACTAATTATGCGAAGCCCGTGATCTTGGATGCTCCGAAGGTGTTCCCCTCGGGCTATAAAGGTTACGTCATTACCAGCTTTGGCTAACAATCCTCCAAAATAGCCTCCCACCCCACCAGTCCCCATTATTGCTATTTTCATTGTAGACTCGCTTAAATAGAATTTTCCGTTGAAATCAATCGGTAAAGAGTGAGCGAACGTCCGATATTGAAGCCGTTTATGACCGATTTACGATATCATGGTATATGATAACCATATATTTCACGAAGATCTCTTTTGAGTATTTTACCCATGACATTTCTTGGTATATCATCAATAAATATTATTGATGTGGGCGTCTTGAAGCTAGCTAATTTTGCCCTGCAGTGGTCCGCTAATTCCTTCTCTAATTCAGATGCGGAACTAGAAGGGGACAGGGCAACAGTCTTGTTAGCTACGACTAGTGCTCTAACTTCTTCGCCCCATTCCAGATCAGGTATGCCTATCACAGCTGCATCGATAATTTTAGAGTGAGATACTAAAACCTGCTCGACTTCATCTGGGGATATCATTTCTCCGCCCCGTTTTATGAAATCCTTAGCTCTGCCTGATAAGTATATGTAGTCATCTTCGTCCTGATACGCTAGATCGCCAGTGTAAATCCAACCTGATCTGATGGTTGCTTGAGTTTCGATTTCTTGTCCCCAATATCCCTTCATCATCCTTTCACCCCTAGCTACTATTTCCCCAACTTCTCCTTGTTCTACGGGATGCCCTTCTTCCGATACTATCATCACCTCGACATCGTCTAAAGGTTTTCCGATCGACGTGAGATGAGTGAGTTTCTTTTCGATCTGAGAATCTGATCCTTCCAGAATGTGGTCTTCCGGTGGCAACATAGTGATGGTTGAGGCGGTTTCAGTTTGCCCAAATGCATTTATAAACTGGGCGTTGGGGAAAGATTCAATCGCCTGCTTTATTACCTCTAAAGGCATGGGGGCGGCTCCGTATGTGATTACTGCTAAATTAGATAGATCGTATTCACTGAAATTTTGATGGTCCATCAGTTGTTTGAGCATAGTTGGTACAAGCATAGCTCTGTTTACTTGTTCCGATTGGGCCAATTTCAACCAGGATAACGCGTCGAACTGTTGCATAATAGCTAAGGTCCTACCACCGAAAATTGCCGATAAAGCAGCCTGTAGGCCAGCGATATGATAAAAGGGCACAGAAATCAGGTTTGTTTCGTAAACTTCGGGATCCGCAGGTGTTACGGTCGATAAAATGTATGATGAAAAGCTGTCGTGAGTGAGCATCACACCTTTAGGGGTACCCGTAGTACCTGCTGTGAACATGATGACTGTAGTATCTGTATCGGCTGATTCAGGAAAATGAGTAGGTTCGGGGTTGCCCCGAGATACTAATTCTTCATAAATCAGTCCAACATCTGATGCAGGATTATCCATGACGACGATCGGAGCTTGAGTAATATTTTCGTCTGCATTAGTGATTAAAGAAACATAACGATCACCAAGGAATAGTATCTTTGGTTCAGCAATCCTCAGCATTTGCTCCAATTCTTCGGAACGTGCCCGAAAGTTTATGGGCACGAATATAGCGTCTAGCTGTGCCGCAGCAAAATAAATCTCTATGACCCTGTGGCTATTGACTTGCATAACTGCGATACGATCGCCCTGCCCAATCCCAATGCTAGCCAAAGAATCGGCAAGTTGGTTTACTCTGATTTGCAATTGATTGAAATTAAATCGGGTGTCGTTAAAAACTAATGCGGTCCTATCGGGTACTATCGCGCATGCAATCGACAAAAATTCAGAGGTATTCATTGCACCATCCACTAATAAGAAAATTTAGATATCCTATGGACCATGATACGAATTAAACGTCCTTA